>Ga0115013_10002106_pt1 | contig 11201 bp, 13 predicted proteins | sample SouAtlMetagenome_2_FD_88686 | JGI IMG/M metagenome (GOLD analysis project Ga0115013, IMG submission 88686) | Marine eukaryotic phytoplankton communities from Atlantic Ocean - South Atlantic ANT15 Metagenome | ecosystem: Environmental > Aquatic > Marine > Oceanic | place: South Atlantic Ocean...
ATCTTCTATGATTTAGTTCCTCCAAAAAAAAATAATTTATTAAATGTAATTATCAAATCAAAAAGAATCAACATGTCAACATCTTTCTAACATTAGAGAAACAAATTTTTTAAATAAGTAATCTGAGTCATGAGGACCAGGACCTGCTTCAGGATGATATTGAACACTAAATATAGGCTTATTTGTAAGTTTTAATCCAGCTACGGTTTTATCATTGAGATTATAGTGTGTTATTTCAACAAAATCACTTGATAAAGAATTTGGATCTATAGCAAAACCATGATTCTGACTTGTTATTTCTACATTATTATTAATTCCGCAAGGATGATTTAAACCACGATGTCCAAAGGGTAATTTATAGGTTTTCCCTCCTAATGCCAACCCAAATATTTGATGTCCAAGACAAATACCAAACATTGGAACTTGTCCGTATTCAATTAATGATTTAGCTAAATTAATTCCATCAAAAACAGAGGAAGGATCTCCTGGACCATTTGAGAAAAATATCCCATCAGGTTCATGACCGATAACATCTTCAAAAGATGAATTTGAAGGTAAAACCAATACCTCGCATCCATGTGATACTAATCTATTGAGAATAGATCTTTTAATACCAAAATCTATTGCAACTATTTTAAAAATTTTTTTATTAATCGATAAGTTCTCTCTTACATCAAAATCAGTATCAGTTGTTTTTTTCCATAAATAGCTATTTTTTGTTGAAACCTCTTTAGCTAAATTTAATCCCTTCATGTTCGGAGCATTAGAAATATTCATTAAGGAGGTATCCAGATCACAATTTTCTGATGTTATAAGTCCATTCATAGAACCATTGGATCTTAAAATTTTAACAAGTGCCCTAGTATCAACCCCATAAATCCCAATAATATTATTGTCAATAAGCCACTGATTAAAATTTAATTTGGACCTCCAATTACTATTGTTGTTTGAATAATTCCGAACAATTAAACCTTTAACATAATTATCTGATTCTGAATCTTCGAAATTTATTCCTGTGTTGCCAATCTCTGGGAAAGAAAATGTAAGGATCTGTCCAAAATAACTCGGGTCAGAAATTACTTCTTGATAACCAGTCATTCCAGTATTGAAAACTATTTCGCCAATAGTTGAACCAGAGGCACCAAAAGAATAACCCGAAAAAGTAACCCCGTTACTCAAAACAAGTTTTGCATTTTTCTTAAAAGGATGATTCATCTAATGAAAAAATTTTTCTTATGATTCAAGATAGGCTTTCAAAAGCAAAAATTTACCCCAAGGTTTCGCATTACTCATAGAATGAATAGCTTTTTTAAATCCCAGTTCAATATTATCTTCAATCCCTGCGGCCCAAAGTACCAAAGCACTATTTAATGCTACCACATCCAAATGAGCCTTTTGACCGGAACCATTTAAAACTGATTCTAAAATATATTCATAGGACTCATCATTTGATACGATCAAACCACTATTAGAACTATTTTGATAATTAAAATCAGCAACATTTAGATTGGAATGTATTAACTTACCTTTATCTACAAATATAATTTTATTATCTCCTTCTAACGAGGCTTCATCAAGACCTCCATAACCATGAACAACTATCGCTCTATCCATACCCATCTTGTTTAAAGCAGAGGCCATAGGACTAAGTAGATCTTCAGAAGCAACCCCTAAAACTTGAGCATTAGGTCTTAAAGGATTTACTAATGGGCCTAATTGATTAAAAACAGTACGAATCCCAAGAGCCTTTCTTAGAGGGGCTAATTTTATTAAAGATTTATGCCAAACAGGAGCAAATAAAAAAGTTACCCCAATTTCTTCTATTGAGGAAATAACTTTTTCTAATGGAGAATTTAAATTAATACCAAGATTTAACAAAACATCTGCCGAACCTACTTTTCCACTAGCACTCTTATTTCCATGCTTTGCAATATTTACACCACAGGATGATGCGACAAAAGCAACCGCAGTTGAAATATTAAATGTATTTGCACCATCACCACCAGTACCACAGGTATCAACCATAAATAAATCAGGCCGTTCAACTGGCAATATACAAGACTCTAAAAGGATTTCGGCCATGGAAGACAATTCACTGCCAGTTGCTCCTTTAGCTCTCAATGCACCCAATAAAGCTCCTGTTTGTACATCTAATATTTCATCATTTAACCATCTCTTCATTAAAATTTTCGAAGTCTCATCATCAAGGTTTATTCCATTAAGTAATAGATCTAGAATTTCTGAATTAGTTTTATTAATAGACATTTTAATTTAATAATTTAAGGAAATAGCTTAATTTGAAGTATCGAAACCGGAACCTACTAAGTCTTTAGTGGTATTTGAAGGTCTAAAATTATTAGACCATAATTTTTTTGTATCAGAAAAAAGATTATCTTTAGTAATTTTCCAAAATTTAAGTATTTTTTCAATATCTTCCTTCATTTCAATTTCTCCAGGAAAATTATCATAACGATTAATTAATCTAGCTAAATTAATCAAATCAATATCTTCTGGAATTTCCTTAATTATTAAAGAATCAATAATCTTTTTATCAGTTGCATGCAGCGGATGAGTTTGTTCATTGCTCATAATAAAAACCAAATCATTAATAAAGTTAGCTCACATATTCTAAAATGAAACATTATCTTAATCTTATAGGAAATATAAAATGAAGAATCTAAAATTAAAAGTCATAATAAAATATCTAAAACCATATAAAAAAGAATTTTTATATGGTGGAATTGCACTATTAGTAGTCAATATTTTAAGTGTCTTAATTCCTTTAGAAGTCAAAAACATAATTGATCAATTGAAAGACGGATTTTCATCAAATTTTGTTATAAAAAAGGCGTTATGGCTGATGTCTCTAGCAACTTGCATGGGTCTCATAAGGTTACTTTCAAGGCAAATTGTATTTGGTATTGGTAGAAAAGTTGAGGTAAATCTTCGTCAAAAATTATTTGATCATTTACTAATCCAAGATCCAGACTGGGTTCAAAAGAAAGGAAGTGGAGACATAATTAGTAGAGCAACTAGTGATGTAGAAAATATCAGAAGATTATTGGGATTTACGGTCTTAAGTTTATGCAATATAGTTTTAGCTTATTCGCTTACAATTCCATCAATGTTGTCTATCAACAAAACGTTAACAGTTGCAGCATTAATGATATTTCCCTTAATACTTTTAATAGTTAGCTCTTTTGGAGGACGAATGGTAAGTCAACGAAAAATTCAGCAAGAGTCTCTTTCAAAACTCAGCGATTTAATTCAAGAAGATTTATCTGGAATTAGCGCAATAAAAATTTACGCTCAAGAAGAGTCTGAGAAGAAAGAATTTAACAATTACAATAAAATATATCGGAATTCAGCTATAAAACTTGCAAGGACAGCCAGTACCTTATTTCCTTTATTGCAAGGTATATCTTCAATATCTCTATTAGTGCTTTTAGGTCTCGGAACTTATCAACTTAAAAATGGTTTTATAACCATCGGCGGATTAGTAGCATTGATATTATTTGTAGAAAGACTTGTATTTCCAACAGCTTTATTAGGCTTTACATTAAATACTTTTCAATTAGGTCAGGTAAGTCTAGATAGAGTTGAAGAGATATTTGAAAATAGCCCAAAAATTGTTGATAAAGTAAAAGCGAAGTCTCTTAAGAAAAAAGTTAATGGCTTTATCGAGGCAAAAAATCTAAAAATAAGATATAAAGGATCAAAATTCAATTCATTAAATGGTCTTAATTTTAAAATTTATCCAGGAGAACTAATCGCAATAGTTGGTCCAGTAGGATGTGGGAAAACTACTTTAGCCAAATCATTAGGTAGAACAATTGAAATACCAGACGGTCAATTATTTATAGATAATGTTGATATTAAAAATATCAAATTAACCGATTTAAGAAAGAACGTTGCAATAGTACCTCAAGAAGCATTTTTATTTACATCTACAATCTCGGATAATCTAAAGTTTGGGGAACCAAAAGCTAATAGAAAAACAGTAAAAAGAAGTGCCCTAAATGCAGGCTTGCTAGATGATATTAATAATTTTCCTTCTGGTTTTAAAACCATTGTGGGCGAGAGAGGTATTACTCTTAGCGGTGGGCAGCGCCAAAGAACCGCTTTAGGAAGAGCACTTTTAGTTGATGCTTCTATCGTCGTTCTTGATGATGCATTAGCCAGTGTAGACAATAAAACTGCTAAAGTTATTATTCAAGAAATGAGAGGAAACAAATTTAAAACAATACTAATGATTAGTCATCAATTATCTGTGGCAGCAACCTGTGATAGGGTACTTGTTATGGATAAAGGTGAAATAGTGCAGGAAGGAATTCACAAAGAATTGATAACAAAAAAGGGGTTATATAAAAAGCTTTGGGAAAGAGAAATAGCTACCAAACAAATAGTAAGTTAAATAAGCTTTTTAATAAAACAATATTAGAATTTACAAAAATGATTGAATTCCTAAAAAAACTTATGCTCAAGAAAAATTTCACTTCAAGTAATGAAGTAAATATGCTCCATAGAGTTTTAAATACAAATTTAAAAGAAGAAACAAAATCGCACGAAGATTCAATTATTTTTGGATGCGGATGTTTTTGGGGTGCAGAAAAATGTTTTTGGAAACTTCCAGGAGTAGTTACAACATCAGTAGGCTATGCAGGAGGAGAGAAGAAAAACCCTACATACTTTGAAGTATGTTCAGGTATTACTGGCCATTCGGAGGTAGTTAAAGTTGTATGGGATATAAATAAGATCGATATTAGTGATTTATTAAAGATGTTCTGGGAATGTCATGATCCAACTCAAAAAAATAGGCAGGGTAACGATATAGGAACTCAATATAGATCAGCGATTTACTATAAAGATGATAAAAACAAATTAAAAATACATGCAAGCAAAAATGCCTATCAAAAAGAACTTAATAGTAAGAATTTAGGATTAATTGAAACAGAGATAAAAATGATTGATACTTATTATTACGCTGAAGAATACCATCAGCAATATTTAGCTGTGGAAGGAAGTAGGCAATATTGCTCCGCATCCCCAACAAAAGTAAAGCTAGGTAATTTTGCTGGCAGCAATTACAAATTACCAAAAGATATTTGGGATAATTTCAATTGGGATGTAGATAAGTGTGTATTGAGATCAAATAATAAACCTATAGAAATTAACAATTAAAGTCCATTTATATTTATAGTAATAAGACGGGGCGTAGCGCAGTTTGGTAGCGCACCACTTTGGGGTAGTGGGGGTCGTGGGTTCAAATCCCGCCGTTCCGATTAAGGATTAGAATCATCATTATTGATTAATGATTTGTATAGCTTATAAGAACTTATCCCAACTGCAATAAAGGTAAATGAAGAAAAAATTGCACATATTATTATAGTAAGGTTTGAAACTTCAACCTCACCCAATTGATAAGAAATAAAAAAATGCATTCGTATAAAAGTCTCTAGAAACACTAACATAGATGCTTTAACTTTTTAAATTTTAAGTATCTACAAATTTAAAAAGATCAAAATTGCGAATATAAATCTGTAGTATATAAATATTTTGAAACCATTAGAGGAAATATAATTTATAAAAAAATCAATAGCTATTAAAGATGAGAAAAAAGTTGTAATTAATCCAACCAATAAAGGTAGGAATGGAAATGTAGAGAATTGATTTATCGAACTCAAAAACTCTACAAAAGCTGCTAATGAAATCGCTGGTATACCGATTAGAAAAGAAAACTTAGCAGCATCTCGCCTATCCCAACCAGACAAAAGTGCCATTGAAATAGTAGCTCCTGAACGAGATACTCCTGGAATAATTGCAAAAGCTTGAGCAATACCGATAAATAAACTATTGAAGTAATTATGATTTTTTATATTAATGAATTTATTAGGAGAAATATCTGCAAAAAGCATTATTAAAGACATCAATATAGATACAAATGCTATGGAGAAATTTGAACGTAAAAATGAATCAGAAAATCCTGGTACAAATATTTTTATAAATCCACCCAAACAAACAATAGGAATTGTACTTATAAAAATAGATTTATTTAATTTTTTGAATGAAAAAGAATTAAAGATTTTACTTTCATTTCTTTTTTTTAAATTTATAATATTTTTTCTAAAATACCAAAAAATCGCAAATACACTTCCAATTTGTAAAATTGCTGAGAACGAATAGCCAGGATCATTAACACCAAATAATAAAGATATGACTTTTAAGTGAGCGGTGCTACTTACAGGTATAAACTCTGTTAAACCTTGAATTATTCCATAAAAAATAAATTTAAGATAATCCAATATTTTTTTTAATATGATCTAATAATAATATCAATAAAAAATTATTCAATTTACATTCCATGATGAAAAGCTAAAGTAGAAATATTATGAAAAATACTTTTTTTAAAATTTTTGTTTTTCTAAGTCTTTTTATATCTTCTGAATCTGTTAGGGCTAATTATTGGTTAGTCATTGGAACATACAGACAAGGGCCCGGTGGAAGACCTGAAGTGAGTGGTATTACAAGTCCATCACTTCATACTATACCAATGAAAGATATTGAAACATGTAGAGAAGCAGGTAACAAAATTTCAAAACAAATTTACACGCCTGTTTGGCAATTTGATAATAAATGGACTTGCGTTTATAGCGGGATTTCCAAATAAAACTATCTTTTCACATCATGAGCACAACCATCACCTTTATAATTACTACTTTCGTAAAAATTACTTTTTGTACCAAAAAAAATTGTTAATAATACAAATGGTAAGCTGAAGAAAAATAAAAAAGTGGTAAGATCCATAAAAATATTTATATTACTAATTTAAAATATGCATTTAAAGTTTAATTAATGCAAAGTTTAAATAGGTTTTAATAATCAGTTGGCCCTTTAATACCTAGATAAAAGAAAGCTCCTAGACCAATTAATAGCAAGAATCCAGCTATAGCAGCTGACGGTACAAAACCTCCAATTTCAAATGAAGCTAGCGGAAACATTTTATAAGAATAATTAATTAAATAATATCAATAATACAGAAGGAAGTCGTTAAAAATTATGACTCGCAGACAATTAAATAAATAAAATTAAAAGGCTAGTATTGAGGATTGCAAACAAATAGAAACTATTATTTATTATTAAATTTAGGACGATAAATTAATTCACACAAGTCTTAACTCTACAATTAATTTTCACCATATAAATAAGTATTCAGGAGGAATTCTGTATTATTCTAATAAAATCCTTGATGGAGTTCATTATCATCACTATGATTAACTGCTTCTTTTTAACCGAAATAAATTATCTCAATATTAACCTTTAAAGTATCTTCAATTAAAAAAAAAAATTCTTTCCTCTTAAAAATTAAATGAGATATTTTCAAAGAGGAAAATTAATTTATTCCAACATTAATTAATTTCCTCTCTTGATTTACCATCAATAATACATCCGAATTAATATTATCAAAACTCTTATGTGGAATAGATGTATTTAACATCCTAAGAAAATTAAACAATTTTTCATCTACAAGAGCACTACCTCTTTTAATAAGCATCTTTTTTTCTTGATTTGATTTCCATAAATTCATATATTCAAATTCCAAAGGTTTTAAATGCCAAAGTTGATCTATCAGAATCCAAATATCTGAATAGTGTTTTAAATTATTTTGAATATTAACTCTATAAGAAGATTCAGAGGGGGTTAATGGGGGTAAATATTTTTCCATATTATCTAATTCTAAAGAAAAAGAATTAACCCCTAAAAACCATCCCTCAATAATTAATAAGTCAGGTCTCTCTTGCCTCCAATGAGCTCTGTCTCCTAATCCATTTCTTAAAGATTTATCAAAAACAGGTACACTTAATTGACCATCTTTTTTCCAATTAAGTAATGTATTTTTCATTAATTCAATTGAATGAGTTCCAGGAAAACCTCTCGAAACATTCCATGGATTATTCTTAATAGCAAGATTCATTTCTTCATAAGGAAGATAAAAATCATCAAGAGAAACAACAGAAATCTTGAAATTTAACTTCAAAGAAATATTCTCTAACCATTCCCCAAGAGTTGTTTTGCCCGTTCCAGGTAAAGCTGAAATTCCGATTATTTTCCGTTCATTTGAATTTTTGTTAAAAACGTATGCTTGTGATAAAAGAGGTAAAGCTAAGCCCCAGATCCAATCATCTTTGACTTTATTATCCCAAAATTTATCAATTAAGAGTAAATCTTTTTTGATATTCCAAAACTCAAACCACTCATTTAAAGTTTGCCATCCAATTTTAGAAATTAATTTTTCAAAATCATCTAAGGGAAAGTCAACATTTAGATCTTTCATTATTTACTAAATACTAATTTATTTAATAACTTATTAATTTCATTTTCCCACCCATAGCCATTTGGCTTAGTGGCTAAAATAAAATCATTCTCCTTTAATTTACTTATTAATTTCATGTTTGGTCCTTCAGGACTAGGGATAACAATTTTGAAATCTGAATTCAATAGTAAAGGTAAGTCATTGGGAGAATCACCTAAACCAATAATTTTAATATTTGGATTATTTGCATATTTTTTAAGTTCATTAATTGCTTTTCCCTTGTTTGAATTTATTGATAAGAGGTGACTCATCCTATTACCTCTGAAAACCTCTACATTAAATTTTTTACAGCAAATATCTATATGTTCAACTAATCTTTCAGGTGGATTTAAGAAAGGCATGCTCCAATGCCTATCTCTCATTAATTCAAGAGCGTGACCTTTTAAACCTGTTAATTTTGTTGCCTCAAAATTTGAAATGTTATTAAGAGGAACTAAATCAAAATTAAGTTCATTTGAGATGTTCATTAATATATTTTCAAGTACCTTGTACTTTTTTCCAAGTATAATTTCACCGTTTACTTTATTTAGAGATTCACCGTATATGGCAGCCCCATTCTCTACAATATAAGGATCAGTTAAATTTAATTGTTTTCTGATAACCTTTACTTCAGAGGCGGTTTTACTTGTGCAAAGAATTATAGGAATATCTAATTTCTGAAGTAATTTTATAGTCTCTTTAGCTGGAGTTAAATCATAGGAATGATCCATTAGGGTGCCATCAACGTCGCTTACAACCCAGATAGAAGAATTTTCAATCATTTACTAAAAAACCAAGCCACATCACTTGAAAGGGATCAAGTTGAATATTATTACAATTATATTTTTTTAATGTTAAGTAATCGCACATATTAAGATCCTTTTTAATAAAAATATTTGATTCAGAGTAAGTAAACCTATAGTTAATTTTATTTTCTGTCATATTATGAATTGTGAACACAGATTCCAAGCCAATACCCCTTTTAATTACGACAATATCGCCTCTCTTTTTAGAAAGACATTCCATCTCAGACTGAGGATGAAATTGAGGCAATCTTGATCTAACCTCCATTGCATTACGAAGATATCTCAAATTTTTATTAGCGCAAGATTCCGGATTTTCAAAAACGGCTGAAAGTTTTTCCAACTTAAATTTTTCTCTATTTAGATCTCTTCTTTGACCTGTCATCGAAAAACTTTTTATATCATTTTCTGAAGCAAGTAAAGCTGGAAGATAAAAGGCAGGAATACCTTTTAGAGACATTACAAGTAATTGTGTTAATAAAAACCTTTCATATTGAAAACGATGTGAATCTCTTCCAGCATCTTCCATTGCACTCCACCAACTAATATTTAATTCATATGGTTTATCTTCACCGTTAGATAATCTTCTATGACTTACTAAACCACCTCTTTTCTCACAATTAATCAATAAATCTTTAATTCTATCTTCTTTCATTAGACCCTCCAAAGCTCTTAAACCAATACCATCATGAGAAGCAGTAAAATTAAATAAAGTGGTAGTTTCAGGTAACTTTGGCCAATCGCAAATCCAAGTGTTTAAAATATCTGCTCTTGAAGAAATAATTGCTTCCAAAAGAAGAGGTGGCAGAGGAAAATTATATGCCATATCTGCCTCGTCCTCTGGAATTAAATAAGAAAGATTTTCCTTTTGGGGAACATTAGTTTCGGTAATTAAAACACCTTCTTTTAAGAGACTATTAAGAAATATCCTAAGAACTTTTACAATTGAATGTGCTTTAGGCAAATGTAAACAAGTTGTGCCAGGTTCTTTCCAAATAAAACCTACAGCATCAAGTCTTAACCATTTAATGCCATTTGATAAGTAGGTAATAATTAAATTAAGAAATTCTATTGTCATTTTGGGATTAAGCCAATTCAAATCAACTTGATCTGGTCCAAAAGTTGTCCAAACAAGTTTTTTTCCCTTACTAGTATTTATTTGAGAAAAAAGAGATGAACTTCTTGGTCTAGTAACATTTTTCCAATCAAGATTTTGTGAAGGAGAATAAACATTGGACAATCCAGGTTCTTGACATTTAATAAATTGCTGAACCCATGGATGAGAAGATGAAACATGATTTAAAACTAAATCTGCCATTAAATAATGATTTTTAGAAATACTAGTAAGATCCTCCCAATTACCAAATCTTTCTTCTAACGAAGTATGACTTGAAACAGCAAAACCACCATCACTAGTTGATTTAAGAAATGGAAGAATATGAACTACTTTTGAAAGACTTCCAAAATGTTTATTTAATAATTCTCGGAGTGTTACAAGAGAAGCTTCTCCTTTTTTATAAACACCATCTGCATAAGTTATTAAAACAGAATATGATTCATCCCATTTTTTATAATCATTTTTTTCTTGATAAAGAGATTTCTCTGAGAAATTATCAAGAATCTGCAATAATTGATTACAAATATAGTTAATCTCTTCGGTAGTATGATCATTATAAATTGTTTTCAACAATTTACTTAGCTTTAATCTATCTAATTTATTCTCTGAATCAATTTGCGTCACTTTGAAAAAATCATCGAAGTATTAACACTATTCTGCACATCAAATACAAAATGGACTTTCAACAAGGATTAATAACAACAATACATGAATATGGTGTAACCAAAGACCTCCTTAAAGAATTAAATAAAAGTCTTAAGAAAAAGTCCACGGCAATATTAATTCCTTGTCTTTACGAAGAATTTGAACGCCCTGCTCTTAAAAATATAAAAAAAGTTTTAAAAAACCTTACAGGATTAAATGAATTAGTTATTGCTCTATCAGCAAAAACGATAGATCAAGTCAAATCAGCAAGATCATTCTTTGATTC
>Ga0115013_10002107_pt1 | contig 11199 bp, 10 predicted proteins | sample SouAtlMetagenome_2_FD_88686 | JGI IMG/M metagenome (GOLD analysis project Ga0115013, IMG submission 88686) | Marine eukaryotic phytoplankton communities from Atlantic Ocean - South Atlantic ANT15 Metagenome | ecosystem: Environmental > Aquatic > Marine > Oceanic | place: South Atlantic Ocean...
AGTAAGTACCGCGCTCCGTGCTCCCGCCGCTGCACTGGCTATATTTTATTCGAAGATATATTTTATTCGAATTTTATAATGACGCACAGATACCGTATTTGAATTCGTTTTTTGTGACTATTTTTATACCAAAGGTCGAGAATACTATCGGACAGAATTTTATACCAATGAACCGGGCCAGGCGTTGGGGCACATCCCTTGCTTTCGCTTGCTGACTGCCAAACCCGATCAAAAATCAAATGTGCTAGAAGTCATTCGCCGCCCCGTTCGCACCCTATCGCCGCGCCGCCGTCTGCGGTCCAAACGTAAAGCTTGTCCATGCCGCACCCCTTTTTGCAGCACGCGCGAAGCTCTGCGCGCTTGCACAGCCGCCACCCGCGTGCAGAGCACTCTGCGGCTGCGGCCACCGGTGTTGCCGACAGCCCATCAGTTCCCAGCTTTGGCTCCCACACGGTATCGTGGCCACCGGCCACATTGATGCGCTGGTCTGCCTCACAGACGGACATGCACCGCGCCTCCGACTGGCGTTCCGGCATCTTGCAGCAGCGCACCGCCGCCCTCTGGAAAGTGCTCCAAACGGCTTCAGCGTCCTTCTCCGCTGCGCCCACGGCGGAACGTTCACGATCAACGCTTTTGAGATTGGCGTTGCGAAACCATCGCTGCGAGGCGGGGTCTGTTTTGCCACGCTTGTAAAATGAGTCAGCACTTGCCGGATGCACGTACTCGAGGTTTGGCACGACGCGCAGCTGGCAGCCACGCTCCACCATTAGCCTGTTCATTAACTGTGAGTCGAGCCACACGTCCTTCGCGGACATGTCCGGATGCTCGAGGTGAGGCCGCCACGCGCGCAACGCGGTCTGGCGGTGCACGACGTTGTTGCCAGCGTTGAGCACGGCGTTCGCCGCAGACTTCGCGCAGGTGGTCCACGTGTTAGCGTCGCACACCTCGCCCACAAGGGAACTGAAGTCAAACCCGATGCCGAGGTGCGGTGCGAGGTGGCCGTCCAGACCTGGCTTGGGCCTCAGCAGCCGCTGCGGCGCATAAATGATCTTCGGATTGGGCGGCACTCTTTTCCACAGCTCGAATAGGGTCTCAAAGTACGATGGGAGAAAGGTGTTGTCCGAATCGAGCACCGCCACCCACGGCCCGCGCGTGTGCTTCACAGCCGCGTACTTGTTGGCAAACGGCCAGAGCTGCCGCGCGTTGGAGACGACCTTCAGCTTGGCCGCTTCGGTTGGGCTCACCGCGCCCGAAGCCGCCCACGCGGTCAGCTCACGCGCGTCGGTCGCGCAGTCATCTGTGACGACCACGTCGTTCACGCGCGAATGGCGCAGGTAGATTGGCAGCACCCGCTTGAGGTGAGACGCACGCCGGCATGTGGCGATGGCAATGGAGATGGCTGAGGGCACGCCAGCATCAGGCTCTAGCGTTGTGCCCTGCCACCTACTGTCGGCAGCGGCGGCAGCAGGAGCGACGAGCTCGCGGTTGGCGTCACAATGACTTGAAGCCTTGTGCGGCTCGGGGGCGAGGAGCGGCGCGTGGAGCGGCGCTTTAGCATCGATGCGCCCAAAGACGTGCACCCGCTGCTTACCCGTCGGGCTCGCCCACTCGAGCTGCCAGTTCGTGGCGAGGTACGGGTAGCGCAAACGGCCGTACCTGCGGTGGGCATTCCATTCGATGCGGTCGTCGCCGGACATGACGCCGATAACGAGCTTCGCGTCCGTTGCCGCGACACACCACGCGCGCGCGATTGCAATCAGGTCGCCCCACGGGTTGAGCGCGTCGCCGTAACGCCCAAGTCCGGAGTGCTCAACGCTCGAAAACGTGACGATCGCTCCGAACGACGGCAGCTTGCCCTCCTGGCGCCGGTGTCGGAATTCCGAGGGTGTGTACGTCGAGAGCTTCGGGTGGTCCGTCGTGATTCTGCCGTACTCGAGCGTGGTGACGTGCGCCGCGCCAGACGCAAGGCACGCGGCCTCAACCCACGGGTTCTCCGAGCCGATAACGAGCACGGTGCGCCCGCGTAGCTGCGCTCTCTCGAGGCCGTCGAGCAAGCGGTTCGTCTCATCGACGCCATAGTTGCCGGGCAGCGCGCGCCTCCGCGCCTGTGCCACCATGCTCTTGACCGTACTCGCATCCCAGTGCGGGCTCATTGCCGTCTTACCAAGGTACTGCTGGCTCATGCCCTGCCCCGGGAAGAGCGGGTACCGGCCACCCATCGTGTAGGCCTCGATGATCCAGCGCGACGGTAGCTCGCTTCGCAGCAGCGGTCGACGCGCCTCACCGGCCGACGCCTCGTCCTCCATTGCGTATAGCGCGTCACACTCCAGCGGGGCAGTCGTCGTCCCAAACGGCAGATTGTCAGCGCCGCGGAAGACGGGGCGCGACGTGTTGCACAGCGGCCCGCAGCGCAGCCGCGTCTCCTGTAGCCGTGCCGAGAGGGCCTGCGCCTCCACGGCCTCGGCCCGCTGCCGTCCAAGGTCGGTTGGGGTGGGCTGGCAGCTGTCCGCGGTCCACACCCGCTCCACGTCCAACCCGCAGCCCGACTTGCAGCACGCGCTGAGCTCCTCCAGCCGACAGATCCGCATGCCCTGCGCCTTGCACTCGGCGTGCGCTTGGCTGGCCGTCGCGGCGAAGGCCTCGATGCACGTCTTGGGTGCCGAACGCGATGGCTGTGCGCCGGCACCCGTTGAGTCGTCGCCGCATACCGAGATGCACCTCACGCCTGCTCCGCGAGGGCTGCAACAGCGCACCGCGGCCAGGGTCGCCTCACCGTCGCGGCATCCGTCTAGGCTGGAATTCAACGCGGCCGGCGCCGCACGGGCGCGTGGGCACCCTCGAGCGGTGCTATACCACGTCTGCGTAAGGGGCAGAAGGGTAAGGGCTAGCATTCCTCACGCCGCGCCGTAGCGCAAGTGCGCGACGAACGTGTCGATGCGCGCGCCGTGTTGGCAAGCTTCCTTCTCCCGCTCGCTCACGAAGAAATCATAAGCTTGTCACGTGAGCTTGTCCGAGTATAAGCATTTTTACCGCGCACGCTCAATGGCCCTTGGCGAGGGCGCCAGCGCAACGCAACGCAAGTCTGCGTTCATTCGGGAGAGAAGACGGCTATGACGGCGTCTCGAGCGCTTCGTGCGTGCGTGAACGTGAAGAATCTAGTGATGGGGTTTCCCAGACGGCCGAGATTGGTGGGGTGTTTTCTCCCCCTCCCTGTCTGTCTGTCAAACTTGCTCGCGGCGGATCACAGGGTGCGTGGTGGCCGACGACGCTGCGGTGCTTTCTTTGGGAGAACGACAACAGGTTCATGGATGAACTCTTGCGCGTCACCAGCAAGCTGATCAGTTTTGCAATGCTGCTGCATTTCGACCCAGCTCAGGGCCAGGGCTGCCGGCGCGTCGGCTGTTCTCGGGCAGGCGATGCTGCATATGCGCAGCACAGCTTGGCCCGAGCGGGGGTCCTCCCTGGATGTGCAGCTGATGGCGACAGAGCTGCTATTCGCTGCTGCGATGACGCGGGTGGATGCCGTTCGATCTGCTCCCGAGAGAATGCGTTCGCGCTAAAGACTCACTTCACGAGCGTGCTGCCACCCAGCACGTGCATCGAGCCACGCTTCGCAACCTACGCTGAGGCAGTTGCCGAATGCCAGGCACACGGCCTGCGTCTGTGCGCAACTTCCTCCGAGCTAGACCGCTGCTGCAAGACAGGCTGTCAGGCGGACAAGGTGCTGGTGTGGGTGGCGTGCACGACGCACTGCAGCAAGACAGGGCCTCAAGTCAAGGTGGAGATCGAGCCGCCGCCAGAATCGCAACAAGGCTGCAGCCCTCGCAGCATGCGTGGGCTGGAGGCGAGCAGCTTTTACTGCCTGCATGGCCACTGGTACCATGGCATCTTCTGCAACCGGTGCGACATTGGCATCCAGAATGCTGTTCTGAGGGCAGCGCGGGAGGCTGAGCCCAAGGCGCTGCACGTCGTCCTCGCGATGGGAACTAACGATGGCTCTGATCTCGAGCACACCACCTCGGCTTCCTGGTACAAGCCAGATCACATGCTCATCCACGGCTTTGAGATCGGGCATGGTGCCTGGGCGAAGTCAAAGGCTAGGTTTGAAAGCAATCCGGAAGTTCACATCCACCGTGCAGCGGTGACAGATGTCGACGGTGGACAGACTATGAGCGTCGGTGGGAATTCCTCAGCACACACTCGCGTGGACAGCACAGCACGCTCGCGAGCACACCGCCGGAACAGCAGTACCACGAGCACGAATGTGCCGACCGTCGCACTGCACGCTTTCGTGCGACGCCACAAAATCACGCAAGTGACCTACACCCTGATCGACACCGAAGGGCATGAAGCGACAATAGTGAGTGGAATGCAGCTGGATGTGCCGGAGAACCGGGCCAAATTTCCAATTTTCCAATACGAAGTCTGGAGCCCGTACGCGAACGGCTGGTCCAGCCGGGACCTTGTCCAGCGGCTCGAGCAGTGGGGCTATCGCTTGTACTCCATTGGGAGCCGCGCCAGCCCTGATGGCGAGCCGGTGCCGACATACGCACTGCCGAACAATACTGTGCCCAGGAGCGATGAGAAGGAAGCCCCGGTCCTGCTTCGCTTCAACTCATCCGTTTTCACGGACCCGAAGACATGTGTGTTTGGTGTCACGCAGGCGGCTCGTAAACCAAATCCGCTGGATCCGAGTAAGAAATCCTTTGGAAGCAACACACTCGCAGTGGCTGAGTCGGCAGTCGAACATATGCCGTGGCTGAAGGCGTTCTTGGACCTCCACGAGCTCAGATCGGGATGAGCTCGAACACACGACACGCTCCTCACAGTCAGTCGGAGTCCGGTCAGACTCAGAGTCACACTCGGCGCGCCACAGTGTCACGGACTGCCTTGAGTTGAACGCGTCCCTACTGTTTTCTTTATCGCGTCCCTATTCTTTATTCTATTCTCGTGTTGGTTTCTTTTAATGGGTCTTTATCGACCCCCAGCTGTCCGGCCGAGCTATATACTGTAAATTCGGTGTTGTGAATCGCGCTTAGCGTGCTGGCTGCTGCGCGAGCTGCGCATCGTCCATATCGATCCACCCTCTACTACCCCTTAATACCACCGCGTGCTCGCCCCCTCCAAACCCCTCCCGGCCCCGCCTCCACCCCTTCATTCATGCTTCAGAAGGGAAAAGCACCGCAAACTCACGAAGACGTAGAACTACGTCTCGACGGCACCGTTGCGCCCCCCCCACTCCCTCCTACGGGGCAAATGCGTGCACCCCTCGCCCGCCTCGCCCCTTGGCGTGGCGCCACCGCCCGCGCCCCTTCCCCCCACGCCGCCCTGCTCCCTGCGCCAGCCCGCCGCGCAGCGGCCGCCCCCCCCCGATCTGCGCCTCGTCGAGGCGCGGCGCATCGGCCTTCTTACGGATGACGAGGGCCTCGCGGTGGTACGTGATGCTCTCGATGCTGTAGCGCCAGTCACGTGCGAGGAAGAGGGCCTGGTTGGCTGCGCTCAGCACCATTGGGCAATCGTTGCCGGGAGTGCCAACGGGCCCCACCACCTTCTCGCAGAGCCAGAGGTAGGGGTAGAGGCTGTCGAGGTACCGCTGTACCTTGGCGAAGGAGCCTGGGTTGACACAACGGAGTCTGGCTGGAAGAGTCTGGGTGAGTCGAAGGCACCTGAAGTGCAGCTGAAGGAGACTGAGCGACCAGGTCGGGTGGGCCTGCGATGAGATGCACTATACACCGAGCCGACGGCCATGAAAGGCTGCGGCTACGAAAGGTCTTGCTATATGACCATGCACACCGCGCCCCACCAGTGCACGTCCTCGATAATGTACAGGCCTCCCGGCTTGAGCAAGCGAGGGAAGAGGATCTCAAACGATGCCTGGTAAGGGTTAGGGTAGAAAAGGGGATATCAAACGAAGCCTGTCCAAGGCAAGGCTCCAACGTCCTTAGAGCAGGCTTGGCTGGGTCTGCTAGTCTGGGGTTCGAGCCCTGCGTGGCAGGGTCTGCTGGTCTGGGGTTGGAACCCTACATGGCACACGATCATGTGGTCCGGGTCGTGCAGCGCGTCGTCTACTATGATGTCGAAGGGCGGCGACGAGAGGCCTCGAAGGGCGGCGGCGGTGTCGAGTGCGCGCGCCAGGCTCGCATTGGTCGCGTCGGCCTAGGGGTAGGGTTCGGGCCAGGGTTGGGGCCAGGACTAGGGTGGGGGTTTGGGGTTAGGGCTAGAGCTAGGGTCAGGACTAGGGTAGGGGTTTAGGGCTAGGGCTGCGGCTACGGCTACGGCTACGGCTAGAGCTAGGGTTGTACATCGACCTGTAGCGTGGTGACGCGCGCAGTGTTCACCGACGTCGGCACGCGCGCCTTGAGGCGTGCGGCATGCGCCGCCCACGGCACAGGTAGGATGTCTGCGCACGTGCGACGGCGACGAGGGTGAGCGGCGCGCATCAGGTCTATGGCGGGCTGGGTTCGACTGGGTGTGTTGGCAGGGCGGTGTTCTGCGGAACGTGTGTCAGGAAAGGGCTCTGGCGCAGGTGCTCTGCCGATGCGGCCGGTGAGCTTCGGCGAGCGTGGCGTAGTTGCTCTAGCATGTGCGTGGCGTAGGTGTGCGTGATGCAGAGCACCTACACCAAAGACTTCGCCGGCACAAAAGTGCGTCGCCCACATGATCAGGCTGTCGCCGCGGTTGATTCCCAGCTCCAGCAGGTTGGAGGTCGGCGGGCGGTCCGCCAGCTCGCGCTGGTAGAAGCCAAGGTAGTTGTGCCCACCTGAGTACTTGTCGGCGCCGCCACCCGTCTGACCTTTCTTCGAGTGCAAGTCGATGTCCCGCTGGTCCGGCGGGAGGTAGAGGCTCGCGATCTCGTCGAGTGTCAGCTCCCGGCCGTCTCCGTGCGTGGGTCGGCAGGAGGGTGTGAGACCGAAGGCGGAGAGAAGGAGCGGCGAGGTGCCGTGCAGCAGCCAGCCCGAGGCAATAGCAGCTGCGCTGAGCGTCAGCAGAATCACCCGCCAATGCCGCTGCACATACGAAGATGTAGGCGGGCCGACGAGCTCGAACGCGGCCTGCACCATCGAGCCGCGATCGGGTTGGCGAAACGCGATTGCGGCACTCGGGGCGGAGTCGGGGCGCGGCCCTATGAATGAAGGCGTCGTGTTGGCGCACAGGGCGAAAAACAAAGAGCGGCCACGAGACCTAAGTTTTCCCCAGTAAGTGAGTACTTAAGTAAGTAAGTACGTACTTACTTACTTTTCCCCAGTGAGACATACCAAAACATAACACTCGCACATAAACTACCTACCGCAAGCCAACTTGCTAACTATTGGATCTCAAAACGCTTCTACCGTGCCCCACACTGTCACCTTCCCCGATTAACGTCGATTACATAACAGTACGAGTACCGGATGCGAAAGACCACATGCGCGCGTCTGTCCTGACAATGGGCAGTACACGGTGCACGATGATCTGACAATGCAGCAGCGGACGTGGCGGCATGCGCGCGTTGGCCGCGCAACGATCACTTGCAAACGTGTGCGCCCCTGTGCCAAGTTGCATCTTTGAAGCTGGTGGTCATCATGATCGTGTAGCCCGCGGTGAACCCGATGGCAACAAACCAGTTTGTGTGATCAAGGCAGAAGACGCAGAACGACTCGATCAGCGCGTCAATTTTCTTGATCAACCTCAGCACCCTTTGCGAGAAGTGCAAACTCTTGCTCTCCCGCCCGCTGAACATGACGCGAGACACCGCTTTTGCTGCCGACGCCTTTTGTTTCTCGGCTTTGGTCTCCTTTACGACGATAGATGATGATGATGAGGAGGAGGAGCGGCTCGAGCGCTGACCCGCAACCTCCACTTCAATTTTAGTGAGCGCTTCCTGCTCCGCCCGCACCTCCCGCAGGTAATGCAGGTACTTGCGCGCGAGGTAAACACGCGCGAGCCGCTGCACGCGGAGGACAGCAGGCGCCATCCGCCGCGACTTGCTCAGCTTCTTGACGCGATGTATGACCGCACGCTTCCGCTCTCCGCGGTGAAAGATGGCAAAGATTATCACGTGCGAGAACGCCATCATCACGATAAGCAACGTCGAGTAAAATGTGAAGTAGTGCATGTCCGTCAGGTACCCAGTGATCGGCAGCAAATCAGAGAGCATGATCTGGAAGAAAACAACTCCAAGGATCACGGTGAGCGAGAGGTTGACACGCGGGTCCAAGTCGCCCGGAGAGAGCAGATAAGAGACGAGCGCGATGGCGTACATCAGGGTCACGAGTATCAGGAAATTGTAGGTGTAGCTTGACGGGATGCGGCAAACGTGGACCACGAAGGACGCCTCGCTCAGGGCATTCGAGTAGTACGGGATGTTTACAGAAGAGGCGGAGTCGCCAAGGCTTTCCATCAGATTAAAGAGTGGGTCGTCCCATACGTCGCTGTCGATCGTATCAAAGCCGTCCGGGTCCCAAGTTGTCGTATTCGAGAGCAAACTCCGCTCCTGAGCGGTCATGTGCACCACGCGCCAGCCTCCAATGACATCCTTCCCATCCGGGTCTTGCCGAGCCGATTTGTTCTGCTGCCTGTAGATGACTGGGTCAACTTTTGCCTTTGGCATCAGCACAAGGGTGTTTCGCGGCATGCTGGCTGGGGCCCGAATGATGAACTCCAAGGCCTGGCGGTCAAAGGGGAATCTGCGAAACTCCATCTCTGCCTGGCACAGCACGAAGCAAGCGCATAATTAGCCAACCTGCAGGTCAGTCGGTATTGGGTTCGAATGGCGACCAGTCACCCCGAAGGAGCCGCGCAGGCGCATCATACGGTAGGCCATGGAGGTGTTGATGGGCGATGTGCAGTCGACTTCGGGGGAGTTGCACTCAATCCTATAGCGTCCGGGGACCGTGAAGAGCCCCAAATCCTCGAGCACTTCGATCGCCATGTTGCCGTCCATGCTTACTTGGTTTGGGAAGGTGGGTGGGAGCTCTGGCGTCCAGTAGTGAGCACACCGATCCGTGGGATCGATGGCACGCCCAAAGGCCCCCGCGCCATTGCACACGGTGTTGATGCGCTCGTCCTTCCAGCTCGCGACGAGCAGGAACTGGACCTCGAAGGCAAAGTTCACCTCATCGAGGTTGTTCAGGGCTTCGAGAACGATCGAGATTGACATCTCGATTGGATGCTGCTCCAGCTTCTGCCGGGCCCACCCCATGGGAGATGAGGGCCACATTGGGCCGGGTGGGTCGTACCTACGCGACAACGGAGGCGCACACATGTACATGTGAGCAGACGCAGGCGTGGACCACGTGCGCGGGGTTCGAGGCACAGTGCTGCATACGTGGCATATGTGTCAAAAGGTGCTCCGCGGTATTGCTTGAAGTTGAAGTCGTCCAACCCTTTAAATATATCATTGGCCTCGCGCACGCTGAAGCCCATGTTGTGGAAGTCCTCCGCTTTGAGGCTCATGACTAGGAGCCCGGTCATTGGGTGTTGCGCTCTGAAGACGCTGAAGAACTTGGGCCCGTCGCCGATGAAGAATGCTCCCATGGAGACCGCATAGCTCAGGGTGTACGAGCCGTCCCAGGTGGCCATGACTGAGTTGATGGTCTCCATGTCGGTGGCTCTGGAATCGTACCACTCTGCGCCGCACTGCCGCTTGGCGGAAGGCAGTATCGTCTTGGCGTACCCTCTGCACTCTGTCTCATACGTCCAGCCGACCTCGAAGCAGTGGCAAAACTGCGTCAGGTCGGCCGTGCCATCGCAGACGCCGCAAGACTGCGGGCACTGTTGCAGGAAGGAGGAGCACTGGCCTCCGGCCACAACGTCGCCGCACGTGTTCAGTTCGAAGGATCCCCCATCGAGGGCTGCCTCCCCCTCTCCGCTGCTTGCCTCCACGTCTTCGCTGCTCACCTCCCCCCCGCTGCTGTCGGACGAGCGCGCCGCGCGTGCGGCGGCGGCGGCGATCGCAACCTGAGCGTCGTTGTCTTGCGAGAGAGCATAACAATCGCAGACGCCGCAAGACTGCGGGCACGCAGGAATGAAATGGGAGCACGCGAGTGCGGTCGCAACGTCGCCGCACGTGTACAGTCCGTGGGGTCCCCCATAGAAGGCTACCGCAGTGTCGTTGTCTTGCAAGGGACACGGAGTCGGGTCCTGTACTGGTGAGTCGGGTTGCTGCAGCCGACGCAGTCCAGCGGCGCGATCTACCAATACCTGCCCATGGGGCATCGTCTGCACATGCAGCTTCGCGCGGTCCACGAAGGCAACCGGAAGGAGCACGCAAAACACCGCGCCGAGCATGTCTATCGGCGACGCCAGGCGCGCAACGCGGCGCGGTGTTTTGCCGTGAATCGCGGGGGGGGTAAAACACGCGGACACCAGCTAGAACAAAAGAGCTCGCGCGCATTCAACAACAACAAAACCGACTCAAAAACAGGTTTCCAGAGGACGAGTTTCCAGGCGTCCCAGGCACGCGCCGCGCCTCAGACAAGCGCGTCTGCTACGAACTTCTGGAAGCGTTCCGAGTACTGCACGGGGTCGACGACCGAGAAGTTCTGGCTGCCCACGCGCTCGCCGTGCTTGGCGGCCTGGTAGTGGTAAGTAGGTGGGTCAGTACCAAGCACCCGGTCAGTTTGGAGTGGCGTGCGAGACGTGGCGCGTCGCACCGTTCTACTGACCGACCGACCGACTAGTGGGCCGGCTTCCTTTCGGACTCACTCACTCACTCACATCGCCCACTCACTTACGGACCTTGTAGTGGTGCTCGAGCTGCTTGGTGAGGCCGTACTAACCCTAACTCTAACCCTGACCCTAACCCTAACCCTAACCCTAACCCTAACCCTGACGGACCTTGTAGTGGTGCTCGAGCTGCTTGGTGAGGCCGTACTCGCACAAGATGTCGATGAGGCCGACGAAGTAGATCTCCCCTCCCGACTCCTCGGGGCCGCCTGGTGAGGGTTACGGTTAGGGTTACGGTTAGGGCTATAGGGCTAGGGTTGGAGGTAGGGTTAGGGTTTGGGTATTAGGGTTAGGGTTAGGGTTAGGGTTAGGGTTAGGATCAGGGTTAGGGTTGGAGTAAGGATTAGAGTTAGGGTTAGGGCAAGGGTCAGGGTTAGGGCTAGAGTTAGGGTTAGGGTTTGGGCTAGGGCTAGGGCTAGGGCTAGCAAGCTGGGCACCGGCGCGGGCGCGCGGCGCGGGCGTGCGCTTCATCTGCTCCTCGTGCAGCTCCTA
>Ga0115013_10002110_pt1 | contig 11198 bp, 14 predicted proteins | sample SouAtlMetagenome_2_FD_88686 | JGI IMG/M metagenome (GOLD analysis project Ga0115013, IMG submission 88686) | Marine eukaryotic phytoplankton communities from Atlantic Ocean - South Atlantic ANT15 Metagenome | ecosystem: Environmental > Aquatic > Marine > Oceanic | place: South Atlantic Ocean...
GGCCACAGAAGACATGTCGCCATCGCGATGGCGTCCTGGTTCTCGGGGGAGACCTCTGAATAGAATGAGAAATAATCCGGCTGACCGCACTCTGAGCATTCATTCAGATTAAACGCCACATGCACAAAATCCGATTCTACGCGAATGTAAATCTCAGGGGGATTCGAGAATTCGGAGTGCCATGTGTATGACCACATGGATTGCCATTGGGACCCTTGGCTGTCGACGGCTTGAAGGTCGGAATCGCCAAAATCATAGGAATCTATCGAAGAGCCCCAGTTATCTCCACCGATGCCGATGCTCCAAAAACTGGGGTCGTCGAAATCATAGTGGAAATCGGACGATACGCTGAACCCATAAGTTTCGAATGTGCGATCATCGATGGTGACGCTGCCAATTACAACGGGATTCTCGGAATACTCCTCGTCATATCCGCCAGTTTCTGCCATACTGCCGAGAAATGAGGATACTCCCCCCAGCAGAACAGGAATTACGATTAGACCGGTAAGGAACCATGTCACAGATCTACTGCGGGTAGAATCCTGTTGGTCAACCTCCCCCCAAACGCCGTTTTGACCGTCCTCTGATATCTGATTGATGCCTCCTGTGAGCGTGTTCCCGGAACCTCCCGGGCCGTTGATTACAATCTCCTTGGGAGCATTGGAAGCAGGGTCCTGGGATTCGTCTCCGCCCCACCAATCCTCCTCCATGTTAGGGGGATCGCACTCCCGCGGATGAGGTTTGGCCCTACCCATACATCAGGAAAGCGACGGCTAGAACGGCGTATGTTGCGAGCAGCATGGCCCCCTCCAGCCAGTTCGACTTACCATCTACAGCAACCGTATTCGCGATGAGCACCGCAAGGAAAGCGGATGTTGTCTCCAGCAGACCGAATTCGAAAGTCAGGGGGACACCGATGGCCCAGGATACCAAGACGATCAGTGGAGCGATGAACACTGCAATCTGAGTGCTCGAGCCAACCGAGATTGCGAAAGAGAGGTCCATCTTGTTCTTTCCAGCCACCGTGACTGCGGTGAAATGCTCTGCAGCGTTACCAAACAGCGGAAGGAGAATGATGCCGATGAAGAGATGTGGTATGTGCAGCTCTTCGGCCGCATCTTCGAGAGAGTGGACCAAGATCTCGGCCATGAAGGACACTAGGATGGTTGCCACAACCAACAATATGACTGCATCTCGTTTTTCCATGGAGGGGCTTTCATGGTGTGCGCCATCAGTCGCGAATAATGAAGCATGAGTTTTGAGTTGGAACAATAGGAACAATCCGTATATCGCAAGAAGTATCAACGACACGATTCTAGATAATTGAAGGACGCTATCGTCTGAGGAATTGGTAGCAGATGCATGGAATACGGTGGGAATGATGAGTGCGATTACTGCGAGTAACAATAGAGATGAGTTCGATCCGACCTGTGTCCTGTTGAACTCTTGCTCTTGGAATCTGAGACCCCCCCAAAGGAAGGCTAAGCCCATTACTAGAAGCAGATTGCCGAGAATACTGCCTATCAGGCTTGCCTGCACGACCTTGATCATCGTCGCTTCGGTCTCTGTTCCAGAACCGGCTTGCATCGCAGCGATTATCGCGAGCAGGGCGATTATCATCTCAGCAGCGTTGCCGAAGGTAGCATTCAGAAGGCCTCCGATTGATTCGGATGTCCTCAACGCTATCTCTTCGGTTGCCTTGCCCATCAAGAATGCGAGCGGCATTATTGCGATCATCGAAGCAATGAACGAGAGAGTTGCATCGTGCGCAATAAATGCGGCGTATATGGCGACTGGTGCTGCGAATAGAAGAATATTGAGTCGGCTTGACGATATGGTGAATGAATGATACCATGGAACTAGTTCTGAGTTGCTGGTGTCGTGCTCCATGTAGCTGGGCAGGCCTTTCGCGGCATAATCGTGTGCCTCACGATAGCGTTGATGGGGGGGTATCCGCAGGGTCGACTGTGACTAGGGCGCTTAGGGTGGGCCTGACTGGTACGCCCGGAACCGGGAAGACGAGTATAACGAGGGTCCTATCTGAGCTTGCATTGACTCGAAGTGTATCTGATTTAGCAGATGAAAGAGGATTTCTTGGATTGCCTGAGCCCGAAGAAGGAATCAAGGAGATAGACATCGACAATCTCGTGTCTTCATTGGAGGAGGAATGGGTCACAGAGCCGGATGGGCTTACCATAATCGAGGGGCATCTTGCCCATCACCTCCCCTGCGATGTCGTGGTGGTTCTCAGATGTGACCCTGACATCCTCAGAACTCGTCTGGAGAAGCGCGGGTACCCTGAAAGGAAAATCAATGACAATGTCGAATGGGAACTAATGGGGAGCATGTGGAATGAGCGCGAAGAGAATGATGTCCCCTGGACCGAGTTTGACTGTTCAGGCTCAGAGGCTTCGGATATTGCGAAATCGATTGTCGAATGGCTGGGCTCGAAGATGCCGACGACCCAATCTTCAATGGTGGTGGACTGGGTCAGTCGCCAAGAGGGGTTCTGATGTTCGAGCAATTTCGAGAAAAATGGTCCAAGGCGATGCACCCGTTGATTGTAAGGCTGGGAGATACTAATCCCAATACGCTGACTTGGACGAGTCTCATCGTATCGCTTGGGGCGTTCTGGCTGGTTGCCAATGCCGGAATCGACAAAGAAGGCGCGTTGATGATTGTGGGTGCGGTCATCCTGATCGGTATTGCAGGGGTGCTGGATGCTCTGGATGGTGACCTGGCACGCCATCAGGGCACTTCAGGGCCGTATGGGGATTTTTTGGACCACACGATTGACAGGGTCGTGGATATCGGTCTGATTGTAGCTATTGGAGTCAACTCCGAGTTCGGTGTCGAACTTTCACTTGCTCTCGGGGCTGCTCTCCTGACTCTCATGGGGTCTTACATGGGCACTCAGGCGCAGTCAGTTGGCCTTGGGAGAATCTATGGGGGGTTCTCGAGGGCTGACAGGATGGTGATCACAGTTGTCGGCATGCTATTGGCTAGTCTGCAGGCTGCGGACATTGTTTCACTAACACTAACAATCAATGAAGGAGATGGTTGGGCAGGTATTCTAGGATTTGACGAGATGAATGGATTTGGTATGGCGGTTGTTTTCTCCGCATTGGGGGGCATGTACACATTCGTTACTCGGTTCATTTCAGCTCGGAGAATGCTGTTGGATTCAGTTCCAGAAAGCTGAGTCTTCCCATGGAAGGCCCACGGCTATTCCAAGAATCTCGAGGACGATAAAGTTCCAGATAAGATAGGTTACGATAGCTATAGTGAATGTCACCAGAGTCGTATTGATGACTTTTCGTCGGTTCCTGATCGCATCGTCAAGCGTGCATATGCCCTTTGAGCGATGATATATCACCATGCCAATGGTTAGCATCGTTGCCGACGCAGCGTAAAGCAACCACCTAACCCACGAATAGTAGAGGTCGTTCGAGAGTTGGTCTGCAGCTACGATTGCAGAGCTTCCTGCGAATAGAACCCAGATAACGGAAGGCAAACAACACATGGACGCGAGGATCGCCGATCCTCCAATCCATGCTCCGAGACCCTTCTCCATATATGTCCAAGAAACCGAATTCGTATATGAACGGCTGTTGGACAATCAGGGTTCTCGGTAAGAGATCAAGTATGGAGAAACCCGTTTCTGCTTGGGAGGGTGAAGGGGAACGGTTATGATTCTCAAAAATCGCAATGGGGTTCGTGAAGCACCTCATAGACAGGATAACCGAGCAGGAGCCGAGTGTTCCAATTGAGTCTAAAGGGGATTCTACCAATGACGAGGCACTCGAAAGACTGCTAGAAACTCTTCAACCGAATATTCGAGTATTCGGCTGTGGTGGCTGTGGATCCAATACAATCGAGAGGTTGACTTCCGAGGGGTTATTTGATCGTGATAGAGTCGGGGGCCTTGCTGTCAATACAGATGCTCAACATCTTCTTAGAGTGAATGTGGACGAAAAAATGCTGATCGGGAGGACGGCCAGGGGAAGAGGTGCTGGAGGCAACCCAGAGAAAGGCGAACAGGCAGCGTTTGAGTCTGAAGCCATGCTAACAAAGGAGGTTGCAGATTGCGATCTTGCTTTCATAACGGCTGGCCTGGGTGGAGGGACCGGAACTGGATCGGCGCATGTTCTCGCACGGCTGTGCAAAGACGCTGGGGCTTTGACGATTGCAATTGTTACCTACCCATTCTCATCAGAGGGTTCGCTGAGAAAGCAAAATGCGGATTGGGGGCTTGAGCGTCTGACCGAAGTCTGTGACACCGTCATAGTTCTACCAAACGAGCGTCTTCTTTCTGTTGAAGGCGTTCGAGATCTTCCTCTCGATGCAGCATTCAGGGTAGCCGATGAGTTGCTCTTGCAGAGCATTAGAGGGGTTTCGGATATGATCGCAAAAGAAGGGATAGTGAATCTGGACTTCGAAGATCTACGCTCTGTCATGGAGAATGGCGGGGGGGTTGCAATGATAGGCCATGGAGAAGGGACTGGGGATGGAAGGATACTCAAAGCGACCGAGGAAGCGCTCTCGTCGCCTCTGCTTGAAATCGATGTCTCAGATGCACGTGGGGCATTGATCAACGTAGTCGGCGGAAGTGATTTGACACTTGGCGAGGCCGAACAATGTGCTAAGATCATCCGAGAAAGAATCGATCCTCATGCGAGAATCATATGGGGGGCTACGAGTGAAGTGGATGGGCATGACGGTTATGTGCGCGTCCTTGTAGTTCTGACAGGCGTCCAAAGTGAGCAAATTCACGGAGCCAGGATGAGGTCGAGCATGGCGGATGCTAAAGCCCGTGCCATACAGTTCATCGGATAGTCGATTTGTATATCCAAAGTCGGCGTGCTTAAATGGGCTCCATCGGTGGCCCGGGCACCAAAGGTGTTAGCTATGGCCGTCGAAACCAGCCAAAAGGGACCCATAGAAGCTCGGGTTCAGTCATGGCAAGATGAAATCGAAGGGCGCGTACGTAGACTGCAAACAGGGTCCACGGCTAGAATTTTGAAGATGGCTAAGAAGCCATCTAAGATGGAATTCCGTCAAACGGTGATTGTTTGTGGGATAGGGATGTTTGTACTCGGAATGATTGGTTTCGTGGTGCTCGCACTAATGGATAATGCACTACCCGTCTTTTTCAATTGGCTCACTGGTTCTTAGTTAAATGGAGATAATAGTATGTCAGAAGCTTTCATTGCCTTCGTAAGATCAGAAGATCAAGTGCTCCTGATGCAGCGCTCAGACGAGATAGGAGATTTGCCAGGCGCGTGGGACGGGATATACGGTGCTGGTGATCCCTCGGATCTTGACTCGATGGCCGGTCGTATCGAGGAATGCACAGGTCTCGAGGCAGGTTCACTCACATATGTGAGATCTGGTGCCGCACGAGGACTCGCATTTGGAAAGACGAGTGACACTGCAGCTCGCTTAGTTGAAGTTACTCCTGTTCTCTTTCTTTGTGAGAAGGGCGACATTTCACCTAAAACAATTTACAAAAATAGTGAATGGGTTGACCCAGGCAGAATAGGGGAGAAGGAATACTCAGTGCCGCAACTCGGAGAGTTGTATGGGGATGTTGCTTCATACCTCTACATTCTGAAGACATCGATAGGGCAGGAGCAGAATGTTGCAAAAGAAATTCGTGCCAGATTATCCGGAACTGGATCACTGGAAGATGTGCAGAATGAGATTTTCAGCGTTTTACAGCCGCACCACATGAAAGGCTACGTATTTGTGGAAGCCTCGGCTAAGCATCATGTTGAGAAGCTAATTGGTAGAACTGGGATGAGTACGACTCCCATGAAGAACTGCAGAAAGGTTCTGGATGGAGAGTCCCCCCTTGAAACCGTCTTACCCTATCTGGAGCCCAAGGCAGCTACTGCTGGAATCGAAGAAGGCTGCATCGTGGAAATTACCGGAGGGGCATTCAGAGGTCAATCAGCTCGTGTTGCCAGAGTCACCGAATCGAAAGAAGAAGTCACTGTTGAGTTGTACGACGCATTGGTTCCAGTGGCACTTACGGTGCGTGCTGATCAAGTACGAGTCACACAGCGGGTGGAGTGAGGTCTACGATACGCTCTGCATCACGCTCATAAAGGGAAAGCAGGTCGGGCGAAACCGCGAAAGGGGGATGTATGTATGTCAGACCGTAATGAGACCCCGCATCTAATCCTCCAGCAACTCGGTCAGAAAAAGTGCAATGGAAGTGTGGAGAGCGCTACTGAGAACATTACAATCGAGCAGATCAAAGCTGTTGTATCCAAGCAAGAGTCAAAATTGACTGGCGCTGACTTATCAGCCATGTGTAGGGAAATCATGGGAACTTGCGTGGCGATGAGGATTAAGGTCGAAGGCATGGATGCCAGAGAAGCTATTCAAGCAACCAAGGAAGGGAGATTTAACGAATATTTTGCATGAGGGACACGAGTTGCGGGAGAGGTTTTTTCCTCGTAGACCGCAAGGGTGTGATTAGATATGGAAAACGAGCTTAGAAACGCAATAGAGGCTGCAATAGCCGCAGCGCCAGAACGAAAGTTCACAGAAAGTCTAGAGATTGCATTCACTATCAGAGATGTCGATCTCAAGAATCCATCTAATCGAATACAAGAGGAAATCCGTCTCCCTTCTGGAAGAGGACGTAGCGTACGTATAGCAATGTTCGCAGGCGGAGAAATGGCTACTAAAGCAAAGGCTGCCGGTTTAGAAATAATTGACCCTACAACTATCGAAGATCTCGGTGGTAACAGGCAAAGAGCTAGGAAATTGGCTAATAGCGTGGACTTCTTCCTTTCTGAAATACCTCACATGGGGACAGTTGGTCGTTTCCTCGGTATCGTTCTCGGGCCTCGTGGGAAAATGCCTCGGCCAGTACCTCCAAATCTTGATCCGGGCATGATGGCCGCTGGGCTGAAGGATACGGCAATTGTTCGATCCAGAGACAGAATGACATTTCACGCAGCATTCGGAACGAGAGAACAGAGTCTGGATGAGTTAAATGGAAACGTAATGGCTGTTTGGAATCGGGTTGTTGGCAGACTAGAGCGTGGTTCTATGAATATTCGATCTTGCTACATCAAAACCTCGATGGGGCCATCTGTAAAGGTGGAGGTTGCTACGTCATGATACCTAAGATTGCACCTTGGAAGAAAACCAGGGTAGACGAGCTAGAAGAGTTGCTAAACTCCGATGGCGTCGTCGGTATCGTGGATGTTTCCGGTGTACCAGCAAAAAATATGCTCGACATGAGAGCATCGCTCAGAGCCAAGTTATCGATAACCATGGCCAAGAAATCTCTAATCAGGAGAGCATGGGAGTCTTCGGGTAAGGATCCGGAAACTCTGGAGTCACTCTTTGAGTCTTCAACTCAACCAGCTATAGTCCATACCGACTCGATGAACGCGTTCGAACTGTCTGACGAACTCTCCAAGACCAGGCAGGGAAGGGCCGCTAAGGATGGTGAGTTAGCACCTATGGATATCGTAGTAGAGAAGGGACCTACCCAATTTGGCCCGGGGCCCATTGTTGGTGAGTTCAATGCTGTTGGGATACCTGCTAAAATCGACAAAGGAAAGGTGGCGATTCAGAAAACCGTTACAGCTGTCGAAAAGGGCGAGCCCATCTCGGCCGATTTGGGAATCATGCTTGCAAAGTTGGATATCAATCCGATTGAGATAGGGATTATACTGGCAGGAGCGATAGAAGATGGATACGTCCTCATGGCAGATGAGCTGGAAATAGATACAGACGCTGTTAGAGATGATATCATCAGAGCTGTTTCAGGTAGTTTCAATCTTGCTTGCAACATCACATATCTCACAACGCAAACATTGCCATCGCTTATTGCGAAGGGCAAGGGCGATGCACTTGCATTGGCAGTCGGTGCCGGAGTGATCAATGATGAAACAGCCGGCATTATTCTGTCAAAGGTTCGGACCCAGGCATTAGGCCTGGCCGGAAGACTCGATTCCGATGCACTCGACGAGGAGGTCATTGCTGCGCTTAATGCGTCTGCAAGCGCTCCTGTAGAGAGCGTTACCTCGGCTGATGCCTCATCAGCTGATGAAGAAGCTGGAGGCGATACCGCCCCGGATGAGGAAGAAGAGGAAGAGGAGGAAGCAGGGTTCGGAGGACTCGGCGATCTCTTCGGTTAATGGAAAAAAGGTGAATGAAATGGAGTATGTATACGCTGCAATGTTACTGCACTCAGCAGGAAAGACGATCGACGATAAGAGCATTACTGGGGTTCTCGAAGCCGCAGGAGTAGATGTAGACGCGGCACGCGTGAAGGGGCTTGTTGCCTCACTCGCGTCCGTTGACATCGAAGAAGCGATGTCTACCGCGATCGCGGCTCCAGTCGCTGCGGCTCCTGCCGCAGGCGGATCTGGAGGCGGCTCTGAAGCCGCTGCCCCCGTAGAGGAGGCAGCTGCTGAAGAGGAAGAGGAGGATGACTCGGGCTTCGAAGGCCTGGGTTCACTCTTCGGCTGAAGCATAAGCAGACCAGGGAGAATGGATTCGAACGTTTGTCCAGCGAAAGCAAGAGAGGACGGGGCCGCTTAGGTTCTAGAGTGGATGCTAATCACATCTGACATCAGAAGTTCGGTGTCCCCCCCTACGGTTCGACCTGTTACACAATTGGTTGCTCGGATGAATCCGTCTCCAAGATCGGTATGCACGGCATATGCAAGATCTCGTGCAGTAGAGCCTGATTGTAGTATAATCGCATCTGGCAGTTTACGATCCTCCGCATCCGTCCACTTGCCTTCATCTGCAACGGGGTATGCAACGATCATAGAGAGATCCTCGAATACGACTTTTGATAGAAGATCGATTAAGCCGTTGCCTTCGAGTGTGCTTGTCTTCTCTCTTATTCTCTCCAGCGCTTCTTCTTGTGGTTTTGATAATGTTGATCCTGGATTCACTGAAAATCCAGAAGGGCCATCTCCCGGCTGATATCTGATTAAGCCCGCATTGCTTGCTCTGCTCAGAGTTAGTTCGGCTTCAGCGGATGTTGGCATGCACCTCAGGTTCAATTTCTCCAATTCGTCGAGTGCCGTCCTGAGAAAATCGGGCTCGACACGATCTGACTTATTGGCAGCTATAGCGATTGGGAACATGGATTTTCGAATTTCTGATGCGATGATTCGTAATGTGTTTTCATCCCAGTTCCATGGTTGGTTATCTGCTCCATTGGATCTGGCAGCCTGTATTCCACAAATGGCATCCCTTTCTCCCCCGCCAAGGCCGCTGATCATTTGGACGATGAAATCAATGAGAGCCCGGTCGCCTCCTGATTGGACTCTTCTAGCGCCTCTTGACCAGCCTTCATTTAAAATTCCAGACAGCCAGAGATCTATCTCATCGATTAGAAAATTATGCTCTGCTGTGGGAGATGCGGGGGATTCATCCGTATGATTCCCCTCCAAATCAGTGGCACCGGACACATCTACGACTTGGATTAATGCATCACACCTAGAAAGATCTGAGAGGAACTGATTTCCTCTTCCCCTTCCTTCATGTGCGCCGGGCACAAGCCCAGCGACATCGACAAGGGTAACTGGAACCAATCTACGATGATTGCAGCATGACCCTGTTCTAGGTTGGCAGATACTCCCCGCTCGAGATTCTTCCTTTACTTCGATCCTTTCGCCAAGACGGTGTGCTAGTTCTTTACATCTGCATGGTTCTGGAGTCGGTATCCAGGCTATCCCTACATTCGGATCGATCGTCGTAAATGGATAGTCAGCTATGTCAACAGGCGTGGCGGTCAGGGCAGAGAATGCAGTCGATTTACCGACATTGGGTTTGCCCACCAATCCAATCCTCATGATTGATGGTAGGGTGGGAGCGACAACAATGTGCCGATGCTCAGAGCTCAGTTGGGGCCCCGGGGACATCAGTGTCAGACGCTGGGACCAGGACTGTTTCGACATCTGCTCCTGCGGCTAACACAGAGCGAATTGAGGTTGAAGAGGTGATTGTGTAGGACTCTATACGACGAGAGGATTGGGACGCATTTTGCAATATCTTTCCATGGAATAGACCTCTGACGATATTCAGTGTGTGGAGTGTGACTGCAACCACTGCCCCGTAGAAAAGAACCGAGCCAATTACTGCAAATCGCTCGGCAAGGGAAGAGGTTGCTTCAATATCGATTTCTGTGACTGATAGCAATATGGATTCAGATATCAAGGTGCAAAGAAGACCGGCTGAGACTGCGGTTACGAACATCCAGTATCCCTGCCTTGTTCTCTCAGGTGCAGGTAAAGTTCGGTTGGTTATTGTGGGATAAAGATGGAGCACTATTCCCATGCTCATCGGTATCATGAACAGCCACATGGTCATGAGTTCTACAGTCTCCAATAGAGGCTCATATGTTTGGAAGCCCACGAATGATGGGCTTCTGAATGAGTAATTTAGGAACCAAAGTATGATCAGCGAGAAAGAGGATGCTACAAGTATCGCCATTCCGTTCGTGATTTCTGGAGATTTGCCACTTGTTCTTATTGTGGCTATGATATTAGCAGATAATGCTAGCATGGGTGCGAGTGACAGGGCTACAAGGAACGTGCCAAACATCCTAGATGAGTCAGATACATCCGGTATACTCGCGTTTTGGGTGATGAGGCTAGAAAATAAGCCCCCATCTAGGCTTTGGTATGCTGAAGTGGTAATTACCAATCCTATGAGTACTGTTCCGCTTAGAGTACGTGACCAAAGAGGAGATCTGGAGCCTAATGCAGCGGAGTACAAGGCTAATGCCGATACAGACCAGAGGAAGAATGGGGCTCCATACAGCTTCAGAACTAGCCATGGTTCTGCTATTGGATTTGTGTCGCCCATTAAGACCTCGACTAGTACGCTGACTGGCCCGGCTACGATTGCTAGAATCAGAAGCCAACCGGGCTCTCTCGGGCTCTGGGTTCTATTTGCAAAAGCAATTAGCAAATTGACAGCTATGGCTGAATAGGCGAGTCCCATTACCGTGATCGCTGCGAGCGTGATATCAATTCCGAACGGATCTGGATTGTGAGCTGCGATGAAGAGGATGATGACTCCGAGCATCCATGGGGCGGCTACGAGGGTTCCATTTCTTTCGCTTGGAAGACCTCCCGGGGTACCGCAAAGGGATGGTAAAACATGGAATGACGCTCCAATCACGGCCATTGCAACCGAACCGTACAAAC
>Ga0115013_10002111_pt1 | contig 11194 bp, 5 predicted proteins | sample SouAtlMetagenome_2_FD_88686 | JGI IMG/M metagenome (GOLD analysis project Ga0115013, IMG submission 88686) | Marine eukaryotic phytoplankton communities from Atlantic Ocean - South Atlantic ANT15 Metagenome | ecosystem: Environmental > Aquatic > Marine > Oceanic | place: South Atlantic Ocean...
CATTTAAACTTCCTCGTTATATCTTTCATTTCGTGATAATTCCAGCCATTACCAACTTTGACTGGAAACTTACCCTTTTGTTCAATAATACCCTTTACCTTCTGTAGAAAATCTAATCCATCTGGTAGGTAAAAGTCAAATAAAAATGAGTCATAACTATACAGAACTAATTTACTTTTATAACCACTTATTTTAGGTAGAAGCTCTGTTAGTATCTTCATATTATTCTCTGTTTCCATCAACTGAATAAGATAGTTAAATACCTTATTTTTGTTCATATCAGACAGATTTTTCTTATATATTCTCTTATTATAAATATCAGATTCTATGAAATTCATTGATTTATATTGACTCCAAACCTCATCTATATATACTTGAACTTTAGCAAAAAATGGATTGGTTTTTATTACCTCATCAGGTATATGACCATACAAAAACTGAAATGATAAAGACTTTGCTTCGTCATAATCAGTATCATATAATTTAGCCATATGATTATGTACCGAACCTTTTGGAAACTGATAGTCTACCACCTCACCAATCAATCTTAGATGATAAGCATCATAATCCATCTCTACCAACATACCCTCTTTACCATATCTACTTACGAACTTCTTTCTACTACCATCCTTCTTATTAAGAGCAGCAAAGTTTAAACCACCGAATCTATTTGATGGGCGGCCTGTAGCGGTGTAAGGATTGTACTCTGAATATACCATACCATCTACAGTCTGTAATCCATTTGATTCTATCTTTTGTAGGTTCTCCAATACATCCTCATTATAAATGTTATACACCGATTGAGTTTCTTTCAGTCCAATGATACCAGCTACCTTTAGAACCTCTACCACATTCCTACACCATTCTAAATGCTTCATGATTGGTATAACACAATTGATGTTAGACTTACCATAATACTTTCTATAAAAGTATTCATGTGCATTTGTCAATATATTATCTATAGACAATGGTTCGTTCTTTTCTAAGTAATGATTCATCTGTACATCATGTGTGTTCTTCCAATCAAAGAAATGTAATAGCTTCTTCTTATCGTGAGTGTAAACATTTTTAGGAGTCCAAAGACTATCAATGATATGCTCTTCTAAGTTAAGAGTATCTGAATGTCTAAATGGTAGGATATATTCTTTGGAATCTTTATCTATAGTTTTCACATAAAGTATACACAATCTAGTACTTCTTGGATGTTTATTGAAATCACATTCGATTGGTATGACTATGGAATCTACTTTACTAAATACCCTAGCAAACTTTTTATACTCTTTCTTTGTTTCTACTATAACCAATCGTGTGCCTCAGCCCATAGTTTAGTTGTCATCGGATAAACCTCTAACATTAAATCTAATAGAACCTTAGCATAATCTTGTATCTCTATCTGTGCAGTCTTTTCGTTTCTCAACTCAATAAAATTCATAACGGCCTGAAAGGAAGCTGTCCAATATACCTCTGTGTATAATGTAAGTGGTAATATACAACGAGCTTGTTCTTTTGCCATACCAGCATCTATCATATTTTTATAAGCAGTTAAAGTCATACTATGTGCTTGTTTCCAATTAGCAGCTATTGCTATTTCAGACTGACCTTCAAACTGACCTTCTGATGCTTGTTTGTTATCATCAGATTGTTTTCTGTAAATGGTTGGTTCGTAAAACTCATCATACTCAACATATCTTCCACTTATTTCATTCCAAGCATGGTCTTTAGTAGAACTATTAGATGTAGTCTCTATCCCAACTACATGTTTATACCATTGTCTCATCACGAACTCAGGTGCTTTTAAATGGAACTGAACTTGTAAGTGTCTGAATGGAGAGTAGTGTTTGTGTTTAGCAAGATAACGAACAAGTCTTTCGTCTGACTTATCGAACTTTGTTTTTCTTTTACCGAATGATACTCTAGCTGAATTGACGACTGTTAAATCGTTTCCTAACGAATCAATAACCTCAATAAAGCCTTTGTCTAAAACTTTACTTTTCATATGTAACCTCTATTTGTATATAAGTATTATATAGATAACCCAAAATGTAAATTAATATGAGCTACTACCACCACCACCATTTCTTCTTGATTGTGATAATCTTCTTACAGCTTCTCTATTTACTTTCATACGACCAATACCTCTTTTTGAACCACGCCTTAAAGTTACATCTAATTCTTTAGTTACTGGTTCTTGAGTGTCCTGTTCGGGTGTTATTCCCAACCTATTTTGTATATCTTCTTTATTGGTTAGTACCTCATCGGAACGATAGTATTGATAATTAGGAAGTAACTTTCCCACATTTGGTATCTTCTTAGAAGCTACTGCAACGTTGAATCTATTCTTTTTAAGTACCTCTTCTTTATCACCTTTTATATTCCAATTAATAGACACATAGTCGTAAAGTGGTGATGATAGAAAGTCATCAGCAGAAACTTCAAAAGCTGGTGAACTGCTTTCATTTGTTTTTTTAGCAAAATATCTTTTCATCATTCCGTTTAGATAATCATCGTCTGTTGGTAAAGTAGCTTTTGATTCTATCTTTAGATTATCTTGTCTATTCAGAATATTGTAGTAGTCTGTATCGCTATCGGAAACATCTGTTCTGAATATTAAAGCCGTTCTTTCATTATGTTCTCCGCCAGTCATGTAATAAGATTTGTTATCGTTGGTATAGTGTATGTGATACAATGTTCCTTTATCGATATACTTACCTCTTTCGGTTAAGAACTCCCTTTCGCCTGCTACCAAGTTCTTTTCCGCTCTAACTGTTCTATCGTGTATATCAGAAATGCCTGGTGAAACCACAGATAGTTTTTTCTTTCTATCATCTAATATTTTTTGTAATTGAGGGTTCATTAATTTGCTCCTTTTGGTAATACTATCTTAACACCATTTTCGGTATAATCAGCTTTTCCAGTTGTTGGATTGTAACTAGCATAATCCAAGCCCGTTATTGGTTTCCAAGTATCGTAAGGACCCAAATCTTTATACGTATCTCCTATTTCAGCTAATTTAGCGTTTATAGCTGCTGTATTATTTAAAGCTGTTTTTCCTGTTTCGTTTGGTGCCTCTATAACCTCATCCCAAAACTTTTGTCTGTATATTGTTTTTACAGCAGCTGTAGGTGGTTCTCCGTAAAAGCTAGTGTTTTTAGGATTGTTATTTGATTTAGTATACCAACCAGGAACTATTTCATATATAAGTTTGAAAGTAGGATTGGTAGCCCAATCTTTCCAATAAGGATTGTACGTTGATTTAAGATTCACTATCTCTTCTACAACAGGTAGTGGATTATCAAGTACCTCAGATAATGTTGCTTTTGCAATATTTTCGTTAACTGCTGTGGTATTTTCAACAGGATCTTTAGCTAAATCGACTTGATTAACTTCAAAAGTCTGAGCTTCGTTTACAGTGACTTGTTGTATACCCTGTTGTGGTTTTCCGACATTACCAGTTTCAAATGTTAGTTCAGGAGTTGGTTGTCCTATGTTAACTCTCTTTACTTCCGGTATTTCTCTCTGCTCTACTTTTTCTGGTACGGCATTAAAGTCATAACTATTGTCTTTTCTTAACTTAAACTTTCTATCATAAGCTTTAGCTAATGGAGCAGATTTTTTAATTGGTGGCTCTTCAGGTTTAGGTTTTAGTCCATCAAAATTAAAAGGAGTACCATCAGCATTACGCACTTTATCTTCACCATATTTACTAGCATGGCGTAATGCATACTCTACATTATTGGGACTCATATCCGTTATAATCCTACCACCAAATAAACTACCTGGCATAGTCCATACATTAGTCTCAGGATTCGAATATCCTCTATTTTCAGGACCTTCAACTATTCCAAAAGTAGGAGCATCAAAGACTTTTTCTTCGACCACTTGTGTCTCACCACGATAATATTCTACAGTTCCTCGTTCTCGATCTGATGGTGTGTCATTACTGCCGGTGATGTCGCTATGAGTTTGTTTTGTTATTCTTTCAATTTTTCCCGATTGTACATTTAAACCGGTAATCATATCAAACCTTTGTATACGATTAATTCTCATAACTGAAGTTATTTCGGTCTTCCAACCTGATTCATCTAGTGTATGTTTAACATCTTTAATCTGAAAGAAAGTTAAAGGACCTATTCTCGTAGAATTAGTTGCTTCTTGTTCTCCAGTTCTTGTTGAAAGATCAGCTTCAGAATATCGTTGATTAGCGACTCCAGTCTCACTATCAGCAGCTGCTGCTCTTCTATTCTGTTCTTCTACTTGCTCATCACTCATCTTGTAATTCTCAAGTGTTATATCTGATTTGTAAATACCCTGAATGTATTCAGTATGAATTACATCGAATGGTGTTATTCCTCCTGTACCATCTATTTCTAATCCTAACTCAGCCGGAACTAAGTTAGACATATCAAATTGTGCAGTTGGTGAAGAAGCATGCATATAAGAGTTCAGAACTTTCTGAACCTCACTCTTCATGGATACCTCATTACTCTCCTTCAAATAGTAATCTGTTGGGCGGCTTTTTCCATTTTCCATTTTAACTACCTGTGGTAGGCTTGTTTGTTCATTTATAATTACCTCATAGTAAGTATCAGTTAAAAGTCCATAAAGATTTGTTAATTTTCTTTCGGTTTTTTCTTTTTGTTTCTCCTCATCATCACCTTCCAAATCTGGTTTCCAAAGTCTCCACCAATTTTTCCAAGAATTAGGATCTATTTTTATACCAAATTTTTTCTTCTGTCCAGCATCTCCAACACCAATCTTAGAGTTTGGGCTAGTACGTATGCTACCTACATTGGTATTTAAAGATTTACCATCACCACTGTATTTAGAAGTTTCTAAATCTGCTAAAAATTTATCTTTTTTTGTATCTTTTTTAATCTCAAATATTTTTTGTAACTGTCCATTTAAAAATTCTTGCTCGGTGTTGCCATCTTTTTTATTAGAACCATAAAGTATCGTTAAAGCCTGTGCATCAGGTATTTTAAAATTAAGAGTTTGATTTTTTACCATACTTCCTCTTTTAAATGATGGAAACTGAAATACTCCATTCTTTTGTACCTGATGATTATTTTCTTTATATTGAGTATATTGTGGATTTTTTATTTCAGAATCGGAGTTGTCGATAACTTTTATGTTTGTAGGATTGTATGGGTCTGTTATAAGTTCAAAATTCCAAACATCATGAAAGTTTGTGTTTAACTGATTTAACAAATTATTCATTGCTATTTCTAATGTTCCTGGTGGATTTACATTATTAGTTGAAGTGTCATTAGATCTTGGGTATTTAATACCGAAAGCTTTTTGAATTTCCTCTACGTTTACCCATATATTTCTTAAAGAGCCTTTCCTAACATCTTCTCCGGTTTTAGCAAATTTTCTAAAATTTGCTTCATCTCCTATACTAAAGAAAGATTTGAAAAAGTTGTCTTCTACAGTACCGCCGCCAGCACCTAAACCCTCTGCGGAAGATTCACCGAGACCAGAAGTGAAAAATTTAAAAGGTTCTACAGGTAATAAAAATGGTGGTTTTCTAATCTGTACTGATTTTTTAGCGATTGGTGTTCTTTTACTAGAATCAAATTTGCTTAAATCATTTGTAACGGCTTGTCCAAGATTATCAACAATTCCTCCTGGTGCATAATCTTTCTCACCCAAATCAGAAACATCAACACCAGCTATTGGTACAACATTATCGTTTTTATCCAATATAGGATCTAAGCTTCTCATAGTCATCTTCACATCCCTATCTTCTCCAGAACCACCTAAAAAAGATGTGTACCTACTAATTATATTATCTTCCATCCACCCCCAAGTCACAAAAAAATGAACTCTTGAAACATTCGAGCACACCCACAAAACTTGAGGATTGGTTTTATCATCAACTAAAAAAGCATAATTATTATCCTTACCCTTTACTCTGTGTTTTTCTATAAACTCATCGCTATTATCTAATCCAGCCAATCTTATATTTTGCTGTATTGATATATTATTCGTAAATTGTTTACTTGGATTAGAAAAAATACCAATAACTTCACCAACAAATGCATCAGCCATATCTGGTGTATACAAATCTTTTACATTAGGAATATTGAACACAGAAGATAATATAATTGATTCAAGATTTATAACACAATTAATTAAACTATCAACCGGTAATCTATTAACAGTTTGGTCTTTTACCTTAATACCAGATTGATTTCCACCAGCATCCAATGGTCTCTTAAATAAAGAAGCACCCATAGATATAATCTTTGTCGTACAGTCAAACCCACCATCACTTCTAAGACTCGTCTCGAAGTTAGTAATCTGACCACCGATGGCATCATAATCACCATTCATAGACGAGATTATAGGTTGTGGATTGGTAAATATTTCTTGTTTAACATTATATTGAGGTTTTTTATCAGGTAAATCCTCTCTGGTTATAAAACTATTTGCTAGTTGAACATCAACATTACCATCTGAGTAAATCCAACCCCAATCAACAATAACAGTCTTTCCAACCGTAAAAAAATGGTCTTGAAAAATTTCTAAATCATCTAATGACGGAACCACCCAAGTAACCGTGCATTCTCTTATAGCCTTAAATCCACCCTTATACTGAACCTCTATGTTCTTTATACCAGCAACAGGTCTACGACCAAATTTATCCCCATCAACTAATTCAGAATTTTTATAAATTGAATAAAAACCAAATGGCTTTCTTTCAAAATGGTTATTGAACCCACCATCTATCATATGGTTATCTTCTGAATTAACTTTATTAGAGCACATCCTAACAAATATTGTTCTAGATGCCATACTCTTAAAGCTCATGTAACCCTTCTGATTTTCAGCCGTCTTCTTAGCTCTTTCTAAAGCTCTTTCCTTAGCCTTTAGTTTCTCTTGAATATTTTGTGGTATATATTTTGTTAACATTTTTTTCTACAAATTTGATTTAGTAACTGCTTCTAATATTGGTTGTATCTCCGTTGGTATTCTAAGTTTCTTTTCAGGATCTGGTGAAATCTTACCATTACTTATCTCATTAGCTTTAGCTATAATCCACCAAAGATTGGAGTCCTCATAGTACCTTTGAGCTAAAGTATCAAACCTATCACCGTACAGAGGAAAGACAAATATATCAGTATCCCTTATCGGTATATTAGGAACTATGGTTGGTTTATAGTATCTGATATTATCTCTATCTTTTCTTATCTTATTATTTTTATATCTCATAACAAATTCCTAGTATAAAAGACATCTTGTATCTCTTTTAAATCATAGTGTTTTCCTCTAGCATCAGGTATATGTTCTCCAATATGTGTAAACTCACAAGCTGCTTTTATATAATGTGGAAATTGTAAACCCTCTTCAATTTCCCAAGTACTGTTTTCTTCTACAGTAATCGTTAATCCTCTTAGTATTCCTGGTGTTTTTACAAACATATCACCCATAGTTAACTCCATAAATGGTGACTGCATTCTTTCTGTATCACTAAACGTTGGATAACAAAGACCAACCAAATGATTTAGTTTTATAATCAGAGGTTTCATCTCTTCTTTTGACTTTGGATAAATACTAAAAGTAAAGGCTATAGTTCTATCCACATTCTGATAAATAAAAACCTTATCAGGCCTACCGATATAGTTTTCCTCTGAGTAATTAGGTGTTACTGTATCTGTTATACCCTCTAATATGGCTCTAAATATTAAGAACTTATCGTTTGTTATATCATGAAAATTAAACTTTATAAAATCTTTTACATTAGATGGCAGTTCCGATTCAAGTGGTTTGTAATTATCATCTCCCTCTCTAAAAACACCTGAGTTAAAAGGATGCATATTTATTTTGTCCGCGTCTCCATTACCATCCTTTTGCTGACCAATGTCTCTGTTTATCTTTGATGCCTTTCTATTTGTTCTTGAAAAATATTTTTCATGACCATCTTGGTCACCTTTAGCTTTATTCATTAAAAGAGAATAATTATCAACTACATGTGTTCTAACTTTACTCGTTGGAGTTCTACCCTCCTCCATAATAGTAACTTGTTTATTAAAAGTAACACCACCTTGTGTTTGTCCTAACTTATACTTTTCTATTGCTTTCAATGTGTCAGCGGGTGCTAAATCTAAACCACCAATAAAGGAGGGCCTTCCACCCTCTAATGACTTTGGAGCTGATGAAATGGGGAATAAATATTTATTTGGATTAACAGCACCAAATGTTACAGCTGAAGTTGCACTGCTAACTGCATTGTAACCTTTTACAGCTATTTCTCTAAGCTTTTCTTGAGCAAAATTGTCAGCTGCTGGATTTCCTGTTTTTAATCCATCAGGAAGTATCGGTATATTTAGAGGTGGTAGTCCACCAAAAGCCTTAGATTGAAATTCTAACCTGCCACCAGTTAACTCTAAAGCTTCCTCATACCTACTAGCACCACTCATAAATGGATTTGGTAAATGTCTCTCAACATGAGTTGGGAAGAGGAAAGAACCAGCCGCTCTTAATAAACCACGAACATCACCACTTAACAAATCACTAAGACCAGCTATTCCTATAGTAGAAAGAGGATTAAATATCTTACTTTCTAAGGTAGGATTAAGGAGTTGAAAAGCAAACTGTTTAGCGATAAATAATTTACCAGGATCTGATAACAGATAAGTTCCTATTCTTTGTTTATCAGCTAAACCAACTGAAGTTCTTGTGAGCAAACCAAATGCACTTAAAGCACCCTCAAAAAATCCACCTTCACTAATTATACCTTTTTCATTTAAATAATTATCCCAATTTGTTTGATTTTCTTTGCCCTGTTTTGGAGTTGGCTTTCTTAGTATGATTGGATGAACATTATTACCTTCAAAGGGACCTCTGTTAGCTACCGTTCTGAAATTACTAAATGTCTGAACATTAATGTCGCTCATTCCACTTGGAACATTGGTAAAATTATTATTTCTAAACTTAACTAATTTTTCTACATCGTCACCTATATTGATAAACTTTCCGTCATTAAAAGTTTTTTTCATCGTATCCACAGAAAAGTTAGAAACACCAGCAAAGGGTCCTTCATTTTTTGCAGTAGTGTAATTAGCATTTTGAGTAGCGAGTGAATTATCTACTGTATGTTCAACTTTTATAACATTCAAAGTTTGTGAACCAGCACCTGTAGGTGAATCTTCGTATTTGCTAGTAAAGTTTATTCTACTCATAAAATCTGTGGTGGTTGCTGATGGTATCCGTTGTTTATCATCAAAAGTCCAATTGCCTGAACCATCTTGTTTAGACACTGTAAGAGTTAGTGAGTCACTAACTGGTGGATTATAGTTACTGATATAATCAGCTATTGATGAGTCAAAATGTTTTAAACTTGGAGTGGTCATAAATGCAGAAGTAAATTTTGGTTGTACTCTAATCCCTAACTGATTATCATTTGAAAGCATATGACTTGTTTTAGATATACCAACTCCCTCTGCTTCTGAATATTCACCTTGTGTCCCATAAGCTAGTCTTAGCTTATTAGTATTTATTCTAACACCAGCATTAGGAGCAGATATATTAGCTTGTCCATCATATTGATTTGGTAAGGTGTTATTCTGTCTAACATCCTTCATAAACTTATTGTATTTTGTAAGTAAATCTGTACTAGGAGTAAAACCTTTAGCACCGCTAGTGTCATCGGGAAAATAGTCTACACCATTCTCTATCTGACTATCCAATCCATCGTACTGAGACCTTCCATTGAAGTTTGATAAATCTGATACTAAATCTTTTAAAGCCACTTCTTATCTCCTATGAACTTAATGCTAAGTCACCAACTCTGTTTGTTAGTCTATTCATTAATGTTGCGTTTTGTTCTATCATTTGTTTTAGTAACTTATTACTTTCTCTACCACCGAACTGAGTTCCAGCTATCGTCTCACCTTTGTGTACTACAGCCATACCGGTTTCTCTTACCACACCACCTGTTTGAGCTTTTGGCATCATTGCGTGTATACCTGTAGTCATACTACCAGCAGCAAGTCCTGCTTTAGCACCAAATTTCAAACCTCTTTTACCACCTACTATACCTCTTAGAAGTCTAAGTTTTCCACCAGGCATCATAGACACAAGAAATGCTACAGCTCCACTTAACACTGTCACTATTCCTGCAGTAATAGCAAATGTCTTTCCCAATGACAACATCTGCCCATTAGTAAGTTTATTAACATTCTCTTGTCCTGCGGCTAACTTAGATAGTTCTGATACTTCTAATCCAACTGCATCTGCTAATGCTTTTCTCTGTACTACATTCATTCTATTAAGAGCTTCCGTTCCACCGACTTGGTTCTTAACCTCAGCCAACACTCCTTCTAAATCACCCTCTAACGCTAATTGTCTAGCCTTATCTAAATTAAGTTGTCTTCCTAGTAAGACAGATGCTTCCATCTGTTTTTCTATTGATGATTCAAAGTCTAATATACTCTCAGATATCTTATCAACAGCACTTAGATTTAATCCTAACTTTCTAGCTTCTATAGCGGCTTTAGCTAAATTTTCTCCACCATCTTTAGCGAACTTAGCAAATAACTCTGTACTTTCTGCAACATCATCCAATACAAGCTTTGGAGCGACACCGGCTGCTCTTGATAGATTTTCAAATGTTGAGATTGTATTTAAACTTGTTTCTAAACTACCACCTTGTATACTTTGTATGGATTTAGCAAGTTTAGCCGCATTATCTCCTGTTATACCTGTTCTTAATTGTAGTAAACCAAAGTTTGTTAGAGTTTTAAATGATAATTCATTTATACTACCAAACTCACTAGCTATAGCCTTTGAGAAAGCTGCTATCTGTTCACCATCACCACCTATTAGACTAAAAGCTTTTGATAGAGGTAATGTTTTTGCAGCTAAATTAGCAGACTCTCCAACACTTAAACCTAAGTCTTGTCTTATTTGAGCAGTTTCTTTTGCTAAAGAAACTACAGCAGCTAATGCTCCGGCAAATGTAAATGTCTTTTTTAAATCTATTAAACCAATTGTGTCTTGTACTTGGTCAATCATATCGGCAAACTTTTTTTCTTTTCCTAAATCTTCCATTATTTCAGGATATTTTTGTAATTTTTCTCCAAGTTTAAGAGCATAATCATTCATTAATCCAAAATCTTCAGTAGCTATTGTGTTTAAAATATCAGATATATCTTTACTGCCACTATTTACATCATTTAAAAGATTTGCA
>Ga0115013_10002112_pt1 | contig 11184 bp, 12 predicted proteins | sample SouAtlMetagenome_2_FD_88686 | JGI IMG/M metagenome (GOLD analysis project Ga0115013, IMG submission 88686) | Marine eukaryotic phytoplankton communities from Atlantic Ocean - South Atlantic ANT15 Metagenome | ecosystem: Environmental > Aquatic > Marine > Oceanic | place: South Atlantic Ocean...
AAACAAATAGCATCCTTTTAACCTATTAATTATTTTCCATATATATATATATATATGGGTAAATCTAAAGTAAAAAAACATAACAGAAAACATAATCGTACTTATAAAAAAGGAGGAACTAAATCACCTAAGGATATATATCCGTTAGAAATAACTATTCTTGGGCTTAATTTAACGGATTATTCTATAACATTGAGAAAACCAAGCACAGGAGGGACTATAGATAAAAAAAATAGAACATATTCATTTAAAATGAATGAACGATTTGATCTTTTAAAACATGATATTTCACGATATTATAATCTACCAGAATGCTCTATTTCATTTGCGGTACCCGATATGGAAAATGATGAATTAAATGAAATACCTGCTCGTTCTAGATTAACCTTTGATAATTATAAAGATTATACTAATCTTATTTTACAAGTTACACATCCTTGTAAAATTGAAAATAATATAGAATTAATGGGAAAGGTTGAATTATATTTTATGAAAGAAGATCCTGAAATACCTGATATAAAGGAAGATAAAGATGAGTTAATTAGAAATTATGGAAAAATAGAAGACTGGGATACATCTAATATTACAAGTATGAATGGATTATTTCATGGAATGTCTGATTTTAATAAAGATATTAGTAAATGGGATACTAGTAATGTAGATGATATGGAAGATATGTTCCATGGTGCCTCTAGTTTTAATAAAGATATTTCTAACTGGAATGTAGATAGAGTTAGAGAGGATGCGTTTATATTTGAAGGCTGTCCAATTAGAGAAGAATATAAACCACGATTTTAGTAAATATATACCTTTATATGTTATATATTTACAGGGAAAAAAATTGAAATTGATTTTCTATAAAATACTATAAGTACCCCCTGAACCAATCAAATTATCGATTTTCAACCCCCACTTTCACACGAAAATCACTGAGTTTGTGCTCATGTCTTCCGACAGCGAGGCATGGGATCGCTTCACCCTCATTTGCAAGCCTGAACAGTCAGGCAAAACATTCATCATGATCAAGAAGATCAATGAAGAGATCCACATCTCTTCTCCAGGGTTGACAGTTATCAACCTTATCTTCTGTGACAACAACCTCCTCCTCACCAAGCAGACCTCCAACCGTCTGGGAAAAGACATCGTTCTTCCGGGTACACAAGAGAAGTATGCTGAGTTTTCCTCACGAAAAGATGGCAAGGCTCTTGGTGATGTCGATACGGTGATCGGCAAAATCACAAATGGTATACAGAATATCGTCTGCTGTACCAACAGTACTCGGGTGCGAAACACCCCCGAAATCATCGACGCATTGAACTCCAGCCCCTTCACAAAGGGAAAACTGGTCTTCAAGCTTTGGCTGGATGAAGCCGACAAGTTCAGCAATTACATTAGCAACACATTTCTGCCTCTGGCTGAAAAGCATGAGAATGTCCACTGCTTTTGTCTTACTGCTACTCCTGGACCATTGTTCCAGCAGTTTGGCAGCATGAATGTCGAGCCTCTCATGGTTACGACTTCCCCAAACTACCACGGTTGGGAAGACAACAAGCGTGTGCTTATTGAGAATGAGCTGGGAACGACGGAAGGATTCGTGACTCAGATCATGGAGATGATTCGTGAGAAGGGCGAATCTCTTGATGGCACAAAGTGGTTCGTCCCTGCTGACCACAAGAAGACTTCTCATAGGGCGGTTCGTGACATTCTGAAGGGTCGTGGATTTGCGGTCTTTACTGTGAATGGTGATGGAATTGAGCTAGTTCTTCCTGGACGAGATGATCCAATTGGCCCTCTTCCAAAGAAGGATGAGCTGAACAAGCAGCTTATCAATCTTAAGAAAGAGCATTGCTTGTTAAATGAACCGATTGCAATCACAGGCAACATCTGTGTTAGTCGAGGGATTAGCATTATGTCCCCCGAATTCATGTTTGATTTTGGCATTCTTTCAAGCTGTGCAGATCCGAGCGCAGCATCACAGAATGCTGGGCGACTCAAGGGAAACATCAAGGGGTGGGTAGGCTATAAGCCTCCAGTTGTATATACTACTCCCCAGTTTGATCATGTTGTGACTGAACAGGAAAATCTTTCACGCAAACTAGCTGGACTTGCCTTTGAGAAAGAGTCGGACAAACCAAGCTCAATCTCATCTGAGGAGCTAGAAGAGATTGGTCTCACTCAAAAGCGCCAGACTAGGCGTAGGGATCCTTATCCAGTTGAGACTATGTTCTTTGCTGATGATGACATGGCAATCAAGTGGGTGGAAAAGACTTTTAGGGAAAGTGAGAAAGCAGGTGAAAAAGCACCAAAACATATGCGTAAGTGGCGCGCAAATCTCAAGTCTGGTCCAAAATCGCAGCACTCGGAGAAGTATTATATCTCTCAGTTTGAGAAGGGCAGCGGAATGGGTCTAGGAAAGAGAGTGTGGATCAAGAAAGAGAAGCTCAAGGATGGGCGGATGATTGTTTACTGGAACATCTTTGCTGGTGAGCAGCATAAGAGGTGAGTGGATATGGACGGTTGAGTTAGGGGTTTCATGTTATATATTTCATGTTGTATTTTTTTATTAATTGATATTTTTTTATTACATTCATATAAAACATGAAGTATTTTGATACTAGAACCCTCTTTCTACTCTACAAACATAGTCTACAATATTATCCAAAAATTAGAGATGATCTAAATAAGAAAAGCAGTATTTACTTAGCGTATATATGTAAAACTACACCCACTATTACACAAAATATTATCTCATTTATTGAACCACAATATCTTATATATTTATTTAAAGATAATACTATACAATTTTATCAGTCAATATTATTTAATGATATAAAAAGATTAAATAATGTTTTCAAAAAAACAGTAGACCATGAACTAACTAACAAAAAAATACAGTCATATTATGTTATGAAGCAGACATCTATTGATTTATATCAAGAAGCTCCTGCTAATTTTAATATATCTGAAGCTATACATTTATATGAACGGATAGGGTATTTATTACGAGAATATATACGTGATTTATCATGGGAGAATAGAAGAAAAGAAGCATCACGATATGAAGAGCTATTTGAAGTTTTGAAAGACAACTTTTATCTTTATTACTTATGGATCGACCATAAAGATATGTATAATCTTACATCTACTCTCATAAAAATTAATTATCAACTAAAACATAAAAGTATAATATGCAAGGTCTAATATGATAAATATAAAAAGTATGAAATAAGTTAGTCTTTTATATTATACGATTCATTTATTTTTTTTATTAATTGTTCAATATATATACGATATTGATTATAGTTAATATTATGTTTATTTAATGCGTTTCTTAATAATGAATCAGCAAATGATTTTTTTACAAAATCAATATGAATATTCGGTATATTAAATGTATCAATAGATATATTAGCTGTATTATTAGAAAAGTTACTACTATGTGCAAACGGTAAACCAGCTTTAGCACCTATTGTATTTTTAAACGTATTTAAATCAATTGGTTTAGATATAATATGTTTGAATGTTTCTATAGATTTAATTTGGTGGCCATAAAATTTTCGCGTTAAAGCCTTTAATACTATATCATCAATACTTCTTGTGTGTATATGAAGTAATATGGAGTCTGAATAAGAATTAGGAGTAATAGCATGTTTATTTGGTGATAACTTATTTATACATTTATTTTCTAAAAAAACAACTGCTTTTTTATTTAATATAGGATGGTGTTCAGTTAAAGATTTTATATCTGAAATTTTTGTCATAGATTTTATATGATGATTTGAATATTTTTTATAATTTTTTATAATATTTTTAAAATTACATATCTCATTATCCATTTTTTCTATCATTAACCATCTAAACTGAAACACATTTATCTCACTATTCATTTTTAATTTATCTTCTACAAATTCTTTGATTGTATTATATTTGTTATTTAATATCAAAAATTCATCTGTATCTACTGGTAATACCCAATTACAAAAACTACAACTTTCAACTAAATGAATATAGTTCATAAATAACTTGATGGGATGTTCAAATGGAATTTTATGAATTATTACCTGTTTATTTAAATTAGTATATCCATTATTACTACTATTTAAAATAATAATTTTATCAAATCCTAATTGTAAATAGTATTCAATAAAAAAATCTATAAAAGGTTCATCATTATACATACGAACATAAACACAAAATTTCATAAATATATATATATGTAATAATATATATATATATACATTATTACCATCTAGAAAAATAAGATTTAAGTGTCATTTTATATTTAAAATAATATAATAATACTATTTTTATTTTTATACACTGTTTATTATCAAGAGAATTACCCCATCTATCTTTTAGTTTATAATTTGCATTATTTTTTAATAACACAAAAACAGAATCATATTTTTTTTCATCCATCAATACATGTAATAAACTTCTTCCATCATAATCTGTTTTATTTATATCCTCTCCTGATTTTAATAAATGTGTTTCTAGCTCTTTATATGATTTATTTGTTCCTATATCATATATAGTTTCATTATTAATTGATATTTTTTTTGATTCCATATTACTTGAAAATTGATCAAACATATGCATTTTATAATACTTTACTAATTCTGTAAAAAAACGAACACCTCTTACACTATTCCCATTTTTATCTAGTCTCGGTGAAAAGGTACATATACCACCAAAATTAGGTATGACTGTAAATATCGCACCAGATACACCTGATTTAGCAGGCAATCCTATATCAAATCCCCATCTACCACTATAATCATACATACCTGACTGATACATTATACATAAAATATATTTACATATTTCAGAACTAAATACTTTTTTACCATCTATTATACCCCCATTACATAACATTGCCGCACATTTTGCTAGTGCTTTTGTATTCATTTTAATTGAACACGCTTGAAAATATAATTGTAGTGTTTTTTCTATATCAGTATCTTCAGGAAAAATACCATTCTCCATCATAATATTTGCTAATGCTGTATTTCTATATGCTGTTAATTTTTCACTCAAATAAACCGTATTATCAAACTCTACATTATTTTCACCTACTATTTGTTTCCAGGTATTCATTATATGATCAAACCTTAAATCATCACGCTCTTTTGATTTAATTAATGAACAAGCCATTATTGCTCCCGCATTAATTAGTGGGTTAAATGGTTTATTTTCATCATTGAAACGAAATGAATTGAATTTACACCCAGAAGGCTCTTTTCCTATATGATTAGATACATATTCTAGTCCATGTTCTTCTAATGCTAATAAATAAGAAATAGGTTTACTACAACTTTGTATACAAAAATTATATTCACTATCACCAATATGATATTCTCTGCCATCTAATGTATACACTGAAATACTATATAGATTAGGATTAGCTTTTTTTAATTGAGGAATATAATCTGCTACATGTCCATCATCTATAAATTTTGTACTTTGATAAATTTCATCGATTGTATGGCAAAAATTAGTCCATTCTTCATCTTTCATATTATGTCTATTTTATAACTATTTATTTATATTTGTTTAATTAAATGATAAGGTAATAGAGTCTGTTTTATAATCTAGTGGAATATATTCTATCTTTAATAAGTCAAACATAATTTTACTAGCTTTTACACTCTCCGTATCTTTATATTTATCGCTCAAATATACTACTTTTTTTATACCTGCCTGTATTATCAGTTTAGCACATTCATTACAAGGAAAAAGAGTAACATAGATTATTGTATCTTTTAAACATGTAGTACTATTCATTATCGCATTCATTTCCGCATGACAAACATATGCATACTTTGTTTTACTATAGCATTTATCATCTTTACACCATGGTAGTATATTATCTACTGATTGTTCCTCTTTTTTTTGATTAGGAAACCCATTATATCCAATACTAATTATTTTATTTTCACTATTAACTATACAAGCTCCCACTTGTGTACTAGGATCTTTTGATCGCTCAGCTGAAAGCTTAGCTAAAAACATAAAATAATCATCCCAATTAATATAATTTTCACGTTTATTTGGTTTTATATTTGTTATTTCATCCATAAAAAAAATAAATATTTATGTTTATATTAGTTTATAAAAAGCTTGGTAAATAATTATAATTTATTTTATCAAATGGTCCTTTAGAAAATACATAAAATAATAGTACATAGTCTGTTATTGGAGTCATCGCATGTATTTCATTTGATTTAATAGTAAGTTTATAGGGAGAATGTATATTATATAGTTGGTCTTCTATAGCTAGTTTTCCACTACCATAAATAAAATAGTATACTTCTGGTTCTTTATGAAAATGGAGTTGTGCCTTGAATCCTTTTTTAACATATGCGATTCCATAGACTTTATCGCTAGTATCCGTTATATTAATATAAGAAATATTATCTTCATTTATTAGCATATATATATACATAAACATATACATTTATATATGTTTATTTTACAATAATTTACTAGACATCTTCCCTGTAACTAAAAATAAAATAAATATATAAATCTATATAAATATAATTATATATTTATGCTTAAAATGAAAAACAAAAAAACCATTAAGCGTATGTTGAAAAAAAACGATAAACCAAATCCTCCCCCTCCTATGAAGCCACAAAATAATACTAGTAATCCAGCAGTACCAGCTCCTACTGGTGGATTATTTTCAGTATTATCTCAGACATTAGGACAAGGAATGGCATTTGGTGCTGGAAGTAGTATAGGTCATAAAGTTATAGATACAGTTACTGGAGTTGGTAGTACTACTAATAGTACAGTTACAAATAATATTCATTGTGAGGATATAAAAAAATCATATGAATTATGCTTAGAAACGAATGGATTTTGTGACCAGGTACGTAAAGATTATATGGAATGTCTAGAAAAATTTTATTTATTACATAAATAATTATAATAGTGTTTGAATTTCCTCTTCTAGGTTAGATAAATCAGGAGGTGTTAGGCTAGAATAGTCTATCTGTAAAGACTTATTTCCGAATGTTTGTGGTTGTTTACCGTTAACATGTATGGGTGCTGGCCAGTGGCTAGTTGTACGCCGTTCTAGATAATATTTTAGTCTTTTTCTTTTCATGGCTTCAGTATTTTTCTCATGTTCACGAGGTAAATAGCAAACATATTGTACGATGCGCTCTTCTGATTCTGGAGTTCCGTATTGGTTTTGGTGAAATGTTCTAGAATCCCAAATGGCTAGCGCACCAGCAGGAACTTCTAGAACCATTTTATGCTCAGCTAGAGTATCAAGTGTTTCATGATCAATTAGATTCCAGTTATTTTTACTAGTATTATTTTGCTCTTTAAAATACTTTTCATGTAGTAGATGTGATTTATCATATACGACTAGGGTACGTTCTTTATTTGATGTGAGAGATACAAATCCCTGATAGCAAGATAAACCTTTTGTGGCTGGTGCTTGATCTGTATGAGTCCAAATATTATCTTTTTTTTTATTTTTTTTATCTATATAGCAGGTGCCGTCAAATGAGACGATAAGATTTTCACAATCCCAGATGGTTTTAAATATATGTTGAACTGCTGGCCTAGTTCGAATATACCAGGAATGATATTGATGTCCTGCTTCGTGATATTTATAAATTCCATGTGGATCGCATTTATTATGAATTATATCATGATTTGGGATTGTTTTTTGCCAGCTATAAAAGCTGGTTTTCGCATGGTCTATTTCTTCTTCTGTGAGAACATCTGGAATAATAATCCAGCCGTGCTCTTGAAGATGCTGTTTTATGAGTTTTTTGAAGCTCATTTTATAATGGTTAAACTATAAAAAATAAAATTCAATTTTAAATTAATCAGTTATGTTATTTTTATAACAATATATTTAAATATAAACCTATAATATATGTCTCAATCTAAATCTAAAACTATAAAAAAAATACAGCATCCTATTTTATTATCACCCAAACATAAACAGTTAAGTTCTTCAAAACTAATAGCTAAGTTATTTAAAACAAAAACAAAAACCAAGAAAAAACTACCTGAATGGTATAGAGAAACTTTACCAAAAGTTACTCGGGCAAAAACTAGGAAGCGTTCAAATACTAAATCACCTCACTCAAAAAATCCATTTGATAAACCACTAAAAGCATATAATAAATTTAAGAAATCATTATTACCTGATTGGGTAGGTAAAATTCCTTATCCAAAAGAAGTAGATTATATTCCAGAACAAACACTATATCCACGATATAATACAGGGGTTGCTAATTTGTATAATCAGATAGTTTGGAGTAAGCATCTAGAGTTGATGAAAAAAAAATTTAAGATACCAAAAACACGTGATTTATGGAGTGATGAACAAATATTACAATTAAAAGAATTTTATATACTATATAATCCAAATAAATTAGAAAAACGTTATTTTAATAAAATTATTCGTGAACGTGGGCCTTTAAAAGCTAAACAAATGCTTTTAGAATATTATGGTGATTTTAAACGTGGATCATTAAAAAAAATAATGGAAATAAAAAGTGAGCCTTTTGAATTTACATTAAAAAAAAACACCATTTTATATCATTATTCCCCACATATGTTACCATTTCATAAGATTAAATTTGATACTTCATCTAGAACTGGATTTGTATTTTTTGGATTATCCGCACTAATTTCTATTTGGTATGCTAGTGAAATATATACACGTACTGCACGTGGTGTATTTAAAAAAAAGTTTGGATTACTACTAGAAGATGAAGATGCTCCTGAGAAAAAAGGATTTACCGCATATTTAAATGTATACAGATTAGATAAAGATATAAAAGTGAAATATGTAGAAGATGATGTTAGTGAAAATCAAGAAAACGCATATAATCTACCAATATGTAAACATCACCCATGTTTACATCCACAATTTGGCTATCATTCGTATGAACAATTAGCAACAAAACGAGGTCCGGTTGATTTAGATTTTGAATTAACCTTACCGATTTCTATGTTACAAGGAAAAAATAAATTAAATATAGAACCACTAGGTGTTTATAATATAGATGTAGAAGAGCTAGTAGAGCATTCATTAGAAAATATAGAAGATTATAACCCATTATCTGCTGTTGATTTCAGTGAAAATTTACTTTAATTAGTTTATTATCATCTCTTTAAATATAGTATCTTTCAAATCTAGCTTATCGTCTGGTTCAAAAATATTATCGTATTTGACTTCAATGAGCCCTTGGCAAAATAGCTCGCGCATATAATTATTAATTGCTTTACTTCCAGGGTTTGGTTTTGGGTTTTTCGGTTTCACTTCTTCTCCAAATATAAATATTTTAAGCCAATCAGGACTATTCTCTTTTGCAATATCATACCTATTTTTAAGGCGAGTCTCTACTTCATTTCTTGTGAGCCCCTCTGACTCAGCAAACAGGTGGAAGAGCTCCCTAGTCCCTTCCTGCTGTTCAGGTTTTTTAGCTTTTTTTTTTCCAGTAATATCATGTTTGGGTTCGACAGGACCGCGTGCGGCAAGGGTCTCTTCGTCAGCTTTAACACCCACATAACGATTGCCAGATTCAGCATAGCCTTTGCTTATCCAGATCATATTTTTAGCTTGGCGGGGGGTTTCGTTGCTCATGATGGTGTGTTTGTAATGTGTTTATTTGCTGAGCTCAAGGGAATCTATTATATTTTGGTAAAATTATATTTCAATTATTTTTTTACAATAGGGACATAGATTATTCGCCGTCTCTATTTTCCGAATACAATGAATACATAATAAATGGCTACATTTGAGGGTTTTTATATCTTCTTTTTTTCGTGGTTCTACACATATCAAACAGGTTTCAGGATTTCTATGAGTGATCGTTTTAGTCGGTATATTTATGTTGGGAAGATTAATCGTAACCATTGGTAAAGCGGGTAAGGCTGGTTTTGGTTTATAACAAAAGCATATATATTCTCTATATGGAGAACCAGATAAGTAAAAGCTATTAATACAAAATACAACAATAACAATATAAACTAACATACATATAAAATAAATTGAATAAAAGGACATAGTTTTGATCTTTAAAATATGTTCTAAATTTAAGAATATATAAGGGGTAAATACACAAGAAGTAACTATTTGTGAAAATACGATAAATAAATAATCAAGTGATGTTATCTGCATAAAATGATTATTTGTATTAATACAAAAACATAAAATTATTTGAATAATAATAGTAAATAATATAAATCCTGTAAATTGACTATTACCAAAACGATTGATTTTGATAATAGTTAAAATAAACATAATAAATACAATGATATGATAGGTATAATACTTACATTTATTTGTAATCTCGCACTGAATATAAGTCATTGAATCCAGTTTATTCATATAAAAAATATATTTTTTTAATTCAATTTCATGAATAAATTATTTAATATATATATATGAGAAAACATACAAAACGAAAAAAAGTAAAATATAATAATACAAAAAAGAGAAAAAATCAAAGTAAGTATAAAAAATTAATAAATATGAATTATAATGTTAAAAAAACATTAAATTATGGGATGAATCATAAACTTCCTCATAAATTAAAGATCAAAGGTGGAGCAATTATAGATGATACAAGATTTAATACAGCAGAAAAAGCCTTTATTTATTTTATAAATCATTCTACTCCTACCTTTTATAAACCGAATAGTTTAAGTGGTCGTATTGCTGAATTCAAATTAAATAAAGGAAAAGATGAGAAAGGTAATCCAATAGAATCCCCATATACTAGCTATAGCCGAGATACATTTATAAAATTAACAACAGGTGATATTACTTCTTTAATAGTAAAATTTGTATTAATTGATAGAAAACATAGATTAATTACTTTACCAAATAAAAAACAAATACAGGTTATGACACAAAAAGAATTAAAATATGAATATGATTTACAAAATTATATAGCAGCTAGAACTGTAAATAATGATAAAGATAATTTATATGTTATGCCTACACCATATAATGTTTTTTGTAATTATAAAAATATTTCTAGATATTCATCTAATCATTATGTAGAGCTATTATTACGTTATAAAATAAATCAAACCTTTCCATATTTTTATAAATTAGCAAATCAAGATTATTTACTTGGTGTAATTGCTATGACAAAGGTAGAAGGTATGATAGGAGATGAATTATTAAATATACCAATT
>Ga0115013_10002114_pt1 | contig 11183 bp, 4 predicted proteins | sample SouAtlMetagenome_2_FD_88686 | JGI IMG/M metagenome (GOLD analysis project Ga0115013, IMG submission 88686) | Marine eukaryotic phytoplankton communities from Atlantic Ocean - South Atlantic ANT15 Metagenome | ecosystem: Environmental > Aquatic > Marine > Oceanic | place: South Atlantic Ocean...
AGAGCACAGCGACATGGCACGGCATGTTCACCTTCGACGGCCGACCCACGGACGCAGTCGACGCCATGCACTATTGTTGGACAGGTTCTTGGCCTGAGCATCGCGCCCCATCGGTGATGGACATCCGGCTTAACGGCATCGGATGGCGCAAGGACCACGTGGTTTCCGCCAAGGTGCCGCTGACACTCCAAATTGATTGTCCGCTGTGCCAAGACCAGGAGGTCGAGTTCACATTGCGGCTTTTCCCGGAAGCCTTCACCAACAAAATTGGAGGCGACATTCAGGAGCGTCCCGAGGAAATGAACATCGAGATCGTGTCCCGTGATGCGTCTTCCGTGACCTTCATCTCACCCGCTGCATCCGGTGCATACAGGGTGTTTGCCTTTGTCCAGAATTCGCACCATCAAGTCTCCGTGGCCAATGTGCCTTTCCTTGTGGAGTGACCCCATGATTCCCAACCTCAAACCCAACACCATGACCCTTCGAAATGTCCTGTTTCTGTTGATTGTATTTGCATTTGGCTCTTGTCAGGAAGGCCCATCCAATGCTCCGTCTTCGGATTCTGAAAAGCCCTTGAATGTCCTGTACATCATGGCGGATGATTTAGCCTATCAGGCCATTAGTGCGTACGGGTCCGAAATCAGCAAGTTGGCGCCGACGCCAAATATTGACCGCATCGCAAAGAATGGCGCGCGGATGGATGCGGTGTACTGCACCAATTCCATTTGTGGGCCGAGTCGCTCCTCCATCCTCACGGGTAAATTCTCCCACGAGAACGGCTTCTACAAGAATGTTGATGGGGGTGATTTTGACGGCAGTCAGACCACATTCCCCAAGATTTTTCAGGCCAATGGCTACGAGACTGCGATCATTGGCAAGTGGCACCTTGGCACGGAGCCCACCGGTTTTGACTACTCGAAAGTTCTCATCAATTGGGGTGGACAGGGCACTTATTTCCAGCCCCAGTTCTGTATCAATGGGACGGACACGGTGACAGACTACAAGCGCCACAGCACCCAGGTCATCGAGGACGATTGTATTGATTGGCTGTCCCAACGAGAGGGAGACAAGCCGTTCATGTTGTTGTACCAGTTCAAGGCTCCGCACCGGGATTGGCGTCCTGACTCCATGTATCACGATCTCTTTTCGGACTTCGACTTTCCCGTGCCTGAGACGTTTGATGATGATTATGCTGGCCGGCTCGCGGCCAGTGAAAACATGATGGAGATTGGAAGTCACATGAACCGTCGGGACATGAAGCAGATCCCGCCTGCAGGACTTGAGACGCGGAGGGACTCCATGCGTTGGCTTTCATACGGGGACCAGGGTCAATTCTGGACGCCCAATGACACCCTGCAGGGGGAGGAGTTGAAGCATTGGAAGTTCCAGACCTATATCAAGGATTACCTGCGGTGTGTGGCTGGAGTCGATCGCGCCATCGGTCGAGTATTGGACTATCTCGAGGAAACTGGATTGGATGAGAACACCCTCGTGGTGTACACCTCAGATCAAGGGTTCTATTTGGGAGAGCACGGCTGGTTTGACAAGCGCTGGATGTATGAGGAGTCGTTCAAGATGCCGTTCGTTATTCAATGTCCGGGTGTCATCGAGCCCGGAAGTACATCAGATGCCATGGCCATGAACGTGGATTTCGCACCAACGCTTTTGGATTTTGCCGGACTTGATGTTCCGGAGGAGATGCAAGGGGAAAGTTTCAAGTTGGCCATAGAAGGAGAAGGTGATGCGCCCCGTTCTTCGGTGTATTACCACTACTACGAATATCCGAAATGGCATAAGGTCCAGCCCCATTATGGGATCCGCACAGACCGGTACAAGTTGATGCACTTCTATTACTCCATGGACGAGTGGGAGTTGTATGACATGGAGGCTGACCCTCAAGAAATGCACAACCTATACGCAGAGGCAGACCCTGCTTTGGTCTCGGGCTTGAAGGCGGAGTTGGACTCCATTCGGGACCTATACGGCGATAACGGCTCGATGGAGGAAATGATACTCATGACCGACACAGTAATTCAGCGCGTATATAACGAACCCAGCAAAGGAAAATAAGGCGTTTTGACGGGGTTGAATGCAGATTTTTCATTTGTAATCCCGTCCATTTAAATGGACGATTCCTATCTTCATGGGGTCATAATTGGATCTTAACCTTTTGAAGAGGGAGTCAATCTCAACACGAATACCAAAGACATGAAGCACACGCTACACATCTTCTTGTCCTCTGTTTTTTCAGCTTTCAGCCTGGGGCTGTCCGCACAGGACTGTTCAGGTGCTGTTCATACGGTAACTGCAGGCATGTATTACTACAGTCCTGAGAACCTCGTTGTCACTTCAGGAGAATCCATTGCTTTTTTGAATGAGGCAGGATTTCACGATGTAAACGGGATTGCGAGTTCGCTGGGAGAGACGTGGAATAACCCTGAATCCTTCTCTTTGGGGGCGAACTCCGGTTCCGCTCCTGGAGTGTGCATGGGCACAGTAACATTTACCACCCCAGGAACCTATCATTATGACTGTAGCATCGGCAACCATGCCGCAAATGGCATGGTTGGTACCATTGTGGTGGAAGCGGCAGCAGAAGGAACCGCGATTCAGGATTGCCCCTTGTTTGATGCAGGCCCCAATGAAAGTTGGCCGCATGCGCTGACGGTCACCACGCCGGCCAGTGGGAACAGCAGTGACCAGCAGGTTGTCGCCATCAATGTGACGTCCCTTCCTTCCGGTGGCGCAGCCTATCGCGTGGTCAAAACGGTTGCCAATGGGAACTGGAACAACGGCAATGCCAATGCGTTGGTGTTGGGGTTGAACACCATCACGGTGTCGGCCGTGGCATTCGACCGTTCTGTGAAGTTGCAATTTTCAGATGGCGAAGTGGAGTTTGACACGGTGGACATCAATGGAAACGCGTTGAGTTGCGGCGGTGCTGCAGGTGCAGGAACCGCAGTCTCGCAATGCAGTCTGTTCGCAGCTGGACCCAATGAGACTTGGCCTCATGTCTACACGGTGACCACACCAGAGAGCGGCACCAGCAGTGCGGAGCAGGTGATTGAGTTGAATGTAACGTTTCTGCCAGCGGGAGGTGCGTCTTACCGCATTGTCAAGACTGTGGCCAATGGAAACTGGGACAACGGTGGTGCTATTGAGTTGGAGTTGGGCATGAACACCATCACGGTGTCGGAAGTGGCATTTGACCGGTCGGTGAAGTTGCAAATCAGCAGTGGAGACTTGGAATTTGACGCTTTGTCGGTGAACGGTGCAGGTCAAGAGTGTGCGGGAGCTTCAGGAGAGAATGTGGCCATTGCAGATTGCAGTCTGTTTGGCACCGGCCCAAATGATTCTTGGCCGTTTGCCTTCACCGTGACCTCGCCAGACAGCCCAGACAATCAAGCTGAACAAGTGATTGACATCAACGTGACTTCCCTCCCATCGGCAGGCGCTGATTATCGGATTGTCAAGACCGTGGCCAATGGAAATTGGGACACGGGCAGCGCTTTTGCCTTGGCGTTGGGTCTCAATACGGTGACCGTACCAGCTGTGGCTTTCGATCGGTCCGTGAAGCTTCAATTCACAAGTGGCGACGTGGAGTTCAATTATTTGGCCGTCAATGGTGAACTGGAGGTGTGTGCAGGCCCCGCTGAAGGAGGTGTTGCGGTGAGCGCATGTGCGGTGTTCACCGATGGCCCCAATGATTCCTGGCCCCATGCGTTGACGGTGACCACCCCTGAGAGTGGCACAAGCAGCGCAGAGCAGGTCATTGAAATGAACGTGACGCTTCTCCCTGATGGAGGTGCAGACTACAGAATCGTGAAGACCGTAGCCAATGGAAATTGGTTCAATGGCAATGCCATGGCATTGGTCTATGGGGTGAACACCATCACTGTATCGGCCGTCGCATTTGACCGGTCGGTCAAGTTGCAGCTTTCCAGTGGAGATGTGGAATTTGATGCGCTTTCCGTGAATGGAGAGGATGTGTCTTGCAGCCAGCCCTGCACGGATGTGGATGAAGACGGCATATGTGACGACGTGGACGACTGTGTTGGCACCCTCGACGCTTGCGGCGTTTGCAATGGCCCGGGCGCCATTTACGACTGTGGATGTTCGGATTTCCCTGCCGGCGCTTGTGACTGTGATGGCAACGTTGCGGACGCACTTGGGGTTTGCGGAGGAGACTGTTCAGCGGACATCAACGACAACGGAATTTGTGACGCGGAAGAGTCCGGTGCTTCTATCTACTGTGGTGAGGGTACCACTTGGAACCCCATCACACTGAAGTGCGAGGGCTCTGGAGGCAGTTGTCCGACAGACCTCGATGATGACGGTTCAACGGCGGTGGGCGACTTGCTCATTATCCTTGGGTCATTTGGTCAAGCTTGCGAGTGATTTCTTTGCTGAAACGCCCATCATTTTTGAGAGAAAAGCCGCGGAAACCGTGGCTTTTCTTTTTGCTCTTGCTGGCATGGAGCCTGGGGTCTTCTGCCGCGACGTATCACGCCAGCAGTTCGGAGGGAGACGACGGCAATTCGGGCACCTTGTCCTCCCCATTGGCTTCATTGGAGGCCCTCAATGCCTTGGCCTTGGAGCCCGGAGATTCCATCCTTTTCAAATCGGGAGACCAATGGGCGGGCATGTTCTGGCCGAAGGGGTCGGGACTGCCCACGTTGCCCATTGTCATCGACCGTTACGGTGAAGGTGCGCGCCCTGTGATTGATGGGGATGGCTATCAAGCGGCGATTCTCGTCTACAATGACGACCACATCGTGATCCGCAACCTGGAGCTGGTCAATGAAGCGTCTCATTTAGACGAGAATGGGACAACCAAGAAGCTGGATGGGTTTGGCGGGGTTGAGAACAGCTGGGGGTCAGGCCGAGATGTGAGATTCGGCATCAAGGTGGTGGCAGATTCCCTTTCACTTGATCATTTTCGGATGGACAGCCTTTGGGTCCACGACATTTTCCCTACCCCAACAAATGAGGACAACATTCACAAGGGGTATGGAATCAAATTTGAGACGCAATCCATCACTGGAAATGCGGGGAATGTGGAGTTCTGCAGTCTTTTCAATTCCGTACCCAACCCATCTTGGCCCCGTGCTTTGACCGTCACCACACCAGATGCTCCCGACAGCGGAGGTGAACAGGTGGTTTTCATCAACGTGACCTCTTTGCCGATTGACGGGGCAGAGTGCAGGGTTGTGAAGACGACCGCCAATGGGAATTGGTACAATGGTCCAGCTCAGCCTTTGTTGCTCGGACAAAATGTGATCACGGTGTCACCGGTGGATTTTGATCGGACAGTGCGACTCCAAGTGTCCGCGGTGGAAATTGGCTTTGATGGTTTGTCTGTGAACGGCACGCCTTTGGCGTGTGATGGCTCTGAGATAGAGGGGGTGGTGCGTTTGATTTCTGATGTCCTCGTCGAGGACTGTGTATTTGAGCGAACAGGGCACTATGCCATTTGGATCAAATCACTGGGTTTGGTGGGAATCGATTTGTACAAAAACCACAATATCCTCTTGAGGGGATGCCAATTCCTCCACACGGGGGGGTCTGGGTTCGTCCCCAACAAGTGCGAGGATGTCTTGGTGGAGGGGTGTACGTTCAACCACACAGGCTCCAGCCAAGATGAACGCATGTGGAAGCGGGGGAGTGGCCTTTGGCCCTTTGACTGTCGGGATGTGGTCATTCAGGAGAACCGCTTTCTCAATGCCCACGGCCCCATGGATTCATATGGTGCCCACATCGATTATGGCTGTGAGAATGTGGTCATCCAGTACAATTTCAGCTATCACAACGAGGGTGGGTTCGTCGAGATTTTGGGGGACAACATTCGATGTGGCTATCGGTACAACATCAGTGTCAATGACGGGTATCGAGAAGACCCAGAGGGTGAGGCTTGGGACAAAAAGGGCAAGATTTTTTGGGTGGGCAATTACTGTGGGAGCACTACAGTTCGCTGTCCGAGCACAGAGACGTTCATCTACAACAACACGGTGTTTGTGACCGACACCCTCAATCCAGAGATCTACTTCTGGCCTAACGTGGGCGACGTGCACTGCTGGAACAACCTCATTCTGGCCACCACAGAGGGTGCGACCATTCCCACTTGGATTAGAAACGAGGACAATGTCTTGGACATCAGCCACAATCTTTTCTCTGACTCTGCGCGTTTTGATTTGGATGACGACCTGCTTGTTCAGGCCCTCTTTTCAGATCCGGAGCTCCTCCATTCTGGAACGGACGGGGCACAGGACCCCAGCGTTTATGCGGTGCAAAACCAAAGCGTTGTGGTCGGGGCTGGCCGTTGGATTGGTGGCAGTGATGATCCATCTGATTATTTGCATCACAATGGGGGTCGAGATTTCTTCGGGTATCCCGTTTCTCATGTCGATGCGCCCAACATTGGGGCATACAATGGGCCCCTTGCCTATTGTGGAGATGGGGTGGAATGGGACCCTCTTTTGGGACAGTGTTTTGCATTGCCTGATGGGGATTGTCCCGGAGACATCAACGGCGACAATTTGGTGTCCGCATCTGACTTGCTTCTGCTTTTGGGTGGATTCGGTGGCGCCTGCCAGTGACGTCTCCTTCCCCTTGATTTGACTTTGGTTGACCCGGGCTCGACACGCCCGTTTGGCTGGGGTATATTCCCCCTGATGAACCATCTGCCATTCTTTCGTTTTCCATTCTTTTTTGTCGCGGTTTTTCTTCTTGGGCTCCAAGGTGCAGAAGGCCAGGACCTGTTTGAAGACCATCCCGTTCGGCACATTGGGCCCGGCACCATGAGTGGCCGTGTGACCGCGTTGACCGTGGACCCAACGGACCGCGATGTCATCTATGCCGGAACGGCGAGCGGGGGGCTTTGGCGCAGCACGTCCAGTGGCACCGCTTGGGAGCCGTTGTTTGACGATCAAGACATTTTGAGCATTGGTTCTGTAGCGGTTGCGCCATCAAACGCCGACGTCATTTGGGCGGGAACGGGAGAGGGCAACCCCCGGAACAGCCACACCTCAGGTCGCGGGATTTATCGGTCGCTAGATGGAGGCGCGACATGGGGCCTGATGGGACTGGAGGACACCCGAACCATCCATCGCATTCGGATTCATCCAACCGATCCGAAAATCGTCTATGTGGCGGCGATGGGGTCTGCTTGGGGTCCGAATCCCGAGCGCGGGGTGTTCCGCACGCGAGATGGCGGAGCAACTTGGAATCATGTGCTGTCTGTGGACGACACCACGGGTTGCGCCGAGATGATCATGGACCCCAGCAATCCCGACAAGTTGTTCGCTGCCATGTGGTCCTTTCACCGAGAACCTTGGTTCTTCACCTCTGGCGGCCAGGGCAGTGGCCTCTATGTGACGCACAACGGGGGCGACGATTGGACCCAACTTGGGGAGGATGAAGGCCTTCCTGGAGGAGAACTGGGTCGGATGGGCCTCGCGATGAGCCCTGCTGATCCAGACATTGTCTATGCGCTAATCGAATCCAAGAAAACGGGCCTGTACAAATCCACCGACGGTGGAATGAACTGGGACTTGGTTTCCACAGAGAACATTGGCAATCGGCCATTCTACTACGCGGACATCCATGCTGACCCTCAAGACCCGGATCGCCTCTTTAACCTGTACAGTATGGTTAGCGAGAGCACCGATGGCGGGCGCACGTTCGAGGTCATTTTGCCCTACAGCGGAGCGCATCCGGACCACCACGCCTGGTATCAGGATCCGGACGACTCCGACTTCATTCTCAATGGCAATGACGGCGGAATCAACATCAGCAGAGATGGTGGAGAAACTTGGAGTTTCGTCCGGAACCTTCCCGTTGGTCAGTTTTATCACATCAATGTAGACGACGACATCCCCTACAATGTCTATGGGGGGCTTCAGGACAATGGGTCGTGGAAAGCCCCGGCATATGTATGGCATGGGGACGGCATTCGAAATGAGGATTGGCAAGAGATCAGCTTTGGTGATGGTTTCGATGTGGTGCCCATGCCAGGTGACCCGGACATGGCCTATGCGATGTCGCAAGGAGGCAATGTGTATCGCCTGCACATTCCGACCGGGGCCATGACCTATATCCAGCCGAACCACCCCGATACCGTTGAGCTCCGCTACAACTGGAATGCGGCCATTGCTTTGGATCCGCATAACCCCGAGGGGGTGTACTTCGGAAGTCAGTTTGTCCACTACAGTGAAGACAGAGGTCAGTCTTGGACACTGCTTTCTCCGGACTTGACGACCAACGACCCGGAAAAGCAGAACCAGGTTGAAAGTGGAGGGTTGACCACAGATGCAACCAATGCAGAGAACCACACAACCCTGTTGTGCATCACCCCGCACCCAGAGCGTCCTGAAGAAATCTGGGCGTCGTCGGATGATGGAGAGCTTCACCGCACTGTTGACGGAGGCCGCACTTGGGAGCCCCAAGCAGACCGCCTGAAAGGCCTGCCTGAAGGGAGTTGGATTCCCCAAGTTCGCGTGTCGCCTCACAACCCTGATGAGGTCTATGTGGTGGCCAACAACTACCGTCGGAACGATTGGACGCCTTATCTCTATCGCACCCGGGATGGGGGGGGCAAATGGGAACGGATCATTGATGAGGAGGATGTTTTGGGGCACACGCAGTGCGTGTTGCAGGACACGGAAGTGGCGGATTTGATTTGGTGCGGAACTGAGCAGGGTTTGTGGTGGAGTCACGATGGCGGATTTGCCTGGCAGCGTTGGAAGGAGGGTGTCCCTGCGGTGCCAGTTCGGGACATCGTACTGCAGGAGCGGGAATCTGACCTTGTGCTGGGCACCTTTGGGCGTGGTGTGTACGTTGTGGACGGACTTGAGGTGATTCGCTCATGGGTGGAAGGCGGAGAAGACAATGACTTCGCCGGTGCTGCGTGTACCATGTTTCCCTCTGATGCAGCGGTGATGGCCGAGTGGCGCCGCCCCGCTGGTGAGCGGTTTCCTGCGGATGGCTATTGGTCCGGTGCCAACAAGGGACGCGGGGCTCGGGTCCGGTGCCACTTTCATGGCGACAGCTTGGAGGCCTTGGGAAAGGACAAGTTGCTCTTGCACGTGTTCAATGCATCGGGCGACACCATTCGCACGATGGATGTGGAACCTGAGGAGGGCGGAATCGACATGTTGCGGTGGGACATGCGCAGCACAGGTGTTTTCTGGCCATCCAGGCGCAAGCGTGACAAGAACGCGCGTCCCGGGGGAGGATTTCCAGTGGACCCCGGGGTGTACCACATGGCGTTGGAGGTCAAGGGGGATTCGGCCTCACGCATTTGGGCCGAGACCGATATCGAAGTGATGGCGGACCCTCGCCGGGCACCTACTCTGGATGTTTTGGCCGTTCAACGCGCCCACATGGACCGTGTATACCGCGTGGCCGAACGTGCTGACGGTGTATTTGAAGCGCTCAAGCGCATGCGCCGTGCTGAATATGCCGTTGCGAATCGAATGCGGCATGCCAAGCGGAGCATGGAAAACGGGGACACCACTTACAAGGCTGTGACGGTTTTGACCGATTCGCTGAGTGCAGAATGGACGGCCTTGGACGAACGGTTTTTCACCCCTGAAGACTTCAACGGATATGATGCGGTTGTCCGAATTCAAGACCGCCTTTGGCACGCCATGCGCTATGCGGATGGTGGTCTTGTGGTGCCCGCTTCCAACGCTGAAGACGCCCTCAAGGCCTTGGATCGATCCGTGAATGCCGCAGAAGAGCACCTAGGTCGGATCCAGGGTGTTTTTGCCGAGTGGCGAACTGAAGTAGAGTCGGTGGATTGGCCGCTCTTTGGTGAATTTGAAGATTAAGGTCACTGCCCCCCGATGGGATTTTCGGGGGGCAGGCCATGGTCATTCACATTCCGAGGCGAACTCGCCGAGGACCATCAAGAGGTCGGTCACATTTGTGGTGCCGTCTTCATTGATGTCCGTTGGACAAGCGTCTGAAGTGCTCGGGCCGCCACTGTTGTCACAGGCGCCGGGCGTCCAACTCACAAGACCGCCGAAGTACATCGCGTAGCAGGAATTGGCATAGGTCATGCCGTTGCATCCGCACACGGGCTCGTACTCCTCTGTGCATGGATAGTAGGGATTAATCAGGGTGGGCAGCACACATGTGTCCCACAGGCATGACCCATCATCCACTGTCGCTTCTGGATTGTAGTTGACTGCATCTTGGTTTGTACACCCTGGAATCTCCTCTGCGAATTCATCGCAAATGCCGTCGCCATCGGCGTCGTTCAGGCAGTTCCCATCGCAATCGTAGCCATCGATTGCGAAGGCACAGCTCCCTGAGTCTGCTGTCGCCTCTGGGCTGTAATTGCAGGCCTCGGGCTCCATGCATCCGAAGATGATTCCTCCTCCCTCGCAGGGGCCCGGCGTGAAATTCAACACGCCATGGACCATCGTCGCGAAACATTCATTGGAGTAGGTGATGCCATCGCAGCCGCAAACGGGGTCATAGATCTCGATACAGGGGAACGTTGGGTCGTTGGGGCCGATGCAATCTTGGTCGTACAGACAGGACCCGTCGTCCACCGTGGCGTTGGGGTCGTAGTTGATGGCGTCCGGATCCATACACCCGAGCACTTCTCCACCGCACCAAGGCAGTTCGATGCAGGTCTGTATGTGGCAGCATTCAAGCCATTCTCCTGCATTGCCTGCTTGATAGAAGACCATGTCGATGCAGAATGGGCTCTCTGGAAGTGCATTGGGATCGAGCGTGACACCCAGTGGCGAGGACATCTGGGCGCCAAGTGAGACCCCGGTGACCCACTGCACAATCGGACCATACTGTCCAGGGTAGGTCATTTGAATTTGCCCGAAGTCGAACAGCAGGTGATTCACGATGCCCAGTTGGAGCACATAGCCATCGGTTGTGCAGGTGGCGTCGAAGAGGTCCACCTCAGCACACCCACATTCCGGAACCTCCATGCAGACATCAAAGAAGCAACACGTGGCCGCTGGGTTTTGCGCTGGATTCTCTTCGTGTACAGAGAAAAACAGGCAGAGTTCGTCCGTGGCATCCGCACCTTGCACCAGCACTGAGAAGTCTTCACAGTCCCCTGGCGCCAAGCTGTTGCCTGAAAGGTCAAACGTGGTGTTGTCAAGGATGACGCCTGGAGGCCCGACAGCTGACAAGGTGAAGTACCCGATGTCGAA
>Ga0115013_10002115_pt1 | contig 11180 bp, 8 predicted proteins | sample SouAtlMetagenome_2_FD_88686 | JGI IMG/M metagenome (GOLD analysis project Ga0115013, IMG submission 88686) | Marine eukaryotic phytoplankton communities from Atlantic Ocean - South Atlantic ANT15 Metagenome | ecosystem: Environmental > Aquatic > Marine > Oceanic | place: South Atlantic Ocean...
GCTCTTCTGCAAACACATCGCCAACCACACATTGGGGTTGCCTTGGCCTGCCTTCCAAGGGCACCGGCACATCATCTTGTTCCGCAACCCTGCGGCGGTCATGGCTTCATATGGCGCCCACATTAAGCAGCCCCTCATGCGGGACTTGTGTTACCACCATCAGGTGGGGCTGGTGCAACGCATGGAGGCCGAAGGAAATCCACCGGTGGTGGTCTGTAGCGACCGTCTCCAAGAAGCGCCTGAGCGCACACTGACAGCCCTCTGCGCTCAACTGGGCTTGGCGTGGGACGCCTCCATCATGGAATGGCTACCCGGTCCAAGACCTGAAGACGGTCCTTGGGCGCCATGGTGGTACCGTGGGGTCCACGCCTCTTCGGGCTGGGAAGCCCGCCCAACCTCAAAGCACACCGTACCCGATCACCTGATGGACCTGCACCAAGACTGCCTCGGTGCCTACAAACAGCTCTTAAAACGCGCAATCTGATGGCCAAATTCAACCAACCCGACCCCAGAAATAACCACACACAGTGCTGGGTCAACGGCCTGGTCTCCCGGGACAAGGCATCCGTGCACGTGTTGGACAGCGTTGTCCAAGGAGGGGATGCTGTTTGGGAGGGGCTTCGCATCACAAAAGGCCACGCCATCCAACTCGATGCCCACCTCAAACGGCTCGTGGATTCAGCGCACGCGATCGCCTTTGTCGACATCCCATCCATGGAGACCCTGAGGGACTCCATTTTTCAAACACTTGAAGCCAATGGAATGCGGGACGGCGTTCACTGCCGCATCACGTTGACGCGGGGAAAAAAATCCACCAGCGGGATGGACCCCAGGCTCAATGTGTATGGCCCCACATTGATTGTGGTGCCAGAGCACAAGGGAATGGTCTACGGCGATGAAGGAATCAAATTGGTGACCAGTGCGATTCGACGAAACAGCCCCCAGTTCCTCGACAGCCACATTCACCACAACAACCTGCTGAACAACATTCTGGCCAAGATCGACGCCAATGTAGCGGGGGCAGACGACGCCATCATGCTGGACGACCGGGGCTTTCTTGCCGAAACCAACGCCACCAACTTGTTCCTGATCCGCAACGGACAGCTTCTGACCCCATTTGCCCATGCCTGCCTGCCTGGACTCACCCGTCGCTTTGTGCTTGACGTGGCCCAAAGGGTCGGTATCGAAGCCAGAGAAGCCGACCTGACCCTGACCGAACTCTACACAGCTGACGAGGCCTTCACCACCGGGACCATGGGGGCGCTGGCGCATGTCATCGAGGCAGACGGTCGACGGATCGGGGATGGGAACAAAGGGATGGTTACCCGACGCATGCAACGGGCCTACGAGGAGCTCATTCTGGAGACGGCCACCCCCCTGCCCTTCTGAGGGTCTTGTGCTCAACCACTTTGGACGACCTTCGCGGCCGATGTCTCGCGGGTTGACCTTCATGCTGCAGTCGGTGGTGCTCTACACCTCGGCCAACCTGCTCGTGAAGGCGTTGGCCTTTCTTCCGACACCGCAGCTCGTCTTTCTCCGCAGCGTGGTCAGCCTCTTTTTCTGCGTCGTGTGGCTCTGGAAAAAAGGCGAGCCCCTTCTCGGTCACAACCGAAAATGGCTGGTGGTGAGGGGCATCATGGGGATGATCGGACTCACCCTGTTTTTTCACACCATTCGACACATCCCGCTCGCCAGTGCGACGGTGATCCAATACACCTCCCCCATCTTCACGGTGCTCTTGGCCATTCTCTTTGATGGCCAACGCATCAAAGCCCACCGCTGGTTGTATTTCGCCGCCGCCTTTGGCGGAATCCTCATGGTCAAGGGGTTTGACCCCAGGGTCTCTTGGCTCTACCTCGGCATGGGACTCGGCAGTGCACTGACCGCTGCCGTGGCGTACTTGGCCACCATCAAGTGCAGGGACACGGACAGTCCAGTGGGCATTGTCACGTATTTCCACATGGTTGCCACACCGATCATGGGCTCGTGGAGTGCCGCTGTTTGGCAACCCATGAACGGAAGCCAATGGGCTATGGCCATCGGCGTGGGCATCCTTTCACTGCTCGCTCAAGTCGCCATGACCAAGGCGCTTCACCTTGAGGACGCGGCGCGGGTCATGCCATTCAAGTATTTCGGCGCCATCCTCGCGCTCATCTTGGCATGGAACCTGTTCGATGAGAAAATCACCGGATGGTCCCTGGTGGGCATCGGGATTGTGCTGGCTGCAGTCACGGCCAACACCCTCGCTGGAAGAAGGCGGCTGGATTCTGGGGTCAGCGCACCGTGACCCTGCGGGTGTGCACGATGTCCTCTCCCCCAACAACGGACTGGACCACCTGAATCAGATAGGCACCCGGTGCGCGGTCCGCAGTGTGCATCACCATTTGGCGACCTCCAGTCCAACGCTCGCTGGCCGCGGTTCGGCCGGTTAGATCGAGCCAGTGCACCAAGGCGCCATCGAGTGAGCCTCCACCAAAGGAGAGCAACAGAGGCTCACCGGTGCGCACTGGATTGGGACTGACCTCGAGCGAAACGCTGGCCACAACGCCGCCAACGCCACTGACCGTGGCACATGGGTCGACGAGGTAAGGAACCGCATTTTGGTAAACTGAATTGACCACCTCCGTGATGCCCTCGATACAGAGTTCGGTTTGGGGCGTCTCCGTCCAATAGATGCGAACCAGTGAAGACCATTCGTAATGTTTGGACATGCTCTCGTCCTCATAGCTCAAGCCAATGAGCGTGTTCCCCCCCAGAGCAAACTCCGGGGTGATCATGTACTCCAGAGGATCGACCAAACTCACGGCTTGCTCAATACCGCAGCTGATATCAAACTGGTATCCGAGGATGCGGTTGTGCGGATTGAGCACCTCCACATCGAAGAAACCCTGGCTCCAATTCACCTCTCCAAGGCGAAACCACACACTGTCGAATGGGTTCACAATGTGCGGTGCTGGAAACTGGCACTTGTCGTGGAAGCCACTGCTGTCAGGGTGCGCATGGGCAATGTCCCAATATTGACATTGGGCCATCAACGCAGCATCCGATACGGTTAGCTCTCCATCCTGGTCCAGGTCATTGCACGGCGCTGCCTGAAGGTCACTGCCCAAGATGCCGTTCACATAGGCCTCTGCATCGGTCAAGTCTTGGTCGGCATCTCCATCCAAATCTCCAATCAATGCGGACCCACCGCACTCTCCGTTGCAATCGAGCTGGGACGTTCCATAGGGCTCACCTGTGCAGTCGACCAATTGAGGACAATCGTCCCAAACGGCCACTTCCAAGGCACCGGAGGTTCGGTCCATCTCGATGCAGACCACACCCCAGTTGTTGTCGTAGTCATTTTCTTGACGGCCAAGCGCATCGGGACTGTAGTCCCAATTGACCCGAACCACCAGATGGTAAATGCCGTCTGGAATGCCGGTCACGTCAATCCACTGACAGGACAACCCCGCTCCATAGATGTCACCGCAGTGTGCAGAAATCCCCATGTTGCTGCAGCCGTACTGGAAGGTGCCTCCATCACTGCACTCCAAGTCCATGACGCAAAACCCGTTCTTGAATCCAATGGGCAACATCTGCCCGTCCAGCGTAAAGAGATCGTACTTGGCATACCCCTTGTAGTGCCAGTGGTTGTGGCAATCTCCCCACTCAAACTGCTCTGTTGAATCCGCCTCAGCGGTGGTGCCGATGTAATAGTCGATGTCACCAATGTTTTTGATGTGCGTGGTGAACCGGACCAGTTCGCGCTCGCCATATCCGTTGAGACACCCCTCGACGATGTAGCAGTTGTTTTCGTCAACCATCATGGTTTCTGCCTGCAGACTGCTCTCTATTGCACTCTCCACCACCATCAAGTCGGGCCCCGTGCACAGCGGGTCTCCGGGGTAAATGCAGCTTCCATTGTCAATCTCCGCAGCGGGATTGAAGTTGCACGCCGTTTCGTCCATGCACCCCTCAGGTGGGCCTACATAAGAGAGGGTCCAATCAAATTCAGTGCAACCTCCGGTGATGTCCGCAAACCTGACCCAATAGGTCACACCCCCCTCGAGCAAGACGAGCAATTGCGCACTCTCTTCGTTGTCTTCACACCCCCCTTGATTGTCGTCGTAATAGATCGACCCCTCATTGGTGTCGTCAAAGTTGTTCATCTCACAGTAATCGTAGATCCAAAGCCGGGTATCACAACCCGAGCCACAACTGGACAGCGCATACATGCCATTGTCAACAGGCGTGAAGGTCCACCATTCAACTTGACCCTCTGCCGTGAGTGTCATGGGCTCCTCCACCGTTCCCAGCGCAATGGCTTCGTTGCACGTCCACCCCGGGGGGCAATCGATGGAATGAACCTGACCAAACCCATAGTTCCCACTGCCCTCAACCAGCATTTCACCATCGAACCAAGCCTGATAGAAGGCATCACCAACGAGTCCGTCTCCGTACGAATCGTTCATGGAAAACACCATACAAGGGTCCCAATCTTCGGGCGCTATACAGAATGTGAAGAGCGTGTCTTCTGCCCCAGTCACGTCTGCGTCCAAAAGGACATTGCCTTCTGCATCCGAAAGCACCCATGACATCTCATATGGCCAAGAATCCGGTTGAATCACCACCGAGAAGGTGTGCTGACCGTCTGGACAATCCACCTGCGCCTGACTTACCGCAAATGAAAAAAAGAACAACGCGAGAAAGAGATGGCGCATGACGTTGAGGTTGAATTGGTGTGACTCCCGAAAGACGAAACCAAGCCGACTCAGGTTGCACGTCCAAGTTACTCGCTACCACACTTTCAGGTGAGGTGCGCTCCCTTCCTTATTTTCGTGTCTGAGAAACAAACGACACCATGGGGCACGATCACGACCACCACGACCACGCTGAAGCCGAGCAAAATGAAATCGGAGGGCCTGTGGTCTTTGCCCTCTTCCTGTTTGCCATCGTCATCACGTCGATTTATTTCCTCAGCTGAGGAAAGGCCCGACTCAGTTCCCTTTCTCCAATTTTTTCCGTCGCTCCTGAAGTTGCTCCAGTGAACGGCGTCTGAACTCCTCGCGCAGTTCATCCTCGTCTTGGTTGTAACCGCGACCAATGCCGGTTCCCGCCCCAAAAGGCCGCCAATCCGGGGCCAAATTGTCTGGGTCGCGCTCTGTGAGCGTCATCTCTTGCACCAGGTGGGTCGCCCCGGCAAAGATGTCGGTGACCCACAAGACGTATCGAATGTCCACCATGATGTTCCGGCAGCGGTCCGCATCGAACCGAACATCGCTCATCGTGCTCTCCCAAGTGCGGTCAAAGTTGAGCCCGATCAAATCACCCGTGGCATTGATTGCCGGAGAGCCAGAATTGCCTCCAGTGGTGTGATTGGAGCCAAGGAAGCACACCCTGAGGTTGCCTTCCGAATCGGCATAAGGTCCGTATTCCTTTTGGCGCAATTGGTTCACAAGGGCCTTGGGCAAATCAAACTCGGGGTCTCCCGGGATGTACTTGTCGAGGACACCATTTGCTGTCGTGAAGGGTTTGTAGGTCACGGCATCCCGAGGCTCACTCCCCTCCATTAGACCATAGGTCAGACGCAAGGTGCTGTTGGCGTCGGGCCAGAATGTGCTGTCTGGATAGACTGTCTGTAAACCCCGCAGGTACCGTCCCATGTCTTCATCCAGCGCCGCCATGCGCTTGCCATATTCCGACCGAACCCCCACCCAATAGCCATCCGAGGTCTCCTTGGACCATCGCAGCACTGCGTCTCCAGACTTCTTTTTGAGGCCCTTTCGGTCTCTGTTGCGCAGAAGCGCCATGAAGGCCTCGCCATCATCAAGAATGGACCCGCCGTACAATTCAGAAGCAATGGCTTTCGCATCTGGGTTGTCCTCCCATGTCTCGACTGCCACCTCAGGTGCAAAACCCTCGGGCATTGCCGCCATGTAAAGTGGAAAGACCGCGGCAAAAACCCCCTCGTCCACAGTCGCATTGTAATCTGCATAAAACGCCTCTGCCTGCGACAACACCTCCGCTGCGCGGGCTGCAAACGCGCTGTCTGAAACAGCCTTATCGGCGGCCATCGTCAGAATGTCCCCCACCCCGTCAGCCCACCGAAGGAGTTCAGGCCCATAGTAGAACCACTCGATGAAAAGCGATCGGGCCTCGAGATAGGGCTTGAGTGCCTCAACATCTTTAGTTAGATCGCCGACGACGGTCTTGTACTCCTTGATGTCGCGTCGAACGACCTCGCGCGCGAATTCAAGCTGTCCTTGTTGCTTTTCCCGCACTGCTCCAAAATCAATAAGGCCTTCATTTTGGCCAATCCACTTTTTCCATGCATTGGCAATTCGACTCTGCTTGGCAGCATACGCAATGCGCGTGGCATCGTCGTTGCGCATGGCGGCATTGATCACCTCCAAACTGGCTGTGCGCATGGCGATGCGGGTCGGGTTGAGCACGTTGATGAGGTGCTGGACCTGCGTTGCAGGAATGTACCGCTCGGTGCGGCCAGGAAACCCGAACACCATCGTGAAATCCCCTTCCTCGACACCGTGCATTGAAACGGGAAGGTGATGCGCGGGCCTAAAGGGCACATTCTCAGCACTGGGTTCAGCGGGCGAACCGTCTGGTGCGCTGTATATGCGGAACAGTGAGAAATCACCGGTATGGCGCGGCCAGACCCAATTGTCTGTATCCCCACCGAACTTACCAATGGCGCTGGGTGGCGCCCCGACAAGGCGGACGTCATTGTAGGTCTTGGTCACAATGAGAAACTGCTGGTTGCCATAGAGAAAGTCACGCACAACAGCGTCATGGCCATTGTCTTGTGTGGCGCCTGCCACAAGGCGCTCACGCATGGCTTCCTCTTCTTCGGTCCCAAGGGCTCGCGCCGCCTGGACAGAATCAGTCACGTCCTCTATGCGCACGATGAACATGGCCGTCAGGTCCGGATTCATCAGTTCTTCTTGTTGGGTCATGGCCCAAAAGCCATCCTTGAGAATGTCCCGCTCAACGCTGCTGTGCGATTGGATCTCTCCGTAGCCACAATGGTGGTTGGTCAGCAGAAGGCCTTGGTCCGAAATCAGGCTGGCAGTGCAACCGCCGCCAAATTGAACGATCGCGTCTTTGAGGGAGCTTCGGTTGATGCTGTAGATGTCCTCGGCGGTCAACTTAAGCCCCATGGCTTGCATGTCTCCTTCTACGGCCTGCAGTAAGGCGGGGATCCACATACCCTCTGTGGCGCGGGAAGATGACGGTGAAAGTGTGAGAACAACAGCAAAAAGGAAGGCCGGAATCAACGGCATGATGCGCTTCGGGTTCATGCCGGAAAAATAGGCTTCAAAGCCGAGGCTCAAGACCAAGTCTCAATAACCTCGAGCACGTTTTCCAATGCACCATCCCCAAAATCGAGATGGGTCACCCACCGCACCTTGTTGGGCCCAAAAGCCGAGCACAGGATGCCCCGGTCGGAAAAGTGCTCTACCATCTGCTGTGCAGGTCGCCCCTCGGGCAACGTGGCAATGACAATGTTCGTCTCGACCGGTGCCACAGCGGTTACCCCTGGGTTCGCTTCCAGTTGACTCCCGATGGCCGAAGCCCGACGGTGGTCTTCTTCCAATCTGTCAAAGTGATGTTCCACAGCATGTAGCCCTGCCGCGGCCAAAATGCCCACTTGACGCATCCCGCCGCCCATGACTTTTCTGGACCTGTGGGCCTCTTCAATAAACGCTTTGGTTCCGAGCAAAACCGACCCAACGGGGGTGCCCATGCCTTTTGAAAGACAGAGAGAAATGCTGTCAAACCTCCGGCCATAGCGCGTCCAGTCTTCACCTGTGGCGCGAAGGGCATTCCACGCCCGCGCTCCATCCAAATGAAATGGCAACCCCATGTCGCGACAGGCCCTCGAGCCCGCCTCCAGAACTTCGGCGGATTGAACTGCTCCCCCGCCCTTGTTGACTGTGTCCTCAACGCAGATCAATGCTGTTCGCGCATAATGGCTGTCTGCAGGATTCACCTCAGACCGGATGGCATCAGCCAGCATGGCGCCTCGCGGGGCATCCAAAAGACGAACACTGGCCCCACTGTTTCGCGCAATCCCTCCGCCCTCGTAATTGTAGACATGGCTCAACCTGTGGCAAATCACTTCATCCCCGGGCTGGGTGTGGACGTTGATGGCCATTTGGTTTGCCATGGTGCCCGACGGGCAAAACAGACCGGCTTCTTGCCCGAAGCGTTCCGCAAGCATGTCCTGCAGCCGGTTGACGGTCGGGTCCTCTCCGTACACATCGTCACCTGTGGGTGCGGCCATCATTGCATCCAGCATGGCGGCAGTTGGTCTGGTGACCGTATCGCTCCTCAAATCAATCTCCTGCATGGGACCTCACTTTCTGACAAGGCGGAGAACCCAGCCTTCTTCTTTCATTTCAATAAAATACTGGCCTGCAGAGAGGCCCTGTGCCGACACCATCAACGGTGTACCTGACCCCCTGTAGATTCCCGATTGAAGTGCCCTTCCTCGCGCGTCTCGAAGGGTCCATGGATGGACTCCCCCGCTAACAGAACGAGGCCAATGAATGGCCCAAGCTTGGCCATCTCCTGCAGGATTAGGGTACACCTGCGGGCCTTGAACAGTGCCCCCGACATCTCCAATGCCGGTCGTGCAGTCGAAGACCGTAATAAAAATGGCGTCTGCATGGCTGCATCCAAACGCATTGGACGCCTGCACCGTGACGGGATATGTGCCCGGCCCTAGGTCAGCTCCATTAATGACGAGGAATTGGTTGACACTGCCGTCACTCCAGATGTAACTCAAGCCAGAAGGGGCACTTAGAACGAGTTGATCTCCCTCACAGATGGTGGTGTCCGGGCCGAGGGAAAATGCGAACGCATCGTCCTGCGCCTCAAGCGTGAAAGACAAGTTGGCTGAACAGCCGTTGTCATCCTCGATTTCGACAGCGTATGCCCCCTCGAGAAGTCCCTCCAGGAGCTGCCCCGAGCCCAACTCACCCAATGCGTTGGACCACACAATCTCATAGGGCTCAGAACCGCCGGTGGCGCCGAGATAAGCCTCCCCATTGGGCAACTCTGGACAGCCGGGGTGCACCACTTCAAGGTCGAGCACAATCGGATCGGGTTCGGTCAGGACCACGGAATGGGTCAGGGTGGTGCCACAGCTTGTGATGATGGCGGCAGAATAAGACCCGGACGAGAGATTCGATATCTGCTGTCCTGAAGCAACGTATCCATTGGGACCAACCCATGCCGCGGTGTAGTTGCCCCCAGTTCCCGAAATATTCAAAACAATGGTGCCATTGGGCTCCTCTTCTTTGCCCAGTGCACAATCGAGTCCACCCGTTGCGGATGTCACTTGGGGCCCATCCTCCACACTCTCGATGAGAACCCCGGCCTGGCCCCTGGAATCCTGCCAACCGTCGACCTGAATCAGATAGGTTTCACCCGCCTCCAGACAGCCTGACCACATTCCACTTGCATAACCGTTTCCAGGCCCGCATCCTCCTGGCAAATCGTCGTTTGCCGCCACGAGAACAAACGTGCTGAAGTCATTGCAGTCTTCCGCTTTCCAAAGGGCGATTTGCGTGTCAAAGTCCGTCTCCTCAGTGCAAGCTGTAATCCAACAATTGCCCTCTTCTGCGGTAAACGTCAGCCAAGCAGACCCCGTAACAGCAGCTTCGCACCATCCGCCATTGATTTGACAGGAATAAACGCCATCGAAATCAGGCGCTCCAGGCTCACCAAAAGCCGCGGTGCAACTGTCATTGGACACAATAACCATGGGGCCGTTGACCTCGATAGGCACTGCTCCGCATGGAGAGTCGTAAGCAGGCCCATCCGAAGTGAAAGGGTCAAAGGTCCACGTGTTCCCGGTTCCGGTTCCTTGAAAACCGTGCTGTAACACCCCTCCGTAAAAGACCTCAAAATAGGTTCCTCCGTCCCCATAACTGTCCACATGGTGGAGGGTAATTGAGTCCCCGGGGGTCCCACAGAGCGTGTCGACGACGATGGTCGAATAGGAGTCATAGTACCCCTCTGGCGCTCCCTCAATTCCATCACCATCACACCCAACACCGAGTGCGTTGCCTCCCCAAAACAGGGTGTTGGTCCCACAGTCATCATTTTGGGGCGTCATTTCCCAGTACAGCTCATAGCCCCAAGCATCTGTATGTGAATGAAGCGCGAATGGCTCTTGGCCCTCGGGGCAATCTTGACATAACACAGAGGATGCAACGAAAAGGGGCCAAATGACTACAACGAGACGGAATGGGTTCATGTTGCCAAATTACGGTACCCAAGTCGGGTGGAGCTTGATGTAGATTTGCGCCCCATGCGCGTGCTTTTATCTCCAGCCAAGACCTTCCGAAAGGATGCAGTAGCTGCGGCCGCTGGAGCCAGCCAGCCGCAATTCTTGAAGGAGGCATCGGCTACGGTGGAGGCTTTGAAAGGGCTCTCGCCTTCTGAGCTGACTGCCCTGATGGACATCAGCCCTGCCCTAGCGAAGAAGACGGCGTCGATGCATTTGGATTGGGCGCCACCATTCCATCCTGGAAACAGTGTTCCGGCCGTTTTGGCCTTCCATGGGGAGGTCTATCGGGCACTGGCTGCAGAACGTTGGAACTCTAGTGACTTCGACTTTGCCCAAAACACCGTGCGCATTCTGAGCGGATTGTACGGCCTCCTTCGCCCATTGGACCTCATCCAACCGTACCGTCTCGAAATGGGACTGCGATGGTCACCTGAGCCAAACAAGAACCTTTACTCACATTGGGGTGACGGCCTCGCACAGGCGCTTGCCGACGATGCTGCTGGAACGCCCATTGTGAACCTTGCCAGTCAAGAATATGCCAAGGCCGTGAAGCTCTCTGGTCAACCAGGCCCTGTCATCACCTGCAACTTCAAGGAAGAGAAGCCATCGGGATACAAGATGATCGGCACCTATGCCAAGCATGCGCGAGGTTTAATGGCCAAATTCATCGTCCAAGAACAGATTCAGAACATCCAAGACCTTCAACACTTCTCAGAAGAAGGCTATCGGTTCAACCCGCTCTTGTCCAACGAGAGCGAATGGACCTTTACTCGTCTTTCACAACCCAAACCATGAAACGTTCCATCATTCCTATTCTGAGTTTTGCTGCACTCACCCTCCTTCCCTTCGGCTGGACCGGATGTGCACTCAACGGCCAAAACAC
>Ga0115013_10002120_pt1 | contig 11170 bp, 7 predicted proteins | sample SouAtlMetagenome_2_FD_88686 | JGI IMG/M metagenome (GOLD analysis project Ga0115013, IMG submission 88686) | Marine eukaryotic phytoplankton communities from Atlantic Ocean - South Atlantic ANT15 Metagenome | ecosystem: Environmental > Aquatic > Marine > Oceanic | place: South Atlantic Ocean...
ATTTCTACCTCCGCCCCTACGGCCGTCGGCGTCTCGACGATCATTGTTGTAGCTCCGATCATAGCCTCCGCGCCGGTCGCCATGATCGTACCCACCACCACCACCTCTGCGTCGGTCATCATAATGCGAGGATTCTTGGCCGTACCCACCGCGACTTCGTTGACCGTGGTAATCACGGCCGCGGCCGTGGTCGTTTCGTCGATCGTTGTACGATCTGTGTCGACTATCGCTGTGCGAACCGCGTTGACCCTGTTGGTGCCATTCCTGGTCATCTGATTGTGGCGAAAGAAGTTAAAAGGGAAACAAACGGTGAGCGGTTTAGGTCCTGATAATCTTGTTTGTCAAATACTGTAGCAACGGTGGTGGATGTTTGTCGATGTAAAGTCGAGGTCTCCACTTCTGTCTAGTTAGACGATTCGATTCGATTTGGTTTGGTTGCCCTGGGCAGAATCACAAGACTGATCGTGATATTCCAAAGACATGTGCAGAAAGCAAAATGACATCGGTCTAAACATGCAAGCGTCCTTTCTGCTTTCGGTCCTGGAACTTACCAGAACGGCCAGAGTGGCCGCCGCCTCCGCCATCTCTGGTCATGTTGTCGTACGAGCGTTTGATACTTCCTAGATGTTAAGCGCAATGAGTCACTGCGCGAAATGTTATTACACTGGTGTAATGATTGTATTGATGCGAAGTTTTCCTTTTGTTTCCTTGGGAATACAAGATTATGAGAGTTAGCAGTCGGGTTTCTGTGAGAGCAAAATTGCAGTACATCGCGGTTTTTTACATCGAGCTAGATTTTTTGTTACCAAGACGTCGCACAGAGTGTACGGCGGGCCCAAAAGCAAGACAAAACTACTGCCGAGGCTGAACGTTAAATGGAAATCAATTTTGGCCTCGATGGGCCTAGAGTAGACTACGGCAATCCTACGTAAAAACTACTACTGTCGCCAATCGACTTGAGTCGTTCTGGTTAGAGTTGGAGTTAGTTAATTAATCATTCGATTCAATCGCAACCAAAATTGAAGAACAAGGCATTGTTCTTTGCAATCTGCGCTTCAGTTCTTGAGAAGAAGACATCAATCAGGCGTTTGGAGTGTTTTGAACTTCACTTTCTCAAGTGCCAAACAAACCATTAAAACCAACTCTGAACCGAACAAGAACGAAGAGGACGAAACGAACTAACGTTAGTTTCCAAAATGATGACCACTCGTTTGCCATCATTGGTAAGTGAAGTACAAATTTTGTTTCTGATTATTTCATTCGAAAACAGAAAAGATGATTTGTTTTGCAATCGGCAGATTGCGAGAAGAAAAAACTTCGACATGTTGAATATTCGAATTATATTTTTAAGATTCCGAATTCCCAATTTTTAACGGAAAATATGGCATGATGCATTAAAATCATAGAATTTTGAAGCCTTTTCCTGACATGATTTTGTGTTGTATTTTTCTTTCTCCTTTTCACTTCTCATGCCGATTTAAAATCACAATGCAACTCTGCTCATCGTTTCTTTTTTTCATGACAGTTTCGAAAAAACGGACTTCCCGCCGCTGCAGCAGCAGTTGCAGCAATGTCTACAGTATCAGTGACACTGATGGATGAGGATGATGTTGTCCATCCACCGCATTATCCTTGGCGTCACCAGGGATATTTTTCTTCATTTGATCACGCCGCTCTTCGTCGAGGATACCAGGTATACCGAGAAGTTTGTGCGTCCTGTCATTCATTGCATTACATACGATTCCGAGAGCTTGTTGGTGTGACCCACACGAAAGAGGAAGTGAAGGAAATGGCGCTGGATGTAGACGTTCTAGACGGTCCTAACGACCAGGGAGAGATGTTCGAACGTCCCGGCAAACCATACGATGTCATCCCTTCACCCTACCCGAATAAGGAGGCTGGACGAGCTGCCAATGGCGGTGCGTATCCACCCGACTTGAGTTTGATGGTGAAAGCTCGACACAATGGTGCCGACTATGTTTTTGCTCTTTTGACCGGTTATTGCGATGCTCCAGCCGGTAAAGAAATGATGCCTGGTCTTCACTACAACCCCTATTTTCCAGGCGGTGCAATTTCAATGCCACCTCCTCTCAACGATGGCGGTGTTGAGTATGAAGACGGAACAGAAGCAACCATATCTCAGCAGGCCCGAGATATCGCCCAATTTTTGAACTGGACTGCCGAGCCCGAGTCGGAGGAGCGAAAGAAGAATGCTTGCAAGTATATGGTCGTTTTAGCCTTTATGGCCCTTAGTGTCGGTTACTACAAACGTTGGAAGTGGGCTCCACTAAAGACTAGACAGATTGCATACGTGAAAGGCGTCGGTGGAGCTCCACACTAGAAAAACTGCAAAATCGTTGGGCGATAAATGTACAAAAGGAAGCATTCCGTAGCGTCATAACTACAGTATGGCACTACAACATAGTTCATGAGCCGTTCGAGCTCGTGGCAACTTAATCTTGATAATAATACAAACAATAATGATGAACCCACGTTTATTAATAAAAAGAACAAAACCCCGAATTAACGTCTTAGAAAATTGCACAAACACATAATCGACCTGATCAATGTAATAGGACACAGTTATCGTGTATCTAACTGCTTTACTTTCGACTTGGATATGCATTGTATTGTTTAAAAGAAAGAAAACCAACTTTTTCGCTTCTCCAGTTCCTTTTCGATCTCTCTACAAGGGAAACAAGTGAAACGAAATATTAATCAGTGCAATACAGATGTTTCGTCCACTTCAAATACTAACGAGTTTCCAAAACAAAAATGCTGACGACGCTTGCGACAGCAACGCAACGGTTGAACGTACCTCGAGCGTTCCCTTTCCCAGTATTCTTGGAAGGTTTCTGTTTTACCGAAAGCCAACGCAGCCTGCGCATGTTCCTCTTTCTTCTTCTCGTCCAAATTCGCGTTCATTTTTCGAAGCATTTCTTCCTTTTCTTCCCTAAAACACTTGTCTAATTTTGCCTTGACTTCGTTGCAGGCCCAGAATTTGAGTTTGTTCCCTGTAGCGTGGCACTCTCGAAGACCATTGATTTCGTCTTGGCACCTTGGATGGGGTCTATCTAATGGGGGATGCATTGTCGTTTGATAAAGGCAGTATCGTAGCTACAAACCACAATGGAGAACGGCTGTTGTGGGCTTGTTGATTTCCAAGTGTGGCTGAGGCTTGGGACAGGTAGTTATTGCTGTAGTTATGAAACACAATCGTCGTAGAAATTTGGAAGTCAAGCAGCGCATTATTTCTTCAAACAACTTTCTGACTCGATTATTCGTGACTCTGAAATTCCTTCACAACCATCACAACGAAATTTTCAATTTTAGATATATTTGTATTCACCTTTCATCAATCAAACGCTAGAAAAGTTTAGCAGAGTTGTCCAAAAATCTCTTTAATCTGTAAACGTCAACAAGGAGCAATTGTTTTATGAGGAGTTCCATTTGGCAGTTGCGTATATACCAAAGGTTTCCGACGCTAAATCAAATATGGCAGCAACAACGACATCACAGCAACAATAACATGTTGATGAGATTTCATTTGTCATCGTCGACAGGCGTATATTCACTGTTACGACAGAAACGGAGTTCATTGCGTTACCTTGCTACTTTGGGTGATAAACATGGCGGTAGCTTCAATCGCGAATCAAAGAACTACGACGAAGATTTCTTCAAAATAATAAGTGGAAATCAGGTAGAATTCGATACCAGACGTCGAATCGCTAACTTGACGGAATCGTCTGTAATGGGAAAGAGTGGGGAATCTGTAGCATTGGTTAATATCGCTTCGGCTCCTTCGAATAATAATTCTTCCAATCAAGACTTACAAGAAAGTACAACAATCCCAAACGATGATCACGATTTCAACACGCTAGTAGATGCCTTCTCACGGAAGTGTCGGCAAGAAAATTTATCAGCCATGTCCCCGATGACGGTGGACTATCGGCAGCGGCATCATGCTGCTGGAAAGATTCCAACGTCTGTGAATAGAACAGACAATCGTAGGGCTTCCGATTTAGAAATTTTGGCAAGTAGAGCTATCGATAGGTCACTGAGACCCTTACTCAGAAAAGACACGTTTTGGAACAAAAACAACGACTTATCGTCAATTCATATTTCGTGCAGCATTCAAGCATACGGGGGTGGCCACCCTGTGTCACTGGCATTGAATTCTGCTTCGGTTGCATTGAAAGATCGACTGAAAGAACCAGTGGCCGCGGTCGTATTGAGTTTAATGGACGATGGCACTGTTCTTGTAAATCCATCTGTCGCATCAATCCAAAGTCAGCAACAATTGAATGGCGAAGAAACCGAAAGCAAGACTATCGTTGGCAATTTGTTGTATGCTGGAACGAAAGACTCGGTGATAATGATGGAGTTCTCTGGCATATTGCCCGAATCTCGTGTTTTGGATTTGGTTTGGTTGGCTCATGAATGCATTCAACCCATAATAAAGACCCAAGAGAATATACTGAATTTGTCTGATTCCGAGGAAGACGAAACAAAACAGTCTTTGGATGAAAACTTTCTTAGAAAACAGCTTGGCTTAGAGGCAAGGGAAGTCGAATCAAAGCCCACCTCAGATTGCACATCATCTGAGATTGCGAAAGAAAATGAGTTTCAAACCGTAGCGAATCAAATTTATGATGAAGCTTTTGGGTATGTCAATTGTCATCTACGTGATGCGACTCTTCGACTATTCGGTGTCCAATCCGAGAATAGAGTTGAGAAAAATACTAATATCATGGAAAAAATGGACATTGCACTCCACTGTGACGAAACAGATGGAGCTTTGCTCGGGAAGGTATTTCGAGGGAGGAGAGAAACTATAGTATACGAGGAGATCAAGCGTGTGTTGATGCAATTTGATCCCTCGAGTTCTCAGCTTTCTGAGTACTATCGTGAATTGTTGCATCGTGACAAATCTTTTATAAAGGTACTAGGGGATGCAATTCGATCACAACTCTTTAGACAGGCTATGGCAGATTCTTTGACGAAATATAATTGTCGTGCTGATGGTCGGGGAAGTGCTTCAAATAATGGGAGTTGCACCATACGGCCGTTGTCTATCACCGTTCCAGCGTTGCCAGACACCGTTCATGGATCAGCCTTATTTACGAGAGGAGAAACTCAAGTTCTCTGCACCACTACACTAGGGCCCCCGAAAGACGGAATGCCCCAGAACGATCCATATGAGCCTACAGCTGAAATATCAGAAAAAGTAAATGATGCCGATGCACTACCAGTTGGATCACTGCGTTATTTGAAGTCCCAAGAACATCTCGACTCGGATTTGAATTCTCGAAAAGTTAGAGCTGATCGAGAGCAAACCGGAGATAGCGGTACTTTGAGAGAACGTCGACGCGCATTCCTTCAATATGACTTTCCTGCATACAGCAAAGGGGAAGTACAGATCGGACCATCTAGCGCTAATAGACGTGAAATTGGTCATAGTGCACTAGCTGAAAAGGCAATCCTACCTACACTCCCACTCGCCAAGGATTTTCCTTATGCTATTCGAATGACAAGCGAAGTCACTAGCTCGAACGGATCGTCTAGTATGGCTTCCGTTTGTGGCGTATCACTAGCATTGCTAGATGCCGGTGTCCCTATTACGGCTCCTGCCGCAGGTGTGAGCCTTGGTCTTGTGCAGAATGCGAACGATAAATCACATCAATTGTTTATTGATGTAACCGGAACAGAAGATCATAATGGTTTAATGGATTTCAAGGTTGCTGGAACGGCAGAAAAGGTTACTGCAATACAATTAGATGTGAAAGAACCTCTGCCATTAAACGTCATTTCAGATGCTCTTACTATGGCCAAAGAAGGAAGGATTCAAATCCTTGAAGAAATGAAGGTTCAGAGCAAGATATCATCGAAAGGGATAATTTTGAATTTGTCGCATCGATCAGAATTAAAACCTTCCGCTCCAAGAAGTTCAGTTGTGACGTTCGATCCAGCACGAAAGAGAGATTTACTTGGACCAGGAGGGGTTGTTATTCGTCAGATGGAAGATCGTTTCAATGTGTCACTTGATCTGACGCAGGAGGGACAATGTTTGTTGTTTGGTGATGATAGTGAAATGGTTAGGAAAGCGAAGGCAGCTGTGATGGACCTGGTTAGTGATGTTGAAGTTGGTACAACGTACGTCGGTACAATCATCGAGATACGTGACTTCGGAATGATAATTGAATTGTTGCGAAACAAGGAGGGATTGTGTCACGTGAGCGAATTTTTTGACAAAGAGAGGATCAGAAAGCATCCGAAAGGAACAATAGGGTTATTAAATGAACTTTTTGTTACAGGACAAAAGATTGACGTTGTATGCACAGCAGTTGATCCGGTACAAGGTATCATCAGGCTACAGCCTGCTTCAAAAATGGAATCATTTTGATTCTCTTTTGGTAGTTAATTATGAATCATCATGAAATTAAAAAGTTAATTTAAAGAATTTTACTAATTTTCTAATCAAAGCAGTAACGACTTGAGAACAGTTTGAGCCAATATTTCATCTCTTGAAAATTTCCCACCCGGAAGCGGAGGACACGGCACAATAGCTCCGGATTCAATTAAGCCCTCTTCGCTTTCTCTTAAGAACTGCAAGTCGGCGTCAAGAGGTTTCGGCAAGCCTTTCGGAACACCCGTGGCTTCCAAAAATGTAAAAGCGTCGCGATAGTCTTTACCAGTATACTTTAAGTCATTTTTGAAGTGTGCCGGAATGATTCTCTCGATGTCCCACTTAGACACAGCATCGGCAAAGTCAAGGCATTGAACAGGGGTTCGATTGAGAATGAGTGTCTGTAAGATTGGTGCCACCAATAATCCACCTCTCAATGCATCAAAACTTGCTTTATCATCTCGTACATAGTCCCACGGATAAATACCCAAGAAATCTGAATTTATATCTTCACGACGCTCATTGAATGCGACGCCTGCATCCTTTATATCAATGGCACTTGGGGTGAAGAAGAGTCCAAATAGTGCCACACGGCGCCAGCCGATCTTGCGTGTCTCGGGTGTATTCTCTACGATTTGGGTGACAGTATCACGCGCGTGGTAAAGCAGTGGCGACGGCTCCAGCTCAAGAATCTCTGGTACTTCTTCGGTCACTTCTAAAACAGTATCTGTCACAATGAGTGTCTTGGATTCTTTGTGACGGAAGACGGTCTCTGAAAAACATCCATCTCTGCTCTTGAACGGTCCTAGGGTCAAAAAGTCAAAGGTTTCTGTCCATTCTTGAGGAGCATCATCGGGTCGTTCCGGAATAGTCTTGGTCCTTCCAATTGGATAGCCCAGGAACGGATTCGGAAGATTGACAGGAAAAGAGTATTGGCCAGGAGCAAGCCAGACATCCGCCTGCGGAAATTTTTGGGCCAGGACGCCTGCATATGCTTTGTGTTCCAATGCAACAGATCCGACGATAATGTGTTTCAGCGGGCCGTGCTTTTGAATCAATTCTTTGAGCAAGTCGACACATTCAGGAGTTGCTGCCACAGGATTGTAAACAAATAAGCCTCCACTCTTCAGTTTGACTACAGTCATTCGAAGAGGGACCTGAACATTGAGAATACCGAATTTTTGATCGAAGGTCCAGATGGTGTCTGGGACGATCTCTTTCAAAATAGTCTTTTTGGTCTTGTACGTTCCGACTGGAAGGACACCCCACAGACCGTAATCGGTAGGCTTATTCTCTCTGGTGCCAAGATATGAAACTCCAAGACCCAAACCAGCAACCGTCAATTCTCCGACCTGTCGTCTCGATATACCACCGCCATCGCTATCTGTTGCCTGCGAAAACATTCGAGTCGAAGCGGTTGCTGGAGCGGAGGGCTCAAAAACGAAAGCGCTAGTTACTGCCAATGCCACACATGCTGCAAAGACGGAGAGACAAATCTTTCTCGTTATCATTGTTGCGGAAGTACGTATGTGATTGTGATCTCGCTTGGTCTACAAAGCAATCAGAATGAAGATACATACGTTCGTTACGTATTTACAGCTTCTCCACAAGATATTTGAGTTTCTCAGTTTGTGTTGATAACAAAATACGTTTGTTGATTTGCTGACTACGATAGAGCTGATGACGAAAGCGTTCTCATATATTTTTGGTACTCATAATAGGTATATCTAATACATAGTGTAGTAACTTCATTTTCTTCTGACCTATCTTAATTTCGTTTTCCTTGGACGACTGGATTCTTTGTTCTGCATCACAACACAACCCAGGTCTTGCTGACACTTGGCAACGGAACCGGAATTGAAATCGTAATAGCTTTAGTACTGAACCAATAAAAGATTTTGGAGGACTAACAAATAGTATCGAAACTAACAACCAAAAGGCTGAAAATTTGTTTGGGCGAGAAACTCAAAGCTTTCTCAAGAAATTCTTTATGGAAATATGGAATTGCCGTTCGCTGTTGAATCTCCGTCTGCTGATGAGGCGAAAATACACGTTGGAAGGGACAGTTCGCTACATCATTCGGATTCGGATTCTTTAGTCACAGCAAGTTCACAGGGAAGCTTCATAGACTCAAGTAATGACAATCTGAACATTTCAAACAATTACGGTCAATTTATTCCAAGAACGTCTCAAGATGTCATGCTATCTTCGCCTCGCCATATCGAACAGAAAGTTCAAACACAACAACAACAACAAGGACAACTTGTATCGATACCATCTCCCGAGAATCAAGCTGATATTGCGAAAGATTTAGATCTAGAAAATGATTTTACGTACGTAAATGTTACCGAAATAGACGCAGACGAAGACGGTCAATTATTTGAAGGAACAAATTTAAGTACACCTCAAGATAATGTCAAAGGTGATATCCTTACAGTTCTACTCAGTGAGATGCAGGAAGGGAAAAATAGATCATTGTTGGTAAGTTCTGGCAAACATGAATGTTCTAAACTATTCAGATTTTTGCATAAAATTTCGGTTACTTTTTGGGAACCAACTCACTTCTTTTTTATAAATAGGACGATACAGAATCTGCCAATGAGATGGCATTCAAAGCGTCGGAGGCAAAGAAACAGGGTGATTTACTCTTGGCACTCAATCAGCATACACTTGCGGCGAAATTATACAAAGACATTGCTCTGGTGACTCGAGATAAAAATCGTAAGTCGTAGTGACATATCATTGCACGTACAATGTTAATTTCTTATTTCCATCCTTTCGATTTTTTTGAGACACAAACGCTTACTAATCTGTTCTATGTAATAATACATATTGTACATTGGCCAATCCGTAGCGCCTCTTACAAGTTCACTCTTACTCCTCAGCCAGACCCAAGCAAAGTCTGCGATTGCATTGAAGAATATCGTAAAACTTAAACCATCAGAACTACGCCAGGTTCTTCCTAACTCATCGAAAGATTCTCCTGAAACTCATTCGTCAACAACAATGTCGCAGAAAGAACGTCTTAGAGCAGTTGTGCGCGGTGCTCTCTCTTCTAAGCATCCTCACGAAGAAGATCTATCGGATTCTCAGTTCTTAGGAAAAGCAGAACTAGACGCGACAGGGAAAGCCATCGCGATGAAGACGAGATCATCAGCTCCTCAATATGAAAACAGGCCAGGGAAAAAAAATGTAAGGAGTGATGATGAAAGAAATGATCATGAGGGTACTGTTGTCGCTGCGGAACAGGATACTTCAAACAACAATAACAATAATCCGGTAGATGAGATGATGGAACTTGAACGAGAACTCCGAGATATGGATATGGCTTTAGAGCTCGGAAATTCGATTTCTTCGCTAGACGTTAGAATGCAAAATAGAATGAAAAATTCAATGGTCGGTGACGGTAGCTTCATGGTCGTGCCACCTGGAACGGGTTCATACATGTCTTCCTCAATATGGAGTGCTAGTCATGGTCACAGTAATACAAGACAGCCTGCAGTGCCCTCAAATAATCAACAGGGTACTGCTGGAGTCCGAGCACGTGCCAATAGAGTACAAAATATTGCGTCTGCGACTCCAACTGGTCGGCAGCTTTATCAACAACCACAAAATACAAATGCACAAACAAACGGCAATAAAAATACTTCTGGATTAGAATCAAGCTGGTGGGGAAATGCCAATACTACCTCGCAGATACTGACTTCATCAGTGATGTCGCTTGGGAGTGTTAGATCGGGGACTGAAGGAGGATCTACCAGTGACAGCTCGAATAATCAGTCTGCTGGTAACACGAAGCAAATCATGCGACTAATGGATTCATTAAAAACATTAGGCGATGAAAATGCCGTGCTTTTAAGAGAGATAGAAGAGCTAGAAGCTGCGAGATCAGAAGCTAAAGCTGCAAGAGAAACAATGAAGCGATTTAAATTCGAATATGGAAAACGGTTTTCAACTCTAAAAAGTGCATTAGAAAAGTTTCGACAGGAATATACAAGTGGCAAGAACGTCAGCAATGGCCCTATGAATACAAGTGATTTTATGAAAAATGCAACATTGTTGGATCAGTTGCAACGTCAAGATCAACTGGTCCAGAAGCTGACGAAAGAATTGAAAAAAGAGAAAGAAGAAAGTAAGAAGAAAGACTCGGCTCTGCGAAAGTATGAGAGTTTTTATAGAGATATCAAGGCTCGTAGTGCACAAAAGGCAGCCCAGCGACAGAACCAGCAACAGCGGCAAAATTCAAAACAGACCCAAAACTCTCAATCCCGCCCTTCGTCTTAGGGGTAAAACAGGGATTTGGATCCCCTCAAAATATAAATCTAGCGTAATTGCAGAGATGATGCGTTTTAAAGGGATGTATCGTGACAACACGATTTACTGAATTTAATAAATTAAAGCTAAAACTTAAACTTCTTTTAAAATCGAATCATTGATTTCTAACACAAGTTCCTGTTAGTATGGTGTTTGGTGTATGCCCATGAGTTCCATGCCAAACATACAGTCCCGAAGGAAACGAAATCACAAGTTTTTTAAGTTTTCGAATCTCGCGGCCAATTCATTATAAGATGCCGAGTCTTTCCCATTCGAGGTTGTGCCGCTCTGGTTATTATTATTGCTTTCATCGTCGTCGTCGCCCTTGCTCAAATCTTCTGACGGTGGAAGCGGATTGGAACTACCTGGCGCAGTTGGGATGTCAAAGGCTGGTTTTTCAGTCTTTGCTTCAGAGCCGTTGATACTAGTACCTTTCGGCGCTTGAGGAGG
>Ga0115013_10002123_pt1 | contig 11166 bp, 10 predicted proteins | sample SouAtlMetagenome_2_FD_88686 | JGI IMG/M metagenome (GOLD analysis project Ga0115013, IMG submission 88686) | Marine eukaryotic phytoplankton communities from Atlantic Ocean - South Atlantic ANT15 Metagenome | ecosystem: Environmental > Aquatic > Marine > Oceanic | place: South Atlantic Ocean...
ACCTGCGCCCGCGCGACGACGGAGAATTTCTGCGCCTCGATCGTCGCCTCGATCGCCGGCGCGTACCCCTTTTTTAGGGCCTCCGGCTTGATCAGCGCCAGAGTCAGCGGCATGGCTTCAGCACCGACGCCCTGCGCTCCAGGTAACGCCGATCCGTGCTCGTCCGCTGTTTTCTTTCGAGGGGTGATAACGCGTGTACGCTACGATCAAGCAGCCCGTGTAATTAAGTAGGTAATCCATCGCAGCGCGCGCCCCGGACGACGGAGCACGCACACAGCAAACGTCATAACAACACCAAAAGAAAACTAAACCCTCTTCCAACTACAGCTGTGCCGACTGACGCAAGTACTACCTCCCGCGGTCTCTCGACGCTTCCAATACTGTTCACAGGCGACGCGCCCTCGCCGGTCCCCGTTGCCACCCCTTCGCTACGCCTTTTTCTTGGCGCGCGCGATGCAGTCTCGCACGTACTTGTCCACCTTGAGGAAGGTGGGCAAGTCCAACGTGTCAATGTCGATCTCAACCTCGGCCGGGTTGCTCTGATCGACCGCACTCTTGCAGTGCTCCTCCACGATGCCCACCATCCCGTACAGATCCTTGGACGACAGCAGGTTCGCGTTGTCGTTCAGCCGTTGCTTCATCTCAAACGTGAGCTCGGTCGGCTCCTGGGCGCCGCTGTAGCCGCCACTGCGCCCGCCCGTCAGCGGCGCGAGCTTGCCGTCGGCAAACTTCTTGAGCCCCTTGGCCGACTGGTGGATCCACGAGTCGTCCATGTTGTACGACATCGCGTTCGTCCACACGAGGTTGATCTCCTCCGCCATCTCCGCCGGCGATCCGTACTCGTTGGCCTCGAGCCGCTGCAGCACGGTGCCCAGGTCCATCGGGCGCTTGATGATCGTCGGGTAGTCGGGTATGCCCAGCCCCTTCCAGTCCACCGGGTCGAGGAACGGCGCGGCGTCCTTGTGCTTGCGGATCTCCTTCAGCACCGCCTTGCAAGCGTTCCACTCCTCTGCTTGCAGCCCGCGCTGGCCCCCGCTCTCGCGCAGCGACGCGCTCATCGGCAGCCCGTCCAATCGGCCCTCAAAGTCGTGGCTCAGCTGCGTCGCCAGCTCGAAGACGTCCGAGCCCTCCGTGTTGAATGTGCACGCGTTGGACCACACCAGCTTCACGTCGTCGGCCCAGTCGCGGATGGTCTTGTAGCTGCCACCCAGCAGCTTGGTCTCGACCGTGCCCAGGTCCATCGGGTGCTTGATCATCTTCGGGTACTGCGGAAGCTGGAGCGCCTTCCAGTCGACGGGCATCAGGAAGGGGCCGGCCCGGGGGTTGCGCTGCAGCGCCTTCAGCACGCCGAGGCACTTCTTGGTGTTCTTGTCGGCCTCGCCGCCCGGCGTGAGCTTCTGCTTCTTGCTCGACTTCTGCATCGCTGGCACCTCGTTCGGGGCGGGGTTGGGCTTGAGCTTTGGGCTCGCTGTGCCAGCTGTTGCCTGTCGCGCGTCGGGCACGGAGGACTTGGTAAAGAGCGCGCTCTTACCGGGCGCGAGGGGGGATATTCACGGAAATGTGGGCTTTTACAGAAGCGATTGCGGGTTCGGGGCCCGGCGCAGCCCCGCGCACCCCGCTACTCGGGGGCGAAGAGCAGGCGCCGCCCCTTGGCGGGTGGCTGCGCGGCGCTCGGCGGTGGGGGGGCGGCGCCGCCGATGGTCTGCACGTACAGCAGGAAGAAGCAGCCCGCGGCGAGCAGCCCGATCATCACGTACATGATGAGCTTGTTGGCGAGCGCGCGCCGGCCCATCTCTCTGAGCTTCCGCCCGCTGCGTTCCAACTGGTCGCTCACGCCACGGAGGTTGGCGCTCGAGCGCACTATCGTCTCACGCTGCTGGCGCAGGTCGCCCAGGATGCTCGCACCGACATTCTCGGTCTCGGCGATGCTGCGCTGCGCCTCCTTCAGCTTGTCCGTCCCCGCCTTCATCTTTGCCTCCACCCGCTGCGTGCCCGCTAGCAGCCGCGAGCGCTGCGAATCGCTCTCGCCGTCGGAGGTGCCCGAGAGGCCCAGGTCGTCTCGCGAGGCGGCGGTCGACGCGTCCCGGAGACGGGCCTTCAGAGCCGCCACGTCGCTCTTGTACGACTTCACTCGTGCCTGCAGCTTGGCCTTCTCGGCGGGCGCGGTACCGCGCGCCGCGAGATCCATCGACTTGATCAGGCCCTGCGCCTCGGCCAGCTCCCGCTCGAACTGCGCCACGGCCACCTTGCGCTCCTCGCCCGTCTCCTTGGCCAGCGAGCCCAGCTTGTCGCCAAGCGACGCGACCAGGCTGCTGTAGTCCTCCTCGTAGCTGCTGAACATTTTTTAAGCACGTGAGTGAGTGGGCGGTGCTCGCGCTGGTGCAGCCGTGAGCTCAGCAGCCGTCAGCAGCCGTCAGCAGAGCGTTGCTCCTGTCAGCTTGGTGCAGCAGCCTGGTGCGCGGCCTTCGTGTCCGCGAACGCGGGTGCTAAAAGCGGCCACACCGCAGCCTCGTGATGTTGTTGTTGTTTACTCTATAGCTTAGCGTTTACGAAGTCCGGTAGACAGGGCGCTGGACCGTGGCGGACGGCACCCGCAGCGCCGGGGCATTCGAGAGCCCCACGGGAAGGCGGTACAGCTCCTGCATAGGGTCAGGGCGAGCGGCCGGTCTAAAGGGCTGAAAGGGCGGGCGGGCGGGCGGGGTGGCGGGGAGGCGGACTGGCGGGCGGGGCGTGGGGCGCGGCACGCGCGGGCAGGCTGTGGTCGGTACGGGGCGGCGGCGCACTTTGTTCAGGACCGCACTGCCTGAGGCACTCATCGTGAGCCAGGGCGCCGACTTGCCCGAGCCCCCGAGGCGAGGCGCGGAACTCGACGCCAGCATCGCTCCCGCCCGAGAGCCACGCGCGGCAGCGGACGACGGCCGGACTCTGCCCGCGCCCACCCTGCCCGGCCCGAGCCTCTCCGCCTCCCTCCTGCCCTCCGCCTCCCTCCTGCCCTCCGCCTCCCTCCTGCCCTCGGCGCGCAGCGAGGCGTGGTGCTTGGCCGCCCAGCCCGCCTCCTCGCCCCAGCCCATCTCTGCATAGATGCCGGACGTCGTGTCGGTGCACGCCGCGCCGCCGCACGCCGCGCCCGCCTGCGCGGCGCGCGGCGCGTCCCCGCGCTCCCCCCCGTGCACCCCCCCGTGCTCCCCCCCGTGCTCCCACGCAGGCGCGGAGGCGAGGCGCGTGATGCGCGCCGCCGCGCGCTCGCGCTGGGCGGCCTGCGTGCGCTCGGCCATCTGCGCGATCTCCGCCGCGATCTCGGCCGCCGAGACGGCGCGCGGCACGGCCGGCGTGCTGGGGGGCGGCGTGCTGGGGGGCGCGCCTCCGCCGGGGGCGGGGTCGCGGCCGCCGCGCTGCTCGGAGCGGGCGGCCGCGGCGGCGGGGGCGGCCGCCGTGGTGGGGGCGGGGGCGTCGGGGTCATCGGTGAGCGGTGCGAGCGAGGCGACGAGACGCGCCTGGTCAGGGTCAGGGTCGAGCAGGGTCGAGGCCAAGGTCAGGGCGAGCGAGGCTAGGGCCGGGGCTAGGGCTGGAGGCTAGGGCGGGAGGCTAGGACCGGGGCTAGGGCGGGAGGCGGACCATGTCTGTGGAGAAGAGGAGGCGCAGCGCAGCGCCCTCCTCCGCCTCGGTGGCCGCGGCGAGGTGCGAGGGCGGTGCGGCGGCGAGGGCGCCGAAGGCGGACTCGAGGCGCGCCACGCGGGAGCGCGCTGCGCCAAGCAGCCGTAGCAGCACCGAGTGCACCTGCGCGGAGGACGGGGGCGGCTGGATGGGGCGCGTGTGCGAATTGTTGGGTGGGTGCGGGGGTGCGGGGGCGTATGGGATGGCGCCGTGGCGGCGCGGTGCGTGCCTGCTGCGCGTGCTTGCGCATTGCGGCCTCGCGGCGCAGCACCGCGCGCCACTCGCCCGCCTCGTCGCGCGCCTTGGCCAGCGCCGCCGCGGCCTGGGCGAGCTGCGCGCTGCGCTGCCGCGACTGCGCCACCGCCGCCTCGAGCTGCTCCCCCATGCCCGCCCACTGCTCCCGCCAGTACGCCGCCGCGGCTTCCGCCTCGTCCCTCGCTCGGCCGATGGCCTCGCGCTCCTTGGCCGCCTCCTTAGCCGCGTCCTCAGCCGCCGCCGCCGCTGCCGCCGCCGCCGCCTTGGCTTCCGCCGTCCTCGCCATCGCCACCGCTGCCGCCACCTCCTCCGCCTCCTGTGTGGCGGCGCGCCTTGCCGCCGCCGCCGCCTCCACGCGCGCCGCTGCCATCTCCGCCGCCGCCGCCTCCGCCTCCCTCGCCGCCCCCTGCCGCGCCTCCAGCGCCTCCTGCCTCGCCGCCGCCATCTCCGCCGCCATCTCCGCCATCTCCGCCTGCGCCGCCGCCCGCGCCTCCTGCGCCTCCCGCCTCGCCGCCGCCGCCTCCTCCTCCCGCTGCCGAAGGCGCCGCCTCAGCAGCAGCTGTGAGCGCAGGTGTACGCACGCCAGCGCCTTGGCCGCAGCGTGCTGCCGCCTCAGCTGCGCTGCTAGCTGCTGCTCTCCCAGCGCAGCCACTGGCGGAGCACTCGCCCGCTCGGCCAGGCTGGCAGGCGCCGCCGCAGGCGCCGTGGCAGGCGGGCAAGCAGCTGGTGCCGCAGTCGGGGCAGCTGCTGCAGGCGCGGCGGTCGAAGGCCTCTCGCCCTCGTCTACCTCGCCCACCCCCTGCGCTCCCACCCGGCGGCCCTCCGGCTCAGCGACGGTCACGAAAGGCGAGCAGGCGCGATCCGACCGAGACTGCAGCTGCGCAGCGGGGGAGATGATGGTGCGGCTGCAGCTAGGACACCAGAGCGCCGGGGGTGATGGCCCGCGCTCGCTGGGAATCGAATCGCGCAACGGGCTGGACGGGAGTGGTTGGAACGGGCTGGACGCTCTGCTCTGACGGGCGGCCTCCAGCTCGGCCTCCAGCTCTTGGAGCCTCAACGTGCTGTTCGCGTGTTGCTCGCGCAGCTCCTTGACCTCGCGCCGAGATGCGGCGCTCTGCACCTCGGCAGAGGAGAGCTCGGCCTGGAGGGCCTCGACCGTCGCAGCGGAGGTGGCCGTCGAGAGGCGCAGGGCGTCATGCGACTGCTGCAGCTGATTGAGCATGTAACGCGTGTGTTGCTCCCGCTCCAGCGCGTCCTTCTCCGCACGGCGGGAGGCGGCGACCTCCGCCTTTGGCGAATTGGTCGCCATCTCTGCCCAGAGACGGACAGCAGGCTTACCAGGGCAGCCGGCTCTCCAGCCAGCGGCGGTTTCGCCATTCTTTTGAAAGGGGCGAAAACCGCGGACTAACACCCGTCTTTAGCGGATAGACATAAACGATTTATCGTGGATCCGGGGCACATTGCGGCCTGCGCTCCTACCGGCCGGCGACGCTGGTCGCTGCCGCGGCCTGCTGGCGGCTGGGCGGGCACCTCGCATGGGACGGTGAGCCGCATGCAGGCGCCGGCTCCTCCACCGTACATCGAAGCTGGCAGCGGAGGCCCGTCGTCGATGCTCGCCGGACCCAACGTTGGCCTTCTGTGCATTGTCGGATCCGCCGCGATGTGGAGTTTTGTTGCCCAAAGGCTGCTGCCCATGGTGAGCAGCCGCGTCATGCAATCCATGTGGTGGGAGTCAGGCAAGTCTGCCCAGAAACGGAGGCTGTGGGACGCTGGCTTTCCGCGGACGGAGGGGTCCGCCGGGTTTCCGCTGGGCACCACGGACGCAATGGCCGCCGACATGTTTGGGTGGTACAGCCTGGCGGGCGGCGTGAACCTGCTCGGCGCAGCGCTCACTTTGCCTGCAGTGCTATGGGGCTGGTACAGCGCGGGTGCCTTGGGCCACGGAATGTTTCTCCTTGCGGTCCTCCTCGTTGCTGGGTGGAGCCTCCTCGACGTCGTCGATGGCGTCATGCGCGCCTGCTTGTTTCTCTGGTTCCCAAAGGGCTGCGCTGGGTTGGGGTTTCGATGTCCCAAACGGTTCTGGCTCAGGCAGAACGTCTTGCACAACCCCTTCTGGCTACTGCTTGTGCTACCAATGAATGCACGCCTGCCGGATCTCGATGTCTACCACTACCTGACCTTCTCGCTGATGATCTCCACGGCGTATCAGCACATCAGCGGGTGCGATAGGCCGCTCGCCCGCTGCAGAAAGACCTCGACATCTTGCAACACCCGCGTGCGTGTGTGCGTGCGTGCGCAGGCAGTACAGCGTCACCTTGGACCTCACGGATGTGCGTTGCTTGCGCCGTCTCAAGGAGCTGGTAGTAGGGCAGCTGGTGAGCGCTGCTAGCATCCGAGGTGCCCTGTTCATCTTCCTGGCGCTGCAGTGCAGACAACAGCTCCGACTGCACGCTGACCCGCGCACTTATGCTTTGGCCTTGATACCAGGGCTGCTGATGCTGGTCTTCAATGCTCTAGTCATCATCGATGCGCTCAAAGCGGTAGTGTGGTGGCTGCCGGCCAGAAAGCGGGGCACTCGAGCGATGCGGCAGGAGGCCACGACGGTGCCGCTCACGCCTGCTGACGCTGCGGGCGGTTTTGGGCGCGGCGTCGAGGACAGCCCCGCGCCGAATCGGGGCAGAGGCAGGGCCCGTAAGCCGAAGGCGAAGGTCAGAGCAGTTCCGGACGAGGTGACTGGGGAGGGAGCATCCGATGACGACGAGCTCGTCTTTAGGGGCGACGATGGGCCCGACCGTCGGGGTGACGTGTCGCCGGAGGAGGGAGAGATCTCTGCGGAGGCGGAGCTTCATCCTAGGGCTGATGGACTACTCTTTGGCCGCCGGGGCCAAACCGGGCCCTCAAGCAGCGCGGCGGCATCGCATGCGCCCAACATCCCAGGCAACGGCTCAACTCATGCCCCGCGCGCTGAGAGTGCTGTCCTCCCGCCGTCATGGAAAGCGCGGGCCGAGGGAGACGAGGACCATTTCTCTGATGTGAGCGTGCCGGTCACGCCGCTTGAACGCCAGCTGCGCACGGCCAACATGGAGCGGGAAAGGCGAGCCACGTTGGAACGACAGGAGGCGCGAGCTCGGGCAGAAGCCTTGAAAGAGGCCGACCGGCGTCGTCAGGAGAAATCGGCGAAGCGCCCGCGTGGCACCGAGGGCGGAGGAGCGCGGCACTCGCGGCGGCCCCGAGATCAGACGGACGCGCAGCCGCCGCCTCCGCCACCAGTGAAGCCCGCAGAGGTGAAGCCAGGCGTGCCTGAGGCGCCACCAATGGTAGACCACGACGTTGTGCTTCAGACGGGCTCTATCCCACGGTGTGCATCACCACAGTTGCAACCCAACAGGCCATGCGCGCCGCGACTGACACCACCACCACCACCACCACCACCACTACCACCAGTACCACCAGTACCACCACCACCACCACCACCACCACCACCACCATCACACCACCTTCACGTTTGCAGGGGAACGCACTACGAGATGCTCGGCGTGGCCCGCGACGCGGACGACGGAGAGTTGAAAAAGGCATTCCACAGGTTAGCGCAGAAGTGGCACCCTGATAAGAACCCGGAGCACATCGCTGAGGCGGAGACGGTCTTCAAGGCAGTGAAGCTCTCTTATGACGTCTTGGCCGATGCTACCAAGCGGCGCAAGTATGATGCGAAGCTACAAATGGGGGCGCACCTCAAAGCGGCATATGCATGACGGCCACCATGGTAGATGCGGTAATTATACACATATATGGTAGTTTTTTGTGCTGTGAGTCTAGCGATTTTGGAGGTGGTAGAGGGGGGGTATTCAGCGAACCTCCACGCCGATGAGTTCTGCCAAGAGCCAAGACGACGCGCGGCGCGAGCGCCTCACGCCTCCAGGCGCTCGCGCCTGGGCGGCCCGTCCTCCCGTTCGGAGACGTGGAGGGGTCGAACTTGAGAACGCGCGACGGTGCGGTGTAACTATTGGGGCATTCTGACGCTCAGCATCACGTCCCGACAAAGCTATTGCGGAGCCGCAAGCCGTCGGCCATATGGAAGGAGTGTCCGTCGCGAGCTGCCTACGCAGCAGCGGCTATGGTGGGTGTGACCGTCCTTGCAAGGAACACCGATACCCGCTCTCGTGCCTGACGACTGCACTGCCGCTGTGGACGCCCTTCGCGCGCACTCGGTGCTGCTTCAGGTGCTGCGTGCAGCAGTGGATGTCCCAATTCGCATTGGATGCGAATGAAGCGCACTGGATGAACTTTGCTCGGCACGGCGGCGGCATAAACGAGAGCACTCGCGTCTGGATGCCCTGGTACGTGCAGCCGCATCACACGGGTGAGGTAATACTTGGCGATATGTCCGCCGCGCTTTTGTCGCACGGGAATGTGATTGGCATGCCAGGCCTTCGAACCACGCTGCAGTTTGTGAGACGTCCGGTGGTTCAGCACGCCCGACTTACCGACCGAGGTACCAAGGCCGTCGACGCACCATCTATGGCACCGCGGATGCTTCTCCACTCGAATAGCGCGAGCGGCGTAAGCTTGTTGCTCCGCCGGGCGCGCGAGCACAGTGCTCGGTTCGCTCTCACGCTCGTAAGCCGAGACGACGTGAGGATCCCAAACGACGCGGCGCGTCGTGCTTGGCGCGAGGTCATCCTGGCGAGTCAAAGGGCCGGCATTCGGAGGCCGACCTGGTACGTGCAGAACGTCGCTCATGAGGAGCCAGGAGTGCGGCCCTTTCCCATCGGCGTGGCGCAGCCCAACGAGCTCGCCGCCTTTCTCGAGCGCGCGGGTGGGCTGGAGGCACGCGTTGCGCAGCGCGACACGCTCCTCGCGTGCGGGCTGATGCAGCTCGACCTGCCATCACGCAAGCGTGCAGTCGCGACGATGAAGCGCAATGGCTTCGAGTGCGACAACGCTCGTGATGCAGACCTGGTGCTGGCGGAGCGTGTGGCCGGGACGGCGACGCTGTCGCCGCAACGCCGACGAGCTTGGCTGTACTACAGCGCGATGACCCGCGCAAAGTTCGTGCTCTCTCCCGAAGGTCACGGGCGCGACTGCTTCCGCACGTGGGAGGCGCTGGCTCTCGGCGCGATCCCGGTGCTGAGAGTCGTGCCCAACGCTAGCGAGATGGACGCGGCAAAGTTTGCTGGGCTGCCGATCGTGTGGGTGCACCGCTGGAAGGAGGTGACGAGACCTCTGCTGACCAGACGCTGGCAAGAACTACGGTCAGACGCCCAGAAGAGCAGCTACAGCGCCAGTCGGGCCTTCTTCCCACACTGGCTAGCAGAGCTCCTGAGCCCGCTGAGCGATCGAACCTAGATTGCCTCGATTGCGCCTTCACGCCGTATTAGTGTTAACAGTTTGAGGTAACGATGTTAGGTTTCAGGTCAAAATGTTCCTTGGATATCCCCCCACCCGAAAGCTCGCCCGCCGCAAAAAGCCACGGCTGCGATGCTGGCCCTTTCCCTCGTGGGCTTGGGCTCCGTGGCGGAGAGAACGGTCGAGGACCAGGCGGTCGGCTCGGCTCACCGACAGCTGGGCAAGAAGGACAAGGGGCCGTGCATTCCGAACTGGCAGGAGTGCAACACCCCTCACGTTAACAGCGGCTCCACAGAATGCTGTTCCGACGGCGCGACGGCATATTCGTGCCAAGCGATTACCGAGACGTTCTCCCAGTGCAAGCCCGGAGCTCCCCCGCCCTCTCCCCCCTCCCCCCCTCCGACGTCGACACAAACGACGCCTACACAAACGACGCCGACGCCGACATCCGCGCGATGCCATGGGGACACGATGACCGTGGCCCGCGAGCTCGTGAACGAGCGCAAGCAGACCTTGTCGGTCGCTAGCTCAAAATTCGACTCCCTCCTCGACTCAAAGGATTTTGCGAAGCATTGGGAGTCCTTCGTGAACAAGCTGCCATAGAGTGGAGCTGGACACGCCTTTGTTTGGGCACAGCCTCTGTTTCCGAAACCGTGGCGATTCTCGGGTTGCTGTCGTGGCGTGCGCAGCTGCCACCTCGCGTGCAGGGGGTGGAGACGCTGCAGGCACCGTTGGCTCGGCAGACTCAGGAGGAACGCGCGTGAGCAGGAGGGGTTGTGCCGATGATACTTGATTGTTATTATGAACCCGTGTGTGCGGTGTATATGTGTGCGTCTTAGGGTCGGGTATGAACGATCATCAAATGCGCAGTTTGGAAATGAAGTTGAGTCAGCTAATACTCCCGTCCCGCAGTTTCCCCCTCAAACCTGGCGCGCCTTCTCGGCGAGGAGCGGGATCAAGGACCTTCGGCCGCGCTCCGTCGCGTGGGGCGCGCCCGGCCGTGCTCACGGCACCCGGACTTAGCCAAGTCATGAGCTGGACGGGCGTGCACGAGTCGCCGCCGCCGCCGTTCCCACGGCCGCCGCCGCCGCCGCGGCCACCGCCTCCGTCGCCGCTGCCTTCAGCGGAGGCGGAGGTTGCCATCGAGTGGACGCGCGTGCTCGGCATCTTGGCCGTGGGAGCCACCCTCGCGATTGGCCACCTGCTCGAACGCAACCACATCCACATCCTGCCGGAGGCGGCGGTCGGTGTGCTGATCGGTGCGCTCTGCGCGGCCGCGACCACGTACCTGCATGACGACGCGATGCTTGATGGCGAGCGCTTCAACTTTTATGTGTTCACCGACTACCTGCTGCCGCCGATCATCTTCGAGGCGGGGTACAACATGGAGGTGCGCCCGTTCTTCAACAACCTGGGCCCCACGTGCTTCTTCGCCTTCGTCGGCACCTTCTCCTCGGCCGCCGCCGTCGGCGGCATCGTCTACTACGCGGGCCAGCTCGGGCTGTGCTACCCGCTATCGGGGCTGGCCTCGCTCACCTTCGGCAGCCTGATCTCGGCGACCGACCCGGTGACGGTCCTCGCCGTCTTCAAGTCGCTCGGCGTGCAGCCCGACCTCTTCGCGATGGTCTTCGGAGAGAGCGTGCTCAACGACGCGGTGGCCACCGTGCTCACCCTAACCCTAACCCTGACCCTAACCCTCACCCCTCACCCTGACCCTAACCCTAACCAGGTGGCCATCGTGCTGTCGAAGACCCTCACCCTAACCCTGACCTTAATCCTAGCCCTCACCCTCACCCTCACGCTAACCCTCGCCCTGAGCCTCACCCTCACCCTGCCCCTCACCCTGCCCCTGCCCCTCACCCTGCCCCTGCCCCTCACCCTGCGCAGGTGGCCATCGTGCTCTCGGCCACG
>Ga0115013_10002124_pt1 | contig 11163 bp, 21 predicted proteins | sample SouAtlMetagenome_2_FD_88686 | JGI IMG/M metagenome (GOLD analysis project Ga0115013, IMG submission 88686) | Marine eukaryotic phytoplankton communities from Atlantic Ocean - South Atlantic ANT15 Metagenome | ecosystem: Environmental > Aquatic > Marine > Oceanic | place: South Atlantic Ocean...
AAATACTTGTTTATGAACGAGTGCGTCCAGATCGCAATGAAGCTCTACTAGGGTAGCGAAACTTATTCATATTAATAAGAGTGTAAGCAGTCTCACTGAACGTGGTAAACAAGTGGTGCTCATTATTAATGCAAGTAACCCACTTGTCAGCATCATGAGCCTCTAGAAAGTTGTTCCACCACTGAGCTGTCCAATCACGAGAAGGCTCAGGACTAACAAAATAACCGTGTTGGTCAAGTGCATCTTTAACTTCTTGGATTAAATAAGATTTACCGTTACAACCTCCTCCATACAATACAATATTGTTACCACTTTCAATGGCATTTATAATAGACTCTTTAGCAAAAGCATACTGATCTTCGTAACATGTGAACATGATTATACTTATTAAACTACAGCTATTTCTATACCTATTTTTAAAATATTAAACAAGTTTTTTAAATGAACCAACAGTATAATGATAATATAAAAAGGATACTAGTCCAATGAAAACATCAATAAATAAAACAATATGAGAATTCTTATTTTTATTAATGGCTAGATATGCAAATAAAGCAAACATGAATGAATGAACAGGACGCATATGATTCCACCATATTTTCTGTCCAAATGTTTCCCCTCCTTTCTTCCTTTTTCCAAATATAAATATATAAGCAAATCCAATAGCAGGTATTATAGCCAAATAACCAAGATATGGAAGATATTTTGGATTGGTATATTTAGCTATAAGGGCAATAATTATTCTACTAGGGATACATAATAATAGAAATGCTAAAAATCGTTTTTGTATAATATTCATTATATAGAGTGTTTATAAAATAAGTAATTTACAATGAATGAGTTGTTGACCTAAAGAAACTGGATAATTAAAGCATGGTCCTTTACCAGATAGGTTGTATATTTCGTTAGTTTTCGCTTTCAAATCTATACCATCTAAAATATCAAAATAAGAACGTGTAACTATATCAGTGAGATTTAAGACAAACCAAAAATGAGGTTGATTATAAGTATCTCTAGCTTCTTTACAAACTTGACGCAAATTCATCATATCTTTAAATGTGATAAAATGAAAAATAAGTTCATAATGAATAGCAAGCATATTATATTAATATTATGTAATAAAGATATTATTAATACTAATTGTAAATGAAGTCAAATAGTCCACGTATAGAATATATAAAAAGAAGATATCCTAAATGGGTACATAAGAATAGAAAACCATATATTATTTATAGTCTTTCTCTCAATTATTGGGAAACATGCTCAACTTTTTCAGAAGATTCAAGACCCGATTCTATTTCTTAAGTAAAGTTTGAGGATATTTTTTACAAAAGCATGTTTCATAATTAATAGGTTTTGATGGTGTATTACCAATTTCATTAATAAGGACAGTATTATTAATAACTTGTTTAAGATGATTAGCTCTTACAAGATATTTATCAACTTTTTTTGCAAGTTGAAAACGATCTTGACCATTAGTCATTGTTTTCATATAAACAATAAGCTTATCTATACCGGAATTATATAAATCTACTGCTTCCTGTAAATAATGTGCATTGTCTTTTTCAACGGCTAACGTAATATCTTTAATAGCAGCCGCAAATATTTTATTATCAGTTTGTAAGGCTTTAACTAAAGGATTAATCTGTACAATTTCTTTTTCTTCATTAGTAAGCTGTATAGGATTAGATCTAGTTTTATTAGTAATATATCTTTTTACGGGATTAGGTTTGTTTTTAATAAACCATACACTAGCTATACAAAACCCTATAAATCCAAATACAGATGCTACAGATATAGCTAAGGCTATACCAACATCTGGTCTAGGTTCTTCTCTCAACTCAGGATTATTATTTGGAACAATAGAAGAATCATATTTATAGAATAAAGTTCTGTTGTACAATGTTCTATTATATGTAACTATATCAGTTTGATTTACTAAAGAAATAGATGAATTATAAATAGATTGATTAATTAATGAATTATTAGTAACAGTTATATTTGAATTATTGAGAGAATTAGTACAATTATCAATACATTCTACATTAGTTTTTTCATCAGGACAATTGTAGTCAACATAGTTGCATATAACAGAATAATCATAAAATGAATATGTAAGAGCTCCAGCTATTATTCCAGCAAACCAAAATGAACAAAAAATACATAAGGTAAAAAATTTAACTTTATTATTTTGTTTATCATAATTTTCCTCCATTACATAATTTGTTTTTGTGTTTTTAAAGTATTTTAACGATTAAAGTAATTTAAAAACCCATACCATCATACTCACAGATTAATTTATCATCAATAGTAATCTCACATAAACTCTGAGGGTTATTGTAGCGAATTTCATCAATTAATACATTAATATTATTATTTGTATCATGGAAAGAAGCTTCTACATTAAAAGAAAATATAGGTGTAGAACTGTGTGGTGCAGGTGTACAATCAGAATTAAAGGTATGAATTTTACAATCAAATTTTTCAAGAGAATTCAGTTGATTAGAAACAATACCGCATGTATCAGATATTTCAGTTTTAATATTAATAATTTTTCTATTATGTAAATTGTAAAATTTTTGTGGATTTACAATAGCATAAAATGGAGGATCTGGTACAGTTTTTTGAGAAAATTTGTAAAGATCCGGATATAGGAAGTTAATATTCTGATTTTTTGGAAATTCCAAATCAGCATTCATAACAAAAATATCATTAAAATTTTGTAAGGTACTCTTAGTAACATTACCATTATTTTTATAAATATTGTTAAAATACTTGGATAAAGTACCAATTCTATTAACACCAATAGCAGAAACAGATACTAAATTGTTTAACATTCTTTATATATATTATCAAAAAAGTTTAAGTAAATTTATATTCAATTATATATATGTTAAAGAGTGCACTGATTTTTATAGAAGATAAAGTTAATGAGGCAAGAGGTAGTGCAAAAGAGAACTTTAAAAATAAACGCAGCTTTCAACAGAGAATAGATGAGTCTACTAGAATTATGGCAAAATATCCTGAGAGAATACCATTAATAGTATGTCGTGCAAATACGTGTAAAGATGTACCAGACATAGATCGTCACAAATATTTAGTACCACGTGATCTGACTATGGGACAATTTATGCATGTGATAAGACAGAGAATAAAATTAGAACCACATATATCTATATACCTAATGATAAATGGTTGTACAATGCCGGCAACTTCACAGCTAATGGGTGTATTGTACATAGATAATCATGATGATGATGGGTTTATGTATATAACATATACTGGCGAATCAACATTTGGTTAATAAAATATAATCCTAATATAAATGTATAAATTTTTATTAGGATTAGGTACTGGAATATGGATAGGTACATATTATGATTGTAAACCAACAATTGAACAAATAAAAAAAGAGATAATGAAACATATACCAAAAGAGAAATAATTAGATTTCAAAATCCCAATCATCAAATAAACCAGATTTATATAAATTAGGTATCATAGATTCAAGAATCTCTTCATTTTTAATAATTACTATTTTATCAAAAATAGATAGTTTGGTACCATTTAATTGATCAAGAATATGTTTATTATAATGAATTTCTATAATTCTCTCAATATTAGAATCATAATCAGGATCTTTTAAAGGGTATCTAGAATCAATTGCTTCAAAAGGATATCTAGTTTCATAATTTAAATAAAACAAAATTAATAATAATTTAGAGATCATATGGTAGTAATGATAATTATATTTATATAGTAATAAATAAAATAGTGATAGATAATATATGGACCCAAATAATAAAGAGAAACGATTCGCAGCAATCAAAAAAGCAACAGGTAATGTAAATAAAGTAACATGTACCCATGAACACAAACATGAACAACCTAAGAAAGTAAAAATATCTGGTACAAAAGATGTAAAATTTTAATCAAATTAAAATATTGTTATATAATGTATTTTAATCTGTACAAAAATAAAATAATTCCTTATATTATCAAATACTAATTAGAACATTTAGATAATCAGTATAAAGGGATATTGATAATCTATAATGTGAGTAAACAGCCAAGACGGTAAGCGTCAGGCTCACAGCATCAATTTTATAAAATTCAAGACCATTATGGTCGTATAACTCAGTTGGTAGAGTGTCGGTCTTATGAGCCGAAGGTCTTGGGTTCAAGCCCCAATACGACCATAATATGTATCCATACAGCAATTATTTTGAAGTCTAAATATAAGATTATTCATAGAATAATCTCCCGGATACAGCAACTATTATTAATAGTATACCGCAAGTACTCTTACAACATTCACGCTGAGAGTATAAACAGTAGAGGGACGAAGGAGTAAAGCTCTAAAATAAGGTATACATGCAGCAAATCTCAAATATCAAATACAAATAAAGATGTTACTATAAGTGTGTGAAAGCGAATTATAGATAATATCAAAAGGTTTCATAATGAAACTAAAGGAAGTTCTGCCTAACAGAACAGGGAAGTTCCCCTCCGAATAGAACACCAAGTCATTATACAGCAAAAAATTTATTAATTGGATAATAATGATGATGACTGTATCAGCGTGCTTGGATGCCCGAGCTGGTCTAAGGGGAGCGACTTAAGATCGCCTGTATTCGTACGCGTGGGTTCGAATCCCACTCCAAGCATATTATGTAATGATGTTACATATTATGCTTGAACCATTTACACAGGCAAATAAGGTATTTTATCAAGCATTTTATAAAAAAATTGAAATAGCATTCTAACAGTAATGTAAATTAAATTATCATAACAACATATGGGTGTAAATCCATTACAAAAATAAATGCTGTCTTACCCAAGCGGTCAACGGGGCTCTCTTCAAGTGGGAGTGCGTAAGCTTCACAGGTTCAAATCCTGTAGGCAGCAATAAATATAAAACATCAATCCCATATAGTCTAAAGGCTAGGATATTCCACTTTCACTGGAGGGATCGGGGTTCAATTCCCCGTATGGGAACATATATAAAACATATGCTACATACAGCAAAATATCAAACGAAAAGACTATTTATCTTAATCGTAGCATGCATTATTAAGACTTCACACAGCAACTATTTGATTGCCTATATTAGCACGTGGTCGGTGGTTCGAACCCACCCCCGATTAAAGATTGGGTAGCTCAGTGGTAGAGCGCGTTTTCAACCCATGAAGTCTGTATCAGTGTGGGATAGGAGAGGAGAAGATGGTCTCATAGTGTAGTTGGTTATCACTCAGGCCTTTGAAGCCTGAAACTCGGGTTCGAATCCCGATGAGACCTTAACTAAGCGACTTGGCGCAGAGGCAGCGTGTTGGGCCCATAACCCAAAGGTCCCTGGATCGAAACCAGGAGTCGCTAGAATATAAAACTAACACATAATAAGCCTGACTAGCTCAGTTCGGTAGAGCGCAGGACTCTTAATCCTGTGGTCGTGGGTTCAATCCCCACGTCAGGCATATAAAAATCTAAGGTTACAGACAGCAAACAACTACATATAGTAATCACACAAAATGATGAATTTGTAACCTGTAAAGACCAACGGTACTAGCTTGATGGTCGGTCAACCATTAAGTTATTATCATTAAGAACTAAGATTATCTACAGCAAATACATAAGCAAACCAAAACTATTCTATTTGTTCTTGCGAACAACGGTAATCTGAAAACAATCGGCTTTGGTAGCTCAGCTGGTTAGAGCATCCGACTGTTAATCGGGGGGTCACAGGTTCAATCCCTGTCCGGAGCGGAAATATAAAAATCTATTTTTAATTAAATAATGTTTTCGTACAGCAAAAATATATGATTGCTGAATGGTTAAGGCGAGGGATTTAAGCTCCCTTTATATTGGTTCAATTCCAATTCATAGTTTAAATGAAAACAGCACTTCCTGTAATAAGCTCCCATGGCGCAATGGATAGCGCGTGCGACTTCTAATCGCGAGGTTGTGGGTTCAAGTCCCACTGGGAGTGCGTTTTTTTATAAGTATTTTTTTTGAAATACTTATAAAATTGAATTAAATTCATTTCAATACTAGTTAGTAATAAAAATGAATTATCCTGAAGCTATTGTTATTGATATTGTTGATGATGAACCAAGCATTGAAGGAGAAGTTGTTGGTATAGACAATAGTGTTCATTGGGATATGGCTCAACGTAAAGTAATGTGTTGTTTAACTATATCAATAACGGTATTTATTATGGTAGTGTTTGTATATAGTTTGTCAAATTCATAAGAAGCAGTGGATTAAACTCCTCATATAGGTGCGTTTTTAATATGTATTTTTTTTGGATTAGTTATTAAAAAGAAAATGTCTAGACCAACTTGGGATGAATATTTTAAAGAGATAGTTATGGTGACGAGTAAAAGATCTCCATGTGAGAGGTTACAAGTAGGATGTCTTTTGGTAAATGATAATAGAATTATCAGTCAAGGATATAATGGATTCTTACCAGGTTGTCCTCACAATAGTATTGTACGTAATAATCATGAACAAGCCACTGTTCATGCTGAACAAAATGCTATTTGTGATTGTGCTAAACGAGGTGTATCAGCTTTAGATTGTACAGCATATGTAACACATTATCCATGTATTATTTGTACAAGACTTTTATTAGCAAGTGGTATAAAACAAATTAAATATATAAATGATTATAAAAATGATGAATTAGTAGAACATTTTTGCTCACAGAAAGATGTATTATTAGTCAAGTTATGAACAATATCATTTAAACAATCTTCTACATGACATTTTATTAAATCATGATAACAACAACCACATAAATCTACACATTTTTTATCTATTATAATTTCAATAGCATCATATTCTTCATAATCAATCCAAAGAATATCATTATTACATTTATGACAAGTTGAGAAAGGTTTGCAACGCATATTGATTTGTTTTAAATATTGAAATACTTTTTAATTAACAATGTCAATTTTATAAATAATTGAAATAAATAACTTAATCTATTTATCGTTAACACACCAATGGATCCAGCAACTTGTCAAACAGTAGACTACCAAAACGAAGGCTCTGATGCCTTAACAATAATATTTACGCTGTTGTTGTTAGCATTGACATTCATAAGTACATTACTAGAAAAAAATACTTATTAAAACAAAAAGATAATATATTTAAAGTTAACAGCGTAATAATATTATTATGGACAAAGTATCCAGGGAGAATAAGTCACCAATTCCTTTTAATGCATTTAATGATTTTCAAGAGACAGTATCAGAACTAGGATGGATGAGAAAAGTAATAAGAAATGAGATCAGTTTTAATAAAGCATCAAAAGATGTAACATTCAGGGTTTTGCAAGATAAGATTGAAGTAAGTGTACCTCTAAAAGAGGGTGATAAAAATTATGTCACTAGTTTCAATAATTATTTTGAAGCTCAAGAGTTTGGAATGATGCATATAAATAGTGCAGAAGAGTGGATTAATAATTAAATATAATCACATATTTCAGCTACAAGAGAGCCATCACTATTGATTGTTGTAATCCTACATGGTTTACAACAACCGTAAACCAAACCATTTTCTCTGAGATAATCACATAGTTCTTTTGGAGCATGAGGATGAACTTGTGCACCTTTTTTAACAATAGTATTGGGAATTGTAGTCTTATAGATACCATGACGAAAGATTTTACAATTAAGTTGATTAGGAGGAACTTCAACCATGCCTCCACATTCGGGGTGTGGACAAATAAAGTAGGTAATTTGATTAGCCATTATCAGTAGTTTTATATACTATAATTATAATACTTTTTTGTTCAATTTTATATAAAAATAATATTTATATTGTGTATAATGTCATCAGAAGCAGGTGAGCATAAACAAGTAGCAGTTAGTGAAGAAGAAGAAGTGAGGGATGTAGAGTTAGCAACTACAAGTGTAAATGAGATCGTGATTGATGCTATAAAAGATGAGGTAATAGAGTTTGTTGACAAAAATTTTGATTTAATTAAAAGTGAAGTATTGAAAGAACTAGACAATTTAGCAAGAGATTTTCCATTATTAGATATTGTAAAAATAATTATAGAGTTGGTTGAGAAGGAAGGAAAAGCAATAAAATTAAGAGGTGATAAAAAGAAAGAGGCAGTAGTTGAGATTTGTGTAAGATTAGGAAATGAATTAAATAAAGTAGATAATGACGAATCAAAATTGATAGCTTCTATTTTAGTAAATAGGAAATCAGTAGAGAAACAGGTGGATGTAATAATGAAAATTCATAATGGAGAGTTACAAATTAATCTAGAGGATGGTTTAGATGATGAGATAGAGATAGTAGCAGCATGTTGCGGTGGATGTTTAAATCCATTATTAGCGTATCTCTCAAGAAAATGTAAATGTATCTCAACAAAAAAGAGATCAAAATAAATATAGTACAAATTAACATAATTTAATATCATAAATATTTAATTATGTTTGATTTAGAAAGTAGAAAAAAACATACAAAATCAGTAATTAGTTTTTTCAAGGATAATTTATATAAAATAAATCCAGATCATAAAGTTAACGGTTTAATAGTTCTAATCCTACATTGGGTTTGTGTTGGTGTACCTTTAATAGGATTAATATTATTCAAGTTAGATTGGAGATTTTATTTATCAGCACTAACTTGGGCGATTATTTGTGGATTACATGTTTTTCATAATGGTTGTATATTTACTAGAATAGAAAGAGAGTTATGGCAGAGTAAAGATTGGTTAGGTCCTTGGGTATTACCATTTTATTGTTTAGAGAGAATTGGAATAAGTGTGACAGCAGGATTAGCAAATAATATATTTATCTGTTGGGGTATCCTAGTGATAATATGGATAATACTTAGAATTATATTTTCAATAGAATAAATATATGCCAGATATTAAATTAGGATCAAATAAAGAAATGATGGGTTGTTTAAAAGTAAAAGGATGTTTATGGTCAACACCATGTGAATGTTATAATTGTAATAATTTTAGTTCGGAAAAATTGAGAGATTGGATAAAAATTTTGAATAAAAAAAAACATTTAACTTATATAAGAAAAAAATGATTAATGTTTTATACAACTTAAAGAAATATTATAAATTCAAGTCGCGTTCAAAAAAGCCTTCCCTAGAAACAATACCAGAAAATAGAATTTTAGATACTAAGACCAATGTAAAGAAAAATGAAATAATAAATACAGTATTTATGAATGATCATTGGTCATTACCAAATAAAAAAACCTAATAATAGGAAGGAAATAATTTTCCTTTTTATTTTTATATTTATTCAGGAACAGCATCAGACGTTTTTTCGTTAGAGTCATCTACGATATTATACATAGACCTTTTGCTATCTTGAACTTCACTAGCATACTTGTCTAGAGTGCGGGTCATTCCATCGTCATCAAAACCAGCCATTGTAAATCTAAAGATATCTACCTTGTCTTTCTGACCAATTCTGTGACAGCGAGCTACTGCTTGATCCTCTACAGCTGGATTCCAATGAGGACTTACGAAGTAGATCTCCTTAAAATGTTGAAGATTAAGCCCTTCTGAACCAGTCATTATTTGCAATATTATTGCATCTAACGAGTGATCCTCTAGAATTTCTTGACGCTGAGCATAGCTAGTACGACCATCAAATACAGACACCTTCATACCAGCACCTTGAAGTGTGCGACTGATTTTATCTATCTCACCACGGTAATGACAGAAGATGAGTTTGGAACGTTGATTGTCTTTTCTCTCAATGATTTTACTACAGACAGCATCAAGTTTAGATGACGCATTAGTAGCTGATTCTAAATCATAGTCATCGGCATCAATAAGACCAACTTTCTCTAATTTAGAGATAGCTCTTTTCATGAGTTTAGGGTAGACACAGCTCTGACGACATCTCACCAGAGTAGGTAGTACAGACGAACCAAGAGCAGCAATAGCAGCATTAGTTTGTCTATCGGTTCGTACTTCAGCAAAAGCCAATAAACCGTGAATATCCTCAGCTAGCATACATTCATCATCATTCTCCCATTCAACCTGAATATTTTCCTCATGAAGATTAGGCAATTCAATACCGACCTGTTCTTTAGTACGCTTAAGTAGCGACCATTCAGCTATCTCAAGAATAGTCTCATTGCTACAACTCATGTAGTAGTCTTTTGGATACCCCATAACAGCACACAATGCGAAGAAATCCGTTTTGCGATTTTGAATAGGGGTACCAGTAACTAGCCACCGGATAGGAGCCTGGATTTGCAATGCACCACGATGAGTGCGTGTGATAGGATTACGTAGGTGATGAGCCTCGTCAAATACCACACGATCCCAAGGGATGCGATGAAGTAGGTTTTTATTAGACTCGTTTTTATGAGCCTGAACATGACCATAAGTAGTCAATACTATTGGAGCCGCAATTAGCTCTTCAATACTGATACTATTTTTAGCCGATCCATGCCAGACAAGGCAGTTATGACCAGTGAACTTAAGGATCTGCTGTCTCCATTGGTCCAGAAGTGCCAGAGGCAAAACGATTAGGGTACGATCCTTGAAGTTTGAAATGATGACACCAATCACCTGAATGGTCTTACCAAGACCCATCTCATCGGCAATTAGTCCACCATGAACATTTTGTAATGTGTTTTTAAGGATCTCACGCTTGAGCATCCACTGAACACCGGCACGCTGATGTGGCTTCTTATCCAGCCCTGCTTTCTCTACAAAAGCATCAAAGGCTTGGATCTTAGCATCCAACTCAGCACGTGTTTCGGTTGTGATTTTGTGTTGCATAATTAAAATACTTGAAGTTTGAAATTGATATGGTAGGGGATGAATAAGTAAAAATTAAAAAAATTTACTTCAATTTTTTGCATAACTTAATCAGAAATTAAAATTAAATAATGATTTATAAATTGGATATCAACCCTTTTTACAAAACTACTAATTAATTTTAATTTTTGTAGAGCCACAAAAAGTATTAAATTAAATATACGATCCCGAAAAGTCTAGTACCAAATAACAAACCCTATATTTAATTTAATTAAAATGTTATCCACAGTATTAATATTAGGGAAAAAAGCATTTCAATTTTCTATATAATGGTTTTTTTTAGTACATACCCTTTTTGTATGCAAACTACAAAAAATTGAAATGCTTTTTTTTGTAGATGTG
>Ga0115013_10002127_pt1 | contig 11142 bp, 4 predicted proteins | sample SouAtlMetagenome_2_FD_88686 | JGI IMG/M metagenome (GOLD analysis project Ga0115013, IMG submission 88686) | Marine eukaryotic phytoplankton communities from Atlantic Ocean - South Atlantic ANT15 Metagenome | ecosystem: Environmental > Aquatic > Marine > Oceanic | place: South Atlantic Ocean...
AAAGTTGTTTATGACTAGAGAGGCTTATATTATTTACCTTGCCGTCCATCTGGCTTGAAATCACGTATTCGAGCGGCAGATATGTGTCTAGCTCAAAACCAATCTTGAGTATCATTTTTTGTAAGATCGATACAGAATCAAATTTAAATATGCATCAAGAATCATTGATATATTTTGCAATAGAGATGTTCGATACACAGATTCAAGGGGTTTGTGGCGTGAGAAAATTGATCTCTTACATCCCAATAATTGTTAGTGGCACTAGGTATTCAGAAGTCTGCATGATGAACAGGGTTTCTAGTGCATCGTTGGGTTTTATCATCTTCGCTAGAGACAAAAACGATATACTAAGGACAGCATAGATTTCATACAATTTGACAGCAGAGAATAATATTTTCGCGACTTTAAAATCGTTTTTTATCTGGTTGGTTGAACCTCTCTCTCGATGAGATTCTATAGTTTTGTTTTATTTTCGTCTTATTTTTTGAAGACGCGTAAAGTAATTCAAATGTTTCAAAAAGTTTTACAATATTCATCAACCTTATTCAACATTCAAATAATTCACCTGGTCTGCTGTCAATAATCGACTCCTCAACCGATTCGTCAACCGATTTATTGCTCGATTCAACTGAAGCGCCTTCGCATGCATATGTATTATTGCTTTCTGAAAAAACGTACGTAAGGTCGCTTTGAACGCTTGGTACCGAATCACGCAGTTCACCTAATTTGTTCTTGGTAGCCGGATGCTCATCAAACGATTCAATCCTTTGGAGATGTCCACTAGTTTCGGGGGCTGCCAGATTAGCAAATGCAACACTACCATCTAAATTTCTATCGTTGCGGTAGGCAATACTGCTTCTGGGACTTGGTACGTCGCCACTTCTTTCACTGTTCCTGTCATTGTCTGTAGAACGATCAGCATTAAATACTTCAGACGATTCAATCGTTTGAGGATGCCCTTCGTTTTCTGAGGTCTTCAGACAAGAATTATCAAATGACTTCTCGAGACGTTTACTTTCTCGGCGAAAGGGACTACTTCGTGACGCGGAGTCTGGAGCGATTGAAAAGGATTTCTCTCTCTTCAGCCTGCGTGTCTGTTCTGTTTTTAGCCTCATCTCTTCATAGCGCTTATTCTCACTTTCGTGCTGTTTTTGTTTGATTTCGTCTCTTATTTCCTTCGGGAGAGACGACATAATGTTACCCATCAGATATTTGATGAGCAACATGATATGTTCCCATGCGACGATAAGAAATACAGTTGCCGTCGGTCCGACCTTTTCTAAAACATCTCTGAAACCTTTATGGAAGAAAGCTACAAGCCAACAGTTCGTCAAGACAGCAATAACAGCAACGATATGAAGTAAGTGCTCCCACACACCGATTCCACCGGTTCTTTGTGCGAGAGGACGTCGCCTTACTTTGCAGACTTTATAAGCATCGAATCTCATACTAGCAAGGTAATTGATGAGGACTAGAAAAGGGATGCTAGAAATGGTGGATGCAAAAAAGAATTTTGTGAGATGATTCATTTGCAATTGGTGCTCCCAACTACGATGTACTGCAAAAACAATTAAGACCTTACCAAGGCAAAACGACGCTGAAGCAAGCGACAAATGAAAATTGAATCACAGCTGTAATATATTCCGGGAAGCTATCATGTGGTGGACACATAACTTCCATCCAAATCGGGTCTTGCGCTTGATCCAATAAAATTCTTTTATTAAGCAGTTTGATTTCTCGAACCTCAGCGTCGCAACGTTCATTTGAGATGTGTTCTTCCTCAAGAAGTTCGATATTTTTCAACTCTTTTCTTAATCTTTTGTGATAAAAATGATGCCGAATATTGCGGATGGCCATGAAAACGTAAACTTGCAGAAAAATATTCCACCAATGCGCTACTGTTGTGTAAATTATTAAACTTGTGCCCATTCTAATCATTCCGTTTTCAAATGCTTCAGCGGTCCCTACAGCCGCAGCTATGAAAGCATAGTAGTAAACTGTTCCAAACTGACTGACAAATCGAAAAGTGAAGACTTTGCTGATTAGATGGGTTCGATATTCCGCGTCAGTCTGATAGTTTTCAAAGTTATTGAGCGCCATCGCGAGATTCATTAGGATAACATTCAAAATCGGAATACATAATCCCAATAATGACGGCAAGGTAATCATAATGATCCAATACTTAGGATCTGTGAGAACATCCTTATTCACGGGTACTTTTTGTAGCTCCTTATTTCCTATGATATACGTCCACGAGATGCTGAAGTCAAGATCCCCCTCAAGCGTAGTAGAGTTATATTTGCTTTCAATATATCTTTGCATTTGAGCATCCCGATTTGCATGTACAAATAGAATCAGGAACAATGCAAGACCAGCAAAAACCATTGAAATTGGGAAACTGATCATATATTTCAACCATCGTTTCCATCTTGGATACTTGATCACCCATTCATCCGTGATCGGGTCACGCATGTAAGTTCCATAAAATTCTGGTCGCGTTGTTTCTACATGTTTGTAATCCATACTTCCCCACTTGTATGCAAGAGAATTCGATCGTTTTCTCCAGTTGATTAGAGTTAGAAATGTCCAGATCATTACAGTCAACGAGAACCAAGGACGTAGCCAATGGTGGCCATCCGTAAGAACTTGACAAAACGTCACAACCATTCCAAAGAAAGCCAGAAATGATAGATGAATAGAGCAGTGCTGCATCCAAGCAAAATAAAACGTGACTTGCTCTCCAAAGTAGTCTTCGATAGCGTCTAAAGGTTGATTGAATGCCTCAACAAAAACTCGAGTCAAGAAACTTGGTACTGGCCTACGATCCTTTGTTGAACTTTGGTCATTCATTTGAAAATTCCCTTCCTCGATTGCTGATAGATTCTTTATTCCACCGATCGAAGACTCACCGATCGAAGACTCTGAGTCTTCGATTCCAGTCCAGTGCTCACGTTTCCAATAGCACACCCAAGCATTATAAAGGGACTCTAGTTTTTGGGGCATATGAAGTGGTACTTTCGCTTGGATCATTTTTCCTACTTGATTCATTTGTGAAAGCTCAGCTCCGGAATCACGTATACGAGATCCTATAATAAAATCAATAATAGTTTGGCGATCCTTTGATCTGAGTAGTGATGCCATACCGTCTCGGTAAACTTTGGGAATATCAAGAAGATCTTCGGTACTCTCGAATATATGAGCAGCATCTTCATGAAATGGAGCATAGGAACCATCTTTTGTCTTAATTTTCAACCGTAAAACTTCAGCTACATCTGTTAGTCGATCCTCCGGGCAACGGATCTTGATCATTACCTTGCGAGGGTCGGCTGAAAATACCCGTTGAGTTTCAAAACCAGCCCATCGCAAACGACTCCATATTTGCGTTCCAGGAGACTTGAAGCCAAGGAAATAGTCCGAGGGTGGTGGAATTGCTCCTGGCATGATGGCGCCGCGAATATAGTCATCATTTAATTTACGGAGTTTGACAACTAGCTTTTCAAGCCGTCCCACACTCGACGGCTCGACGAACATGTCCTGTTGTAGTCGGATTTCTCTCGTTGGTGCACCACCACCAATACCTTGAGGCTCACCCCCGCCAATGCCTAGTTTACCATGTGATGTTAGTTTCTTGTTCATAGCATCTCTATAGAGTAGTAAAAGACCACGCAAAACGAGCCAATATTCTCCCTCTGTAGCTGCTTCAAAGTCCAATGTTTTAAATAGATGTTCACTGCCTTCCCCTTGTTGCCATGTGTCAGTCAGATTTGTTGCAGTAGGTTTGATGAATGGTTTTGCTGCGGCTGTGATCAAAGAGAACGAGAATTGGTCATCATATTTCGAAAGAGATCGCCGTAAAGTAGCGGTTCCGAGCTCCTCTGTCTCACTGCCAGGCTTGCGACGATCCACCTTCGTTGCTGGATGCAAAGCAACGATATCTCTTGCATCGAGGGATCCAGAATTAACATCAAATAGACGTTTGAGGACACCATGTTCACGGTTGAACTTCTCGCGATATTTCTGCGATGCCACATGATCAGGGACAAACTTATTCGAAGAATTACTTTGGGACCCTCGAAAAAGACTCCAATCTGCGCAATTGGCTTGGAGCGAGGTTGGAGTGGTGCATTCTTCGAAATTCCTGTTATATTGAACTCGTTGCGACTTGAATGCCGCCATAGCCTCCTCTTGATCTATCATTTGGTACATGATCGTGTCGCCACCATTGTCAGATGATAGTTTACAGAACATAGCTTCTTTATTGGGACAATGCCGTCTTAAGACGATTCCTTTTTGTAAAGCAGACAAGAATTTCATCATACCATTCCTTCTTATCGCAAAACCACGAGGAATTTTAGGGTTGGGCATATCTTCTACACTCTGAATTCTGTTGGGATTCTCATTTTCTTCGTCACCCCTCGTATCATTTCTTACATCAACTTTCAAAACTATCTGATTACTGCTAGATTTCTGCTGTTTTACGGAGTCTGAAATCGATGTTTGAATCCCTGCGGATGCTGAATCGCGTTTCAGTGATCGAACAGGTGGAGAAAGCACATTACCAATTGATTTCGTTGATTTCGCCGTAGAAAGTGCGGCACGGTTACCAAATCTCCGACGGACTGTAGAAACGGAAGACCTTTTCATCATCGTCATTGGAGTTTCTGAAATAGTTCCCACATCCTTACTAATGTATGATTGAGATGTATGGTTGCTCTGACTTTGACTGTTGTGGCTATGATGAGAATGTGTACGGCTTCGGCCGCTCGTCTCTGTAGGGCTCTGTATTGCTCGTTCAAACATGCTCAACCGACTGATTCCTTTCCGTAGTGGCGTCCCTTCAAACGGTGAAAGTAAATTAGACCGAGAAAACTGTGAAAATCGACTCTTCTGATGACTATCAAGATATCGTGAAAGTTGGCGGGATGTGTGGCGACTTGGAGTGCCCTTCGAAGGGGTTGGCGTTTTAACACTTTTGCGTCGGAGCAATCCTGTAAGGGGCGTTGCTGCAGCTAAATTTTCATCACTGTCGTAGCTTTGCTGCGGGCTTTTAAAATAATTCTCGTCACCATTGTTTGCAGGAAAAGTGTCTTCGGCACTGGCACTGGAATCGGTTGTATTGGTGGAAGCAATTCCAGGTGTATCAAAGTCTGTATCCGGCAAATACTCCTCCCGGAAATCAAGGATATTAGCCCAATATTCGTAAGATTCTTGTGGTGTCAAAACGATCACAAAATCAAAGAAACTATCCTCATCATTTTCGTTTCCATTTTTCAAGTGATTAAATTTATCTTTGTGAGATTGTTGCAGATACTCCAGGTCCTGTAGCTCTCGAGAACGTGGAGAAAGTGGCGGTCGGTAATACTTGCTCATGATCTGTCTTGCAACTGAGTTTGCCCTACCTTTCATTTTTGCAACGCCCTTTTTCGCATCATGTCCAAGTTTAGTTGCATGCCGTTGAGCATTCAAGATGCGCTCTGATGCAATCCCGAATGTAAACACAGGTTCTCTGCCTTGGCTTTGGTACTTTTCCTGTCCGATCGAAGAGAAACCATGAGATGACATGAATGAATGACCTCCACTTGGTTTCCTTTCGAAGTTAAATGGACTATCAGCGCCGATTTCCATTCCCGACAAATGTAACCCTTGTTGTCCACTTTGATCTCCGATGATGTAGCCATCGTCACTCTTGACACCAAGGTTAGAATGATGCCGAGAGCTATGCGCAGCATTCTTCGCAAATACTAAATTTCCTTCCAAATTTATCACTTCTCCATGAAGTATACTCAAACTTGTAGAAGAATGGTGTGACACAGCGGTCCGACGAGACCTAGCGGATGAAATGGTATGAGTGCTCCTCATGGTTGACGTTGTGTTTTGACTCTCATTTGAAGGCGATTCGATATCCAACAAGTCAACATCAGATTCGTAGAAGTTTTCTTGTTCTCCTCGTTGGGACATGCTGTTAATAGACCCTCCAATCTGCGTATCAATGGTTGGTCGTCGAGAAGATGATATTTTATCCACATCAAGCTGAAAATGACGAGAAGGAAGGTATCCCATGTTGCTGGAGTTTCGACGATTCTCGCCACGGATTTTTTCACGAGGATCGTTTCGAATGTTATCTCCCCGACGAATCATTTTCACAATTTCGCCTGGTGTGCGAGCTCGATTGTCTACTCCGAAACCAATTTCATTGTATTGTGGTTTTCTACTTCCATGATATCTTTTGGGTGAATTGATTGACAACACCGTCCCTCTTGGATTTTGGCTTCTTCTGGTCTCTTTTGAATATTTCGGCTGAGGCACTTGGATCGCCGAAAGCATGGCCTTTGCTGCATCGCTGTCATTCATCGACCTGATAGAGTTGTTTTGACGAGAAGATGGTGCGAGTAGTGCCCCCTCTTCATGGTCCATTTCTGAAAAACGAACCTTATTAACAGTATTACTTTTCTTGGGTCCGAAAACAACTGGCGAAAAGGGCGTCCCATGAGTTGCATTGCTTACATCCTCCGTAAGAGCGCTCCAGGAATCATCATCGTTGTCTTCAAAGACAATATCATCGTAATTCATCGCGAGATGTTCAGGATATCGTCTCTACTTATATATACACCTTGCTCTCATTAAATTATATGTTTCACTTTTTGATCAATCTTGCTCTCTATGATTACTCTATTCAATTCCTTATTTGATTTATCGTAATAAACCTAGTCTGGCTCGGATTTGTGACGATCTGACAAGAGACTTTGTTGCACGTGTTGATGCGCTCGCAAGAGGTTTTTCAAAAGATCAATTCAAATTTGTATGCCCTGTCAGGCAGGCTCTGTAATTCATGTGCATGCGCACTTTTAAGCGGTTGAATAAAGTTGGTGATGTCACCGTATGTACGCCGTCCGGGTTTTGGTCAATGTTGCGAAGCTGAATTCTGCGCGCGATAGTGACAAGATCGTTAAAATCTTGTCATGCAACAAAGAAAATCATATCAAACAACAATAAAAGCAGACATCAGAACACCATCAAGATACATTGTCACTACAATAGAGACAACAGGATATAATGCCATGCAATCAAAAGTAACGTGACCATAAGCGTAGTACCTAGCACGGAAGTAATGATATCTATCCAGGAAAACAATAACGAGGATGGGGATGTTTCCAAACGTTTGACCGAATCAAGCAAGGAATCTTCGACAAAAAATCCTATTTCTGGTAACAATCGAATAATAGTGACTACGGAAGCTTCGCTTCCTCCGAAAGAACCACAAGGCCTCTTGCATCAGTGTCTCAAGAAAGATCAACATGATGGCGCAAAGGAAACACAAATATTACACCATCCTGAAGATGATTTCGTCGAAGATAGGAAATCATCCCTGGAAGAGCAGCATCAAGATAGCCAGTCATCATCGAGTTCTATTTGCACTACCCCACCTCACACAAACGAAACTGCCTCTCTTGATAACTCTAATTCGGAAAGCAAATCTATCAAAGGACAACGCATGTCAGAACAATTGCAGCATGTCACAGCTCTTCCTGCCGATTCCGATGAATTATCTTTGCCTGAAACACCTTTGACTGGGGATGAAGAAAGGACCCTTCCCACACCCATGATTTCAACCGATACCACCGTTTCCAAGCAAGGTAGTATCGGCAACGTTGACTCGATGCACAAGGGTTGGTACGAAGGAAGCTGTCCCATGGCAGTGGTGCCAGATGATACCTTATACCTTACGGAGAATCAGCAATTTATACGGAACAACTTGGAATTTTTCAGTGCCACAAAAGATCATCTAGAGGTCACACCAGGTCGAGGAACCCCAATACTCAGAGGGAGAGTTGGCTTTCGGTGTGTGCATTGTTCCAGAGCCTATATGAGTGGCAAATGTCCTAGAATGGTTTCTGGGTCGGTATCCTTTCCCTTGAACTTCACAGCTCTATATAATTTGGCCATTCAAAAGCAGCTGCATTTTAAGAATTGCCCTAACATCCCAGCTCATCTAAAGCAGTCCGAAACTGACTGTTCCAGGCCTCGCAAACGAATAAAAATTGGTATTCCATCCATGACATATTGGCACATAACCTGCCATCGTCTCGGTATAGTTGAGTTGCCAAACAATGCAGGTTTGCGTTTTGGAAGGGATCTAAATCTCGACCCTTTGCCGTTTCAGAGCGTTCGAATCGAGTTAGAACAAGAACAGCCCCAATTATTTCCCAGACCAAAGTACAATACTAATATAGAAAGAACAGAACCGCCATCGGTGCTTTCGATGAATTCTATGGATACCATAGTCAGTACTCCTGCACCATCAAGCATCAAACTATTCAAATATCCAAAAGCTGTCTCAGACGTTCTAGAAGAGGCAAAGAAAGAGCAAGATGACCCGTCAACTCGTTTGATATCCATGGAAGACGCCACAGCATTGACCGATTTCATCTTTTTAACAACAAAACAGGCAACAATTTGCCACGCTGCACAAAGAGATTTTGCAACGAGGGGAAAGAAGTCCAAAGTCATGCGATTAGGTTATGCTGGTTTTTGTTGTCGCTATTGCAAGCTTAATAATTCTATCGGACATGGGCATCAGATCGGAGAATTGGCCTTTCAAAACTATTTCAGAAGCTTTGCTAGTTCGCGCGATGCTCTCGGAAGTGTCTTGAGCAATTCGTTTGCTCTTCATTTAATGAAATGTGTGTACACACCTTATAGTATCAAGCATGCACTACAAATACTAAAGAAAGTTCACTCGAAGCAAATGCGTCAATTGCCGCATGGAAGTCAGAGCAGTATATTTTTGAAAGTATGGGAACGAATCAGGGCGGCTGACAAACCAAAAGAAATTGGTCATGATGATACAGACATATCGATCGAATACCAGAATTTTGGCGCAAAAGATGATAAGGACGAGTATATTCCGGCAACAATAGGGTCGTCGCCACCTTCTGCGAGTACTGGCGGACCCTTTTCTCACGATCTGTTTTTGCCTGGGAAGGCAAAAGTTTCAAGATGTCCTCTTAGGCCTTCTGCTTCAAATAGCTCATTGCTGTATTCTGTTGCAGATGACGATGAGTTCCGTAATGTTTTAAAGGATGCAGAGGAAAATTGGGAACCGAGTCAAAATGATTACTTGATACTAGCAGAAGATAGAAAATTAGTTTCTGATTTTGTGTTTCTATGTATGAGGCAGCTAAAGGTCGCGATTCCATGCGATAAAGACTTTAGAATGAATCGAAGAAAAAGGATAGCTGGCTTATGTTGTATTCATTGTTCCGGTACACGACCAAATACATCGCGTAGTACATCTTCGGGTAGAGGATTTCCATCAGCTCCAGACAATATAGCAAGTATACTAAATGTAAGTCAAAAATTTCGAAATTAAATTGGTCTGCCAGCGCTCTTCTAACTTTGACCCTGATATCAACTTTTTTCTCTCCATATAAAGGGAACTGCATACAAACACATGATGAGTTGCCCAGATATCCCCATCACACTGAAAAGAACGATTAGTTATGTAAAGAAACTGCATACACAACAGTGCGCAAGCCTACCATTTGGATCCCAGCGACGGTTCTTCAAAAAGGTATTTGCTCGACTGCAGAAGGTACCACTGAGTGATACGTTGGGAGACATGGTATGCGAGAACATCATACAAGCTGATTCCATGCACTTGGGCACACTCCAGAAATATGAATTTCTTCAAGTGAAAAATTCCGATCAAACATATTGGCAGTGTTCGAAATGTCGTATGGTACCTTATGATTACCGTGCACCAGGATCAATTTCCTTTTCAAAACCTCGATTCAAAGCATTGCAAAAACATCGAATGGCATGCAAAAATGATGGCATCTATTGGGACACGATTCAAAAATCTTTTCAGGATTTGAGCTATGAGTATGGGGATACATCATCGCTAGCTAAAAGAGAAACATTCTTCGACATGGTGAAATCTATTGTAGGAAGCGAAGTCGGGGTGGCCGACACATTTGTTTCGAAACTGGGAAATAAGGATCATCTTCTCAAATTTCCCTTTGAAAAACGTATTTGGAGACAAATTGCAGTAGATGTTGATTTCGAGAACGTGCAAGAGAGTTTTTCTGCTTTAAGGAAAGATTTGGGACTTCCACCAGCCAACCTCCACGACTCTCCAGACTTTTTGCATTTCTGCCAACTCCTGTCATGCAATTTTAAGATTCCTCCAAGAACATACACCACAGACAAGAAAAAAGAATCAGTTTCAACGCTGATAGTCTCGGATCGGCGAAAAGAAGCGATACAATTGACTCAACCACAAGCAATTGAGATTGATATGAAGAACCAAAAATCTACCAATTTCTGTCATCTGAAAGCTAGATTACTCACGAATGCAAGCATTGATAAGCAAATCTCAACATTTGAAAACCTAATAACGGGAGGAATTTCTGCTCGATGCGCGGATTCTATTACATCTCGAATGACGACGGAGATTGAAGACTCAAAATCAAAGCTTCAAATCGATCATGGGAAAATCGGATCAGTGTCAATTCCATCCGCCACGAAATCAACAAATGATGAAAAGGAAGAAATGATATGGGTAAATTACAGTTTAAGCTGGGAAGTTGGTATTATGGGAGAAGATGTGATGGATAAAATCGTATCTGGCCAATTCGATGATGCTTAATTCAGATTGCGAGCCACATTGATCAAATATATTTAAAAGACACGATATTGTCACCATCTGGTGTGTTTACAAACTATTTTATTTGTTTATGAGAGTATCACCAAACTTTAACAGGCTTCCAATTTTTCCATCATAAAGTTAGTCACAGTTGTCCCCTCACTATTACCCAAACCAATGCCATACTTGAATACCTGATTTTGGGGAAATCGACATAATTAACTTTTACGGTAGATTTTACGTTACGGAAAATCGACGAATGTCGACGTGGGTGCCATAAAAATTTCGGACCTTGCGATCTTTCAAAATTGCAGCAACAGTAATTCAATTAGCACTAGCACAAGCAGCAATAAGAGCTGCGCATCAAAGGTTGTCGTTACTATGACAAAGTCCGATGACGGATCGCAAACTCCGGCAAAGCAGGACGAGGAAGAACGCAAAGACAACGGTGTCGACTTTGACATCGGAGAGCTTGGAGGCGCCTTTCGTGGGCTTGC
>Ga0115013_10002130_pt1 | contig 11130 bp, 9 predicted proteins | sample SouAtlMetagenome_2_FD_88686 | JGI IMG/M metagenome (GOLD analysis project Ga0115013, IMG submission 88686) | Marine eukaryotic phytoplankton communities from Atlantic Ocean - South Atlantic ANT15 Metagenome | ecosystem: Environmental > Aquatic > Marine > Oceanic | place: South Atlantic Ocean...
GCAGCACCACGAAGCCGCACGGGCTGACCCACTGAACAACGCGCTTCGTCCGCCACCCGACGTCCTCGTAGAGCGCGCCGCACACGCCGCACTTGGGCTCCGCGCCCTTCTGCGCCTTGAGCATCTTGACGAAGCAGTCGGTGTGCATGTGCCGGTCCGTGCACAGGCACGCCGACCGGTGCGGCCGCGGCTCGCTCTCGGTGCAGATGAAGCACTCGGGCGGTTGCTCCTCCGCCTCCGGCATGGCGGCGGTTCGCTAAGCATCAAAAACACGCCGCCTGACCCGTTGCTTAGCGCGCAACGCCCATGCCGACGGCGCGCTTCGTGGTGGTGTCGGCGCCGCTCGAGGAGCGCGTCGCGGCGTCGCTCGCGTCGCGGGTGCAGAGCGCGGTGGCGGGCGCGCTTCGGTTGCGGCGCGAGGTCAACGCGACGCTGCAGCGCGACGACCTGAACGAGAAGGCGAGCAAGGCGCTCGGCGTCGTGCTCCGGCCGGGCGGGCTGCCGTTTATGCTGCTGATGCTGCTCGTCGCGGTGCTCGCCGTGCGCGAGCTGCTGCTGCGCATTGAGACGAAGCGAATACTCAAAGCTCACGAATTCCAGCCGGGCACGGACGCGCAAGCGCCAACGGACCACCAGCACCAAGATTGACGCGCCGGTTTGCGCTAACCTGTGAGCGTGGTGTTTTGAACGGTAGCGTGTAAGAATCGCGATGTCCAGCACACAGATCGTCCCGCAACACAGCAGCGGCCCGCGCGCGGTCGTGCCCCGCTCGGCGCCGCCGCAGTCCTACCTGCTCCCCTTTGGCAAGAACGTGTACCACGTGCCCGCGTCGGCCGTCAAGTCCTACCCCAGGTTCGCCAACGAGGAGATCAAGACCGGCGAGGATCTGGGCGCGCTGCTGCACACCAAGGCGCCCGAGAAGTGGAAACCCTACTGCCAGCCCGACTACCTGTGCTACATCGAGGGCGAGACGGGCAACTGCGTCTACACCACCTTTGAGGTGCCGGGGTGGCCGGACGAGCGGCGCTTCCTGCGCCTCATCTCGGCGACCGTGGCCGCCAAGAACTTTGAGTCGATCAAGAACGAGGCGCTCGAGAAGGCCAAGAGCGTGCCGATCACCAAGAAGCACCAGCAGATCCGCCTGGAGGTGCTCGACTGGACCAAGGAGACCCACTGCCCCAACCGCGCGCAGATCAACCCCGAGATTGAGAAGTGGGAGGTCGTCACGGGCGCCGAGCTGGCCAAGTCGTGCTTCAAGGCGCCCGAGCCCAAGAAGCGCGTCAAGCCGGGGTCGAACGTCGACGACAACCTCGAGGCGAAGCGCAAGCAGTACATCTGCTCGGAGGAGTTCGTCAAGCAGCCGCCGGGCACCACGTACAAGATCAACGAGGTGGGCGGGCTGCTGCACGTGGTCTTCTACCGCACGGCGGCGACGGCGGTGGCGGAGGACGACGAGGACGACCAGTAGGCGCCGCGCGTGTGTGTGCGTGTGTCGCGTGTGGTCTGATAACACAAGCGTGTGCCGTATGAGAGTAAGAAGAGATTTTTTGACACGCACTGCCATGCTTCCCCGCGTGAACGTGGTGGTGCCGACCGACGTCTTCTACGCGCTCAGCACGGACGAGGCGCGCCAGCTCAACGACGACGGCGGCGACCCGATCACGGGCGAGGATTACCCGCGCGGGCGTGAGAGGTTTGAGCAGGGCGCCACCTTTAAGATCACCACGCGCGGCGCCGACGGCCGCCCGAACCACCAGTACTACGACGCGGCGAGCCTGTGGCGGTGGGCGCGGGAGCACCGCACCGACCCGCGGCGCAACCCGTGGTTTTACGAGGACTGGATGCAGCTGCACGACGAGTACGCGGCCGGGACGCCCGTGCCAGCGTGGGTGAACGCGCTGCCGCGCGCCAACGGGCGGCGCACCACCTTTGATGCTACCAACCAAACGACGTACTACTGGGACGACAGCGGCGAGCGGTCCCCCAACCCGCGCGTGTCGTACAAGGTGACCAGCGGCGGCGTGAAGACGACCTACGAGTGGAATGCGGAGAAGGGCATCAACTTCCGCTCCAAGGTTGAGTACCCCGACCCCTACGCGGGCTCCAGTTTTGCCGGCTCGACCGAGTTTTACGAGTTCTACGACCAGCCGAACATCATGTACCAGACGACCGATCGGGACATGAATTACTCGCGGCTGGTCTCGCACAAGAACCCAAACAAGGGGTGGATCCGGTACTACGTGGGGCCGTCGCGGGGCGGCGAGCGCATGGTGCGCCAGCAGTTCACCAGGTTTGACCAGCTCTGGCACTACGGCAACAACCCCGGGGAGGGCCGCGGCGACGAGTACAAGGTTAGGGTTGAGCACGGCCCTGGATCGGCGGCCGCGGGCCAAGTGTGGTTCTACCAGGGAACCACGCGGGGGGGGGAGTCGCTCAGGAAGATCACGTTTCCCAACGGCCAGATCGACTACTACACCGTCTATCATATGGGGCAACAAAACGTCAGGTACAAGAGCGTGTTCCGCAGCGCAAAGGCGTCCATGATCATGCTGCGCTACGACCCCGAAGGCCGCGTGATCAGCTTCGGGGACGAACTCACGGACACTACCATCGATTACACGAACCCTGACTCCTCGTTGTCATAATTGCTTTTCTTTTCAAAACGCCACCACGCCACTCCCCTCCACCGAGGCGCCGTAGCGGATCTGCGCGGCCGCGATCGCGCGGATCTCCTCGTTGGCCTGCAGCCGGGGCGACGCGTACTCGATCGCCGAGCCGTCGTCGGTCACCGCCGCGCGCACAATGTTCTCGTTGTCCTGCATCAGGTCCGACGCCCAGCGCAGCGCGCCGCCCTTGTTCGTCACCGCGTCCATGACGAGGGCGTAGTCGCCACTCCTCCATTGCGAGGCGTGCATCAGGGCGTTGCCGTTTTGGCGCACCGCCGCGTGCAGCACCGCGTCTTCATAGCAGACGGGCTCGCGCGCAAACTGCAGCGCCAGCCCGTTTTGCTGCACCGCAGCGAGCGTGATGTCGCTCCTGGTTTTGCGCAAGGGCCTCGCCACAAACTCCAGCGCCATCCCGGTTTGCGCCACCGCGATCATGCACAGTTCAACGTCGGTCCCGAAATTAAACTGCAGCGCCAGCCCGTCGATCCGCAGCGCCTCCTTCATGAGCGCCCGGCTTGTCTGGAAGGTCGTCGCTTCCGAGAGCGCCCTGACGGGGTTGTGCTGGATGGCCGCGCGCACAAACGGGCGGATGAGCACGTCCGGCGTGCCCGCCCACAGGATCACCCGCCCCGCCTCGTAGTCTTTGATGCGGTTGCACAGCGCGTTGAAGTTGGCGCGCTCGTCGTTCGGAACGAGCGTGGGCGCGTTGGCCGTGAAGATGGCGGCGCTCAGCGCGGCGAACACGGGCCCGGCGTCGAGGCACGCCGCGCGGTGGTTGCTGTTGAGGCCGCACCACGCGCTCGCCGCGCGGCACGCGTCCTTGGCGTCGCCCGTGTCAATCGCGGCCAGCACGACGCGCACGAGGTCCGGCGCGAGGTCCGGCGTCGTCACGCGCAACTCCTCCACGCGTTGGCGCACTCTGCGCTCCCACGCCTGATCGTCGCAGTCGTCGCAGCCGGTCGGCACGAGCCGCAGCCGCTCCAGGCCGGGCAGCATGCGGGCCCGCCTCCCGCCTTTACCCAGTACCCCAAAAGTCGTTAGTTATGTTTCAAAACTCGCTACGACGCGTTCGTCTTGAACAAGTGCTTGTGCGTTTTCAGGATGGCGCTGCACTCGGCGCTCACGCGCCCCGCGAACCGGCCCGCCTTGTGCAGCCGCGTGCGCTTCCGAAGCAGGTGCACGGCGATCACGTCGCGCTGCAGGATCTGGTCGCCCACGTGCGCGTGCTGCAGGCGCAGGTCGTTCAGCTCGGCGAACGCCGCGTCCGCGTCAAGCTGCATGTCGGCGTACGGCGGGTCGGGCAGCATGAGGCGCGCGCCGCAGCTGGCCACGTCCAGCACAAAGGGGCGAGCAAACGCCAGGTCCATCTTCGCGTCGCGCACGTCCAGCGGCAGCCGCACGCCGCCGGTCGCGCCGGTCGACGCCTGCTCGTGCGCGCAGCGCAGCTCGACCTTGAGCCCGAGCATGCACACGCCCGGGAACTTGGCCGACTGCGGCGTGTGCTCCGCGAGGCAGTGCGTGGGGCACCGGCCGTTGGCGCCGAGCGCGCAGCCGCAGAACTCCATCCGAAACTCGAGCCGCACGAACCGCTCGGCGGGCGCCGCGCTCTTGTGCAGCAGGCACGCGCACCCACCGCTCGCGCGGTGCAGCGCGCCCTTGATCAGCGTGCGGTGGTCCTCCGGCTGGCCGCGCGCCAGCCGGTGCGCGGTGACGCGGTCCACGAAGAGCGCGCGCGACACGCTCTGCGAGATGGCCGAGACAAAAGCGTGCAGCCGGAACACCTCCTGCGCGAGCTGCGCCACCTTCTCGGCGTACCAGGCGGGCAGCTCCCAGAAGGCGCCGCCGCTCTCAAGCGTGACCAGGCGCGTCGCGACGCTCGGCGCGACCGCCGCCTGGCGCTGCCCCCGGGCCGCCTCGTCAAAAAAGTGCTCCAGCCACGGCGCGTCGTCCGGCCCGAGCAGCGCGTCAAGCACCTTCCTCGTCTTCTTGTCGGCCTTGGTGCAGATCACGACCAGCCGGTGCGCGTTGCGGTTCTGGCGCACCGCGAGCGTGGCGCCGCCCGGGAACGTCGCGACGACCTCGACCGCGCCGCGCTCGCCCGGCTCGAGCCGGCGCGCCAGCTCGCTCGTGCCGCGCACGGCCACGCACTGGCGCCGCTGCGCCGACGGCAGCTGGTCCGCGGCATCGCACGCGATCACGTCAAACTTGCGCACCTTGTAGACCAGGCTCACGCCGTCGCCGCTCGCGAGGCGCGCGCGCATCTCGTCAAACCGCGTCTCGTCAAGGTACTTGCCGATCGAGTCGATCGCGTGCGGCTGCATCAGGTTGGGGTGGTCCACGAGCGGGCCCAACCGCTCGAGCAGTGAGACCAACAACCCCAACACGTCCGGCGTGCACTTTACGACGCCTTCCAACTGGCCCTTCTCAACGGCCACGTGCACCAGGGATGCCATGCATCCCCGAGCGCCTATAAATGATACTGCGTCGACACCCTCCCTCACACACACACTACGCATGCGTCGGTACAAGTGCAAAATCAAGCCGATAGCGCGGTCGCTTGTCGACGGATCTCGTCCGGCGACTTGCCCCTGAACCACGGGCGGCCGCCGGCATCGGGCGGCAAGTAGCGCACCTGGTAGAGCTTGATCCGGTCGTCCAGGTGCACCTTGGACAGCGGTGGCTTGGCTAGCTCCGCGCGCCGGGCCTCGGAGGACGGCGACGCGTCCAGCACGGGAAAAATGTCGACGTCCAGCGCGGGCGGCAACGCCAGCCGCGGGCGGCACTGGTCGGCCAGCTCCAGGATCGACGCCAGCTGGGCGTCCGTCAGCCGCCTGCGGCTGGTGTGCCTGACCTGGATCGTGGCCTGGTCAAACACGGCCTGCAGCGTGTCGTCGTCCTTAGCGCCGACCGTGTGCAGATCCTCCATCACCGAGAGCAGGAGCTCCGCGAGGAGCTTGGCCGAGGCGATCGCCGAGAGCATGGGGATCTGCCCGTCCGGGGCATTCGTTCCCATGACGATCCGGTGGGGCATCGGCTTGGTCGTGAGCGCCTCGCGCTCAAGCTCGTCCGTGTACACCTCAATAAAGGGCGCGTGTCCAACGCTGATGCGCTGCAGGTCCTCCTCCCAACACACCTGAAAGAGCACGCGCAGCTTGCCGTTTTTGAGAACCTGCAGCCACATGGGGTAGCACGCGTGCTGCGCCTCGTGGCCCATGCCGTCGCGCGTGACCCGGGGAAACAGCTCGCAGATCGCCAGCCACTTGGCGATCCCCATCGGAATGTCGACCGGCTTCCCGACGGTCAGGTAAACCACCGCCATCGCGTGTCGACTCGTGAGCACGGGCCGGTGGATATCGACAAGCGGGCAGGCGACCCGCTCTCCCTCAATTATGGACAAGCGTCGCACACCCCACACGCACACACACACACACCGACCCAACACACGCACACACGCACGCGCCATGCGCTCGTCACGAGTTACAAATCGGCGGCCGGTGCGCCGGCTCAGGCCTCCGCCGCCACGGCGACGCCGGCGGCAGTGTCAAAGGCCGCCGAGTCGGCCTGCAGGTTGACCGGGTTCTTGGGATAGCTGGGGATGCCCTCGAACCGCTGCTTCACGATGCCCTCCGGGTTGTTGAACGAGCGGCACAGCCGGTCGGCGTTGTACCACGAGATGTTCACGTTGATATTCATCGCCGCCGAGTTGGGCGCCGATCTTATGCCCAGGTTGGCGCCCTGCGGCATCGAGCCGCGCGACGCGGCCGTATCGAGCACGTTTCCGATCTGCCAGCCGCCCACTATGTACTCGCCCACCTCGTTGCTGAGCGTCAGCGACATGCGCGAGCCGCCGATTAGTTTCCTCCGCTTGCCGGTCGTGTCGCTCGTCTGGTTGCCCTTCGTCTTGAAGGTTGAGTGGTTGATCATCTGCGACGAGGTCGAGACCATCACGCGGAAGTTGGCGAGCACCGTGTTCTCCTTGACGGTGCCCCGGAAGGCCTCCACCTGCTTGGCCTGGAAGGCCTCCTCGTCCAGCGGCTCGGCCAGGTACTTGGCGCGCAGGACCTGGTACTCCTTGACGTCGTCCGTCGTCTCGATGCCCTTCTCCAGGAGGCTGGCGATCGTGGTGGCGCTCGTTCGCCCGCCCCGGCCGTCCATCCCGGCCTCCACCGACGCGTCGTACTTGGTGGCGGACTTGGCGTCGAACCAGACGTCCGCCACCAGGACGACGAAGACCTTGTCAAGCGGCAGCACCTCAAGCGAGCGCTCGCCCGTCCACGCGGTGCCGATGGCCGGCCCCTGGATGCGGATGTTGAAGAGCTGGCCGTCGCGCGCCTCCAAATACTCGTTTGACAGCTGGTCGCTCGGGTCGTTGACGCCCTTGGAGAGCACGATGCCGTCGGGCCGCCAGTCGGTGAGCCCGTTCTCCAGGAACTTGGCGTCGAGCACGGCGAAGGCCACCTCGTCGCCAAAGTTGCGCGACACCGCGAAGGGCTGCGCCGTCTTCTGGTCGTCCGGCGCGGCGCCCGGGTTGAAGACCTGCGGCAGGTTGTACGCGGTGCAGTCCATGAGCTGCGTGGCGGAGCCCTTGCCCTTGAGGAAGGGGCCAAAGTCGCGCGCGAAGATGCCCTGGTAGTTGTCGGCCGCCCGGCGGGCGTCCGAGTCGCGCAGGCCCATCTGCTTCGCGAGGTCCGGCATGGCCAGCATCGACGCGGCCGCGCCGACGGAGGCGCGGCCCGGCGCGCCCTGCGGGATGTTCGCGAGCGTGGCCTCGTTGATCGAGGCCTCCAGCGCGCCGATCGGCCCCGTGGTCTTGATGCCGTGGGGCATCGCCGCCTTCGCGGCCGCGTAGGCCTCGTCGAGCGCGATGGTCTTGCCGCCCAGCACCTGCCTGAAGTACTCGTGCAGGTACTCCATGGAGCACAGCTGCTGGAAGCGCTCGGTGCCCACCATGGCGGGCATGATCTCCGGCTGGTACGCGACGTTGTACCCCGGGATGCCGGGCGCCTGCTCGTTGCCGACCAGCAGGGGGCGCGGCGGCTTGGAGTCGCCGCGGATGCCCAGGATGAAGGCGAGGTGCGTGGCGCGCAGGTCTTCGGTCTCCTTGCGCGTGACCGTCTTGCCCATGGCGTCCGTGCCGATGAGCTTGTTGCTGTTGTTGAGCGGCACCAACCTGGTGTACGGGATCCCGATGTTCGAGGTGGAATTGTTGAGCGCCGACTTGATCTGGCCGGGGCTGACGCCGGCCGCGGGCGAGCTGACGCGCGTGTTCGCCGAGCCGATGCCGCCGCCCACGCCGGGCGGGTACAGGTTGCGCTGCTGGGCGCCGCCCGCGAACGCATTGTTGGAGGGTGCCGTGCCACGGCTCGACATGCTGGCCGCGCTTTGCCCAGTGTTTGGGTCTCCGCACACTAACCAGTTAGCGCGCGGGGCGTTATGATTCTTACGACAAACCACTCCGACCCATGCGTTCGTGCCACGGCCGGACCGTGTCCTCCAGGATGTTCCGCGCGGCGCGCTCGTACTTGCAAAAGTCGAACGTGAGGATGCGGTTCGCGTATGTGGCGCTGGCGCGGTTGAGCGGCAGGTGCTCCTCGCGCAGCAGCGTGGCGAGCAGGTTGGCCACGCTCACCGCGCTCAGGTAGCACGCGTAACGCATCTCGGGCGGCTCGCGCACGATGCGCACGCGCTCGTCGCCCGCCAGGCAGCGCATGTGCGCGGGCGCGTGCACGAGCGCGCCGTCGACGCCGCCCGTTGAGAGCTCTAGCCCGCACCAGCACCGGTTGGCCGCGTTCGCCGCCACCAGCCACCCGATGCGCCGCTGCTGCCCCATGAGCCGCTGCGCCAGCTCCAGGTGCGTCCGCGTGAGCAGCTGGTACGTGCGCTCGGCGCGCTCGTCGTCCAGCGCGTCGCCGCGCAGCCAGCACGCGTGCCTCGCCAGCACCTCGCGCAGCTGCCGGTCGGCCTGCAGCCGGCGCGCGGCCTCGCACAGGCCCTTGCGCTCCGCCGTCCTGACGAAGGCGCGCATGCGCTCGCCGGGCCGCTTGCCGATGTGCGCGACGGACCGCGCAAACCGGCGCAGGCAGTCCACCAGCACGTCGCACGCCTGGCCGAGCGCCAGCAGCGCCACGCCCTCGCGCCGCACGACGTCAAGCCGGCACTTGTCGATGTACGAGAGGCACACGCTGCGCGCCTCGCCGTGCGGCACGAGGCCGTCCAACACGCGGCAGCTCTCGAGCGTGAGCGCGTTCGCCAGCCGCGTGAGGAAGGCGTCCACGTTGGTCGCCGCGTCGTCAACGCCGCCGACGTGCTGCGCGAGCACCGCGCCGTGCAGGTCCTGCAGGAAGCGCTGGAAGGAGCGGAACATGCCGTCCTCCACGCACGCGCGCGTCTTCTGCGTCAGCCGGATCGGGAAGCGCAGCGGCACCAGGGCCGCGCCCGACTCGCGCAGCTCGTCGGAGAACCGCTCGATCTTCTCGCACGCGTTCACGTACGACGCGTGCAGCGCCAGCTGCTGCCGCACGTGCGTCGCCTCGGCGCGCAGCGCGTCGGACCCGCGCGCCTCGATTGTCGAGAGCGTCGCGTCGTAGCGCGCCGCCTCGGCGGCGCCCAAGTGCATCGGCAACGCCATCGGGTTGCGCGCCCGGCGCCGGTTGCCCATCGGGCTAGCGTCGGGCGGCGGATCGGGGCGACACAAGTTGCAAGGTGACATTTTTTTGACGCCAAACGCTCGACAAGCACCACACTCGACAATTCACTACGCACACTCCGCCCGGAAGCGCTCCAGCAGCCCGTTCATCTTTCGCACGGCCATCATGTACTTGCGCGCGCTGAGGGTCTTAGGCGTGTCGTTCGTCAGCGACGCCCAGTCCGTCACGTGGTTGGGAAACAGGAAGGTGCCCATCTTGTGCGAATGACAGTAGAACGGGTACGCCTCGATGGTGCCCGGAGGGCCGATGTCGCTGCTGTCCAAAAAGTACGCCACCATGCCCTTCACGTCGTAGGGCGCGTACTTGCCGTGCGGGTGCCAGGCGAGCAACCGCAGCACGTGCCTCGCGGTGATCCGGGTCCTGATGCGCCAGCCCCTCACCCGCCAATCGCTCTCGGGATGGTCGCGAGAATACTCGTCCCCGTGCTCGTGCTCCAGCATGGCCTCCGCCAGCGTTTGGGCGTCCTCCACGTCGAGTCGCAAGAAGACGGGCAGGCCCAGGTGGTCGTTCTGGGCCTTGCGGCACAGCGCGAAAAAGTCGGCGCGCGCGTCGTTCGGCACCAACGTGGGCGCGGCCCTGCCAAAGTGCCGAAGCTCGAGCGCCGCCCACGCCTCGTTGGCGCTCCGGCAGGCGTTCCAGTGCGCGCGGCTGACGCGGGTCCAGCCCCCCGAGGCCGCGCGCGCGAGCGCCCGCGCGTTGTACTCCTCGATGCCCGCCAGCACGTGGCCCAGCACGTAGCGCACCAGGTCGGCGTTGCCCATCACCTCCGCGACCGCACCTGCCACGGCACGGGTCGACACGCGCGTGTCGACCGACTCGTGAGCACGGGGCAGCGGGCAGCGCGCGTGTCGAGGCGCACTCATGGGGGGATCCGACAAGTCTCGACTTTTATTAGGTCAAACACGCAACACACATGCTCACACGCGCGACCGCCGCGGCGTCGCGCGTCAGCGGTTGGCAACAACCAGCTTGGCGCAGGATCCAGTAGAGCTCTCGGGACTCGGATGTGGTGGTAGGAGCGGGCTAGACTCAGATGCGTCTCCACCGCATCTCCCTCGCCGGTTGGACGCCCGTGTTCAGGCTACCCAAGCACGGAGCCGTTCCCCGTCGTGATCCTTGGTTACGAAGCCTTCCGCGCGTCGCCTCACCGTCCCACCCCTCTCCCTCCCTTCCTCCCTTCCTCCCACCCCCCCGAGAAGTAGCCTTGTTAGATCACTCACCCTCACTCACACTCACACACTCACACACTCACACGATTGGGTGCGGCGCCCTAGCTTGGCGGCGCGTCTTCCGATTGGTCTTCACATGCACGCTACGAGCTGCGGCTTGAACGCCGTCTGCAGGTGCACCCACGGATCCAAGTACGTGCCTATCACCAATGGCGCGCTCAGCTTGAACTCCTTGTTGGCGAACGCGGCGGGCTTGGGCCCGCTGAAGAGCATGGTCTCCGAGCAGAAGGTGCCGCCCTTGTACGCGCCCTCGTTGAAGGCGGAGGCGAGGTTGTAGCACGCGTTGTCGACGACCTCCTTGGGGTCGGGGTGCGTGCGGTCGTAGCCCGGACGGATGTTGTCCTCGGCGACCCACTCGAGGGTCGTCTTGATCGTCATGTTGTCGGAGGCGACGGCCTCGGTCTTGAGCTCGGCGCGCCAGAGCTCCGGCTTGTGCGGCACCAGCGTCTCGTGGAGGCGCGTCGCGATCTTGATCAGGTACTCGACGCGGCGCGCGGCCGTGGCCACGTCGCCCTCCGCGATGGCAGC
>Ga0115013_10002132_pt1 | contig 11118 bp, 12 predicted proteins | sample SouAtlMetagenome_2_FD_88686 | JGI IMG/M metagenome (GOLD analysis project Ga0115013, IMG submission 88686) | Marine eukaryotic phytoplankton communities from Atlantic Ocean - South Atlantic ANT15 Metagenome | ecosystem: Environmental > Aquatic > Marine > Oceanic | place: South Atlantic Ocean...
AAGAATGTGGGAGTCATAATTCTGTTCTCGATAAAGGTGTGAGATTACCAACACAAGGGAGCAGATTTTTTAGCATTGGTAATTTTTTGTTTATGCTATCATAGCATATTCTAATCTGAATTGAAAAGCACACAAAACATGATTCCACTTATTTTTATCACAGATTGTTCAAAGGATTTACAGTCATTTTTCTGGCAGGGAGAGGGGTATATCGTCTTTCGGTCACAAGGATCTTGGACGATGATGTTAGACCAGTGCTCTCATCTTCATATTCCTCTGTCGACAGGATGGTTGGAGGATGGCTGTGTGGTCTGTCCTTGGCACCAATGGAAGTTCAATGGAGAAGGAGATTGTGTATGGCCTCCTCCTGCAGCCAAAGAAAAAATCCCTGTTTTTTCATGTTCTGAACACAAAGGGGTGCTATGGAGTGACCATCCAGACAACAAAAATCTCTGGATGACTGTTTTGCTCGATCAACCTTGGCAAGATGTGGAAAAAGAATTGGAAGGCATAAAAGAACAAGCTGCAGACACTCTTCAGTGGGTGGTCATTGGACTGGGTGTTCAAACCCGTATATGGTGTGGCAGCACGTCAGAGGTGGAGATTGCTGTTGTTCGAGCGTCTTATGATTGGGTAGAGTTGTGATTCCACTCGAAAAATATCATTGCGTAGCAAATAATGCTTGTGATGTAAAACGCAATAATAGATGGAATTGGAATTAGCTGTGCAATCAAAACAATGAAAAGACTCCACAGGCCTTTTTTGAATATGGGATACAGTGTCATCCCCATCATTCCGATGATTCCTGCTCCAAAGACATAAGGGTCTAATTGTGTTTCGAGAACAAAAGGAGCCAGAGCCAGCGCACAGATAGCTGTATGATGGGAAACGAGAATGATCGAAGTCTGCTTGGATATTGTATTGTTACGTTCTTCAGATGTCCGTAACACGAGTTGTATACCCAAAACCAGGAGGGTGCAGATTGAATAGGTGAGCATAGTATATGAAAAGATAGGCTCGACATTAAAAAGAAATACACCCACACCGATGACGGAGAATACAATATGTACAGCGAGCATCCGAAACGATAGTTGGACGCGATAAGAAATAGATTTTTTTGGATTGAACTGATCCAAAAAAGCGATTTTCTGCACATCTTCTTGTTTCTTTTGCTGTTGTTCGGAAAGAGCCGAAACGATTGTGTTTTGGAGAACCGGATCTTTTTGCTCAGCTTGCGACAGTAGTTTTTGTGCATACGAAGGTTGACCAAGCCGAAGCATGATTTTGGTCATGGTAAAGATGGTTTTGTCTATGCCTTTTTTGGCTTCATGGTTCTTTGGGAACAGCTTGAGTGATTCTTCAAAAGCAAATCGTGCTTGGTTGAAGTTGGCATGGACTTGAAAGGGGTCGAGGGTCTCTTCTTTGAGCATTTGATTGAGATCTTCAAGCAGGTTTTCAGCGGTTTGTGTGAGCTGGATGGCATCCCATCGATCAAAAACTTGCGTCAGTGCATTTCGAAATTCTTGGATATTTTTGTATCTTAGGTGCATATGTGAAGAGCAAGCCTTGTTGGCAATTTGCCCAATAATGGCACGGATTCCTTTTGGGTATAAGTAAGGTTTGGAGCGACGAGCATGACCGAGTGCTTCTTTTAGTGTTCTTCCTTCGTGTCTGGGTATACCGGTAAGCACTTGATGCAAGCACGCACCCATCAAAAATATATCTGTAGCAGGGCTCAAAAGCTTGGGGTCTCCTTTTGTCATCTCTGGAGACATATATGCAGGGGTACCGACAAGTCCATTTGTCATCTTATCGGCGGTCGTAAGATCCATGGCGAGACCCCAATCGAGTAGATACACTTCTCCAAAAGCACCCAGCATTATATTCTCAGGCTTAATATCTCGATGTAAGATGTTTTGATTGTGTGCAAATTCAAGAGGATGGCAGATCTGTAAGATCACCTGTAGATTCTCTCGAATTTCTTGGTCGCTTGGTTTCTCCGATATCTTCTTTGAAAATGTCGTTCCCTGAATGTATTTCATAACGACTTCAGGATTGTCATTGGAATCGATCTGAACAGAGTGAATTGGTATGATGTTTGGATGTTCCAACTGTCCGGTGATTTTGGCTTCCTCAATGAGTGCTGTGATTAGTCTTCGGCTTTCTTTTTTTAGACGCTTAACCGCCACTTTTCGATCGATAATATCCTGATGAGCCAAGTATACAGCACCCATTCCACCTTCTCCAATTTTTTCTTCAACACGAACAGCGGATGTTTTTGGGGTCTTATGTGCAGCTATGTTTGTCTCCACCCCTTCCTCTCTTGGTTCTGCATCCGGAAACGGAAGATCGAACGTATCACTGTTGTGTGAGGGAATATTGAGTGTCATGGTTTGGACTTGATATTTCATGAGATTCTCATATGTTTTGACCAGGTTTTTTGCAATTCGATTTTGTACCTTGAGAGTCTCTCATGTGAATCAGGTTCATAAAGAGGGATGAGAGTGCTTAGCATGCGTTTCATTTTTTGGGTAATACCGTCAATGTTTTCTGGAGAACAAGCAATTCCATGAGGATAAATCCATCGTTGATTGCTATGTTCACTGTATAGTACAATTCGTCTTGATTCAATGATTTTTCGATCAAAGGGAGAATTGTTAACATCTTTTCCCATGCGAACAACAAAACGTGCTTGATCAAGAATGTCTGCCTTTGGAGGAGATATAATGGTAGCATCTACTTGATAGCTATGGATATGGATTCGATCCAAATAGTCTTTGTCCAGACAATTTCCAATGAGGATGAGAGGATGCTTTTTTTTGATTCTCTTTGGGAGTAAGGTGTAGGCATCCAAGACCATATGTTGCATAGAAGATCTATCAAAATCTCCATAGGAAACAATGGCATCTCCCATTGTGGGGATTTTCGTATTTGCTACCAGAGGCGGAAGAAATAACGAAGAATTTGTTTTGCTTTGTACATGCTGAATAATACTCATGTTTCTTTGGGAGGGATAAAATCGAGGAGGCAGCTGAAAAGTCCAAATTGGTTTTGCTGTGAAAATGGGGAGCCATTTTTGTGTTATTACAATGTCAATTGGATGTGCGTGAAGAAAAGAGTGAATGCTCCAGATCGAACGCTTTCCAACAAAGGACAGCAGCTTCGCATTGGGGAAGTGGTTCATTAATAAGACAAAGCTTTCATCTTCGAGGGTGGTGTGAGGAAGATTTTTTTGTACAAATAAGAGTCTCATCAACACATTGATTGTGGAGACTAGCTTTCAAAGGAAGGATTGTAGATAGCAAGCTGGTTTCTGCCGCGTTTTTTGGCGACATAGACAGCTTTGTCTGCTTTGTCGATAAGTCTTTCTAGAGAATCTCCTTTGTCATAGGAAGATACCCCAAAACTTGCAGATAAAGTTAAACCAGAGATAATTCTACTCCATGCATGCTGTGTAATAGAGACGCGAATCCGCTCTACGATTTGTGCAGCAACTTGCTCTGGAGCTCCTGGAAACAATAGGAGTATTTCATCCCCTCCATAGCGAATACATGGATCTCCGGCTCGGACTTTCATAAGAATAATCCGACCGACATTTTTGAGTACCTCATCTCCAATTTGGTGGCCATAGGTATCGTTGATGGGCTTAAATTTGTCAAGATCAATAAAAGCACATGATATGGGTAGATTGCGATCTACGCACTCTTGTTGAAGTTTGTATGCATCTTCTTCAAGAAATGATCGTGTGAGGAGACCGGTAAGTGGATCTGTATTGGCTGCATTCAAACGCTTTAGGACTCTTTTTTGATGCATAACTTCAGCCATTGACTGCCAAGAAATACGCAGAACCGCATCTCCGATTTCGACATAATCCCCATCTGTTAGAGGGCTGCTTTGAATGCGCTTTCCATTGACCATGGTACCATTTGTTGAGCCGATATCGATAATGGCGATTTTTCCTTCCAATCCATAATTCACAACGGCATGGCGAGCGCTTACAGCTCGATCTTGCAGCCGAAGTTCTGAGCGTTCATCTCGTCCGATTAGGGTTTGTGTTCCAGGTTTGAGAATGACAAAGGTGAGCATATCTCTACCTGCCACCACACGCATAGTCATGAAACCATTCGTCTCTTTAGATGTGTTGGCTGTTTACCCACATTAATTCGAACGGTCTTTTCATGATCATCGGGTTGAGCTCCGATGGGTTGTAGGGTGGCATGGTGTCCCTTGATCTTTCTACGATCTTTGCTCACTGTTGTTCGGCCTCTTAAATCATTTGTCTTAAGATTGACGAAAAAAAAAGCAATCTATCAAAGACTTTTCACTATCTCATATCTCAAAGTAAACCGACTGGCCTTTCTTTTCAACAAGATATCAATTTTCTTATTGGTTTTCAGTTGTCCATATGCGTATAACAGATCTGCATTGTTGTTGATCTTCTTACCATTGACAGCGAGAATAATATCTCTTGGCTTTATGCCGAGATTTCGCAAAGGGCTTCTACATGGAATAGATGTAAGCATAATACCCTTACCATATTTTCCCTCATACCAATATGCTTTGGCTAGTTTTTTTGCATTGGGAACGCTATTGGTGTAGTATTCAAAACGGTTCTTTTTGATCGCATACTCTCTTTTCCCGATTGATTGAATGCTTCGTTGTGGTCTCGGTTTGCAAGAAGAGCGAGATCTTTTCTTTCTTTTTGGTGTCTTTTTTTCGATTTTCTTTTTGGAGCTGCTCTTTTCTTCTACTTTTTGAACCTTCTCGAAAGACTTTTGGGCAGCCTTGGTGATTTTTGTTGTTAGGATGGGTGTCTTTTTCGATTTCTTTTTGGTAGCGATCTTCTTTTGTTTTTGGGTGGTGATCTTCTTTTTTGGAGCTGGTTGTACTTCTTCTTCTTCTGACGGTGTTTCTTTCTCTTCGAACTCTTCCGGATCGATAATAAAGCTATAGATTTCGATCTCCGAATACTCAGTAGCATCAGAGTCTGGACCCAAATCGATAGAAGGTTGAAAAAAATTCGGAATAAAAGCAAGAAGTAACGGACTATAAACAAGAGCGATAATACTTACTGCTTGTATCGAAGCCCAAACGCGATTCAACATAAAATCTCCATTGTTTCAAGAAGGATACGATGGAGATTTTATGTTTATTCAAGTTTCTTCATTGGGATATGCGGAATATTGTCTTCCAAATATTCTTCTCCACACTGTTGGTATCCGAGGCGACCATAGAAGGAAGAGAGATGTGATTGTGCAGAGACAAAGAACGAGCACTGCGGATATCTGATTCTGGATTGTTTATGGGCTTTTTTCATCAAAACGTATCCCAATCCCTTACCTCTAGAAGAAGGATGTACAATTACCCTGCCTATAATTACAGTGTTTTTTGCATTGGGAGGAAAGACCCTTGCATATGCACAAAGTTGTCCTTGATATCTTCCTTGTAGATGCAAGGCTTGATCATCTGTACCATCAGCATCTAGATATGGACAATCTTGCTCGACAACAAATATGGCTTGTCGAAGTTGTAGTATTGTATAGATTTCATCTCTGGAGAGTTCGTCCCAAGAAGCGAAAACCCAATGGTGGTTCGCGTTTTTTTGTGGTTTCATGATTGGTTATCTGTTGGAAGGAATAAGCTGTAAAGCATAGGCAAGCTCCATTAGCTGGGCGTCGGCTTGATCTCGATCCCACATGTACTGCAGTGCGATCCGTCCAATGATTTGTTCAATATTCATTGTGCTTCTGGAAAGCGCATGTTCTGCACCGTTGGATTGGATATCGTGTACGATTGCTCGTAATCTTTTTCGAAGTGGACGGGGGAGATTAAGCTTTTCATTGACAACCAAACCTGTGACCATTTGACGTCTGTGTTGTCCAAGGATTTTTGATTTGTGATGTGCCAAAGAATATCCATACGTATTTATAATTGTGGATATATCACTGCGAATGGATTGCGGGATTTCGGACCCAGAGAAAGTGAGATCATCAGCGTATCTTGTGTATATAAGCGCGTGTTCTGTTGCATATGTTTCAAGCTGGGTATCGGCATCCCACATCACCAGATTGGCAATATGAGGACTTGTCGGAGCCCCTTGAGGCAATTCTCCTGCTTTGGTACATAGGTTGGTAATGAGTGCAGTCTTTTCTTCTGAGAACGAGAAGTGACGATTGATGGTTTGTTGTACAGCAGTTTTTTTGGTCGAGGGAAAAAATGAATGGATGTCAAAATTGGCAACCCATTTTTTCCCGACATGGGGCCGAGCATTGGTTACAATCGATCGGTTCGGAACAAAACCATGCGCGACATGGTGTACTGGGGCTTGGTATAAGAGTTGACGTAGGATTTGGTTTTGAATGTGTTTTAGATCTTTACGAGGTGCATTGATCCAACGTTTCTTGGTTTTTCCTTTGCTGATGGGAAACATATAGTAATGCGCATCGACCTTTGCTGAGATCGCTTCCAGTTGTGATAATGGATATCCTGTGATGTTGGTTAGGATGGATTCTTCAGAGGATAGTATTGCCATATTTTGACCTATGAATTGATGCGCGTAGAAAGATGAGATAAAGAAGAATGGTGCGATGTCATTTTGGCTCTGTATTGAATATTAACATCAATATGGTTGTGTTGCTCCAACATGATACAAACTAGATTTTCCTACACTATCGGTAGGAGTGACGAATCAAGATTCCTTGATTGTCCTTTCTCTACCTCAGCTCGGATTGTTGCAAAATGACATCGCCATATCATCACATATATTCATAAAAGTTGGCGATATACGTTGAAAATGAAAGATATCTATACAACAGATGATGTCTGGATGCGAATGCTTTATTGCTCTAATGTGGTATTGAAGAGTACAGTGAGCTCCTCTGAAGGATGAAAGCCAATGTGATACAAAGACCGGGCTTTTCGGAGGGTTAATTTACCGAGTTCACCCATTTCAAATACATGTTTTTCTTTTAGGTGGTGCAAAAATAGACGCTCATAAACAGCGATGATTTGTGTGATATGAATGATGTCATACCCACAGAGCTGATGTATGACCCATGCCAGGGATCGTCTTCGAGAGAGTGATGTTGCAGTTTGTTGAAAGTGAACGATTGAGGTCCAGACTCTTGCATTGCGAAAAGGACTTTGATCTCCAAAAGAGGGAATAGAGGCGGTGTTATGAAAAAAAGATTGTAGATGGGAAGATGTTTTTATTTTGAGCACACCTCCTTGTATTCTTGGATCATCAGGAAGAAATGTACAAATCTTAGGCAAGCAGAAGCGGTCTTTCTGTTTGAGTAAAAATCGAAGCTCTCCATTTCCATTTTGCGCACCAAAACAGCAGTCGAGAATGCATGTCCAAAAATAGGCCACCACATGATCGATTGATTCTTCTTTCCAAGAGAGATTGGGAAGCGCATTTTGTAATTCGTCGAGTATGGCGGAGCGATCCTCAGACGAGAGCAGCATCCATTCTTGTGTGTGTAAATTCCAAGTGTTGACAAAAGAAAGTGTTGGATCTATGGAATTGAGAACATTGTACCCGGAGTCAATGGTAAGACTTTGTAGAAATTTGGGACTGGAAAATCTTGCTTTGGGAATCTTTTTTTTGGGCTCCGGAAGAAGTGAGGACAGTGTATTGGCAAACTCTTCTTCCTCATACCAATGTTTCCAATGTTTCCAACCTTTCTTCCATATACGGTGGTGTTTATTGGGGGCGAGACGAATATTCGCAAGGATCTCATTGGAAGAGATATAGTCTCTCCCAGAAGGGCCGATATAATGGAAATGTTTCTTGGGAAATTTTTTGGCAAGCTCTTCGAATGCTGAGATCAATCTCCAATCCTTCCATTCCAACCATCCTGTCTGCCAGATCTGATGGGATAGATGTGGTTCATTTGAGATTCGGTATTCGATTTCTGATCGGAATAGCCATGATTGTTCTTGTGCTGAACGATAGAGATATTTTGTTTCCATATCCACTCCATGGAAGCACAAATTACACTAGTCAATATTTTTTTCAAGTACTTTTGTGTTTTTTTTGTCGTTATCAATAACTGTAACAGTAAGTCCACCAATAACAAGAATTCCGCCAATCATGGCAAATGTTGTAGGACTTTCTGCTAGCAGAAAAAAGGCGAGAATACCAGCGCCCACTGGTTCAAAAAGAAGCAGCATCGAGAGGAACGATGCGCGTACATATTTAAGGACATAATTAAGACCAATATGCCCGCAAAGTTGTGGACCCAAAGCCATATAGATAGCAAAGATCCATTCCGTTGAAGAGAGAGAGAGGGGAGTGTCTGTGAACACAGCAATCAAAAACAAGGTAAGTGCAGAGAATAGGCAGGAACCAGATCCATATTGATAGATATCGAGTTCCACTCGAGCTTTTTTTCCGACAATAAAATACGCAGCACCAAGCATCCCTCCAACACAAGCAAGGAGATCTCCCAACATCGATGTTGTTGTGGCTGCTGAGTGTATACTCATGATACACACACCCAAAAAAGAGATCCCACCACCGAGCCAATAGTTTTTGCTTTGTTTTTTTCCACTTAGCTGCTCCCAAATCGCAATCCAGAAGGGATTGAGGCATACAAGCAAGGTCGATCGAAAGGCACTGGTGTGCGATAAACTTTCAAACCATGTCCAAAAATGCAGGGCCAAAAAAATACCCGAAAGACAAACCATTTTGATGTGTCTTGTCGAGATCCTTGTGGCAAAAGGAAGGAGCAAAATCCCGATGATGAATGTGCGCCAAAAACCCAAGGATATTGCCGACATGGAGCTGAGCTTGGCGATGGGAGCGGCAGAGGAGACAGCCAACAAAGAGACGATGAGTATGAGATGATGTCTAGACATAAAAATGAGGAGAATAACTTTTGGGTATTCTAACGGTGACGTCTTTTTCGATCTCGATCTCGTCTTCTATTTCTTTTATTGCTTCGCATCGAATCGGGTGAATCCATTCCAAAGCGTCTGCTGAGCTTGTCTTTGCCGAGTCTTTCAAAAACAGAGACATCTTTTCCTTTGAGGGAGATTGTCGATTTTTTTTCGATTAGCTGTGACGCGATGGTTTTGGGCAGTCCGATAAAGCTTTTTCGATCCATAATCTTTATCTTTCCGACCATCTTGCTCGGGATGTCGGCAAGTGTAGAGATCGCCCATACGATATCTCCTACCTGGATCTGATCACGAGATCCGATATTGATCACGATATCTTGTTCATTTCTATCGGAGAACGAGAGATCTTTTTTGCCTTTGTCGCCTCTTTTGTCTTTGATGGGGCGAAGAAGAATATCTTGTTGTTCCTCGGTTTTGATTCCATGAAAATCAAGAAGAGCCTTGAGAAGTGTTTTGGCTGCATCTTCATCACTACAATCGAGATCTGTCGTTAATTCGTGGTACCATGTATTGAGATTGGTGTTTGCAGAGACATCGCTTTTGATAAGTTTTAGCTTGAGATTGTTCCATCTTTGTTCTTGGATTTCTTGTAAAGAAGGAGGAGGGGCTTGTTCGATTTTAACCTTGAGCTTGCGAGAAAAAGTATTGAGTCGATTCTTCTCTCGGGGTGTGATTAAGGTAATTGCCTTTCCCTCTCGACCCGCGCGGCCTGTTCTTCCGATGCGATGGACATAGCTTTCGAGATCGTTGGTGATATCAAAATTGATCACATGGCTGATATGGTTGACATCTATTCCGCGTGCAGCAACATCGGTAGCCACAACAAAGCGGAGGGTTTTGTTTCGAAGTTTATTGAGGACTCGTTCACGTGCTTCTTGGCCCATATCTCCATGCAATGCATCCGCGATCATACCGCGCTCGATCAATATATCAGAGATGTCGGCACAGCTTTGCTTGGTTCGAGTAAAGATCAATGCAGATTCGTTCACCTGGGTTTCAAGAATCCGACAAAGGGTCTCCACTTTGTGTTTTTGATGAACCAAAACATACTGTTGCTTGATGTGCGAGGTGCTGAGTTTTTGTCCTTCGACTTCGATTTCTGTAGCCTCATTCATAAATTTGAGGGCGATTTTTCGAATGGGAGGAGGCATAGTGGCAGAGAATAGCGCCATTTGTCTTGTTGTATTGGTTTGCGAGATAATGGTCTCAACATCTTCAATGAATCCCATTCTTAGCATTTCGTCTGCTTCATCAAGAACGATATAGCGTGTCGAGGATAGATCGAGGACTTTCTTGTTGATAAGATCGATAATCCTTCCGGGTGTTCCAACAATAATCGAAACACCTCGTTTTAAGGATCGGATTTGATCATGATAGGGTGTGCCACCATAGATGCACTGAATTCGAACCGCTTGGCCCGAGCAGAAAGAGGTGATGGCCTCTGATACTTGAATGGCGAGCTCTCGGGTGGGAGCCAGAACAAGCGCTTGTGGAGTTTTGTTCTTTATATCGATATTTTGAACAAGAGGAAGACCAAATGCGGCTGTTTTTCCGGATCCTGTTCGTGCTTTTCCGATAATGTCTCTCCCTTCGAGTAAGTGTGGAATGCATTGTGCTTGAATCGGCGTTGGCTCATCAAAGCCGAGCAGACGAATCGCTTCCAGACATTGTTCGTTGAGGCCGAGTTTGGAAAATTCTGTAGTCATATAAAGTCCTTGTGTGATGGAGCAGAGTATGACTTGTGATGATGTATGTCGACTCGAAGGTGGTAGCTTCACAGGATAGACACAGCAAGTATGATGCTGGAAAAGAAAATTTTGTGTGGAGAATCAACATTATTCTTTGTATAGCAAATGCGTAGTTCTATTTTCTTACGTAAAAATATCGAAAGAGGATTCCACATTTGTCTGTCTAGAGATACACTAGAGGTATCTTTCACAAACTCTGAATTAGATGAAAATAATGCTGTTCGATTGTACAATGCTGAAAGCAACAGAAGCGATTGCTCACAGTATTGTGTATTGCGGTAGAAATGAAGATGTGATCTCAGAAATATTGCTGCGTCAATTGAAGCCTCGTACGTTGCCTGTCAAAAATACCGGGCACATAATATTCTTCTGGGTTTTTTTTTTCTAAAAATACCGATTTTGATGGGATTGAACATGATTCTGGAAAAGAAAAAGTGACAGGTTTGAAACAATTAAAATAGAGAGA
>Ga0115013_10002138_pt1 | contig 11104 bp, 7 predicted proteins | sample SouAtlMetagenome_2_FD_88686 | JGI IMG/M metagenome (GOLD analysis project Ga0115013, IMG submission 88686) | Marine eukaryotic phytoplankton communities from Atlantic Ocean - South Atlantic ANT15 Metagenome | ecosystem: Environmental > Aquatic > Marine > Oceanic | place: South Atlantic Ocean...
ATTTTTCTCGGACGATGACCTTGACAAAAACCGCTTTTGATCACAATTGGAACAATCGAACGCAAAAGGTAAAGACAGAAAGCGATAGCAGTTCTGCATCACACCGATCGTCGCCAGCCATCTTGTCAAGCGCCTCTTTAGCACATAGATTAAACTAGGAAAGGTTTACTGGTTGCTGTCTCGTTTCAATCAATCATGGCTCGATTCTACAATGGCGAAAGCTGGCAAGAAATTCCTCCAGAAAAAAAGGCTCCCGTTGAACCCCAGAAAAGGAAGAACCCATTGTCATTCTTTCGAAGACATTCGTCTCCATCTGCTAACAATAAAGATAAGACACCCGTTGCTCCAATGATGGATGGAAATGGAAGCATCCTTGTGACCATTCCCAGTTTTCGAGGTACGAATGAATCCACGAATGTATTCTGGAAAGAATCGAGCGTTGACTCGAAACCTTTGGCAATTTTAGGTAATGAAGATTATACTGACACTTGCTCCACCCTGATTCTTATCATGATAAATATTATCTCGTCAATTTACTAGATGGCGAACAATGCGGTGAAACTCTGCAGGAGTTATTCAAAACTGCTGAACAGCCGGATAGCATTGTTGTTAATCTAGTTGAGCAATATGCTCCGCAAGACACTTATTGCCTGGAAACTTATTGTAAGGCTGCGGGAGGTGTTGATGTCATCGATCTTGACGAATATCACAACGGACAATTCCAGGCTACACCCAATGTTGACGCAATGAAAAAATGTCCGCGGATCGATCAGATTCGGGTAGTGCGCATCCACGATAATGGAGCGATGGGACCGCCGTGGGCGCGGGCACTAGGCCGTAAGAATATTGGCAATGAAGATTTTTGCTTGCACACTGCGACATATAGTAGCTTTGTGACGCATTGGGACACAAAGGTTAGAAAGGAATGGCTCTTGGCCAACAACGAATTTGCTGTGATCAGCAACAGGCCAAAGCCGGAGGCAACAAGCACACAAGACAACGCAGTGCCGAGAACCTGTGGAATAGATTTTTTGCAAGAGGAAAAATTACCTGAATATGATCCCCACCCAGAGAGTATGGTTGAAAAGCTCGAGAAACCCTTGCTTGGCCATTCCTGGACTCCGGGCTTCAGTTTTTCCAAGTGCCATTTGGAAGAAGCTGCTCCATCTGACGGATTTATCCCGTTCGTATCGACTAGCATTGAAGCATTTGCCCGGTACGCCCGAATGTGGACCCGAGGCTACGACGTTTACACACCCACACAAAACATTATCTATCGGAAAAAGGTGGTTCCGAACCCACACAAAGAAGAATGGATCGAAAATTGGAAGGGCCGGAAAACACTTGTGCTCAAGCAATCTCTCAAGAGAATTCGTTCTTATCTGGAAATTACAGGGGTTGCAGACGACGAGGCAAGTGCTGAAAGGCTCGATAATCTGGGAATTTATGGTCTGGGAAAACGGCGCAGCCTGAAGCAACTAAATGAATTCGTGGGCATCGATCTTGCAACGCAAGAATCTCGACCTTTGGACACTCCGTGCGTTAACTTTGAGTGGGTTCCATACGATTCTAGCATCTCTCCCATGGACAACTTATATTCCAACCCAGATGATCTTGACCCCCAACCTGAATTCCCCTTGCGGTCTAACCTTACTTTCGCATATGAATACGGGTCATCAATGATGGACCTCGACGATGATATGTCGCAGCCATCGTCTTCCTCTTTGCCTGATAGCATAGCTGTTGATCCTCTCGATTCCAGCCGTGTCCCTTATGGCACTATTTTCATTCTGTGGATGCTTGGCATATGCTTTTGGTGCCATATTCATGTCTTTTCATCGACACACGGATCGGTCTCTAGTCAGAGAAGGAAGAATAAGAATAAATAGGGTTGTCCATTCATTTGCAAAATTGGCTAATTTGGAGAACCCACTGCAAAGTAAAACGATCTCTTAACAAAGCCTATACAATAGCCAAACCTTATTTTGTCGTCATAAAATAATGTGTAGCCCCGTCTGTTCTGTGGAGGCTTTTTCTTTCCAGAAGTGAGAAACCTCCTACCTGCCCTGACACATATTCTGCTATCTGCCGATCTTCAACTGAATTGTACTTGCCGCAGCTTGCACGCATATTTGAAGGTATAACTCAAAACCTTGAGTCTGTGATGAATGATAACGCATTGACTATTCCTCATCGTGGAAAAGGAGCTATGAAGGCAAGGTGATGACTTCATGTGACACCACAGTACTTCGGTTTTTGTACTGCACCGTAATACGGTACCTTCAGCGAGCGTCCTTCAGTCGACCAATTATCAAATTTTTCCTGACTCACCAAAACTTCAAAAATACTGATGACAACTTGGCAATGCTCATCTTTCAACTGCTTCACACAATCTTACTACAACAACAATATGTCAACACTGCTAAGAACGGGGCTTGCTGTTGTTATCTTTGGCAGCATGCTCGTTCAGACTACAAAATCGCTCCGCGTTGCTATCCTTGGTAGTGGTATCGCAGGATCTAGTGCTGCACGCACGCTCGCCGATCGCGGGGCCAAGGTGACAGTATTTGAAGCTGGTTTTGGAATCGGTGGACGAACGTCCACCCGTATTACAAGGGACAAGCCCCGATATCAGTTCGATCACGGGGCTCAATATATTGGAAGCCCCAAGACAGAGTCCTTCCGGGAATCCCTGGAGAGCTGGAAGTCAGATGGTTTTGTAAAAGAATGGTCGGGCACATTTGCGACAGCAGTTGGCACAAATGTGGAATCAGAGAGTGACAAGAAAGAACGGTGGGTAGGGTTTCCGCGAATGAATAGTATCTGCAGTAACCTATTGCACCATAAAAACATCCGAGTGAAACTGCAAACTCGTGCCGACGCATCACAAAACGATAACAAGGAATGGAATGTGAAACATGGCAAGACTAAAGAAGACCTCGGGACCTTCGATTGGCTCATAGCAAGCGACCGCAACAGTGGAGCTCGTCATCGGACAGATCTATCAGACGCAAATGTTCAAGAATTTACAACAGGACTCCGTGGAATACAATCGGTCAAGGCTCTGACCGCCATGGTTGTCTTCGAAAAGTCTCTCGATCTAAAATTGGACGGAATACAATTTACTGGAAAGGATGCCCAGTATGGTTCGCTGGGATGGGTAGCTCGCGATACTTCCAAGCCTGGTCGAGAACGCAAAGATGGACAAGAATGTTGGGTGCTGCAGAGTCACCCAGATGCTGCAAAGAAACTTCTGAAAGGGAAGTACAAAGTCGGAGAGATTCGTGAGATGGCAAAAGATGTACTAATAGGTGACTTTCTGAACAGCCTACCGCAATTGGGACGAACCAACAAAGAGGTTCCATCCATTGTAACATCTGTAGGACACAGATGGGGAGCCGCTTTTCCAATTCCATCACAAGAATACATAGATATGGACTGTCAGGTGATTCCCCCGGAGCACTTCGTCGCATGTGGGGATTATTTTGGGAAACTATCAGGTAGAATCGAGGGAGCCTATTTGAGCGGTCGATCAGCAGCGAATGAAATCATTCAGTTGAACGAGGAAATAATTTGAGGGATGATGAGCAATTATTTTTCAAATATTGTGTTCGCTGATCGAGTTCAATCTGTAGAGGGCCGTTTATGATCGAGAACAGGTTCATTGTTGGAATAGAATATATGAGAAAGAAATTGTCCCCGTATAATTCGAAACTATTTTAAAATTTAGATCATAGATTGAGCTTTTATCTCATAAATATTGCCTGTTTACAGTTAAACCATTCATGTACCCCGGGTAAAGTCTAGCTTCGGTGTAGCAAGAGGCGAGCAATAATCGTATTCTCGTCTGCATCTGCTGTCTACTTGTTCAGGCACTGTAGGTGTTTCAGGCGTATTTCTACCTATCGCCATGTTGTAATCGCTAAAATAATCCCTTTCGCGAGATGCTGTAGTCACCGTACTACTAGACAAAGTCTGAGGTGTACTCACTGTTTGCTTTTCCCACTTGTTCACCTTCCAATCTTTCTCCTCTTGAATATTAGCTTCTTTCTTCGTCAAAGTGGCCCCAGACTCCGATTCTGGATATTGATTCTCCCGATCCGAACGAGCAACCTCAGCAATTGTATCCCTAATCCAATTTGACCCTCTAGACCCACTTTCTGTATCCCAATTGTCCCCTTCCCAATTAGAGGATTGCTGCTTTGTGAAATTATCTGCTAATTCTGCTGAGAGATCTGCCTCTCGGCTTCCCAAATATTCATGACTATTGATGCTGTCATCGAGATGAGCCGCTGCCATGGCTGCCATTTCGATTTCTACAGAGAGGTCCACCGAGAGATCGACAGGCTTGAGAATTGTAGAAGAATTCGTTGTTGCTGAAGCAGAGCCCCCAAAACCCAATTTGTTTGAGTTGCCACCAATGTCAAGCTCTCGATCGGTCTCTTCTTGAATCAGATCCAATCGATCGTCGTCGATCGCTTTTGCAGCCTTGAATGATTCGATCAAGTCTTGAACACCTGACAATCTCTTTTCTTGGATCTTCAACCGGCGCTCTGAATGAGCAAGTTTTTGATCCCGTTCCAAACCGATACGTTTCAGTCGTTCAGCTTCTTCCCGAGCTTTGGCGAGATCTACCAAAGTAGACTCGTGTTTTGCAGACAAATCCTCGGCACGGTCGATTGCAGCCTGGAGTGAAATTGCATCAGCGCGAGATTTCCGATTGGCTTGGTTAAGTTCCGACTCTTTTGTAGATAACAATTCATTCAGCTTACGAGCCGTGGCACGTTGTCGCTCAAGGCATTTCTTGTACATTTCATTTCGACGCTTGCTGCTTTCATATCCGTCGGACATACGCCCTAGCAATCTTGGTAGAGGCAAGTCGGAAGGCAAAGAATTGCTGATACTTTCCAGATTGGCTTCAGCGCCTGCTTCGTTTTGCTCCTCCTTTTCACTTGTCTCTTTGTCCTCCTTCTCTTCTAACTCTTTCTCCTCATTATTCTCTGTTTGTTTGCTGGGGCCATTTCCTTGTTTCCTAAATAGTATTTTTCTCAGTTCGTTATCTCTCATTTTCATTCGGATATTTTTTATCAAGACTTCCCGATCGAACTTCGACTTTAGAGCCTCCTTTTCCCGAATCAAGTCCTTTTCGGATTCTTTTAGTTCCAGCATGGCTTCCGCTAGGGCGATGTTTCTTTCCTTTTCGTTAGTGAGATCGTTGCTACACTGGATCTGCTCCTCGACCAAGACCAACTTCTCGCTGTTGAGTCGTTCCTCGAGTTGCTCCACGTAGGAGGCGTGTGCCTCCCGCAACGAATTTAACTTTTGCTCGGAGGCCTTAATCACTCGATTATAGGCTGCCTGAGCGGCCGCTAAAAACATGGGGGCCCACTCCAGTGCAACGACCAATCTGTTGTGTCCGTAACACGAGTCCTGTGCGTACTCTAAGGGTATCTTGCCGTGCGAGTCTGGCCGAAATGAGGCGTCGGGATAATTGATTATAAGTTCCATAACAACATCTTCCGATGCATTTGTCAGAACAGCAAGGTGCAACGGAAAGCGCTGGTGGTGGTCTTTGGTTCGCGTCTGAAGGGCTTCAGGATCCGCAGAAATAAGCTTCGTGATCACATCCAGAGAGGCATCCGGTCCACAGGAACACGCTGCATGCAATGGCAGCCGACCGTTGGTGTCAAGCTGTTTCCAAATCGATGAAGAAGCATTGCCGGTTTTGTCGCCTGGTGGGGCAATGTTGGCCAGTAACGCGTTCAAAACGGGCAGTGGTGGCCCGTGTCGCAAAACATTGTGAAGAAGGTGCGTTGTGCCATTTTTGGAATGAATAGTCTGGCGGGACGCTTGGGGGTTTTTAACCAAAAACTCATACACACTTTGCCATTCCCTACGCTGCAAGAGAATGAAGAAATCTGTGAGATCGACAAAATCATCGTCGGTCGAACTATCAGCCGGGTTCAAAGTTCTTTCTTTTACAGCTGATTCTTGCTGTAAATCCGAATCTCCTTCTTGTGAAGCATTAGTTTCCGTGTGACTTGAGGACGACAATGGTGTGGCTCGTTCCAAATCCGGTTGTTCCTGTCTTGGAAAGGGCGATGGTGGTTCCCGAAAATCTTTTTGTTTATGGCGTTCTTGCGGCTGTTTTGTGGCTGACGAAGCATACGATATTGGAGACAGCTTGGGTGATAGCGCTGTGGTTGGACTTGTGGGGGAGGTTATGGTGGCCTCTATCGGTGCCGTTGATGGCAATGACATATCGTCTAAAAGTGACCGATTGGAAATACGTGATCGCGCTGGAGTCTGTATAACCACCTTTTGCTTCGAGTGTTGTTGCTGCTGCTCCTTGTTGCCTTTGTTGGCAGGACGTACTACTTTCACAGGGCTCGGAGGGATTAATGTTTTGCATACTGGCACCTCCGGTACCGGCAGTATCAACCTCGTCATGGTTGAGCCAGTGCCAATCGATGATCAGGGGGTGGTGTCAGTATTTCGAAGAAAATGTTCCCGCTTGAAAATCTCTATGTCAATGTATGTTACATCAATAATTTGACAATAAGAATGTTCTTGGCATGAGGGGCGATCAAAAATGCCGATCTTTCTTTTTCCCTCCCTTTCATTCTTGGGAAGGAAAACGCGCCAATGCTATTTTTTAGCCGTTCATTTTGCTATTTAATCGTTCGAATCTAATTATTTTTGTTGTTTCGAATTGTTAAAAGATACCATTGAACATTCCAAATCATCTCACGAAGTCAAAGATCAGGTATAGAAAACATGAAGCCGCCATCCCATTCTTGCAATTGCTTGGCATTGATAGTATCATTACTCATATCGCTTGGATACCACGGCCTTGGCGCCGTCTCCGGTTTTTCAGTAGGGGGTCAAAATCCAAACAAGAACCATGTCGTTTCTGCGGTTTCCCGTCGAGAGTGGCTTGTTGCTGGTTCGATGGGCGCTTCCGGCTTGCTGTGGAGGACGTCGCCGGCAATCGCAAGCGAAAATGATGTCGTCCAATCTCCCAGGCGACCAAGACTGGGAAGTGAATACTACAACAACCCGGTGGCTTCCGATCCGGGAGCAGGCCGCTTGTCCTTCCCTTCATTAACACCTCCATTTCAAAATCGAGCAACTTATCGATACGACCTAGGCCGTAATACATGGGCATTGGAACAATTGTTGACTTTTGCGAATGTCACAGCCACAATTCGGTGCAATGTTGTTAGGTTGAAAAGCACCGGTGGATTGTGGGTTCACAGTCCCCAATGGCCCACGGGAGAGTTCTGCAGCCTCCTCGATGGCATCGGTGGACCGGTAGAACATGTGGTTTTGCCCTGTAATGCCTTTGAGCATAAGGCCCCGATGAAAGCATTTTTAAAACGTTATCCGAACGCTAAGGTTTGGATCTCCCCCGGCCAGTACGGTATACTGGGTAAGCCATTGAATCTTTAGAGTAATCAAAGTGAATTCATCAAAAAATAGTGCTAAACCTTTACGTTAATTTATCAACAAATTTTAGGAACCTGTGGGACATCGATGGCCGAAAAGAATGGAATGGGATATAGAATTGATGGGATCTTTGGCGAGGCTGTTCCACCTTGGAGCGATGAGTTTGATATTGCAACACTGTAAGTGCGCCGGACCAAAGCTATTTTCAATTTGTTTAGACATGATACTCTTGATCTCAACAACAACGTCTTTCCAATTTTTAGTTATATCAACTTACCCAGAAATGCAGGACCTGTCTCGGAGGTGGCTTTCTGTCATAGACCCACGAAGACACTGATTACCACCGATGCTGTAGTGTACATTCCGAACGAACCAAGCAAGCTCATATCGACATATTTCGATGAAGACACGATCATAAAAGCAGATCCCAACTTCTGGCCCAAGAGCGTCTTGCAAGCAGTGTTTTTGCCTCTAAGGGCGGAGGAAGCTGCTGGTAACGGTAGCAGTGAGAGCAAGGTTTACTACCCCGGATATGAGGCAATTGTAGATCGGCTAGTCCGAGCTCCTATTCTACGGGCGCTTGGGGATGCTAGGGCACCAGACGCTATCAGAGATTGGGTATTGGAACAAACCACAACTACAACTGATGCTTCCAGCGGCATAAAGAAGTGGGATTATGATCGTATAATTTCTTGTCACTTTGCCTCTCCCATCGAAGCAACCCCGGCCGATGTCCGAGCCAGCTGTGAGTATCTCTTCACGGAAGATTTGTCGGGGAATACCTTTCTTCCTCCCATCGCCTGCCGCGACTGGGAACTTTTGGATGGCATTAATCAATTCATTGCCACATACAATGCCGGCGAGCCAGCAGTGTTTGACTTCAAAAGAGGTTGCAAAGCCGATTGAGGACAGCTGTTGATCACATTTCTTTGAAGCAACGAGACTGACTTTCGTATTCAATTGATAACCATGTCGGTGTACTATTTATGTAGATGAAATAACAAAGATATTCACAGAAAATGCTATCCACACATTCAATACAATTAGCGTATAGCATTTTATAATACATAGCGAACAAAGAAATTTTGTTTATTAACATATAATATCGGTTGGCTTTACGAGCAGGTCATTCCTTGGCCGCGTCCTTCTCCGGAAATGGCTCGACTCTCCACACGTTCTTCGATGACGCGAATATCACGTTTCACCGGACAGTCATAGAGAGCGTTCAGAGAAAGGTCTAGCGAAGAAATCCTGGATCTCTTGTTGGGGCTATTGGTATTGCCAAACCCTCGTCGTTTGCCGTTCCCGTTTTGTGAGGCATCTCCTAATGATCTTAAAAGTCGTGCTCGGACCAATTCTAGATTTACCGAGATCGACCTTCGGAGACTGTTGGTATCCTGATTGATCCAGACATTATTTAATGCGTCCTTGGCAGATATTCGTTGTTGGGGGTCATGGTGAAGCATGGAGCGGACAATATCCTTTGCCTCCTCCGAAATATCATCCCAATATGCCTCGGGAAATTCTATGACGTTGTCGCAGAATACGGGAGGAAACCCGCATAATAAAATGTACAATGTCACTCCCAATGAATAAATATCTGTGGCGGGTCCAATACAACTTCCGTGGCAGCCCTCGGGAGGTGCGTTCGCGGAATGTCCAAACAACAATCCGGGAGTCGATGGTGATGCTTCTCCGTCGCTTGTGATATCTGGGGCAGAGGTTTGGCGTCGGTGGAGACGAGCCATTCCAAAGTCGCACAACTTGACCTGGATGTCGGATTCGTCGCTGTTCAAGAGAAGAATATTCTCTGCTTTGATGTCTCTGTGGACAATGCCGAGATCGTGTAGTTCCACCAGCGCTTTGAGGATTTGGTTTGTTATCCGTGCAGCCTGTGATTCCGAAAACCTTCCCCTTCGGAAGGAAGATCTTTGTGTGCTCTTAAGTTTAATCGCATCAAAAAGCTCTCCACCGCTGCAAAATTCTGTTACGAGGTGGATTTCTTCTTCGGTTTCAAAGACATCGTAGAGTGTAAGAACGTAAGGATTGCTTCGGAGCAGTTTCATAATCTCCCATTCGTCCATGTGCTTGGATCCTTTCGGCCTTCGAAATCGCCTCGCTCGCAGAGCATCGAATTTTGAGATACTCTTGATGGCCACTTTGGTACCATCTGTGTTTCTTAGAGCCGACCGAACAGTTGAAAAAGCACCGTGACCTATTATCTTGCACCCGGATGCTCGAAGATTGTATTCGTTTTCCAAGTGTCTACTCGCATCGCATTCTGTAAGACGAATTGTCTCTTCTGGTTTCCGATAGGCAGACAGTGTTAATTTCTTGTGCTTTCTCGATGAATTCCTCTTCCATAACGAAGGTGCTGATTTCGTTGGGGATCCTGGCGGTGTTGACATTGTTGGCGATGCCGGCGCTGATGGAACATGTGAAGTATGTTGTAACGATGCATCACCTCTATTTTCTTTTGGTATCCTTTCTGCAGCAGCAATCTGAGCTAAATGATCTTCTACTGCTGACTGAGACTCGACCTCGAGCACGCGATGAAGGGGAAGTGAAGACATTCGTGAAGATTCGGTGTCTCGGGTATCTACTTCTGGTTCGTCTTTCATGATTGTTGTATCTGAGGAAGAACCCTGTGTTGTAGGTCTGGATACTGGATAGATACCACTTCCTGGTGTTCTTTCGATGTTGTGCTGCTGTTGTTGTTGATAATTGTATTTGTTCTTGTTGTGTCCGTTGGTTGCTTTCGAAAATCTTTCCTGCGATGGCTGAAGTGTCATCGAGGACATCTTCGGCGAGCTATGGCGTGGCAAAATACGTTGATTCGCACTCGTGTGCTTCATTTTTTGTTCCGTAGGAAATTCTTTTTGACACGATCTTGTGTTCGGCGCGATGAAATCGGAATTCTGCGCGTCGTCACGAATCGGAAGATTTTTTGATAATGAGTCCCGGCAATCATCATTACCGTCGCGGCTTGTTCCGAGAGATTTATCTGAAATTTTGTCTGACGGCTCCATCTTTTTGTCCATGACAACCTTGCTTTGTGATTGCAACATGGTGAGGATGTCTGTGTTTGAATTTGGGCAGTGAGTTAATTTATGGTGTTGTTGGTCGTACTCGTTGCCTAGTTTCTATAGAAAAGATGCGAAAATGATGATGCAATGATGTGTGAGTTTTCACGCGTTTGAAGTTGGGCTATTCGATTGTCTTTGGTTCAAGTACTCAGTCATCAACGAGTCGCGAATACAGCCCCTGGTAGGAAAAGAGGTCATGGAACGAGCATAGCCCAGATGTTTTCAGCGAGGAAGATATGCTGTTCTGCGTTGCACCGCCGACCAATCAATTTCTGATTATTGCTTCTTTTAAACTCCATGTATAATCGAATTACGAGCTGGCATCGCCCCGGTTAGGTTTAAAATTTTGGAGAAGCTGCGCAGAAGCGCGCAGAAGTTCCTCTGCGTGAACGTTCTGTACGTCTACCACAGAAAAGCTAAAAAAGACACGATTAATCTTGATTTTGATCCAAGAAAAATTAACGGTACCAGCAACCTCCGATCGGTACTGGCCGTTGTTGGTGCTCGAAGCCTGCTCGAAGCCTTTCGTCGGATTTCTGCGATCCTTAGAAGCCTGGGAGATACCAACA
>Ga0115013_10002139_pt1 | contig 11096 bp, 11 predicted proteins | sample SouAtlMetagenome_2_FD_88686 | JGI IMG/M metagenome (GOLD analysis project Ga0115013, IMG submission 88686) | Marine eukaryotic phytoplankton communities from Atlantic Ocean - South Atlantic ANT15 Metagenome | ecosystem: Environmental > Aquatic > Marine > Oceanic | place: South Atlantic Ocean...
ATGTAACTTATGAGTTAGCTCTAATTTTTTCAATTAAATTAAAAATGTGCTGATAAGGTATTCTGATTTTTTTCCACCGGTGGCGCAAATTTAGTTAGATCAATTCCTTCCACGGCAATTTTATACTCTTCTATTGTTGGTGTTCTTCCTAAAATTGCTGATAAAACTACAACCGGGGTAGAAGCAAGTAATGATTCACCTTTTTTTTCTTCAGTGTCTTCTACTACCCTGCCTTGGAACAATCGTGTTGAAGTTGCCAAAACTGTATCACCTTTAGCTGCTTTTTCTTGGTTTCCCATACAAAGATTACAACCAGGCCTTTCTAAATAAAGTATATTTTCATATTCTAAACGGGCAGATTTCTTAGGACTTTTGTCATCAAATTCAAAACCTGAATATTTTTGTAAAATACTCCAATCACCTTCTTCTTTAAGTTCATCAATTATATTATATGTTGGAGCTGCAACTACTAAAGGAGCTTTAAACTCTACTTGACCAGTTGAATTTTCAAGGTTCCGAAGCATTTGAGCAACAATTTTTACATCTCCTTTGTGAACCATACATGATCCTACAAAACCAAGATCCACTTTTTTTTCTGCGTTATAAAATGAGATAGGTCTAATAGTGTCATGAGTATATCTTTTAGAAACATCATGATTATTTACATCTGGATCAGCAATCATTGGCTCATCTATCAAACTGAGGTCGACAACAACCTCAGATGAATATTTTGCATTTGCATCAGGTCTTAATGCTGGTTTTTCTCCAGATTTAATTTCTGATATTCTTTTTTCTGCAATACTTATTAATCTGTGGAGCATTTTATCTTTATTCTCCATACCTTTATCAATCATTACCTGTATCCTATCTCTAGCAATTTTTAGAGATTTAATGATTGTAATATCTTCAGAAATGCAGATAGATGCTTTGGCTTTCATCTCTGCTGTCCAATCTGTAAAAGTAAAGGCTTGATCCGCAAGAAGAGTTCCAAGATGTACTTCTATAATTTTTCCTTGAAATACATTATCACCAAATTGTTTAAGCATTTGTGCTTGAGTTGCATGAACTACATCACGAAAATCCATGTGCTCACTCATTTTACCTTTAAATGTAACCTTTACTGATTCAGGTATTGGCATAGTTGCTTCACCTGTAGCTAGTGCAAGAGCAACTGTTCCTGAGTCAGCGCCAAATGCAACACCTTTTGACATCCTAGTATGAGAGTCGCCACCAATTATAATTGACCAGTCGTCAACAGTTATATCATTAAGGACTTTATGGATAACATCAGTCATTGAATGATAACCCTCTTTTGGATCACGGGCAGTAATAAGACCAAATTTATGCATAAATTTCATAAGTCGAGGTGTGTTTTCTTGAGCCTTGAAATCCCATACAGATGCGGTATGGCATCCTGATTGATAAGCACCATCAACATTTGGAGAAATTATAGTTGCAGCCATAGCCTCCAGTTCTTGTGAAGTCATTAATCCAGTAGTGTCTTGAGAACCAACAATATTAACTTTCACTCGCACATCAGAACCTGCATGTAATTTAATTCCATCTTCAACACCAACAGCGTTCGCGTTGAATATCTTTTCTACAGCAGTGAAACCTTGACCTGGATTATAAACCTGTTTTGAAGGAGCAAATGCAGATTTTAATTCTATGTTAAGAGCTTTACAGGCAAAACTTTGAAGCTTTTTTCCAAATACAATAGCATATGAACCACCAGCTTTCATAAACTCAAGTTTTTGTGGTGAAAAAGAAGAGGACATGTCTACAAGCTCATTATCCCCTGATTCGTCATATAATTTTTGTTTTTTTGTATTGATCGTTAATACAGTGCCAGTATCAACACTATATCTTTGTTCAAGCACTGGATTATCATCATTATTCATTATTGGATTTCCATCTGAGTCGAGTTTTTTGGTCCAATTTTTAAGATCAACTCCTATTCCTCCAGTTACACCCACAGTTGTTAAGAAAATTGGTGAAATACCATTCGTTCCTGCAACTATTGGAGCAATATTGACAAATGGTACATACGGACTAGCTTGGATACCTGTCCACAAAGCAACGTTATTGACACCTGACATTCTGGATGAACCTACTCCCATTGTTCCTTTTTCTGAAACTATCATCACTCGCTTATCAGGATTTTCGTTTTGCAGTCTCCTAATCTCTAATTGTGCATCTTCTGATATCATACACTTACCATGAAGCTCTCGATCCGATCTTGAATGAGCCTGATTTCCGGGTGATAATAAATCGGTGGAAATATCTCCTTCAGCAGCAACGTATGTTACAACTTTAATCTCTTCCTCAATTTCTGGAAGCTTTGTAAAAAACTCTGCTTCTGAATAACTTTTAATAATATCTTCTGCAATTTTATTACCTTTGCTATGTGCACTCTCTAACCTAGAGGTATCAATTTCATAAAGAAAAACTTGAGTTTTAAGAACTTCTGCGGCTTCTAATGCGACAGAATTATTTTCACCCAAGGCTAAATCAAGCAGCACTTCAATCGATGGGCCACCCTTCATGTGAGATAAAAGTTCAAATGCAAAACTTATTTCAATTTCTTTCACAACAATCTGTTTTGTTATAATTTCCTTTAAAAATTTTGACTTAACTACAGCTGCTGTTGTTGTACCCGGAATAGTATTATAAATAAGAAAATTGAGTGAATCTTTTCTATGAGGGTTATTTTCATCTTTTATCTGAGAAATGATTTCTTTCAATAAAGTACCATTCTCAATTGGCTTTGGTTTTAAACCTTCTTGTTTTCTTTTTTCAATTTCAGATAAATAATTCGTATATAAACTCATAACTAACCTTGCATTTTTTCAAAATAATAAAGTACATTTTAAATTGAAAATAGACATATAACAACGAAAATTTTCAGTAAGAAAATTATTCCTTGATAAAAAAATAAAATAATAAATAATTAATTAATTAACAATGGCTAAACAGTAAATTTATCAGCTTTTAAACCTGGGGGAGGTTATGAAGTACAAATTTAATTTTTTTTCCATCATTATTTTAATTTTGTTCTCTAACAAAATTTTGGCTGATGAAAAAGTACTAGCCGGAGCTGATTTTGAATATGGTCAACATTTATCTGGTGAATGTGTTACTTGTCATAATTCTACTGGTTTAGGTCAAGGTATACCTAAAATAACTGGAATGAAGACTGCAATTTTTATAAAAAAAATTTTAGCATACAAAACAAAACAAAAAGATAATGCTGTTATGCAAATGGTTGCCGACAGACTTGGTGAAGAAGAAATTAATTCACTCGCACTATATTTAAGTAAAACTAAATAAAAATAAAATTTACTTAAGTTTAAAAGTTGTTAACATTTTATAAGTTATTAATTTTGGAGGAGGATTAAATGGCTAAAATAACAAGACGATCCTTTGTTGGTATAATGGCAGCATCAACAACGGCACTTTCAATGCCTTCAATAGCTTTTGGAGCTTTACCAAGAGTTGTTGTTATTGGAGGAGGAGCAGGTGGAGCTACTGCTGCAAAATATATTGCTAAGGACTCTAAAGGAGCGGTAGACGTTACTTTAGTCGAAGCTTCAAAAAGATATTATACTTGTTTTTTTTCTAATCTATACTTAGGTGATTTCAGAAACTATGGTTCAATAGGTCACAATTATTATGGGCTTGCGGTGAACCATGGTGTTAATATGGTTCATGAGTGGGCAGCATCAGTAAATAGCGCTGAAAAGAAAGTATATCTTGGCTCTGGGGCAACTGTTTCTTATGATAAACTTGTTATCTCTCCAGGTATTGATTTAAAATTTAATAGTGTTAATGGATATAGTCCTCAAGCACAATCTATCATGCCACATGCATGGAAGTCTGGAACACAAGTCCAACTTCTAAAGAATCAAGTTAAAGGTATGAAACAAGGTGGAACATTTGTAATGGTCCCTCCGCCAAATCCATATCGCTGTCCTCCTGGACCATATGAGAGAATTTCTATGATTGCTCACCAATTTAAAAAGACTAATCCGACTGCTAAAATAGTTGTTCTTGACCCTAAGAATAAATTTTCTAAGCAAGGTCTTTTTATGGAAGGATGGCAAAAACATTATCCAGGAATGATAGAATGGATTAGTGCAGATACCCATGGTGGAATTAAAAAAATTAATACTTCAACTATGGAATTTGAAACTGATTTAGATACTTTCAAGGCTGATGCTGCAAGCGTTATTCCAGCTCAACAAGCAGGACGTATTGCTATGAATGCTGGAGTTAATAAGGGAGATTGGTGTCCAATAGTTCCTGCATCAATGCAATCTCAAGCTGATGAAAATATCTACGTTTTAGGTGATGCATCAATTGCTAAATCAATGCCTAAGTCTGGGTTTTCAGCAAATAGTCAAGCTAAAGTGGCTGCAAATCACATAAGAGGTAGCCTAACAGGAAGTAAAGTATTTGCACCTCGTTTTGCCAATACTTGCTGGTCTCTAGTAGCGACTAACGACGGCATAAAAGTTGGTGCTAATTATGACGCTAAGCCTGATAAAATAAATAAGATTAGTGGTTTTATTTCTAAAAAAGGTGAAGATAGCAATTTAAGAAAAGCTACCTACGAAGAATCAATTGGGTGGTATTCTGGTATTACATCAGACATGTTCTCATAATAAATAATAATAAGAAGGTAATCAGATAATGGTTACCTTCTTAACTTACATACCCACTATTTTAACAGCTTCTGTATTACTATTTTTTATAATTTTCTTTTCTGAGATATAATTTTCTAACAAATTATAAACTGGTGGGCCTTTTACATTTTGATTTACTGACCCCCAACCACCTACTATATAATTTTTATTAGATTCAAGAGGTTTGTCTGAAGAAATTATCCTCAAATCACTAATTCTATTTCCCATCTTATTTTTTGGGTGACATGTATAAGTTAAGCCTCCAACTCTAACCATGTCGCCACCTTGTTGAAAAAAAGGATCAGGATTAAATATATTATCGCAAACATCTTCAAGTATTTCTTTTATCATTTTACCAGTCATTTCAATTCTATAAACTTCAGGATAATTCATTGATGTTTGTGAATAAATATCGTCAATTGTTATTTCTTGGCCAGGCAGTAGAGTTGTACCCCATCTAAACCCAGGGCTTAAGGATATTTCTGTATCTCTTTCCTGCATTATTGTATCACAGAGGACATTATCCCAACTTCCATTAAAATTACCTCTCCTGTAGAGTAAGGTTTCAGTTTTGCCAATAACTCTATTACAAACTTTTTGATATGGAGCTCTTATTTTATTAATTAGATTTTTCATGTCTGGATCTGGTGGAATAACATCTGAAAAAACAGGAATTAAATTTGAACTTGTATCTACAACTTTTCCGTTTTTAACTGTAAGATCTATTCTTCCTAAATATTTACCGTGCGAACCAGATGACAAAAGAAGTGTATCTCTAATTCTGATACCTTTTGGAATAGCGTCATGAGTATGACCAGTTAAAATTACGTCAATGCCGTCAATCATTGAAGCTAGCTTTTGATCAACATCAAAACCATTATGAGATAAAAGGACTACAATTTCTGCACCTTGTTTTTTAGCCTTATTTACATTTTTTTGAAGAACTTCTGGTCTAATACCAAAAGACCACCCCTTCACCATATAACTTGGGTTTGCAATAGGAGTATATGGAAAATGTTGTCCGATAACTGCTATACTCACTCCACCTTTTTCAAAAAAAGCTGTACTTTCAAATACGGGTTCATCCCATTCTGTATCAAAAACGTTGCCCCCCAAGAAGGGATAGTCCAATTTGTCTATTAATTCTTTTAAACGATCTTGCCCAAAGGTAAACTCCCAATGACCAACCATAGCTTCAGTTCCTAACGCTTTCATAACTTCAACCATGTCAGCGCCTTGAGTTTTAAGCGAAGTATATGATCCTTGCCATGTATCACCTCCATCTAGAAGAAGAACTTTATCATCTCCTCTTTCAGAGCGAATTGCTTTTATTAAAGTTGTTGTGTGATCAAGACCTCCTAACTTACCATATTCCATAGCCAATGGAACATAATCAACCATTGTATGAGCGTAAGCTAATGGTGTGTTTGGCATTATATCAAAGTGTTTAAGAAATGCTTCTCCAATTAAATGAGGTGGTATTCCTTCAAATTTACCTACACCAAAGTTTTCAGATGGAGGTCGAAAAAATACTGGTTTTAATTGACCATGCATATCAGTTAAATGAAGTAGTGTAACTTGTCCTTTTGCATCAAAATCTAAAAGATCTTCAGTTTTAATTTTTTGTTTAGCTGCTACAGCATTCCAAGATTTTGTAGCTAATAGCATTGCTGAGACTGATGCTAATTGGATAAATTCACGCCTAGAACGCATTAATGAACCTTTAGTTTATGATTTTTCTTCTTCTGGTGTAACATCTATGTCTCTAGCTTTTCCAATGATCTTAGTTGGCACTTCACAATTTTTCATGCATGGTTTTCCATTGGTGTTAGCAATGTCCGGTCTTGGATCAGGTAATAAAAAACCTTTTTGGTTTGGCATTTTTATTTTTCCAATATTCTTTTCAGAAAGAACAAAATCTTCTTCTATGATCTCGTTCATATAAAGAAGATAAGCAACTATGTGATATGTTTCATCATGCGTAAGGGATTGAGCAACGCCAAAAGGCATCGCACGATATATGTAATCATACATTGTTGATGCGTAAGGCCAGTAACTTCCAGTAGTTTTCACAGGATCGTGAGTGTCAAGAGTACCTTCACCACCAACTAATTCTGGCCATCTATCGACACCCTCACCAAAATCTCCATGGCAAGCTGCACACTGTTCTGCGTAAATCTCTTCACCCTTAATTGCATCTCCACTTCCTTTAGGAGCCCCCATGCCATCAGGTCTAACATCAATGTTCCATCCAGCAATTTCTGTTTTGGTTGCTATTTTTCCTAAATTAAATTTTCTTTCTTCAGCATTTACAAAGCTTGATAAAAAAATCAAAAATGAAAATGATATTGAGTATCTAACCAAGTCGAACATTATCAACCTTACCATCTGAATTTACCAACCATGTTGCAATGGAATTGTTATGGTAAATTGAATTAACACCTCTAATTTTTTGAAGCTCTTGGATAGTTGGTTGAACATAATTTGTTTCATCAATAGCTCTAGATTGTATAAGAAGTTCTTCCCCATTCCATTCAAAAGGAAATGTAAATCGAGCTAAACTTTTGCTCATAACTGGGTCATGTAATTTTGCAGTTTTCCAATTTTTCCCACCATCTAAAGAAACATCAACTCGTGAAATTTTACCTCTTCCCGACCAAGCAAGACCTCTTAATTGATGAACACCTTTATTTAAGATTGGTTTTTCAGGACTAGGAGAAGTGACTACTGATTTTGCATCCATAACCCAAGTAAACATTCGGGCTTTTCCTTCAGGTAGCAAATCTGTGTATTTAGAAGTTTCTTCACGTGTCATGTAAGGCATATCTCCAAATTCTAGCCTTCTTAACCACTTTACCCACATATTACCTTCCCACCCTGGTACTACAAGCCTAGCTGGATAGCCTTGTTCTGATCTCAAAGCTTCTCCATTCATAGCCCAAGCTATCATGCAGTCATCAAGTAATTTTTCAATTGGTATTGACCTTGTCATACCAGAAGAATCACTTCCTTCTGCTAAAACCCATTTTGCTTTTGGCTTTAAACCAGTCTCCTTAACCAAATCTGATAACTTAACCCCAGTATATTGAACATTATGAACCATGCCAAAAGTATATTGACAACCATTTAGCTGAGATCCTTTCCATTCCATACCCCCATTGGCTGCGCACTCTAAGAAATAAAATTTGTTAGTTTGTGGAAATCTTTTAAGATCATCCAAAGTAAAAATCATTTCTCTGTCGACTAAACCATTAATCATGAGACGATAATCTTTAGGATCTATAATAGAAACGCCTCCATGATGCCTCTCAAAACATAATCCATTTGGGGTAACTATACCTTCTAAATCTTGAATAGGGGTAAAATTTACTGAAGACTGACTACTCGCAGTCAACCATTCTACATTTCTACGAACTACATTTTCTTCAAACTTAGACGGCATCCCATAAGGATTAGCATCAACACCATCACCAAGTTCTCCAGTCCACTCTGGTATATTAGGAGGTAGGTTTTTTGAAGAAACTTCTTTAGCAAAAACTGACCTCGATGCAATTGCGGTTGCACCTAAAGAAGCCGAACCTATTAAGAGATCTCTTCTATTTAATTTTAAACTTTGTTTTTTATCTTTCTTCAAAGCAATACCTAAAGGTTAAGATACAGTCATTTTTCTGGACATATTATACTTATCCCCATTATCGTCAGTCCATTCAAAATCAAAAGTACCAGTCTTTTTTGCTTTGAATGGAAAGGCTATATATGGATTAGTAGAAATGGAAGGCTCTAGATCCATACTAAATACTTGTTTTCCGTTGAATTTCACTAAAAACTTATTGATAATTCTTTTTGGAATTTTTTTTCCATCTTTATCTTTCATGCGACCACTATGCATTGGGTGCCTAATCAGAGTTTTAATCTCTATTATTTCATCAACCGATGCTTTCTTAGGAACTTTTCCTCTTGGTTTTATTTTAGACATTAAAAGCCTCCCTAATTAACCGCCACAGCCACCAATTGTAACTTTTACCTTTGATTTTGTCATGGCAAAATTACCATTATTATATTCTGCTAATAGATAAATATTTTGAGTCTTAGATAGTCTCATTCTAGTAGTCGCAGAGCATGCCCCCATATCTGTCGAAAATGAAAACTTAGCAACATTTGGAGCAGGATTACCATCTGCTAAGATATATACGGTTTTTACATAGTCATCTTGTGTCATTGGGCTATCAATATCAAAACTAACTTTGACCTGATTTCCATTTTCAGCAATTTCTGGAACATCAAGAAATAGATCAATCTCTTCAACTTTAGTATTTTTACTAATTTCTTTAATTTTATTTAATGCTAAGTTAGGTTTGGCAAGTGCATATTTTGAAAATAATACTGAACCAGTAGCTCCTCCTAGTAAATGTAATACATTTCTTCTAGATATTATTTTCATCTTAATTCGCTTCATTAATATCTCCAGCCAACGTTAAATATATAATTTTAAATATACTAGTTTATTGTATTAGTTATCCATAATTTCGTCAACTTGCCACCAAAACATTTCTGGGTTTGTGTATCCTTCAATGCGTCCTTCTTCTTTAGTATTTTTTATTAAAATAAATGTTGGAGTAATGTTGGTTTTTTTTAAATCATATTTTTTATAATTTATAAAATTTTTAACTTCTATCCGTTGCAATGGAAATTTTTTGGCTATATCTGTTTTAGGATAAATTTTGCCAATTTGTTTTTCCCATATTATGCAATATAAACAATTTTTATCCGTAATCATTAGCATTAGAGAGTTCTCCTTAGCGTTAACAGATTGGATAGTTAGTAAAAATAAATAATATAAAAAAATAATTAGTATGAATAACTTATTTTTAATAGAGTATATGATTTTCATCTAATAAAGATGTTTTAACAGTAAGAATATGTCAATAATTATTGATTATTCAATTTTTAAAGATTTTAAATTTCAATTGACTTTAAGTTAATCCAATTTGGAATAACTGATATTTTTTCAAAAAATATTTCTAATTGGTCAATTGATATTTCTAAAGTTTTATCATTTTCCAATGGATGTGCATAAATTTTTTTGAATGATTTTAAACTATCATCTAAAAACAAAGATACATCTTTATTAGCACCATTTATCATTGCAAATGGTGACACAGCTCCTGGTAAAACTCCTAAATTTTCCATTAATCTATCAGGGGAGCCAAAACTTAATCGTTCCATTTTTATAATTTTTGCTAATAGTTTTAAATCTATTGAGGCATCTTGATGAGCAACTATTAATATATTGTTTTTTCTTTTATCTCTTAAATAAAGGTTTTTTATGTGTCCTTTATCCTTATCAAAACCGAATAGCTTATTTTGAATTAATTTAGCTTCTTGGACTGACATTACTGGATCATGTATAAAAATTTTATATTCAATTTTCCAATGATCTAATTTTTTTAGTAAGTTTTGTGAAGTAACTGGTAACTCTTTATTTAAATTATTAATTTGCATATATATTCTTTAAAAAATATTATTTGTCGTTTTCATAATATCCTACAATGTCACCCTCAGTCGTCACACCTAAACCATTAATAGATCTATTAACATAATTAAAATAACATATAATCTGATTGGCCTCTAAAATCTCTCCATCGTCAAGGCCAACTTCTTTAAGTTTTTTAAAATCATTTTTATTAAATTTAGATGGATATAGTGTTAACTTTTTAGCATAAATTAATAGAGCTAATTGTTTTCCTTTAAAATAATCCTCAGGTCTTTGACTCTCTAAAACTAGTTTGATTTTATCACTTATATTTTGATCATTAATTAAAAAAACAGCATTTTTCCAATGATTATCATAAGAATACTCGCACTTATTAATTATAGATACATATGAACTTATTGTTTCTTGAAACCATTGAGGGATAGTGTTTTTTTTATCGTGTAAAACTGATTTATATAATTTCATATGACCAACCATGGTACTTGGCCTTAGAGAATGTACACGTAATACGTTGTCAACAGTACCGTGAGGAGTTTTAGCTTGATTCAGTGCTAAATTTAAATCCTCATCAGCATCAACATCATCTATCATTTTGATCCATGAAGACATTGCTTGTCCTATTTTAAGTAAAATTAGGCTAAAAGAGAACCCTAGAGTTCTCTTTTATATTTAGTTATTATAAACCCCATTTTTGGGCTGTTTTTTTGAAAAATCCTTTGGCAATTTTTATTTTTATCCAATGATTTACAAAATTGATCCAAACCTGATCATTTTGAGGTAATAACATAGCAAGTGGAGTGGGTGACCTTGGAGCATCTATAGATACTTCCTTAATATTAGAATATTTTGCTTTTAAGGTTGAGCCTTCTAGATTAGAAGTCACAAAAACATCAGCTCTTCCTGCTAAAACTTCTTGA
>Ga0115013_10002142_pt1 | contig 11082 bp, 20 predicted proteins | sample SouAtlMetagenome_2_FD_88686 | JGI IMG/M metagenome (GOLD analysis project Ga0115013, IMG submission 88686) | Marine eukaryotic phytoplankton communities from Atlantic Ocean - South Atlantic ANT15 Metagenome | ecosystem: Environmental > Aquatic > Marine > Oceanic | place: South Atlantic Ocean...
CTCTATTTAGATTATTCCATAAATTTACTACAAGTACTATACTTTCTACTGTAAAGCTTGTTATATAAAATTGAGGTTCTCTGACCCTCAGACCATATAAAACCATTGTAAAAATTAAACTAGAACATGCGTACGAATCTAGTAGTGCCCAATTAGTATAGTCATAATCAGTCGTGAAAACTTGTTCATCAGGTAAACTATGATGAGAATGGTACAGTAAAGAAAAAGTTACACCATATAAAAATTTAATTAACATAAATATACTTGGAGTATCCCTTCTTACTTTCCAGTTTAAAATAAATACCCCCATAGGAAATAAAGCAACACTATGAGTGATTAGTAATAGTTGGTCCATTAGTTATCACAAGTGTAATTCTTTAAGACGAATTTCTCCACAAATTCTGTCTAATATATTTCGATTATAAGTAATATGATAATTTTCAACATACACTCTTGGAAGTTCTTGTGGGATCCAATCTTCATATTCTAGGTGATTATTTGTGTCATCTTTAAAAATAATAGCTAACTTTGCATCTATACAATAATCTTTTCCCATTCCTTGAAATTCAGAACCAACTTCCCAAAAATTAAGTCTTATTTTAGTACCAGGATTAACATATAAATCATGAGGAGTAACATCTGTACCTAAAGTAGTAGTACTCATAGTTATTGTATTTCCATTAATAGTAAATGTGTTAGGATCTATTCCGGATAAACTTTTAATGAATGTACTTTTACCACATCTCGGTCCTAAGACCATTGTTTTAAGTTCTTTTGTTTGCATTATATTTATACGTTTTTTTTTTTCTAAGTAACTATTATATGAGAAGAAGAATTTTTAGAAATCCAATGATAGGATTATCAAGAAGAAGAGAAAAATTATTCGATTCAACTCCTAGTGATAAACCTAAAAGTTCTTTTAAATTACCTTTCAATGATTTATTTTTAACCTTAGTGATAATAGTTTCTTATTTATTAACGAGAATGACTTATGAAAAAAATAATAAATTTGGAAATAAAATTGTTTCTTTTATTAATGAAAAATCAGGATTAGAATTGTCTGAACTTTCTAATGGACAACTTTTTAAGATGAATAGTCATAGTAAAAAAATTGATAAGAAAATTTCAGATATTGTATTCTTATGTTTACTATCATTTTTTGTCTTCAAAATGAAATGGAACAATATAGAAGATACTTCAGGTATCAATAAAATAGCTTGGGGTTCTAGTGTCGTAATAGCTCCAATTTTAATAAATGCTTTCTTTGAAAACAAAGATAAACTTAAAATTGACCCTGATAGTGTATCGAAATTAGAAGAATTTAAAAAATCCAATAATGAAACAAAAGTATTTTTAAGTATTGCTTTAGCTTTAACATTTGGTGTAGGTGCAAAACTAGCGTATAGAATATATACTTGTAAAGGAGGTATGACTAAACCAATGATTATCCAAATGATTATTATAGGAACAACTGTTGGATTATTCTTACTCGTTAATAAGAATAAAAAAGAAAATTTTGGTTCAAGTACAGAAGATAGTCTTGGTGAATATTTTGAAGAATTATTTAAAACTAAACACACGAATGTAAAATACCAATGGAAAGAAAGAGATAATTTTTTAAAACAAATTAAAAAAGAAGATTTTAAAACATATGATGAAATTTCAAATGGTTTTGATTCGTTTAGGTTAAATCAATTTAAAATTGATCTTGAAATTAGAAGGAAAAGAGTAAATGAATATTTTAAAGATCAAACATCAGCTGACAACCGTTTTACGAGTAACAAATTTGAGACTATTAATGTTCAAACAGCTTATAAGGCATTAAAATTATTATCAGATTGGCCTAACTTATGGAAGGCTTCTGAATGGATGTATAAACAAATGGAAGAATGGTTCGAACAAGGTTATTGGGAAAAGTATGAGAAAGAAGGTAGACCATATCCAGGTATGTCAATAAGATTATACAAACATTTCTTAATGAACAATGACGGTAGTATGGTAAAATTATCAAAAGATACTGTTCCTTCAGAAGACATTAGAAAAAAATGGATATTCATATTAGTAATGGGCAATCTATTTACTTTTATGACGAGTAAAGACGTGCTTTTAAATAGTACTGAATTTAATACTTATGATAAAATCAAGGGTAATTTTAAATATTTATATTACTATACACATATTTTTATGGCTTATCACGATAATATAGATTATAGACATCCAAGGGAATTTCTTATTAAAAAATTCGATCCATCTCAACCAGTAGATGAAGTGTTTAATTTTTATAAAAATAAATTAAAAAACCCACCATCAACAAATCATCAGGCATACAAATATAAAACCCAATTGCCTTTTACTCAGAGACTAGTACATGATATCCATAAAAAATCTGGAATTTTTTCTAATGACGATTATAATTTCAAAAAACATAAAATTCCATCTGATTATACACCTAAAATTGAGAGTTATAAACAATTAATGTATCATGCAAATAAGCTTCATGAAGAATTTTTAAAAAAATATCCAACTGAACCTACACTTGAAGACGTAAAGAAACATGAAAAAATTGAACCTTATAATGATATATTCAAAAAAACATTTAAATTTTCTGAAAAAGAAGAATTCATAAAAATACAGATGGAAATAGAAAATTGTGCTTTTAATGAAGCAATAAATGTTTCAAATGAAGCAACTGTTATTGAAAAAGAAAGTAAAGAGAAAATGAACAAAAGTTGGGTCATAGCTTTCTTATTGATACTTTCATTTACAGTATGCAAGAAAGATACCATAGACTACATTATAGAAGGTAGTTTATGGGGTTATCTTATTCAAAATATTGCTAGATGGGACGACATTAGTCCTAATCTAATGTAACATTATTAGGATTTCTTTCTAATAATACTACTTGTAATTTCATTCTGCACAATGGACAATCTGATTTGTCATTAAACCATTTAATGATACAATTTTCATGATAATGATGTTTACAAGGTAAAGTAACATTATTATCATCAAATTTTTCTAAACATATACTACAGTATTCTTCATCTTCTAAGGGTATTTTATCAAATACTAAAGGATAGATTTTTTCAGACTTTCTGAATATGTTTCCCATATATAGAACAAATATTTTATTTTGTATTACCTCCTCTTGTAATTATCAACATCATTTCATCATTCATTTTGTCTAATTGTTGAGGAGTTATTCTGTTGATATCTGAACGATTAAGATATTTTTGAAGTTGTTGAACTTTAGCTCTTTCTCTTTTTATTTCTTGTTGTAAGAGTTGTTGTTTTCTTTTTTCTTCTTCTATCTTTCTTTGATGTTCTCTTTGAGTTTCATCATATTGTTCCTTTAGTTCATTGGCAAAATTTAAATAGTCTCCTTCGTTATTCATATAACAATAGAGAATATTTAAAATATTAATAAAAATCTTATGAATTATTATATGTTCAAATATTGCGTGTGGTATTTATTAAATGATACCCATTTAATCAATAATAGAATAAAAATTAACAGTAATTTATTAAAAACTTTACCATTTCCAGGTCATATAACTATAAAACACACCCTAGATAGAAATCAAGCTGAAGACGTATTTGAAGAATATTCTAAGAAAGAGAAACCTTTTTTTTTAAGATTTGGACAACTCACTTGTAGTAGTACAAAGATTGAAAATACTACTTTTCATTCGATTGAACAACCTTTGAAAGTTTGTGGAATGTATATACCAAATCCTCATATATCTATGGCTTATAAAACAGACAAAGAACCTTTCACGTCAGATGAAGTTGAAAAAATAAATACGTCAACCTTTAATATCATCTATAGTGATTTTTCGTTGTGTATAGCTGATTGTTTTTCTGAAAATCCTAACGAATGGAAAATAATTAAAAAAATTTAAACAAATACCCAATCGGAATCTTCGTTATTTTTTTTTAGCCTTTTTCCTTCTAATTCTATAGGGAGGAAGAATTGTTTGTAAAGTAAAGACATAATATCTTCTTGTAACATTTCTCTAAGTATCATTTCGAATTCATACATGTTAGGTTAGTATAAAGATATATATTAATATTAATTAAATGAAGTTAATAATATTTTTTTTAATGATTAATTTATGTACGTCACAGATGTACACTAGAATACCATTTAGTGAAGTTGAAGAAGAAGTTTTTGAATTTCTTTATCAAAATCATCTACAAAACTGTTTCAAGTATAAAAAAAATACAAATGTACTTTTATTAAAGTGTTTAAATAATGAAATATTATATGACGTACATTTTTCTATAAGAAAAAGTTATGAAATCCCTAATGATTATTTAGCTATCACTGTCTAACAATATAGTATAACACATTACCCATTGAGTAAATAATACATGAATTATATCACCTATTTTATTATTATAATATCCTTTGTTTAAGAAATACATATTAATCAAAAAAGAAAAACAACCTATAAATGCACCTATTATACATATGGGACAATTATAAATAGTATATAATGTAATAATAACATTTACAGTTATATCGTAATATTTAAGATAAATATTCTTTTCATTAGTGTGGAATAAAATCCCATTAATGAAAATAATATAACATCTATTATAATTATAAAACAACCCAAAGTATAAATATATTAAAACTCCTAAAATATTTATTATTCTCATTATACGTAAGTTTCTATGAATATTTAGCTATCACTGTTTGAAATTACATCCCATTCCTTCATTCTTTCTTTTAAATCCTGTATTTCTCTTTCTTGTTTCACAAGAATAGAAAGGACAATGTTAAAGAGTTCATAATTTCTATAAGGTTCTTCTTTTAAAGGATATTGAAGATCTTCTTTTTGACCATTGTAACAGTTAGCTTTCATGATATTATCCCTAGTTGCTTCAAACTTTTTGTTACATCTAATACCATAAGAATATTGATAATTTTTTGAATGAAAATTGAAATGTAAATCTTGTTCTCTTAAGAGGCCAAATAATTTTTGTGTTCCTTCTTTTTTTATACTTTCTTGAATTTCTTTGTATTCATTTATTCGAAGTTCTAATTTTTGTGTTTCTTCTTTTAATTTCGTTAAAAGTTTTTTTTGTTCATCCATATTACGTCTTTAAAATGAATTAAAGATAATTAATCTTCAATAAATAAGATGGAAGAAAAACAATCAAATAATTTAATTGATATTTTAAATAATATTTTAGAAAAAAGTACTTACCCTGATGTTTCAAAAAGTCTTAATGTTGCTATAGGAACTGTTAAGAGATGGTCTCAATTAAAAAGAGTTCCTAAATCTTATACATTTGAATTAATGAAATTAGCTAATATAGATATTGATTATTCTAAATTTTCGTATAAGGAAAAAGACCAATTTTTTACTCCTATGAAAACATCTAAATATTGTTATTCTAAATTTCTTGAAATTATTTCTCAATACGGAGATGATAAAAATAGTTATTATTTTATCGAACCATCTGCTGGGAATGGAGTGTTTTTAAAGCTTTTGCCAAAAAAAAGAAGAGAGGGTTTTGATATTGAACCTAAATATCATGAAATCAAACAACAAGATTTCTTAGAATGGAAACCTAGTGATTGTGATAAAAAATATGTAGTAATAGGTAATCCTCCTTTTGGTCTTAGAGGTCAATTAGCTTTAAAATTTATAAATCACGCTAGTGAGTTTTCTGAATATGTTTGTTTTATATTACCACAACTTTTTGAAAGTGATGGTAAAGGAGTTCCTCGTAAAAGAGTTAAAGGTTTAAATTTATTGTATAGTGAGAAATTACATACTAATTTTGAATCACCAGAAGGTAAAGATATAAAAGTAGAATGTATATTTCAAGTTTGGTCTAAAGTCCATAAAAATGATTTGTATACTATTAAAAAAAAAGATAGTAAGATAATGAAAATTTATAGTCTCTCTGACGGAGGTACACCGTCTACTACAAGAAACAAAAAAATGTTTTATAAATGTGATGCCTATTTACCTTCTACATGTTTCGGTAGTAGTAACATGAAATATTACAAAAGTTTTGATATATTACCAAGGAAAAAAGGATATGGTATTGTCTTTCTTAAGAATAAAAAAGAAAACATAAAGAAATTTGAAAATATAGAATGGTATAAAGTTGCTTTTCTATCTACTAATAGTGCATACAATATTCGTTCTTCTCAAATACTAAATGAATTCAATGAATAATTATTGAATTTACAAAAGTTTTGAATAATGTAAAATCTTGAGTATCATTATCTAATGATAATGTGTATTTATTTTTTTTATTTATATTTAAAGTTGTATCTAGTTTAAAAGCTCCTTTTTGTTTTCTCCAAGTAATAGATTTGGTTGGAAAATAAGGAACACATTTATGAGAAGAATCACTACCGGACTTTTTATAAAATTCTGATGTAAAATTCTTAAAAATTGTAATATACATTTTATCAGGTGCTATATCTAAGAATAGCATATATTCTGCTTTCCACGGAACTTCTCCAAGTTCATGTTGGAATGTATTTCCGTTACTCCCTAGCCTTGCTGTTTTTATTTCTACAGTTTTTGAGTTTATTTTACCATCTCCTTCTCCTCCTCCTAAAGTTTTAGTTTTTATTCCATTTATATCAGAATCAATACCTGCTAACAAACAAAAATTATCAATTATTTCTTCTCCTACTTTACCTACATCATCATTTTCCATAGAAGAAATATTTTTCCATCGACTATTCCCCCAAATATTTCTTTTTTGTTTTTTTTCATATTTTTTATCAATTAATTCAGTTACAATACTGAAAAAACTTTTCTTTTCAATACTTAAAATAGAAAAAGACTTTTCTATTTTACTGATAGAATCATAAATAACATTTTTTATTATTTTATCAGTTGACATATTATACGTCTAATTACCTTTTTCTTTTATTACCTACATCATTGTCATTTAATGATTTAACTTGCTTTACTGTATGTAGAATTTTATTAAATAGTTCTTGTTCATTTTCTTTCTTAATTAAATATTCTTTTATTGTTGATATCATTGAGTTAGTATAATATTTTAATATTTCTTCTTCATGATTTTCAGAAGCAGTATTAATGTAGTCTACTCTATTCATATTAAATTTTTTACCTTTATCCCAAATTCGAATATCCATTTTACGTCTTATTTAGCAAACATATCCTATTCCATTTCTTGGATCTTCTGGCCATTTTCCTTCGTTATCATTATAAACTATTCTTTTGTTGTCTCTTTCAAAATTTGCCCAATTTCCAAATTGTTTACTTATTATTTTATATTTCACATTTATACCAACTAGTCTTATAAAATGAGTAAGTATAACTCCATTCCTACAACTCCACTTAGCTAGGACTGTCATTTGTTTATCTTTTAATTTAATTATTTCAAGTATTTGTTCATCATCCATAAATGTTTTCCAAACAAATGTTAATTCTTCTCCGTTAGGAAGTTTGTATCTTGAGAATGTTGTTTTCCATTGGTTATTAACTTCAGTAATTTTTAGTTTCTTATGTTCTAAACCCTTCCCTTTTAGGACAAAAAAAGAAATATGTTTATCAAGATTAAAAATTATTATTATATCCATATTTACGTCTTTTAACAATAATATTTTTTGAATAAGTAAGTATCTCTAGTAGAAATTACACTTTTACAAATATTTTGTAAACTAGGTACACTTTTACAATAATTTCTTATTTGGTCTAAGTATGGAAGTTTTATTTCATAAAATGGATTATAAATATGAGTCCAAACTAAATGTCCAGTAATTACTTGTCTAAATATTACATTATAAGGTGCTCTACTTATAGAATCATCATTTACATAAAATCCAATGAAAGGCTGAGGAACATTGTAAAATTCTCCATCAGGTCTAAAAGCTCTATTGACAGAATATTTTCTATATGTAACTAACTCATTTGTATATGTCATTTTAAACATCTTACGTATATACAACATTTAATCATCTTCTTTTTCATTAATCTCAGATAATTTAGGGTATTGAAAATTCTTTTCATAATCTTCTCTATACTTCAAAGCTTTTTTCAAATGCTTGCAAATAAATTGACGATGAGGGTTATAAACCCATGCTGGACATGTACAAGTCATGTTTTCTATATCTACATCATAGATATCTCCTTTACTACCTATCGCTTTAGTAAAAATTATTGTTTTCAGTAAAACTTCAATTTTACTTAATATTTCTTCAGTTTCTATTTTTTCTTGTTCTTTTAAAATTTCTTCATCAAATTCTTCTTCAGAAGAAACCATAGAATAATCATCATCTTCTACCTTTACATTTGTTTCTTCTTCTACATTCATTTCTTGTTTTACATTCGTGTGTTTTTTCAAGTCTACAGCAATCTCATGTAGAGCATCTGCTATTAGACTTAAATCCATTTGGGGAGTTTTCTTTAATAATTCCATTTTACGTCTTGTTCCCTACTTTTTTTCCATAATTTACAAAGGCAACAAATAATTGCTAAAACTATTATTGATGGTAAAAAAAATATGATAATTGATGGAGTACAATCTACATCCCCGATTGAAGAGGAATTAAATTTTACATAAGGAAAATCTTTTACAACATATTTATTACAAAACTGTGAATATATTGTAATATTACAATTCTCTTCTTTAAAGTTTTCAAAAAAAGAAGGTGGGCAAATTTTACAAACATTATTATGTGTCAGATAATAATCTTGGTAACATTCTACACATTCTCCACCTATTAAGTGTATTCTACAACCTTTACTTTTATGTGCTATATGATTCATATTACGTTTGAACTTAATTTTCTTGTTTAATTGAAATTTCCCACCTTGGGCCTTTTGTTCTTGTGATATCGATGTTACAATTGTACTTTCCATAATACTCTTTACATTTATTAATAAAATCTTCTTTTTTAAAGAATCTTGAAAATCTAAATTTGATATCTTCTTCTTTACGAGCATTACGATTCCATCTAGTTGGTGTTTCTATCCCATCTTCAAGAATAATAAAATCTTCTTCATTCCTTAGAAGCCAAAACCATTGAATCTGTTTAATTCCAGATGATTCTTCTGCATTTTCTAATAATCTAGATATTTCATCTTCAGGAAAACAGACGGAATTAAGTGCTATTTTTTCTGCATTTTCAATTGCAGTCTTAAATATTTCGTTTTTTCTTACTTTTTGTTCTTTTCTATCTTTTTGTATAGAAATAGATTTTTCTACTAAAGATAAAGTTTTTTGTTGAACATTTATTTTTGTTGTTTCTTTAACTGTTTGGTCTTCCATGATACTATTTACGTCTATCTTTCTTTATATAAATTTAAAAAAAAATTATTCATCATCATTTTCTTCTTCTTCACTACTACTACTACTGTCTTGTAACGAATCAGCAAATTTCTTCACATCTAGAAGAGAAAATTTTCCATCTTTGCTAGTTCCTATTGCCGTTTTGAAGTGTTCATGAGAATCAATTTCATTTGTTTGTGCAAATTCTCTTGCTTTTTTACTCGCAAAAAGGTCACTAGGTGCTTTCTTTTTTTGATCTACTATTCCTAACTTTTCTTTTACATCTTTCAAAGAAACTTTTTCCATTTGTGGAAAATCTTCTTTACTAAGATTATTTTCATCTGCTAATGTTTTTGCTTTTTTACTAATAAAAGGTTTAATACTTGGTGCTTTCTTTTTTTCTTCTACTTTCAATCCTAATAATTTCTGAACATCTGTAGTAGTATAACCTTTAGTACTACTACCAGATACTGTAAAAAGTAATTCTAAATTTTTATCAGAATTATTCCATATTTCTTTTGCTTTTTTACTTGCAAAAGGACTATTGATTTTGATGACATCCTTAAGTGAACCAAGACCTTGTTTCATAGAAAAAGGTCCTTGTTTACTTAATTCAGATAATACTTTGATAATTTCGTAAGTTTGTTTTGTTGTAGCCATTATACGTCTCTAAACATTTATAATACATTAATCAAAGTCGTTAAATTATCAGATGTTAAATTAGGTGTATTTATTAGTCCATTTGTTATATCCAAAATTTCTCCTGTACATATATGAGGACATTCTTCCTTAAAATATATTAAGAAGAATTTTGGATTCTTTCTGAAAAAATCTTTTATTTGACTAATTAAAAAAGAGAAATAAATTCTATTAGCCCATTCACTTATACTTCTACTTCTAAGTACAAAATTAGAAGATAGTATAGCAAAAATTCCAATATCTGCATCTAAAATTCCTGATTGTATTAAGATATTTAAACCTTGTTTTGCTGTATTAAAATTCATCTTGACCAATTCTCCAAGAATTATCTAAGATATTAAAAATTTGAAAAAAATTACTTCATATGCCGACAATGACCTCGGTACTGGAATCCTTTACATGTACATTTACCGTCGACCACTGGATATTTGCGCTTCATATTTGGAAAAAATTTTTGGTCATAGAAGTCTTTTGAAGACGAATAGGTTCTAGAAAATTCATCAATACTTGTAGTACCCATACTGGTATTACATTGTTGACAAATCGGTCTAAAATTGTCAATGGAAAATTCTCCACCTTTTGCTTCGGAGATATTGTGACCTACATGCCAAGAACCTAAAGACACTAATTGATTGTTACACCATGAAACATGACATTTTGTTTGCCATACTTTACCTGCGTACTTTTCCCATACTGCTTTTCTTACTCTTTTTGGTATAGTTTTTTTTTTTACACTTGAAGGTTTAATTTCCTTCTTTTTGTTTTTCATTTGTTTTTCATATTCATGTATGAACCTTTCCTGTCCGTCCTCGATCAAACGGTGCATAGGTTCCCAAGTATTGTGTTTGTTTGAATAGTTTTTCCATTTTACTTGATACTCTCTTTTCTTTTTAACTTTTCTGACATTAACTATTTTATGAACAAAATACTTTACCATGTGTTATTATACGTCTGTTTACCCTAGTCCTTCTTCCCTAGTTAATAATCCATTACTTTCAACTGGGCTTATTAAGTTATATCTACAAACTGGGCACGTATCTTCTTTTTGAACCCATGGTATAAAACAATCGTTACAAAATTTATGATTACAAACAGTAATTATAA
>Ga0115013_10002144_pt1 | contig 11074 bp, 2 predicted proteins | sample SouAtlMetagenome_2_FD_88686 | JGI IMG/M metagenome (GOLD analysis project Ga0115013, IMG submission 88686) | Marine eukaryotic phytoplankton communities from Atlantic Ocean - South Atlantic ANT15 Metagenome | ecosystem: Environmental > Aquatic > Marine > Oceanic | place: South Atlantic Ocean...
ATCCCGCAACAAATCACTTATCACACGCGTGTGCTTGGCCCCAACTCTACTGACATAAGTGTACCTTAGCGTTATTCTGTGCTTGCACTAATTGGTCCTAATTGAATATGCTTTACTGTGACAGAGGAACGTTGTTGTAATAAAAATATACTAGTTTCATTAATCGTACTAACTAATATACACTTTGATTAAAATCTATGACTCGTTTCATTTTAAATGACATCAACTACTTGGGCCATTATTTACAGTTTCTGTGGTACTGTCTTTATTTCCTGCACGCCAGCGACCAAATAAATTTCCTTCTCGGATTGGTTGTTTCTTAGGTTGCTGTAGTTTGAAAGTTAATGCTGCTTGTAGTTGGTGTTGAAGGATCTCAACATTCTCCTCCAAATCGGCTACACAGGCACGTGATTCCTCGAGCGCCATTTCTATCTCGTTCATTTCTTCTCGTGTCTTGCGATACAAATCGTCGAATTCGTTTCCATTCTGTGATTTGTAGGCTGAGGAAACCTTTTGTTCGATTTCCAACTGTCGACTGAGTTCTTCGCGAGCCGCATCGGCCTCTTGCAAGAGCTCTTTTGCCGATTGTAAATCGAGTTTGCATTGGCTATACTTTTCTGCGATTTCATCTCGTCCAAGCTCTGCCTTGTCCAAAAGTCGTTGTAGCTCATTCTTTGCCAAGACCACGGCTTTTAACTTTGCGGATGATTCCTCGAGCTCATGAATGTCCTGGACAGCCTCTTCCAGCATTGTTTGCAAGTCTGCTTTTGCGGCATTTAGTGCCTGGATATCTTTCTTTGCTTTGTCGCGTTCCTCCTTCACCTCTTCAAAGTTTCTTTTGAATGTATTACATTGATCTGTAAGTTCGTTTTGTGCTTCTAGCATTTGGGCAATCGCGTCGTTATTTTGTTCAATTTTTTCGTTTTGCGTTTCGGTTTCTCGGAGTTTTTGATTCAAAATCGTCATGGCAGTCAAGAGCTCTTCATTTTTTGTTTCGGCCTCTTGAAGAGCTTCTGCCTCTTCCTCGAGATCACCTTCGATAGTTTCCGCATATACCTTCCAATCTTCAATTTGCTTTTTTAGAGTAACAACCTCATCCTTGAGATCTTCATTTATATCAACGGTCTCAAGGAGCGATTTCTCCAGTTCTTGACATTGGCCTTCCAAGTTACGGCCAACCATTGATCTTCGAATACTTTTTTCACGTTTCAAATTAGCCTTGTATTCTTTTAGCCGTGTTAAAAGTAACTCGTTTTCCTCCATAACATCTTCCATTCGACTTTCGAGCATCTCGTTCTCCATCTTCATACCTTCCATCCGATTCTCAATTTCTTTTAGCTGCAACCGCGTCCACTCGTGCCCATCTTCGACGGAATCGGGGTACGCGATTTTGTTTGCCAGTTCCTTGTACTGATCCGCTACTTCCCCCAACTCCTTTTCTAGTGTAGAGCATTGTTTCATAAGGCTACTTCTCCGCCTCTGCGCATTCTCTAATTCCTCTGATTGCTCCTTCAGATCAACCTTCGAGTCAAAAATGGTTGAATTCAATATGTCAATTTCGTCTCTCAGAGAATTCATTTCCTCGGTCAGTTCCTCGTTTGATTTGATAGTCGTTACAATTTCTTCCTCAAGCTGTGAACATTGATGGGCCAATTGATCGCGTTCGAATGCCTTTTCGCGCAAGCCTTCTATTTCATCGACGCTTTTATTTAATGCTTCAATGCGAGATGATTTTTCTCTCAGAAGCGCAGTGATTTCTCTATTTTCTTCTTTTGCTTCATCCACAAGATTCTTCAGCTCTGAGCATCGTGCCGTGAGGATATCATTTTCTTTTTTTCCAGCTTCATTTTTTTCGATGAGTGATTTTTTCTCGTCTTCGACCTGTGCCTTCAATCTCTCCATCTCCTTTTTGATATCGCACGATTCTTGTTGGTATTCATTGCATCTATCTTGTAGGCTTTTGTTCTCTTCGTTCGCAATGTTCAAACTATTCTTGACTGAATCCAGTAGCTTTCCGTCTTGTGCGAGAAGTTCATTTTCCTTGGTGGTAATGTCAAGATTGCTCTCAAGTTTTGAAATCTGGCTTGCAAAGCCTGAAATTTCCTCTTCTTTTGATCGAATAGATTCTTGTTGTGTCATATTTTCCTTAGTGGTAATGTCAAGGTCGCTTTCAAGTTTTGAAATCTGGTTCACAAAGTCTGCAATTTCCTCCTCCTTCAATCTAATAGATTCTTGTTGTGTCACATTTTCCTTTTTGGTAATGTCAAGGTCGCTTTTAAGTTTTGAAATCTGGCTCACTAAGTCTGCAATTTCCTCCTCCTTCAATCTAATAGACTCTTGTTGTGTCGCATTTTCCTTGGTGTCGCTTTCAAGTTTTGAAATCTGGTTCATAAAGCCTCCAATTTCCTCCTCCTTCAATCTAATACACTCTAATTGTGTTGCATTTTCCTTGGTCATAATCTCAAGATTACTCTCGAGTTTTGAAATCTGGTTCACAAAGCCTGCAATTTCCTCTTCCTTCAATCTAATAGATTCTTGTTGTGTCACATTTTCGTCCTCCAATTTAGATAGTCGAACCTTCATTCGGTCATACTCTTCTTTATCATTGTGCTTGGTTTCGCATTGGCTCGAAACTTTTCGGCTTCGTTGACGACTTGAAAGACGAGGGAAGGCCCCTGCTTTCTCCTCCATCGAGCATTCCTCTGATTCTTCAGAAGATTCAGAGTCAGAATACGATTCGGACTCAGATTCTTCTTCGGATGATTCAGACGCTTTTGATGACAATGAAGATACTGAAGAAGAACGAGATGCCAATGAAATTTCATCGATGTCCACTTCAGAATGCTCATCATAATCATCTTGCGAATATAAGGCACCCCTATCAACTGTCACATTGCGATCCAAAATTTGTCCATCGTTACGTTTTGAAGACTTTCCCTTTCCCGACTCGTCATCAGCGTTGTCGTCTTCGGTACCCTCGAGAGATGTCAATCGTTTGTAAAGCTCTGTGATACATTCAAGCTGTTCTGCTTGCTCACTTTTAAGGAGCTCTATCTTGGAAGCTAGATTCTTATTTTCCACCAGGGAAGATGCGAGTTCTGTTTCAAGATCGGCAATGCGACTTTTGTGTACCTCCTCTTCTTCTCTGAAAGCCACAACCTCTGAAAATCGAGATCGACTAGACTTCTCAAGCGCATCTAACTCTGCTTCAGCATGGGACAATCGATCTAAAGTACGCTGGTGTTCTTCTTCTTTCTCCTCAAATGACTCAATCGTAGCGGTCAACTTTCGATTTGTAGCCTCTGACGCACGTAACTTCAACTCGAGATCAGATAATTGATCGGAGAGGCGACGATTTTCTTCGTCTTTGTTGTTCGAAGATTGCGAGGTTGCTGAAAGGCATAGATTCATAGCTTTCAGCGATACCAGCTCGGATTCAATATCCGATATATGTTCCTGTAGTCGTTCGTTCTCCTTCTTTTGCGCCTTACACGTATTGATTTCCGCTGTGAGTTGATGGTTTTTCTCTTGAGATGATTGGAGTTCTTTCTCAAGTTCTGAAAGACGTGATTCCAATTGCTGGTCGTCAGCCTTTGACTTCTCCTTCTCTAACGATTCAATCACCTTCGATAGACGTGAGGATTTCATTGAAGATGCCACAAGGTGTTTTTCAAGATCTAAGATACGATCTGAAAGACGTTTGTTTTCTACATCCACTTTCGATAAGGCTTCAATCTCCTTGGATAGGTTATTCTTTTCTACAGAAACCTCATCGAAGTCTTTTTGTAGAGTAGCGATTTGCTCGATGAAACCTTGGCGCTCTACTGCCTCAGTATTTGCAATGGATTCGAGCTTTTCCTGTGCCTCCTGAATAGAGCTTAGCTTAGACATGAGCTCTTCATTTTCCAGTTTCGACGTCTTCAAAGATTTTTTAGTCATGGTTAACTGCGCTGCCATTCCATTGGCTTCCTCTGTATTCTTCTCGAGCTTTAGCTTAAGAAATTTCAATTCTTTTTCGGCGGCTTCGTTCTCTGAAACAATCCTTTCGTTGTCGACGCTAATCGAATCTAGTTTGCTCTGAAGTGTAGTGATTCGTTCCTCATTAATCTCGTTCTCGATCATTTTACTATCTAGATCTTCCTGTAACGCCTTTGTTTTACCATTTTGTTGTTCGACTTCAAGCGCCAGTTTCTTATTTGATTCTTCTACTTCTACCATCTCTATCTTTAGAGCAGAAACCTGATTTGTAAGTTCATCTTTCGCATCTTCGTTCTTTTCGTTCTTTTCGAATACCATTTCAAGTTGTTTTTCTAATCGGTCAATGTTTTCGTTGAGTCCTTTCTGCTCGGCAGTCTTCATCTCTCGCAAATCTTCAATTTCTTGCTCGAGTTCGATGGATCGTTTGACGAGTTTGTCGTTTTCATTTTCTTCATCTATGGTGCGTTGCACTGTCGCGGAAAGATAGTTGTTGATGTTTGCTAACGCAGTCTCGAGCTCACCTTCCAGCTCAACAATGCGTTCCGTCAACGTAGCTTGCTCCCTTTCTTTATCATCCTTTTCCGTTTCTAGCTCCTTTTCTAGTAAGACGTTACGTTTCTTGAGATGTAATTTCTCTTCTCGCATATTCTCTATTGCGGTCTCAAGTTCCTGTACGCGCTCTGAAGCTAAGTTTTCAACTTGTGCTTTTTCTTCTTTCTCGGATTCAGAAGAAGCCATCATTTTTTCGATTTGAGATGTTAGATTTTTACTCGTCTCGAGGGATGTATTCAATTTTTCCTCGAGCATAAATAATTCCAAACTGGTTGAGTCCTTTTCTTTTGTCATTTTGTCTAACGCCTTACTAAGATCCAGGATTGTCTGCCCCGTATGTTCAGCACTCTTCTCTGCAATCTTTTGAAATTCCTGTCCTTCAGCTTCGAGTCGAAAAACTCTGTCAAAGAGATCCTGATGTTCGTCGTTCACCTTTTTCAAAAGTTCCTGCTCGGTCTTCACTTTCGATTCATAAGATGCAATTTCCGATGAAATGTCGGAATTGGTCTTCCTACTCAATTCAAGCTTTTCTTCGAGCTCAGTGATTTGCTCGATAAATTTCTCTTGATTATTTTTGTTGAAGTCTAGCTCACTCCCCAAATCTGCGCAACGAGCAACGGCAAGGTTGTGTTCGTTAACCTTTTCATTGTAAAGCAATTCAATTGATTGCAATTGCGAAGATATCATTTTGTTTTCGCTATTTGTTTCTTCAATTTGCAACTCCAGTTCCGCAACTGTTTTCCGTAACTGTTTCGCCTCTATCCTGCATGATTGTGAGACTTCGAGGTCTTTTTCAAGCGTCAATAATTCAGCTCGAAGAAGTTCTATTTGTTTTGAATCATTTCTTCTCTCCTCGGCTATATCTCTCAGATTTTGCGTTGTTACACGCTTCTCCACACCAGCCACACAAGAAGAAAGAAGTCCTTCTATTTGTTGCCTCGTCATCATATCCTGAATCTGCTTTTCAGTTCGTTTCTCTTCTTGCTTTGCAATATCGACCATTCCCTGCAATTCTTTCACTCGATTCATTTCCTGCTCTAATTTCTCGTGTAGACCCTTTTCTATTCTCTCCTTCTCTATCCTTCCTTTTTCCTCTGCCATCTCGAGTTCCATTGTCAGCTTGGACATACGAATAGCTAAAGTTTCATTTTCGATGGTATGAACTCTATTGGAGACGTTGACATTGTTGTCACCAAGTCCCATATCATCCTTTTCATATGACTCTTGACCATCGATTTTGGTCGCATCAAGATGGATTTTGCGTTCCAACGCTTCCAGATACTTTTGAAAGATTGCCTCGTCACTTTTCCTTACTTCTATCGCAGTATTTAGCTGTTCCTCGAGTTCGGTGATACGATGATCTCGCGCTTGTTTGTCGTTCTCAAGAATCAACAAAAGTACAATCACCAATTTCATTTGTATGTTGTGCTTGGCTGCGTTATCTTGTTCTTGCTCGAGCCTGGCAATGCGATCATCTCTCTCTTCCTTGTCTTTCTCAAGTTTGGCAATTCGATCATCTCTATCTTCCTTGTCTTTCTCGAGTTTTACAATGCGATCATCTCGGTCATTTTTGTCTTTCTCGAGTTCAGCAATGCGATCATCTCGGTCATTTTTGTCTTTCTCGAGTTCAGCAATACGCTGATCTCGATCAATTTTGTCTTTCTCGAGTTCAGCAATGCGCTGATCTCGATCATTTTTGTCTTTCTCGAGAGCCAATAGTAGCGCTAGCACCGACGTCTTCTGTATGTCGTGCTCGACTGTACCATCTTGTATCACCATCAACGGCATTTGCTTGATTTGTTCCGAATCCTCATTCGGATTTTCGGGATCTTGCGTAGGCTTTCTTTTAATCTCGCCGTCATCATTCGATTGCTGCTCTGTGTCCTCCCCAGTACTGAGCGGTAATATTTCACCTGCTTGCACTTCCTGTTGCAACTCTTCGCAAAGATTCACCACACGGTTCAGACGATCATTGTCCTCTGAACCTTTTCGTAGAACATAATTGTGCTCTCGTATTGTTTCTAACTCCTTCTGGCTCTTGGTAAGGCTCAACTCGAGTTGTGCACAGTGATCCTTCGATGCATGCAAATCGGATACGGCCTTTTGTGACATTTCCGTAAGCAATCGATGATCGACTTCCAGATTTTCTTGGGCGCGGGTCAGTGTTTTCTCCCGCTGCCTCATGGCTTCAAGCTCCTCATTCATTCGGGATAATCGACTGATTAGGAGGTTGTTCTCGTTCTCGGTCTTTTGTATCTCTGCGGAATCTATAGATTGTTCCCTTAGCATTTCCTGAACTTTGGAGGATTTTTCAAGCTCTTCTTGTAGTTCCTGGCATTGCTTCTTGAGGTTGATAGAAGTCTCGTCTTGTGGTCTCGAAGTTAGGCTGTGTATCTTTTCGTTGGCCTTCTTAAGTTCGTTTTCAAGTGTTCGACAGCGACTCATAACATGCATCACGCTCTCGAATCGTTCCTCACTTCGGGCTGAAATGTCTACAGTAGAGTTATCAGGGAAAAGATTGAGATTTTTAAATCCATGCTGTGGTGTTGCAAACTTGGAAGGCGTTGAGCGGGGCGGTGCCACATAGCCACGGGTTTCAAATGGGAGCCTATCACTCCCATTCTGAACAGTTTGGGATGAAATTATGTTGATGAATTCTAATGGGCGATTGGTCTCATCGACGTTTATTGACGATATTGGCATCATCCGTCTGGGAGGTGTTGCTACTTGAGCTGCCAGGGCTGGTGTCGCAGCCTTGTCATTGGATGGTTCTCCCGACTTTTGCTGATATACTGAGACTGAGGAAGTCGTCCCAGTGCTACCGTCTAGAGCCGTTCGGGGGCGCTGGTTTTCTTCTACCAAATCTTCGACATGCTGTTGAAAATTAGAATCGTCTTTTGACTTTTGATCTGACTCCTGAACCCGATGGTTCGCTTCAGTGGCATTAGTATGGTGTTCCTCTGCCTCAAGATATTCCTCGTCTGTGACATCAATGGATTCTTGGATACTTTGCACAATAGGATGAGATTCTCCCCAGACAGCCTCTTCGATACGTAGGGACGCTCGCAGCATAATCAATGCGTTGGACAAGACACTCATAGCTGACATAGTACTTGCAGCATCGTCGGGGAGATAGATCCCCGCATCCTTCAATCGTATACGCTTTGAAGGTCTCCGCCTCCAGGCCGCCGTTGGGGAACGCATGGTGTCAGCACGAATCTGGTATGCTATGGATTCCTTCAACCGCAGGCGGAGGTAGTGTCGCTTAGCGATATCAAGTTCAATAGAGGCCGTGTTTCCCATCTTCTGTTTCTGATGCTGCTTCCACGACAATATTTCTTCGAGGCGAGCCAATATTCGTTCGTACGTTGGGTGCTTGATCATGCTGGGTACGTTGTCATCATCATCGAGGGAACACGCACTGGACATATCGATAGACGATACTGAGGCATCATTTGCTGAATGCGATGAAGAGCTTTCGTTCGATGATACCTCTGCCAATGCCGAAGGAGCGAATCGCACCGTCCCGCAAAAAGATTTTAAGGCCGATCGATACCAAAAGGCAGCGGCGTCAAAATCTTTGTTAGCACCCGTGATGTTCCTTGTTGGAGCATTTAACTTGCGTAGACCTATCTGACGAAAACACGAGGCAATCTTGAGACGTAAATTGTCGTTCTTGTGATTTTCATCAGAAAAGGATTCCATGGCCTTTTGATAGTGGACTAGCGCCTTATCGAGGTTGTCTCCAACTAGGGATTTGCCATCAGCTACGGCAAACATACATGCATCGCCCCTATCCTCATTCCAGGTTGCAACTCGCAGTGTATGTAGCTTGCAAGCCGATTCCAGAGGAGTCATGTGACAAAAGGGAGACGGCGAAGATTCCCACAGGTTGGTTAGAACGAGCTGAATATCCATCAAGGGCGACACAAAACCATTGAGGAGCAGCGCAGTAGCTGCATCCTCTTCGGATTCGACCTTGTGTTCTGCGTCATTGACTTCTTCTCGATCTAATAGATGATATCGTAGACGCAAGCACGCCAAAAAGGATTGGATGGCATTACCCTCATTTGTTTCTTTGGCCAGGTCAACGATAACGTCCAACGAGGTTTCAGTCGAGGAGCACGAGGCAAGCTTTCGGAAGGTCAGGCCCATCCAGTAAAATATTTGGGACAAGACAAGCCATGATCGGAATTCTCTTCGATCAGTTACCCCACTCCCGATGGTTCGTTCTAAAATATATATGGCAGATTGGTATTCCTGGATGGCGGCATTCAGGTCACTTGCCGACGACGACAATGATACGAGCTCTTGACCTTTGATACAGTGTTTGGCTGCATCGCGAAGAACCTTAGCTGTCAAGCTTGTCGTTGTTGATGTTTCCTCTTTGTGCAGTGGCCCTTTAGGCGAAGGAGACGATGAAAGATTCACTGCCTCTGTCGCCTTTTCTTCTTTCAACAGCGTCTTTGATTGGAATTTAGCCTTCGCGGCATAATTTTTGTTGTCGTGGTACGCATTTCCAGAAGGCCAGGCAAAGGAGGAGGAAGTAGATTGATCGTTTTGTGAAGATGTGGTTGGAGCTGCTGTGGACGCATTGGCAGCTTCTTGCGTCGACGTATCTTTTCGTAGCTGCTGGGAAAAGTCTCTCATAATAGAAGGTAGAACTTGTGTCAGTTTTATAGCCGCTATGCGATTTCAATATAAAGAATCTCCGGGAACTTGAAAGTCTGATGTACTTGATTTCTCAACCCAAATTATAAACCATGAAACCGACAAAGCTTCCGGCGAGGTAGGTTGTGAATATCCAGCGTGTAGAGTGTCGACGATGCGTGTGACTTCGACAAGTGTTTCTCAATTATTCCTCACGACTAATCTTTAAGCAGCATAATATATTCTTGATGATTGAGTGACTGATGGATAGGATCATTCGTTCTATATATGCATCCTTGTCCGATGTAAGTGTCTGTGAGACACTTAGGTTTCTTGAAGAGAATATCGCTCAACTTCAGTTGAGAGGAAAACAATTATTCGGGGGCGAACACTCAACATTCACGTGAAAAATCATAGGAAGAGTCTTTCGGCAGGTTGGAAAATTTTTGGGACATGCCCCCGCTTTCTCGCCAAAATTGCTCCTGCAATTTTTAGTCATAAAATAATTCTCCAAGGGGTCATTTGCGAAACAAAGCATATCGTTCAAATAGATTTTAAGACCGACCACGATTGGAAAGGTGACATCTGTGACAAAATCAATCAACTAAGTTGTCTTCGTCAATTTCCGATAGAATCTTCGTTTTTGTTGCAACTATAAAATGAATGTGTATTGTTAGCATTGAAAAACGTATTTCCTAGTAAGATTACTATAATCTTTTGTTTCTAAAATTTCTAAAATTGCGCGTGGCCAAAGGCCATCCATCATGACTTCTATTCTCCTTATTGTGCGACTTTCACGACAAAATCGTTTTTGAGGTCATGGTCGTCCTACACCAACGTGTATTTGGTTCATGTCTGAACCTCTTGTCTGAAATGTACAGCTCTATATATTGAAGCTTTTGAAAATTGTACTGGCTGTTTAGATCGCCAAGGGTATTCTTGGTGGAGAAGAGGGACGACGACTTGAATGGAGGAGAGAGAGAGAATCCTCGAAAAAAATTTGCAGTCGATTTTTCGTTGCAAAGTCACAGAGTATGTCTACGGAGTAGTGCATGTGCTACTATGGCTCGACTTTTCTCGTCATCAAGCTCCACAATCAAGGCATCGCTCCTATCCTTGTTGTCATCGCGTATTCGAATCTTTTTGTAAAACTTAAAGTACGAGCCGGCAACCTGAATCATCATTTCCTGCTTCTTTGAATCGGAATTCAAAAATGGAGGAAGGTAGGCATCGATGAATTGACTAAATCTGATGTTTCCCGGAGTGTTGTAGACTTTTGCATCTATTCCACAAAGAACATCCAATGGACCCATATCGTCGATAGTGCTGTATGTTTTCAGCATAGTACCAGTAGTAGTGTGAACTGGTCTCCTTGTTGGTGTTGTCGAGATTATAAGACTGTAAATATTATGAGATAAATCAGGCTTGGAGCTTTTCCGAAGCAGGGTTATTAGCGGCAAAAGTCTCTTTCTTGCTTTTCCGGAAGCCATGAATCGTTCTAAAAATTGTGTTCAGTAGGATCGAGCGCTCAGATTTCAACAAGTCAACTTTCGAATTGCCTGAGCAATCTATAAAAGCCCCCGACTTGGTTTTTGGTATGCAAGACAATATTGCCCAAGTTAACAAAAACTGCATGCAGGTTAGTTCAACCAAATACTTATCCTTTGTTCGATCGGGTCATCCAACTTTGAAAAGCGTTCAAAGCAGTTTGTCGTCGCTGGGAAAAGGATCGGATCGGGAAAAGGAACGAAGCGCCTTCGAAATAGTCGGACGAGTCAAGATAGGAGTCATCGATGCACACGAGGAAAAGATCTTTCTCTCGTCTCTGTTACACACTAGCAATTGCGGCGAAAAGCTTCTAAGCAACCATTTACTACCAAGAAAATGGGAAGAA
>Ga0115013_10002145_pt1 | contig 11069 bp, 13 predicted proteins | sample SouAtlMetagenome_2_FD_88686 | JGI IMG/M metagenome (GOLD analysis project Ga0115013, IMG submission 88686) | Marine eukaryotic phytoplankton communities from Atlantic Ocean - South Atlantic ANT15 Metagenome | ecosystem: Environmental > Aquatic > Marine > Oceanic | place: South Atlantic Ocean...
ACGAGATGCAAAACTTGAATTTTCACGAGTTAGATAGTATAATAACCAGAGTTGGTGAAAACTGTAAGATTGTTTTCTGTGGAGACGCAGCACAGTCTGACCTTGTGAAGACCAACGAACGAAACGGAATCCTTGATTTCATGAAGATTATCCAAGCAATGACAGAAGACTTTACCTGTGTAGAGTATGACGTTAATGATATTGTTAGATCTGGATTTGTTCGTAACTATATCATGACTAAAATTGCACTCGGTATTTAATGTTTGTTCATTTAGATAATTTAAAAGGTGAGACTGATTTAACAGCAACCATGATTGACGGGACTCGTTTCTACGAAGTCCCATCAGGAAAGATGTATCCATCTATCACATCTGTCACAAGTTTCTATAACCGTGAAGTCTTCGTTAAATGGAGAAAGAAAGTTGGGAACGATGAAGCAAATAAAGTTCTTAGAGAGTCTACATTTCGTGGGACAAAGTTCCATGATGCAGTAGAACAATACATTAAGAATGTTCCTATCAAGGATATTGAGATGCTTCCTGCTACGAAGTTCCTTCTTCTATCAGCGAAGAAAGATCTGGATCGTATAAATAACATACATGTTATAGAACAGTCGCTGTATAGCGACTATCTTGGTCTCGCAGGACGAGTAGACTGCATCGCAGAGTACGATGGAGAACTTGCAGTCATCGACTTTAAGACCTCGGCCAAGATTAAACCCGAGGAATGGATTGAAAATTATTTCGTGCAAGAGACTGCTTACGCTTGCATGTATTTTGAAATGACTGGTATCCCAGTCAAAAAAATTGTTACTATTATGGTTGCCGAAAACGGAGAATGCAAAGTCTATGAAAAAACAAACAAGAGTTACTATATTAAACTTCTCACAGAGTACATCAAAAAGTTCGTCGATTACAAAGCAGGAGAATATGGAGAACCAAGTTGATGATCTGATCAAGGAGAAGTTTCTGTGCCAAGCAAAGTTTGCACAGGAAGTTGAGAGTCTGGTCAAGGAATACAAATTCAATTACATCGATGCTATCCTCACGTTTTGTGAAGAGAACAAGATTGAAATGGAATCTGTTGGTAAACTGATATCAAAACCATTGAAGGAAAAACTTAAGTATGATGCTACTCAACTTAACTTCCTGAAGAAAACTACAAGAGCAAAACTCCCATTATGATTTCCAAAAGTGAACTATTACATTATAAAATTCAAGCAGCAATGCGTGAGCATTCGTGGATAGATAATGAATTAAAGTATCTTGGTGAGCGTGAAGGGCATCATTGGTATCTTATCAAGGGTGAGCACATGGTCAAGGCAGAAGAAATTGAAGGTTTTGATAGAATTGATGATGACACCGATTGATGTATACAAAACATACCTAGCATTCAAAAATCATTTCACCAAGAAGAGTTACAACTATTTTAAGTATGGTGGTAAATCTAAAGCATCCGTTCAAGCATATAACAAGCGTAAGGATCGTTATTTCTTTGAGCGGATGTCTCGCAAGAAGAGTGATGAGGAAATCAAAGATTACTTCTTAGCAAACTTTGTTGAATGCGATGACCCTGACCGACTGTGGATTGGAGAGATCATATCCAGCGGTGAGGATAACCTAAAGTCTTGGAGGAAACGATCTCAGACTATGAGTTATATGTTCAAAACTGAAGTAGAAGTCTTCGTCAACAAAGAAAACTTTCAACAACTGTTCAATATCAAGGGACAGTCACACCCTGAGGTATTAAAGAAATATCTGCAGGGTGCTTTGTCTATTGAGACCATGGTGATTCTAGATATCATTCTAGAATATGTGAAGAATTTCGATAAGAAACTCGAAGATCCGGTGTGGGAAACCGTCAGTCTCAAGATAAAGAAATATAAACCATTCCTAAATATTAATGTGAACAAGTACAAGTCGATTCTTAAAGAGCAAGTAGTATGAGATTTTTTGACTCCGATCAAGTTCGTGATACCATCATGGACCTTGAGGAACTACAGCAAGAACTCACCATGGATTTAATGCATCTTGGGGAGTATAGTGTCGAAGAAAGAAGAGACCATCTAAAGCGACTCAAGACATTCCTTGAGAAGCAGAAGATTTTCTTTTTCCGTATCTCTCTGTCGGATGACCCTGATGCCTTGAAAATCAAGGAGAAGGTGGTCGAAGCAGCAAAGATGTTCGGTTACTCTGAAATTGACGGTATGGATAAGTTCTTCCAACAACTTGATCACACTATCCAAAAACTAGAAAACACACTTGACAAGTGAGGACCCGTGTCCTATAATACACTTGTCGTTATCCAACGAATCCAAACACATCCTAATCTATCCAATCAATCCTATGTCTTTCGCAAATCTTAAAAAGCAATCCCGCACTGGTTCCCTTACTGACAAACTGATCAAGTCTGTCGAGAAACTCAACGAAAAAGGTAACGGTGCAGACGAGCGTATCTGGAAACCATCAGTCGATAAGACTGGTAATGGTTACGCTGTCATTCGTTTCCTCCCTGAAGCAGAAGGTAATGAACTGCCTTGGGCACGAGTCTACACTCACGCATTCCAAGGTCCCGGTGGATGGTTTATCGAGAACTCTTTGACTACTTTGGGACAGAAGTGCCCCATCTCTGAATACAACTCTCAACTCTGGAACAACGGCACCGACTCTGGTAAGGAGCAAGCACGTAAGCAAAAGCGTAAGTTGTCCTACTACAGCAACATCTTTGTCGTTAGCGATCCTGCTAACCCTGATAACGAAGGCAAAGTCTTCCTCTACAAGTATGGTAAGAAGATCCATGACAAGATCATGGAAGCAATGAAGCCTGAGTTCGATGACGAAGAACCCATCAATCCTTTCGACTTCTGGACTGGTGCTAACTTCAAACTGAAGATCCGTAAGGTCGAAGGTTATCAGAACTATGACAAGTCTGAGTTCGACAATCCTAGCGCACTATTCGATGATGACGACCGTCTGGAGAAACTCTACAACAATCTCTACGACCTGAATGAGTTCCTTGATCCTAAGAACTTCAAGGACTACGCTGCACTTGAAAAGCGTCTGCAGTATGCTCTTGGACTCAAGGGCACACCTAAGATGCAGGACCGTGAAACCCAGGAGCAAGAAGCACAATGGGAGCGTGAGCGTCGTGGCGATTACTCTGAACCCAGTGCCGCTGGTGCATCCTACGAGGATATGAGTGAAGGTCGCAGTAAGTCATTCAATGACCCTGACATCACTCCAAGCAGTAGCACAGATGATGACGCAGATGATTCCTTGAATTACTTTGCTAAATTGGTCAACTCCTGACCTTTACACCCTCCGAAAGGAGGGTTTTTTTATACCCCAGTTTCTCTTGGGTTGTAAGATGCCTTGGTGGTTCTGTTGATATACTGAGAAGAAGTTTCATACTTCATGATGTTTCTCATGTCTGCAACAAAACCACCGACAAATTCTGGTTTCAAAATGCGAATGAGTCTCTTAGCATCATTCATTTTTGTTTCAAACTTAAAATTACTGACTGGACCTGCTGCCTTACGATTCAATAGGACAAAACTATCTTTGTATGCTTGAGTAAATTCACTACTTGCTTGTATGGAATCGTAATTTGCTTTGTCTGTGGTTATAGTTTTATTGTTTAGACCCACGTATGTAAATGTAAAATCTTCATCAACTATAAGTCCTTTCTTCAGAACAGTTCTGTTGAATTGATCTCTAATCTCTGGTGTTTCATAGTGATGTGGTTCTAGAAGTGCTGCTTCGGACCCATACTTATCTAACATGTAACTATGGAGATCATTGTTACTCAATGGCCATTGGTTTCTGATGTTAGTAATATTGTTGGTAGTTAAAATTATCCAGTCTAATTCTGGATCATTATATAATTCAGCAGCCATAGTGTCAGGTCTATCTCCTTCTTTGATCATCTTTATATCAAAGGCAGTGACTGCATAATCAATATCAGTTCTAAGTTTTGCTCTCTTGTAGATGTTCTTGACTAGAACTCTCTCATCACTTCTCTGTCTCCCTGGTAATAATGAGACAGCAGATATATCTGGTAACTCTCTGAAATAAGACATTAGTAACCTACCTCCGTGGGTCTAATTCTGTACAGGTCTCCTTCACCCGCTGGTATTCCAGTATCAATCTCTGTTGTACTGGATGTGGGATCATCAATACCAGTGTTAATTGTCGCTGTTTTGTTTATTATCTCTCCAGATCTTCTACTTCCAATTACATTCACACTATAATCAGATGCGTATACGGGTTCCAGTTCACTCATGTTAATTGACATTGTGCAACTTACTGGTTGACCTTCATCGTATGCTGACCATTGACCATCTGGTGTATAGTTGACTGCTGTGCCAGTAACAGCAACAGGTTTGATTCTATTTACACCTTCAATGATTTCTCCACCGGCAGTACGGTATTGCATTCTGAATACATTTGGTGATCCTAGGTATAGACTTCTACCACCTGCCTGATTGTTTACGGTCTTTGCTGCCATACCCTGCTTGAAGAAACGAATAATTCGTTTTATTTGTAGTGCTTCTCTTTCGTTTCTTGCACTCATTCTCCAATTGAATTCAAAAGTTCTCAGCGATGGACTATTGAATAGCAGTTCTAAATTACTATTTGGAATGACTCCGAAACCTCTACCAAGAAGTGACTCTGGCGAAACATTGACACCCATACTACCTAGTATCATGGAACCTAGGTTTGCTTTCATAAATGTACCACCACCTTGAGCAGAAGATAGTTTCTTAGCAGTTGCTATTGCTTTCGCCTTAGCCGCATCAATACCATCGATACCCCCAGACTCCATCATACCAGCTGCAAACAGAGCACCCATCTGTCCGACACCTGGATTGACCAACGTACTCAAAGCTGCTCCAATACCTCCAACTACTGCTGGATTGTTCATAACACCAGAAGTTATTGCCGCAGAAAGATTGTTCATAACATCTTTACCCCAACCAACTTGATTGGAATCTTGAATGCTATTTGGCATGGGTAACTTAACTGTTGCCAAGTATTTTTTCAATGGTGACCGTCTTTGATTACCTTCAGTTACATTACTTAGTGAGTCCTTTCCAAAGATTTGATCTCTTCTTGGCGGTTGATATGTGAACTGGTCAATAGTGACGTAATCTTGTCCGCGAATATCACCATAGGTATTATCAAGTGGGTATTGAGCACTTTCAATTTTATCTCCACCACCATTTTTAAATAGATTAGCGAATGCTTCAATATCAGCATCAGATATCTTTAAATCTTCTATGAACTGACCAACCATTGGTAAGAAACCTTGAACTACATCACCAGCTTCACTTGCAAATTCCTGAACACTATCAGTTATATTGTCTAATACACTTGCATCATTATTGCCTGGTTGCAATTCGGTATCAGTAACTGCTGGATCATCCTCTGCATTATGTGGTGTGACCTGAAGTTGGTCTCTGACTGCATCTGACGTTTGTCTCAGTGCAGGCACAAAAGAATCTGGTGCGATCTTGGTCAATCCCGGATTATTTGATTGTCTTTGTTTAGATAATCCGAGTGCTTTTTTGTAACCTAAATCAAGTTGCTGTGATTGTGTAGCAGTCTTACCATTGATAGTTCCGGTCGCTAGAATTGCTAATGCCGTTGCTGAGTCTGTTACTTCTACACTACCTGGTCCTGCTCCAATACGAATATCACCACTGCTAGTTATACCAAAATTATCGGTTCTATATGTTCTACCAGAACCACCGCTACTGAATGCACCGTCTTTATTTACAGTTCCCAATACATAGGGACGTTCAATATCACCAACTTTCTCATTGGCAACGTAGGATATACTTCCATTTTCATGCAGGCGAGTCTGTACAAAGGTTTGCTTACCATTGATTATAACTCTCCATACAGGAGAAGTTCCAGCGTCTCTTCCACCAACACTGACTAGGTCGGTTGCTTTTGATGATACTCTAGCATCTGTGCTTGCTGACATTTAACTATCCCATGCAGTTTCTGGACTAACAAAGATTCCTGTCTTGTCTACAAAATTTTCAGTGACTAATTTTGCGACATCACGATACTCGTTTCCATCAACTGGAATAGCATACATATCACCCATGTTACTTGGAATGTAACTGTGTATAAGTTTGGAATAACCTATGGAAAAGTCCACTTGTTTCTTATTTATCAAGGAAGCAGCAACTTCTCCTCTGATACCAGGATTTAAGTAATGTAAGTTGGCACCAAGGACTCTGGTGCTGCTGATTTCAATGATGTAAGCAAGGGGTCTTCTATCATAGAAAGGATATCTATCAGGACGTGTTGCACTGTAACTAAAGAAACAGAGAGAACCTGGTCCTGGTTCACCAGCATTATTTTGTAGTTCAGTGAACAGTTCATTTGCATACCAGTTAGCGTCCTCACTTTGACCCGCTCGGTCCATGATTCTTCTACCAATAGTCTTAGATGCTTCCTCTCTTGCATCTATCTGCGCTTTTACTTCTTCATAAGAAGGACCACCAGCGCGTCTTCGTTTGGCACGTCGTCTTACCATTACTTGATTCCTAGATCGTCTTCGGTCATGATCTTAAATTCAAACTTGCGGTCAGCACAGAACTCTCGTGCTGCTTTCCACTTTGCTTGATTGACTGACCAGGTTATGATAGAATTCTGCCATGCCTTAGTCTTCCGCTTGGGATTCATATTTGGTTGTGCTACCTGCTTCTTAGGTTTGATCTCAACCACCATAGTTCTCAAGCGACCAGTCTTATCTGTATACTTGATAAAGAAGTCAGGGAAGTAACGATGAACTCTTTTATCTACCGGTGAGATGTATGGTATCCAAAACTCTTCTGATTGCCACTCCTTCACTGCCTCATTCAGGTCACAGTAATTCATAAATTTTCTTTCCCAGAGGGAACGATATATTATATTCTTCGCATTCCCATTGTACTTCTTAGGATACGACGGGAGATACCTTCCACTATACGGCATACATAGTATATAAGTAGTTTCAAAGTATTTAGATGGCAACATATTCGCCTGAGATTCTATACCGGAAGATAAATGATGTCCAGGAAACCTTTGGTGGGTTATCCCAAACGTCACAGTTTATGGTGACGTTGAACCTTGGACGTTCTACTATTCGGCAAAGTGGTGTTGGTCCTTTGAATAGATACCTCACTACATGTGGATTGTTTGAACAATCTAAATCAACAGAAGAGACATATGACTTCTTATGTTCTGATGCATCTTTACCAGGATCATCTTTTGATATGGCAGAAGAAGCAGGAAGTCGTCAAGGAGTTCTCGAAAGATTCCCGATGCGTAGAATCTTTGCTGACTTCGATTTGACTTTCTATGTTGATAAAGAGTATAATACTATTCGTATCTTTGAGGAATGGTTGAACTGGATTGATCCACTCAGCAGAGGTAGTGCAACATATGATGGTGATGCAGAAGGTGCAGTAGGATTTGATGAGAGCAATAGTTTCTTTAGGATGAGATACCCTAATGAATATAAGACTAAGGTTTCTATCATCAAGTTTGAAAGAGGGTTCTGGAAGAATCCAAATAAAGATAATGATCCGAAGAAACTTCTAGATCAACCTATCTTAATCTATGATTTCATTGATGCTTTCCCAATGAATATTGCTGCCATACCATTCTCATATGACGGAAGCACATTGACACAGGTCAGTGTGAACTTCAACTACGCTAGGTACACTGTAAGAAAACAGATCCCTGGAAAGGATTAATATGCCCCACTAAATAATTTTATCGTAATCTAACATTATGCCTTTACCAAAGATTTCTACCCCGACTTATGAGTTGGTATTACCTTCAACAGGAAAAAAAATTAAGTATCGCCCCTTCCTCGTTAGAGAAGAAAAGATTCTTATCCTCGCACTAGAAAGCGAAGACGAAACCCAAATTGCAAATGCAGTTAAGAAGACACTGAAGGATTGTATTCAGACCAGGGGTGTCAAGGTCGAGAGTCTTCCTACCTTTGATATCGAATATCTGTTCTTAAATATCAGAGGCAAGTCTGTGGGTGAAGCAGTTGATCTGATTATCACCTGCCCTGATGATGGAGAGACAACAGTTCCCGTTAAGATTTATATTGACGAGATTGAAGTTGTTAAGCAGGAAGGTCATTCACCAGACATTGATTTGGATGGTAGTCTGACACTCCGTATGAAGTATCCATCACTGGATCAGTTTGTCACTAATAACTTTAGTTTTGATGAAGACGACGGATTAGACAAGTCATTTGAAATTATTGGTTCATGTATTGATGTAATCTTCAATGAAGAAGACGCATGGTCTACTTCTGATGTTACTAAGAAAGAATTGATGACATGGATGGATGGTTTAAATTCTTCTCAATTTAAAAAGATTGAAGAGTTCTTTACTACCATGCCTAAACTTTCGCACACTATTAAAGTGACCAACCCAAATACAAAGGTTGAGAACGAAATTGTATTAGAAGGGTTACAAAGTTTTTTCGGTTGATTATGGCACATATTGATCTTGAATCATATTACAAGGTCAACTTTTCTCTCATGCAGCATCATAAATATAGTTTAACAGAGATTGAAAACATGATGCCATGGGAGAGAGATATATACCTTGCAATGTTAAATCAATATGTTGAAGAAGAGAATGCACGAATTCAACAACAAGGCATTTAAATGTTAACTCCCGGAGCAAGAGCAAAAAAATTCATCCGTCCTCGTGGTTCTAATGCAATCTTTGCATCCAAACGAGGATTGCTTGCGCCTTCTCCTATAAAAGAAAGTCAAACTACACCTGACCAAAAAACTCCAAGTCGTTTTGGTAAGGCATTCGCTGGGGACTACACAAAGTTCTTTGGTGCTAAAAGAACTACCAAGGCAATGCGGGGTGCTGTAAAGGCAATCAAAGATATTTTGGTGGAAACATTTGCTGCTGCCATGAGTTTGGGTGCAACAGTTAGAAATATTGTAAAACAATTATCAGGACTCGGAGCAGGTAGAGCAGGAGGCGGTGGTCTCCTTGGAAAACTAGGTATGGTTGGACTGATTGCCGCAGTCGTAGCTGGTGTTGCAGCAATATTTGGTCCCAAGATAAAAGAGGTATTTGAGAGTTTCAAGGCAGGAGCAAATCAAGTATTTGAAAACGTCAAAGGTTTTCTAGATGGAATAGAGCAGAAGGTTATATCCATCTATAATTTTATTAGAGACCTGTATAATAATAAGTTCAAGGGTCTGCTCAAATTTTATAATGATGCAGTCCAAACAATTGCAGATAGAACTGGAATACCACTTCCCAAAGTAAACTTGGGAGCGATGAAAGATATACCTGCTTATACTGATCAATTCCCTGATGGACTCAATCCTCTAGCAGGTAAAACTCTAGACACTGTGATGACTGACGTGGGTAATCTGCTCAAGGGTGGATTGGAAAATACCACAGGTATCATCGGTGACCTATTCAATAATATGCTTTCTGGTCTTGGTCTTACGGATTCGGCAAATGCAATAACTGAAACCCTAGGAATGGGATCACTCTTTGGTCCAAACAGACAATTAGGATCTGGTGGTGGTCTCAGCACTTTCTTCCCAGGATTGAGACCAAAAGCAAGCACATCGACAACAAGTGGTTCAACTAGACCAAGCGGTAATACTGGTGGGTCTCAAACCCAGATGGAAGTAGCGCAAACCTTAGTCACTGAGTTCAAGGCTCAGGGACTTTCTAGTGAAGGTGCTAAACTTGCTACTGCTGAAATCGGAAGAGAGAATAGTCTTAATATAAACACCATACTGGGAACTCATGATGATGGTGGAGTAACTGCCTACGGTGCAATCAGTTGGCAGGGTGGTAGAGAAAGAGTATTGTTTGACGAACTTAGATCTAGGGGAATTGCTCCAACAAAAGAAGGACTTGCTAACAGCGGAAATGAAGGTGTCAAAGCAAATGCTGCTGCGATGGTCAAAGAAATGAAGTCCAGAGGGAATACTGAACTCTTAGGTCTTCTACAGAAACAAACACTGACTGATGCTGAGAAGGACAAAGTAAGACAATTGATGAAAGATCAATACTTTGTTTATAATCAAAGTATTCCAATCCAAAGATCTAGAGATTGGTATGATCGTGTTAATAGTTTTGGTCTGCAGTCCATGGTTCAGACTGCTCCACCCGATTCACAAATTCCATCCGTAAGTAGAAGTAGTGAAAATATTGCTATGGTCTTGCCTGCACCACCAGCAGCACCATCGGTGCCACGTAGACCACAACCCATAATGACAGGGAATGGTTCTGGTACTGAAGGTTCAGATTATAATTTCTACCCACCTGGAAGTTCTGATCTATTCGATGTATATGGATCACAACTTGGTTTGGATATAGTGTAATGGTAAAAGTAAAACTTTTTCAACAGAAACCTAAGGTCGAAAAGTTTAAACCACTGCCTATTACCAGGGCAGTGGATAGTATTGACCTAGATCGTAAGGAAGAACTTGAAAAGTTTAGAAGATGGTTGGAAGGCACTGCTAAACGCAAGAGTAAACTTCCTAAGAAGAAAGAACTTGACAAATTAAACAAAGAGGTAAAGTCAGGAAGAGCGAATAAGTTTGGATTACTGGGTATCTTAGGTGCTCTTCCTCTTGTTGGTCCCCTTCTAGGTTTTGGTGGTGCTCTCGCCAGTCTTTCTGTTGGTGCTATTTCTGCTATCGGCGGTGGTCTTTTAACTGCTGGTGGTCTTGCTATCGGCGGTGGTCTCAAACTATTCGGTATTGCTGGTGCTGGTATTGCTGGTGGTGTAGGATTGCTTGGTAGAGCAGGTCGGAAATTATTTGGCGGCGGCAAAAAAGGACCAGGAAAAGGACCAGGAAAGGGTGGTGGTCTCAGAGGATTTTCAAGATCTGGTGCTGGTGCAAGTCCCGGAGTAAAACCTCAGACATCTGCTACTCCTAACAGACCAGCATCATCACCTGGCAGATCAGATGCAGCAGGCAATCAAAGGCGCGGCGGTGGGCAACAGTATCGAGATAACCTTAGTAGATCGCAGCAAACTGGTGGTGGAACAAGCAC
>Ga0115013_10002148_pt1 | contig 11065 bp, 8 predicted proteins | sample SouAtlMetagenome_2_FD_88686 | JGI IMG/M metagenome (GOLD analysis project Ga0115013, IMG submission 88686) | Marine eukaryotic phytoplankton communities from Atlantic Ocean - South Atlantic ANT15 Metagenome | ecosystem: Environmental > Aquatic > Marine > Oceanic | place: South Atlantic Ocean...
GATTTGCAAATGTCGCAGGCAGTTGGTTGCTGCTCGTCCACTGCCTCGTCTCGCCGCCAATCAAACCACCATATGGTCGGAGCAGCAAATTTTTCAGCCGTCCAAGGTTTTGGCTAAGGTCTTCCCATATATTATCATGACTCCTGTACGGTCAACGATACACCAGCGGGTGCAAACGACAATTGGGTAGTATTCTTTCAAACACCCAAGGACGATATAAGCGACAGGTTATGTCATATTACGTTATTACGATCATACTAAGCCTATCATAAAACTGGTGTGGTCTCCGATGAACGCCAATGAACAACCGATTATTTGGCGAGATCCCTAATTATGCTACGACAGTGTAGAGCAATAATTCGAAAAAAGAATCGATTGTTGCCCCAGTAGTATAAGCAAAGGCGATGTCAATTCACGATCACTACATGTTAACGAAAGCAATGATATATGGCATTGCAGAATCCATATATGTACTTTGGCGATCTCACCAGCTCAAATAGCGGTTCCCTTTTTGTTGTACGTGTTTGCTTTGTTCCAATGAAATTAGGCCTAAATTGCCTCTGAGTCATGTGATAAACAGCATCACTTTAAGTATATTGAGAAAAAGAACCGCTTAAGTAAATGGGTCTTGACCACATAAGGAACGAATGAACACACATGAACAGGACGGGAAACTATGTACGAGTGAAAATGTTCGTCGGCAATAGTGACTCCAGGAGGGGTATATGTAATCGTCAATTACTCATTTTTACTTAATGGAATTTTCGGGAAATAACGCTGATGAGGTGTTTCCTCGTGTTTCCTTAAGTAGTGTTTATGTGGGTATGTAAAAAAAGAACGGGAGAGCCTGTCACTTATAGCGTTGTGGGAATCGGTATAATAACTTCTTGGGTAAAATCCGGTCAACAGAGCCTACGAGACATACTGCGCAAAGCGAGTTTACACTTGTCAGCATTGCTTTATAGCCCGACACAGTAATTTGTGGTATATAATTTGACACGGATAAATCGACGTGGTTATTCGGCGACCTTATGATCTGTGTGAATTCTGTTTTTGTTTAATCTCACGGGCAACAAACCGCAAAAGCTTAGCCTCCGAAAATTTCAGATCTCATAAATAGCAAAAGTATAACAGATTAAAAGTTCATCGTTCACCAAAAATCAACATGCCCTCCTACAAAAGTTGCCTCAACGATAACATGAGCGGTTCGAGAAGATTGCTATCTCCGACTACCAGCAGCGGGGACGCTGCCTTTCCATGGAAACTCCACAAGGTCTTGGAAGAAGCCACATGGCACGGCTTCACCGAGGTCATTTCGTGGCAGGGCAACAACGCCTTCAAGGTCCACGATCCCATTGCTTTTGAGGAATCGATCATGAAACGGTACTTCAACCAGACACAATACAAGAGTTTCCAGAGACAACGTAAGTACAATATCGAAACGTCGCAAACCACTATTACCTTACCCAAAAGACCCCGTCTCAAAAAAATATTGTTCTCGTGATTCTTGGTCAACCTACTGATACTACAACAGTCAACATTTATGGCTTCGAGCGAATCAAACAAGGAGGCAAGGCCACCGGATGTTACACACATCCTCTCTTTATTCGGGGGAATCCTGATGCTTGCAGTTTCATGATTCGAACCAAGGTCAAGAAGAAGGGTAGCCGAGGTGGCGGCACCTTCAAAAAGTCCAAGTCGAGTCCAATGTTGACAACTCCTTCCAAAGGTCTATTCTGCATATCCGATAGAAATGGTTTCGCGCCGTTGCCTCGCCGCGTCACACAAACCAGTTGTACAATGGACTGCATGGTTGTTTCCAACAACGAAGGTTCCATGAATGGTTTCATGGCTGGTGCCCCAAACGAGACATTTGATCCGAGACCTTATCGCATGCATCCTGCGATGCATCCTTCGATGCATCAAGATTCCAGAATCCCACACATGATCCCTTACAGTCAAGATGATGAGATGGGTCACCTGATGAGAATCCCAATCGTCAGGGACGACGACTACTCTTGCAAGGGGGGACAACAGGATAGGTTCTCGAATGGTAGCTCGCTTCAAAGAATCTATTCACAACCTAATCTATCCTCGGCATCTCGCCAATACAACGTGGAATTGGATTTGGACACCATCTTTGATGTCGAGGATGAGTCGTTCCATCGCATCAAGGATAACTACAGAAGCAAAAGAGAGCACGAAGACAACGACTACGACGTTGAGCCTGTTAAAAGCAACAATACTATTTTGATGCCCAACGGATCCAGGCTGTCCCTTTCGGGTCGCAACTTTGCCAAGGCCGAGGACTCGATTCTAAACATCCTCATTTAAAACTCAACGCGGGAGAACAAACAATGTTTCATTTAACAGGGGGGAAAAACAGCATACAAATACACTCTATCACACGAACGCCAACCTGCACAATACACATCATGTGCACATTATTCATGTAGTAATAAAGTTCTAGTACAAACTTAAGCCGTAATAATATTTCTAGGTTAATAATTTCGTTTCAATTTGCATCGTGAGTAGCTTTGCTATTGCTGTTGCTTCAACCGATGCATGAGCACTTACGCACGAAACAAGGCAATCTTATTAGTTCCAATGATTTTTTGTCGATGGGTGGTACGGGTGATGTTTTCGTCGATTAATGATCGTGTTTCCAATGACGATCTGTTTAATATAAGCATGATAAATTGCAACACTTAACGGTGGAAGAGATGTCCCACCGAATAAGCATGAACGGATAAAGAACAATAATTGTGCGTTGAGGTTGGTGGGAAACTGCACAAGCGGGATCGAGGAAAACTTGATGTTTTGGATCCAGAGTGAATTCAGACGTTTTGGTCTTGTATTTCACCATACTTAATAGTTTTGGTCTCGTATTTTACTTATCAGTTCCTGTATTTAACAGAGAAAGGTTCAAGGTGTCCCTAATTGTCAAATGCGCGCTGCATAAGTAAAAAGTTCTGACGACTACACGGAAGTGCACACGTACTAGAGACGTACTATACCGTATTTTCAGCTTGTATTGGCAAGAATTAATTAACGTTTAAGTCTTCAACAAAAATCAACTGTACCACTCAACATTCTGTACCACTCAAACTGCGAAAAGGGAGGAACAATTTTTCGGAGTTTGTTTCAGAAACACGAAGGGTCTTAAAAACCCAAGATTGCCCGAGTCGAACTTGAATTTTGGCCAACGGAAAGTTTAATTATTGTTCTTCAGCCACACGACTAGGTCGTTATCGGTGCACAATAAATCTCTAGTAAAAAATACTTAAACTACTATCGGAGGTTGTTAAGTACTAGAAGGAATTATTGATTTTTTAAGAAATGTCTTAATTACCATCTCATAATTCGGTTTCTTTTTTTCACTACAAACTCTCTGACGCATGAATTCAAGAAAGATGCGCTTCAAGTGGTGGAGTCTTGTTGGCAAGACCTACGAAACATCGATATTTTCTAGTCGCCAAAATAGGCGTGCCTGTTTACAAATACTCCGAATTATTGATATACACATCGATCGCTTGGTATCCAATCGAGATGTTGGTTCAATGTTTCCTGCTCTCTCATCAGCTCCATGACGTGGTCAAACAAAGCATCGTAAAAGGAAGAATGTGCATGGATGACTCGACCATCTTGACCAAAGCGTTCTGTACAGAGCGTGTGCGACTGTTTGTTTGCAACTGTTGTTCGTTCCATCGGCAATTTCTTGGAACGACAGATCAATCCATTGGCATTGCCACGCTGCTTTCTTCCACAATTTTCCGCACTGAATGTGTTTCTGAAGCCATGGTCAGACAGTGATTGAGAGAAGCAGCTATAGTGTGCGAAGATTCGTTTTGATGTGTGTCTGTGACTCTCAATTTAGTTGTTCTTCGAAACGCACGCTGCCATCGATGCAAAAGACCCCGCAGAGTGATGCATTGTTGTTGTTTTCGTTTGGTTTGTCACTGTTGCTACGATAGTGCCGTGCTAGGATGCGGAGGGTGTTGGATTGATGGCAGGCCAGGCCCGATTGGACCACCACGCCCTCTTTTGACGTAATATCCGTCATTCCCAGGTTTCGAAAGAAGGTTTCTGCTGGTTCCGACACGACCCAGCTGGAAGGATCTTTGGAACCTGTATCGTCATTGTCCATGGTAGTAGTTGTAGTTGATAATTCGTCTTGTTTTGTTTCGGTTGTTGTTGGTTTCTTGGGAACGAAGGTCTCCCACTTGGCGCGCTGGAGCATCCACGGCTGGTTCTCGGTCGGCATGCGGCAGTGCGTAATTTTTGTGATTGTTTCAATCGCGATTGTGGGCATCGTGTTGTCGTTGACCCGTTGGTTTGCAGAACTACTTGCCAAAGCCGTAGCATCAGCAGCATCTCCAAATCGTTTCTTGGTTCGCAGTGAGGTTGTGTGGGGTTGGAGTTGTATCACTTTGGGATCATTCGCATGGAGAGAATCATCGCATTCTGCCGTAGTTGTAGATATCACTAACCGTTGCCTCCGTCCCTCACTGTCGGGTTTGGGGAGAGAAAGGGACGTCAAGAACGACAAACTACCCGAATCTTCGTCATCCATACTGCCTATTTTTGTATCAATAGCGGTGGGACCCATGGTGTAGGATCCGTCGTCGAAAAACAAAAAGCCATCGTTGGCCCTGTTTAGATACACACTATTGTTTTTGTCGATACTATCATTCTTCTGTTCATCGTTTGTGCTTTCGTCATCGCCACACTGTGGTTCACGGATTCCCTGGACGGCCCCACCACAACTCCTCATGACTTCCTCGACGGTGACAACCGAACTGATTTTGTTGTTGTTTGCTGTATCATCGATTGTTTTGGCGTTCCAGTCTCCCACCAATACCTCGCAAAAAACATCGAATCGCGGGGGTGGACAGGACCGTGTCTCCCATTGAAGTTTACCTTCTTCTGCAAAAGTTGCTGCTGCCCCGAGTATAGGTATTTTTGTAGAAAAGGCCCGAGCGGGTCGTGGCGACAGGGCAAGCGTCGCCAGAGCAAGCGCCAGATGTATAGCTGACGATCTCTCTGCTCGAAGGAAACCAGTTTTTCTCCATGCCGAAGAAGCCAGCCCAGAATGCACCATTATTCTCTTCGTTTCTTTCTTGACACAAACTGAGTGTGGAAACAACAACTCTTGCGGCGACGATGGCTACTGGGTTGGGAAAATATTGAGATTTTGATTCGTTTCTCGAAAGAAGCTTTCTGTAAATGAGCTTGTGTGGAGGTTGCTTGATATTTTGACGGCTGTTTTGCAAACGAATCTTTTATTTCCTCTCTCCGCCGATCTCAAAGTTCCATCGTTCCCCAGGCACTACGTTCCTTTGATATTTTGCTTTGGATGATGCTGTAACAAAATAAAATGCTATGTTGAGAATAAAAAATTGAAAATACTGACTGTACGTATGTATGTCGTCCGTACGTATTTCGATGATTAAATCTATCGAATCAGTCAAAAATTTAATGTGCGCCATAGCGGTGTTGTTGATTCCTTTGTTGTGGATCATGGGACAACGAATCATATTGGTAGATGGACAGCATAGAGCCACCTATTGTGTAAGATGTTAAGGATTTCGATTATTATTGTGACAGGTCTTAATAATAGGCTTCTACGATACTCTATAGTTGTCGTTTTGTGTAAATTGTACTTATTGATTCATTAATAATCGAAAATTCTTGGCAATCAACTGCAAGAACATAACGAATGGTTTCGTTTCTTCTTTTTGTTATAATTACCCCATTTGCTGCAAAAGATTGCTTCCATTCAGAATCGAAGTCGTTACCACGATTATGTGGTATGGAAAGGTGTCCTTTTTCGACAAAAACCGGAGTGCGGCAATCTCTGCGTAGGTGATTCCTCCTAGATAAACGACAAATAGCGTCGGTTTTTTGTTCTGGGATTGCTGGTAGACCTTACCAAAGGCTCCCAGAGAGGAATTAATAGTACTTCCGCCCCGGCCCTCCTTTTGCAGCCGCAAAGTCGTCGGAAGGTCCTTTGGAGGGTGGGATTGCCGAATATCCAGGAGGCGGCCCGCACTGGAGGTATTGCTTCCTACACTGCTGGCAGCCATCATCTGAAAAAGGTCCTTCAAGACATCCTCCTTGTCGGAAGTCTTCCATCCCTGCATGGCCGATTGAATCAACCTCACCGTCAAAGGAGCGTATCCCGAGCTGACGTAAGAAACATCGTCGGGATTCATCGTGTTCACCTCGGCATGTATCAGAATAAGGTTTCGTTTCAAATTCTGAAAGAGACTCCGAGATGAGTTGTCCATAAACGTCGCTAGATTGCCCTCTGATCGTTTGATCCATCCCATTTTCTCCAGGTCGTGAAAGATGGGCAAAAACTCGTATCCGTAAACCTGTACCACGTGCTGTCGGAGCTGATCGAGTTTGTTGGCTTTGATCCCCCCAGAGGTTAGCGACTGGAGGCAGATCAACCGCAAGACCTTGTAGGGGGGATGATCCCCAAAGATACACTCCTCGAGAAAGTCGTAGCAGTATTCTCCTTCGATCATGGCCCGCTCGGTGTTCCATTGGTCCCGAAACTCTGTGTCTTCCGTGTAGGCCTTGATAACCTCAGCAAGATGGATGTGATTGGTGAGAGAACGCAAGCTCTGTGTAAAAATCTGTAGGAATATAGAATGCATTGGTAAAGAAAAAAGTGATGAGATAAGTGTCCCATAAACATGCAATCGTGTGTCGCCAATCGAATATGATCTCTATACATTCGATTGTATTGTTTTTGATTCCATTAAAAAATTCGAACCAGAAAACACACAAGACCTTTCCGTGTTCCAAGACGCATTATAAACATAATTTGCAACGTTTCATTCTGCTACGCACCGGAATTTGCTTGACGAATTTTTCAATCTGATCTAGATCCTTCTTGGTTTCCTTAGAAGTAAAATTAGCATGAGACTCACGGAGCGCCAAGGCCTGGTCTTGCAAAAAGGTTCCAAAGGTTTCCACGTGCTGGTCTCGAACTTCGGCATACAAAGTGTCTCCCTCGTGGACGCCCAGTGACACGGTGTTGGGTGATTGCTGCCTAGCATTACTGTTGTCGTCAAAAGGATTGTTATTGCTGCTATTACCAAAGGGATTCTTGCTAATGTCGTTCTTCTTGGCCTCATCTTTGGTTTCATCGTCTTGGTCTTCGGGTGGATTGATAACGGCTTCCGGTATGGACACGTGGGCACAGTCAATACCAACGAGTTCATCCAGGAGTCCCTCGTAGGTCAACGGTGTGATCATGGGTGTGACCATGTCCAATCGACGATCCAGCAAGACCATGGCCAGGTCGTGGTCCTTGTCCAACAGGGGAACATCGTTTTCAGGCTGTTTCTTTTCTTCGCCATCTTTAGATTCGTCGTAGGCCTCGTCTTCTTGGAAGGCATCCGGATCCGCATTGTCTTTTTGCGCCCCCCAGTATTCATCGACCGTGTTGTTCAAGAGTTTCGTCAGCACGTCCTCTCCCCAGACACCCAACGATTGGATTCGGGGGATCGATCCCACCACGTCCTGGAGCTTGGCCAATGCCCGTGCCGACGTTTCGATCATGGGAGAGGGAGTTCCCCCCACGGCACCAGACAAACGCAGTCCATCTTTGATTTCTAGACTCAGCACGTCACTGGCCAATGGAAAGAGGTCCAACTGGAGACTACAGACACTGACGCACGATTTTTGTTGGGCGTGAGGGTGCTTGTTGCGTTCATTAATATCCCAGACTTTGTGATCGGACAATACCTGGGCGCACATTGCCGTGACCTGTGGGACGTACACGATGCGGTGGTGCTGCTTGTGGGTCTTGCCAGTAGAGCTAGTACCACCGAGCTTGCAGGCCTGGATGCGAGCAATCACCGCCAGTGTCTGTTCCAAATCCCAGGGCTTGATTAGATAAGTAATGACATCGACGTGATCAAACAAATCGTCGGGACTCCGAAAGACTTCGTTCACATCCAAGCTGTCGTCCGTGTCGAAATCATGGGCGGTTCCCCGGTAGGTCGTTCGGCGTCTGGACGGGCTCAATACATTGGCTTCGTCATTGCTCTGTTGCAACAAAATCTTAGTCCCCAACACGTTTGCTTGCAACGACTTGGGCAAGATAAAGGTTTTCGAATCGTCCCAATTCTTGTTGGTCTTTTTCTTGGAAGGTTTGCCCCATGTCCGAGCCTGTGGATCGACTAGTACCTGTCTCAACAACAAGGTTCGGAGCGACTCGTTGCCAAAGACTAAGAGCTGTCGAAACGAGGTTGGCGATGAATTTGCTGCTGCTTCATTGATACTACTACTACTATTCACTGGATTTGTGAGCAACAATTCCAACAACCGTTCCTGGTTGTCAATTCGCAAGGCGGCAGGAAGCGACGGAATGGGATTTCGGGCCGACGGCGGAGGGAGAATAACGTTGTGCTCGGAGGAGGATTCCATGTGTGTTCTGTGTAGAAATGATTGCGAGTGGCAAAAGGCTGTCACTTATATGTTGTTGTTGTTTGTGTATTACGCCGAGAGAAAGAAAAGGGTTGTGTTACAGAGCGCCCTGTGAGAAGAAAGAGGAACGAAAGATCGGTCTCTCGGTGTTAATAAAGCAATGATGATTCAAAAAAATAGCTTCTAATAGCTCTCTTCTGCCACTGTTTGAACGCTTTTGTGCGGAGGGTCGTGGGAGAGAAAATGACAAGCCTATGTTTCATTACTATGATACCTACGTACGACGCCAAGGAAGAAATGACCGTGATCTCTTCACGATAAAAATATCATGAAGCCGAAATTTGTCGACAATCGTTTTGTTTTTGGCGCTCCATTCAAGTTTTCGAGAAAATTCTTTCCCACGATGCAATAAAAAGAGCCTTTCTATTCTCTTCCGAAACAAACTTTGGAAGCGACGAGAACCAAGACGATTAGTTGCATTACATAACGAGCATTCCGTCTGCAGTGATAAGCTAATACAATTCTAAGCCTTCCAAAAGCATGTTGGTCGGATGTAGAAACACTTTCGGGAGTAGCTGGACAAAACTTTACCTTGCGGTGATCTTGTTTCTTGTCATACGTGACAATCAGAATAGAGTGGAAGCTTTGCCTCCCGGCTTTCGAGATGAGGGAGTTGTTAGGGAAAAGCAGACGGTGGGCTTTAATTTTATACCGAATATCGATGACCCCTCGAAACACATGTTATTGACCACCCGAAAAAAGGGAAAGATCATGGCGGTCCTCGACTCCGATCTTGCAGACGACAAGAGTCCCGTGATCGAAGTCCTGGATATCGAAGACAAGGTGTGCACCGACGGTGAGCGGGGGGTCTATCAGGTTCTACCCCACCCAGACTTTATCTACAATCGATACGTTTACGTCTTTTTTACGTATGACAAGAATGGCGGTTGTGAATTTAGCCCCACCGATGGACCCGTCAATGCTGTCGCACGTTATAAGCTGAAAGGGAGCACCGACGGAACCACGAATCAGCTTCGACTGGAGGATGAACAAATCATCTTTATGAGCAACCCCCTACCCTCTAAAGTGCATAATGGGGGTGATATGAAATTCGGGAATGATGGATATTTGTATGTGACACTTGGAAATGGGGGTCTATCTGTGGAGTATGGAAATGCTCAAAAAGCGAATACATTGTTAGGATCAATTGTCCGGATCACAGATGACGGTGGAATCCCTTATGATAATCCCTTTCAGGGTCCATACGACGAACCATGTGGTAAAGATGGCAGAATACTTTCAAAATGGGGACGGTGTTCTGAGATTTGGGCAACTGGTCTGCGCAATCCCTTTCGATTTGCTCTCGATCCTAATGTCAAAAAGAGAACAAGGTTTTATGTCAATGATGTCGGTGGATCCTTTTTCGAGGAGGTCAATCTGATGACAGGCGATCGTGGGGGGCAGAACTACGGATATCGAGAGCGAGAAGGTCCCTGCTATCGCATGTCAAACACAGACTGTGAGCCACAAACCATTTACACTGACCCTATTTATTGGTATGAACATGTCAACCGGACTGATGCAGCCCTGACTGGTGGAGCTTTTGTGCCAAACGGAATCTGGCCCGATTATTATGACGGAAAATATTTAATAGCAGATTATGTTTTTCGGACAATTTCTCTTCTTGAGGAAGATGAGACAATGCTTTGTCGAGATTGCACTCCTCCGCTCCCAGGTTTTTCTAAATCTCTTTTCCGGAATCTCACGGACATCGGACAGCCCTTGCAGATGACATTTGGTCCCTACAAAGATTCACTAGCTCTGTATTATAGGTATGTTCAAACAAAAGCCAACAAATTTGGATTAGATTTGATGAAACAGAATATTCTATCGGATGTTTCAGCTCTCACCAATACTTTGTACACTGGCACACATTATTCTTTTATTTTCTGCTCAAACATTCTTTGATGATCTAGTTTGTGGGGTCAAAACGGGAAATATAGTATTCGACGCATTATCTACGAAGGACACCCTTCGGGAAATAGCAATGGTCATCTAGCAGAAAAACACGAGTCATGGGGTAAGATAAAAGAAGAACAGGGCGATAACATTAGTGAAAGCTCAAATGAGAAAGGGAAGAATAGTATCCCGATAGCCAAAATACTTATCGATGGCCAGAACGTTGAAAGCGGTCAAAACTACGGAGTTGATCAGGTCGTTTTTTTTGACGCTAGTGAATCGTTCGATCTAGATGGCGATGATTTGCAATATTCTTGGAATTTCGGTGATAGAACTGGAGCAACCAAGATCAAGCAACCCCATGCTTATTCAAAACCAGGGGAATACTGGGTCATGCTAGCGGTCAGGGACTCTCATGGGTATATTGGCACGGTGTCACGAATGATCACTATAGGAACACCGCCCAGGCCATCAATGATCCTACCAAGGGAGAACGAAAACTTTGCTGTTGGTGATACGCTAACTCTGCTTGGCACCGCCATGGATGCTGATGGGAATTATTTGGATGATTCAAACATGTCATGGGAAGTTCGACAAGTTCACAACACGCACTATCATCCGTTCCTCGATCCAACTGAGGGAAATTTCATCAAAACTTCCC
>Ga0115013_10002150_pt1 | contig 11063 bp, 9 predicted proteins | sample SouAtlMetagenome_2_FD_88686 | JGI IMG/M metagenome (GOLD analysis project Ga0115013, IMG submission 88686) | Marine eukaryotic phytoplankton communities from Atlantic Ocean - South Atlantic ANT15 Metagenome | ecosystem: Environmental > Aquatic > Marine > Oceanic | place: South Atlantic Ocean...
CTTGTAATGGAAGATATTTTTTTTACACTTACTCCACCTTCTTTCAAAAGCTTTGCCGTTCCTCCTGTAGCAATGATTTTTACACCGTTGCTCTCCAAAGATTTTACAAAAGGCAGCAAACCGCTTTTCTTAGAAACGGATACAAGAGCAGTTTTTGGTTTTATTTTATTGGCCATCAACGTCAGGAAGTTCTGGTCCTCGTTTATCTATTAGCTTGTCCCTATATGCAAGAGCAACCAAAGCAACTGCCAAAAGGGCAACAGAGGCAGAAAGATATAACGAATCAATTCCAGTTACTTCTTCAAAAGAAATGTGCCTTGCAAGCGCAAACATACCAATATATAAAGGATAACGTACCGGTATTTTCCCGGTCGAAAAGAATATATTCACCATCTGCATAATTTCGAGATAAATAAATAACATTAAAACGTTTTGGACCTTAAGAGCCCCAGCTGTAAAAACACTATTTATTTCTTCAAAACAAAGAAACAGCACCATTCCAAGTATTATTAGATGTAATACCCTCTCAACAAGGGTTATACCATTAAAAAACAAATTAGTATTCATAGTTACTCCAGTTGTTAATTACCTCAATAAAGGCTTCGCCTTCAAGCTTTTGCACCCTTTCTTTGAGCGTTGCAGCAGTATCACCACTATACACGGGACAAGATTTTTGTAACAATATAGGGCCTCCATCAACCTCTTTGGTAACAAGGTGTATTGTGCAGCCAGTCTCGCTTTCTCCAGAAGCCAAGACACTTTCGTGAACGGCATTATTCATCCCACCTGCGTGTTTTGGCAACAAAGAGGGGTGAACATTAATTATTTTTCTACTCCACATATCAACAAAATCTGAAGAAAGAATTCTCATAAACCCAACTAGCAAAATTAAATCAATTTTTTTGTCCTTTAAAATTTGTGACATTTCAAAATCAAAAACATCACGTTTTTTATTTTTATGGCAAATAAAATAATGTTCAATGCCAAGGTCACCAGCCTTCTTTAAAATACCAGAACCCCCGTTGTTTGATATAACAACCTCTATTGATGCGGAAAGTTGGCCGCCTTGAATAGCTTCAAAAATTGGCAAAAGATCTGTGCCATTAGTAGAGCCTAATATACCCAACCTCATTTTAAGATGTTTTCCATTCTTTTTATTCTAGAACTAATCAGCTTTTGTGTCCCTATGTCTTTTCTGTGAAAAAGCTTCCCCGAGATTTCAGACACTCCGCGCTCAGCCAAAGCCTCGGCCTCCTTTATGCTTTTGTCTTTCCCCAGAACAGCAGCAGTTCTTGATCCGCACGCAACCAACTGCTCTTTTTCAAACATTACTGATGCCAAATATATAGAAGGGTTTTCTATGTCACAAAAAACCTCAAAACCCTTTGCGGGTTTGTTGGGATATCCTTCAGGGACCACATACTTGCAAACTGTCGCAATTTTTTCAAAAGAAACATCTTGTGTGCTAAGAGTACCTTCAACCATAGAAAAACAGATTTTTAAAAAGTCAGAATCCATTATTCCAAGCACATTCATTGCCTCCGGGTCCCCAAAACGAGCATTATATTCAACAACTTTAACCCCAGAAGAGGTTAGCATAAACCCTCCATATAATATTCCAACATATGGAACGCCGGTTTCTATAAAAAGTTGTTTAGCTACAAGTTCGTTGGTTTTTTGAGCTTCAAAAATATCTTGTTCTGTCAAAAATGGAAGGCTGTGGTTTGCAAAGGAGTATGTTCCCATTCCACCGGTGTTGGGGCCCAAATCACCCTCATAGGCCCTTTTATGATCTTGTACAACAGGCATGTGTTTACAAACCCTTCCATCTGAAAAACTCATTAATGAAAACTCTTCACCAACAATTTTTTCTTCAATTAAAAATTTTCCGCCGCCGCTCACAATCTCCTTTGCATAGCTAATGCAATCATCAACACTCTTTAGATGTTCTCCGGAAACCTGAACACCTTTTCCACCCATTAGACCGTCAAACTTTATAACATACTCTCCACCCAGCTCTTCGATAAAGCGCCTAACTCCGCTTGTGCTAACAAATTCTTTTCTCTTTGGATTTTTTTCAGCGGCACAAAGGTCAATTATGTTTCTAGCAAAAGATTTGCTGGTTTCAATCATGGCAACCTCTTTTTTTGGACCAACACATTGAACCCCAACGCTTTCAAGCTCATTAACAACGCCAGCGGCTAGAGGGTTTTCAGGGCCAATAATAGCCAGGTCTATTGAGTTTTTTTTGCTATAGCCCACAATTTCCGAAAGTGAAGTAGGGCTTGCTTTAAAATAATCTTCACAGAGATTCTTGATTTGTGGATTTACATCTTTAGATACACAAAAAATGGAGTTTTCTATTGGGCTATTGGCAACCTTTCTTGCTATTGCAACCTCTCTTGCACCAGAACCTACAATTAAAATTTTTTTCATTCTTTTGAAGAGCGACTAATTTCTAGTTGTGACAAATATTCTTCAGAGATTTTACCGGCACAATATTTTCCAGTAAAAACAGAGTCTTCAAATTGTGTAATTTCTGGGTTCCCTATGTGCGCTGCCATTCTTAGGTCTTCAATGTCTTGATAAATTAGTTCGTCAGCCCCCATAAACCGCCTAATTTCTTCTACTGTTTTTCCGTGAGCAACAAGTTCTTTTGTGGCCGGCATATCAATGCCATAAACGTTTTGATACCTTACAGGCGGGGCAGCAGAAGCAAAGTATACGTTTTTTGCTCCTTGATTTCTTACCATTTCAACAATTTTTTTCGATGTGTTTCCTCGAACAATAGAATCATCAACTATTAAAACGCTCTTACCTTTAAATTCTATTTCAATAGGACTTAACTTGTGTGCGACGGACCTCTTTCGAATGCTTTGACCCGGCATAATAAAAGTTCTGCCTATGTACCTGTTTTTTATAAAACCTTCTCTATATTTTACTCCGAGCTTATGGGCGACCTGCATAGCAGAAGTTCTGCTGGTATCGGGCACCGGAATGACAGCATCTATTTCTAGGTGTGAATAGTTTTTCAAAATTTTTTCTCCAAGAAAGTCACCCATTCGGAGCCTTGATTTGTGCACAGAGATTGAATCAATTACTGAATCAGGCCTTGAAAAATATACAAATTCAAAAAGGCAGGGAGAGTGTGAAATATTTTTTGCGCAAATATTTTTTTCCACAACACCTTCTTCAGATATAATTATAGCCCCACCGGGATCAATGTCGTATTCAAAACCATAGCCTAGGGCGCTTAAGGCGGAGCTTTCAGAGGCAACCATTATTGAGTTGTCGTTTTTTTTACCTAAAACAAGCGGGCGTATTCCGTTTGCATCTCTAAATGCAACTATCCCTATTCCTCCAACGACCATAGTAACAGCAAAACCCCCTTCGCACCTTTCATAAACTTTTTCAAGAGCCTTAAAAACGTGATGATTTTCCAAAACATCAAAGCCTGTCTTTGACAGCTCGTATGCGAAAAGATTTAAAAGGATTTCTGAGTCGGACTGGGTGTTAAACTGGCAAAAATGAGTTTCTAAAAGAAACTTTTTCATCTGATCACTGTTTGTGAGCGTGCCGTTGTGAGCTAGACAAATATTAACAGGGTTTGATGAGTAAAAAGGTTGTGCCTCAGACACATCAGAGCAACCCGCAGTTGGATATCTCACATGTCCAATTCCAACATTGCCTTCCAACCTTAAAGATTCACCGGTTTTAAAAACCTCAGTAACAACACCAAGCTCTTTATGAAAAGAAAGTTTTTTACTGTCCCAGGTTGCAATTCCTGCTGCATCCTGTCCTCTGTGTTGAACCTGAATGAGGGCATCATATATTTCACCCGAAACGTTTTCAGAGGGGTGATATAGACCAACAATTCCACACATTTTATAAGCCCCCTAGAATTTTTTCTATTTCACCTAAATAGGTGTGTGGGGTTAGGGCAAGCAATAATTTTTTTTCTTTTTCTGACAAATCAAGGCCAGCAACCAGCTCAAGATACGTTTCTTTGGTTAACGCCTTGCCCCTAGTTAGTTTTTTCATTTTATCATAAGCAGAAGAATCTCCGGCTTTTCTTAAAACAGTTTGTATTGCTTCAGCTAGGATACTCCAGCTTTCATCTAGCTCTTTTTTCATTTGTTTTTTATTGGGAGAAACTCTCAACAAACCCCTTACAAGGTTTTTATAAGAAAGAAGAGAGTGTGCAAATCCCACACCAATGTTTCTAAAAACAGTGCTACCGCTTAAATCTCTTTGCAGCCTAGATTTGGTAATCTTATCTGCAAGAAAAACAAGGTTGTTGTTTGCAATCGCGAGATTTCCCTCGGCGTTTTCAAAAAAGATTGGATTAATTTTGTGGGGCATTGTGCTTGAGCCAACTTCTCCCGACATATTCTTTTGAACAAAGATATTTCTACTAATATAAAGCCACATATCTAATGACATATCAGAAAAGACATTGTTAATTCTTGAAAAGGCGTGAAAAAGCTCTGCCAAAGAATCGCCAGGCTCTACCTGAGTAGAGACACTACACTGTTCAAGCCCGATTTTTTTAATAAACTTTTTAGAAAAGGAGGCCCAGTTGATTTCTGGACAAGCAATTTTGTGTGCTGCATAAGATCCGGTTGCTCCCGAAAATTTTGCCAACAACCTTACTTTTTGAACACCTTCTAGCTGTCTTTCTGTTCTTGCAATGAAAACAGCGATTTCTTTTCCAAGAGTTGTTGTTGTTGCGGGCTGTCCGTGTGTTAGAGAAAGAAGGGGAAGAGACCTTGTTTTTTTAGAAAGCTTTTTGAGCTCTTTTAAAACCCCCTTAATTGATGGAACCATTATATTTTTAACTGCACCCTTTGTCATTAAAGAATAAGCTGTGTTGTTAACATCTTCTGATGTAAGGCCAAAATGAACAAGAGGTGCCAGGTCTTTTCGGCCAAGTTTTTTTAGTTTTTCACAAATAAAAACAACAACAGCGTTAACATCATGTTTAGTTTTGTCTTCAATCTTCTTTATTTGATTAAAGTCTTTTTTCGAAAAGCTGTCATAAAGCGACCTTAGAGAAAAAAGATCCTTTTTTCTTAGTGGCTTTATGTGTTTAAAGGACTTGTGATCAGTGAGCGCTAAAAGATATTCTATTTCAACCAGCACCCGATAGCGCATTAAGGCCTGTTCTGAAAAGTACTCACCCAGCTCAGAGACGTTATTTTTATATCTTCCGTCTATTGGAGATATGTTGTTCACATTGAACCGATGTTTAACATCCTGTGAACAGCTATTGCACAGTTACCAGGATCTAACACAGTTAAAACAGGAGTTTTGCTTGGCATTTGAAGCGTTGAATGTATGTTAACGCTCATATCAACCTTATCTTTAAAAGGCGGACATGCAATGGTTGGTTTGTTGCAGTTTGCTCCGACAAAACCAGAAAGAGCGTTTGACCTTCCAGCTATAGTAACAAACACAACAGCGTCCTCTTTTCCAAACGATCTAATAATTTCTAAAACCCTTTCCGGGTTTTTGTGTGCAGAAGCAGCATGAACCTCGTGACTTACCCCTAAATCATCTAAGACGCTAGTAATTTTATCTGCGTGTGGCTGGTCAGATGTTGAACCCATAATTAATACAGCTTTCATAATAATTCCTTTATGTTTTCAGTAATACGTTTATCAATATTGTTAAGATTTGGAAAGACAAATTTTTCTCCTGTGATTAGTTCATACAATAAAATATATCTTGCAGACAGTTCAGCAACAAGCTCATCGGGAGCATCGGGCAGCACGTCATCGTTGTAAGGATCACAGTTTTTTGCAAACCAAAGCCTTAAAAATTCTTTATCAATATTTTCAGGCTCTTGTCCGTCATCAATTCTTTTTTTATAGGAGTCTCTTATCCAAAAACGACTACTGTCGGGCGTGTGAATTTCATCAACAAATTTTATTTTACCTGAAGAGTCTGTTCCTATTTCATATTTTGTATCAACTAAAATTAAACCATTATTTTTTGCAGTTTCTTGTCCAAAAGCAAAAAGTTCTAGGCTCATCTTTGCTGCGACGTCGTAGTCTTCAGCTGTCATTAACCCCAACTCTATTATTTCCTCTCTAGACACCGGACGATCATGAACCTTATCTTTTGTAGTTGGTGTTAACATCGGTGTGTCAAGCTTATCATTTTTCTTTAAACCCTCAGGAAGGACATTTCCACAATATTCACGATCACCTTTGTTATATACAGTCCACAAAGAAGTATCGGTGGTTCCTGTGATATACCCCCTTACAACAAACTCTACGGGGAAAACAGTACATTTTTCTACAATAGATACGTTTGGGTCGGGTGTAGATATAAGGTGGTTTGGAAACAGGTTTTCTGTCTTTTTAAACCACCAGGCGCTTACAGAATTAAGCACTGCGCCCTTGTAGGGAATGGCAGCCAAAACACGATCAAAAGCGCTTTGTCTGTCAGTGGATATCATCACAACCTTATCATCTAAAAAGTATGCATCCCTAACTTTTCCGACTTTTTTATTAGGGGCGCTAATGTTGGTATCCTGAATGGTATTAGTCAGGTTCTCGTTAATTTCCTGATAATATTTTTTGTCAATATTCATGACATTCCTGTGAAATAGGGTTAGAAAAAATATGACTATTTAAAATTAAATCCACGTCTTTTTTTGTAGAGTTTGAATTAATCTTAATTTCCCACAACACGCTTTTTTTAACCGACTCTAGCCCTTTTAAGTTAAATCGATCACGAAGGGTTTGTGTAATGCTTTGTCCGTGCACATCATCTTTGTTGCAAACCAAAAATCGGTAAATGTTTACGTCTTTGACCAATTCGCTTATGTACTCTTTGCTTGGATTAAAGAGAGTGTCAGTTGAAAGAACGTCTTCAATGTCTAAACCCTCCTCAAGTGCGATTTCAAAGTGAACATATTTTTTAATTTTTGCTTTCACGCCTAGATTGTTAATGCACTTCTCAACAGAGGCTGCCTCATTATCAGCAATAATTGCCGAAACAAGAACCTCTTTGGTGTGCTGCATTTTTTTAAATTTTTTGACCTGTAATTTCTTTGATTCAAAGCGAAGGGCTTGATAGCTAAACGGCTTATCAGACTCCATATATTCTTTCATGCTTTCAAAAATATCATCCGCTTCGTCATTAAGCGTTCTTTCTGGGTGTGGCATTATGGCCATTACATTTCCTGCAAGGTTGCTTAGCGCCGCCGCGCTTTGGAAAGATCCATTTGGGTTGATGGGGAAGTCGTCTGAAGTGCTACCATCAACATCACAATATTTATAAGCTATTAAATTGTTTTTTATTACTTCATCTTCTAGCTCTTTATCAAAAACAAACCGTCCTTCTGCGTGGGCAATAGGAACGCGTAGAGGTGAACCACCCTTTTTAATAAACGCAGACCTTGTGTTTTTGTTGGGTTTGATATAGCACCACTTGTTATAATATCCAGTTCCAACAATTCTGTTTCCAACCACCCTCTTGTTGTCTGTTAAGGAAGCTAGCACGCCCAATCTATCATTTCCTGGAACCAAACCAGACTCCACCAAAATTTGTGCACCGTTACAAATTCCTAAAATAGGCTTTCCTAAAAGAGCATGTTTTTTCAATTCTTGAACAACGGGTTCTAGAGAAGCAATAATTCCTGATCTGGACCTGTCTTCGAAAGAAAAGCCACCAAGAATGATATAGCCATCATAATTTTTCAACATGTCATGGTTGTCATTCCAAAAGTGTCCAAAAGGAAACATGCCGTGTTTTTCTAAAATATTTTTTGTTTCATTTTCAGTGTTAGATCCGGGAAATTGAATGTAGGCTATTTTTTTATTTGCCATTTAAGTGTACCAAATTGAGCCCATCTTCAACAACGCTACCAACCTCACAGCAAGCATCTTTACCAACAATAGAAAATAACGCATCTCTTTCTGAGCTGTTAACAACAAGAACAAGCCCAATACCCATATTAAAGGTTTGATATAAATCTCTTTTATCAATATCTAGATTATGCTCCAAAAACTCAAACACTGGAATTTTGTCCCACGATTCTGTATTAACTCGAAGCGAGCAGTTTTTTGGAAGAACTCTTGGAACATTGTCAATTAATCCGCCCCCAGTAATATGAGCAATGCTTTTAATTTTAATACCAGATGCTAAAATTTGTTTAATTAAAGAGCTGTAGTTTTTATGTGGAGCGAGTAGACACTCTTCAACCGAAAGATTGAAACCCGGCAATTTATCAGCGGTGGAAAGACCCAGAGTTTCAAAAATAAGCTTTCTCGCTAAAGAATAGCCATTTGTATGAAGTCCATTAGAAAAAACGCCAATAGCAACATCGCCCCCCGTTACATCAGATCCATCGATAATACTAGTTTTTTCCACGACCCCAGTGGCAACACCCACTAAGTCGTATTCATTTTTATGATATGTCCCCGGCATTTCAGCTGTTTCTCCGCCCACCAAAGAAACACCATGTTCTCTGCACTCATGAGCAACGCTTTTAATTACATCAGAAACAATGTTTTTGTCTAAATTGCTTCCAGCAACATAGTCTAGAAATGTTAAAGGCGCGGCCCCAGTAGCAGCTACATCATTGCAGCAGGCATTAACCAAATCGTGCCCAATGTATTGGAAATTATTTGCCGCCATCGCAACAGACATCTTAGTTCCAACACCATCAATGCTTTGAACCAAAACAGGGTCATCAAAATCTTTCAGCAAATCTTTTAATGAATACATTGAGCCAAAGCCACCAATAGAAGAAAGAACATTTTTGTTAAATGTGCTGCTTATGTCCCTTTTTGACATTTCAATAGCCTCGTCTGCTTTTTTAATGTCAACACCAGCATCCTTATAAGTAATTTTTTTATTCATTTTTGAAGCCTTTCCCTAAGCGCATTTTTCCAGACATGTTTTGTTTTTTGCACATCCAATTCTATGAAATTTTCTACAACAATTTTACCCAAATCGTTTGTTCTGCCGATTTGTTTATATTTGCAACCCCCTTTTTCTAAAATTGCTTTAAAAGAGGCTGATTTTTCTCTGGAAACTTCCACAACAAATGAAAGGTTTTCGCTAAAAATAAGACCTTCTTCGACTGCACTGTCAATGGTACAACCAATATTGTTTACAAAGCTCATTTTAGAAAGGGTGGTGGCAAGCCCGCCAAGCCCTGCATAGCTACACGATCGCAACAAACCAAGTTTGTTTGCTGATAAAACACAACCCAACATAGCATTATATTTTTTTAGGTTTAACTTTTCAATTTTGGAACGCTCGGCCCCTAAAATGTTACCAGCAACGCTTCCACCAAGAACAACAGAGTTTTCACCCAAAAGAAAAATATTAGAACCTTTAGCTTGTACAAAGCCGTTTTGTAAAACATTGTTTTTAGATAGCTTGCCAAAACAACCAATCATTGGGCTTGCAGGTATAGATTGATTACCACTTTGATTATAAAAACTTACATTTCCTGCAACTATGGGGAGATTGGTTGTACCGTTAAAGTGCAAATTTTCACAGGCCTCTCTAATAGCAATGCAGCTTTGTGAAAACTGCCACATTTCTTCTGGCTTTTCAGGATTTCCAAAACACAAACAATCTGTAAGAGCAAGGGGTGCGGACCCAACAGAAACTGTTTTTGCGCAAGCTTCTAAAACTGCATATTGAGCAACTAAATAAGGATCAATTTTTCCAATTGATGGATTGTGTGCAAGCGCAGCAGAAAAACAATCATTCTTTATTTCGCTTGGAAAATGTCTAGAGTCAAAGGGCGCAATTACACCGGCATTGGTTTGACCCCTTTCATTTACAACTCTTCCTTGAACGTTTTTATCATATTTTTCATATATTGGTTCGCGAGAAGCCACATTTTCATGTGCCAATACTTTTAATAAAAAATCATTGTAGTTTGAAATTTTTGGCAACCCTGCGTTTTGATTGGGCAGAGCTTTTTCTGACATTTGGCGATCATAAACAAAACCCTCATTAATTTTTTCAATAGGTCCATCAACAAGTTTCTTATCTCCAGAAAAAACAGTATAGTGTTTGTCCTTTATAATTTTTCCTACAACGCTGGCCTGAGCCCCCATCGAAACATTTGGAAAATCAAATTTATTATTATAGTGGTCTAAAATAGTTGGAGTTAATGTTTTTGGGCAAGCCCACATGAAACGTTCTTGCGTCTCTGAACACAAGATTACATGTTCATCAAGACCAGACAGGCTAGTATGAATTTTATCTACCCAAACCTCTGCTCCAAGTCCAGCAGCATCCGCAAGTTCTATGCTTGCACAAGCAACGCCACCAGCGCCCAGGTCTTTGAAGCCAACATCATTAATTAAATTATTTTTTTCTAAATATTCGAAAAGAGCATAGGTTGACTTAAGAATATGCCTTTCTAAAAAAGCATTTGGTTCCTGAACAGCACCCTTGTTTTGTTGTTCTTTTTCTTCTTCAAGCTCAAGGGATGCAAAGCTTGCTCCCCCAAATCCGCTGTTGTCTGTAGGCTTTCCTATTAATATTAAATCATACCCAACAGAATTTTTGGGCGCCCTAGATCGTATTACACACTCTTCTTTAACAATACCAGCAGTTAAAACAGTGACTAAACAATTTTCATTATATTCTTTATCAAAATACACGTCTCCACATATATTAGGTATGCCTAATGGATTTCCATACCCAGCAATCCCAGAAACAACACCGTCACTAATCCATTTTGTCTTGTTTCTGTCAATTTCGCCAAAACGCAAGCTGTCCCCAAGAGACATTACTTCTGCGCCCATACAACAAACATCTCTGACATTGCCTCCCACACCAGTTGCAGCGCCTTCATAAGGAACAATCTGACTAGGGTGGTTGTGTGACTCATGGCTTACAACTAGGCCATATTTTTTACCTTCGTTATCTGTAGTAAGCGATATAACACCCGCATCATCTTTGGCCCCCAAAATCACATGCTGGCCGTCCGTTATAAAATGTTTTATGTGATTTTTACTGCTTTTGTAAGAGCTGTGCTCCGATCCTTGAATTGAAAAAAGAACAAGCTCTGTTAGAGTTGC
>Ga0115013_10002152_pt1 | contig 11051 bp, 7 predicted proteins | sample SouAtlMetagenome_2_FD_88686 | JGI IMG/M metagenome (GOLD analysis project Ga0115013, IMG submission 88686) | Marine eukaryotic phytoplankton communities from Atlantic Ocean - South Atlantic ANT15 Metagenome | ecosystem: Environmental > Aquatic > Marine > Oceanic | place: South Atlantic Ocean...
ATTACTAGTTATCTCCCATATTGCTCCATTCTTTAATTCAGAAGAAGGTGGCTCTTCGATAACATTTTTTTGGTAATCGTTGTAAACAATCTCCCAACCTGGATGCGTTCTCCAAGTTGCAGTGCCAGTAATTTTCTTTTCGAGGTCATTGGTCTTAGCCTCAATTTTTCTAGTTTCTCTAATTGAATTAGACATTTGACTACCTGCAAATCGAGCCCATATTAATTTGTATAATGTTCTCAAGTCGTCATTAACATCTTCCGAAAGTTGTCTAATCTCAGGTCTAGTTGGTCTAATGGCCTCGTGCGCATCTTGGACATTGCTGCTACCTTTTTTTGCATCAGGTCCAAGTACTCCTTCTCCGAGAAATTTATCCCCATATTTCTCTTTGATTAATTTCTTTACACTATCTCTTGCATCTTTATTTGTTCTAGTAGAATCTGTCCTAATATATGTTACATGGCCTGAGTTGTATAATTCTCCTGCTATTGAGCTTGTTTTAGATACTGACCAACCTAAAGTCGAACTCGCAGCTTGTAACATCGTGTCAGTAGTAAAAGGAGGCTTAGGGCTTCTATTGTTCTTTCCTTCTTTAACAGATACAATTTCAATTTTCATATTTTTATTTAATATTTTGATCGAATCGTTAGCTAATTTTTCGTCAAAGGTCCTGTCTGGAAAGTGTTTTCCATCATCGTCAACCCATGCATTAGGGTCATTCTTTTCATGAAATCTTATCTTGAAATTGACATTATCTGAGTTGAAATTAACACTATGATAATTGATTGGGACATGTTTTTCACGCAACAATTCTCTATCTACAATGAATCCTAGGGTTGGTGTTTGAACCCTCCCCATAGAGGCTAACTTCCACGATCTAGAGAATCTAGAACATTCAAAACCCACTAGTCTATCCATGAATCTTCTTACTTTAGCTGAATTAACTAAAGCAGTATCTATATCTCTTGCTTGATTAATTGCATCATTAACAGATTTTTCTGTTATCTCATTAAATGTAACTCTTTTTTGTGAATCAAAATCTGAAAAAATAATGCTCAGCCTCCATGCAATAAATTCACCTTCTCTATCGGGGTCAGTCGCAATATAAATTTCATTAACGTTTGATTTTTTAGCTTTTTTAATCATTTCTTTGATTTTCTTTTCAGCACCAGAAGTCCATCCCCAAGGAGGATCTGGGAGTTTATCTTTTTCCGATTTCCACATAGATTTAGAAGAACCTTTACTCCCTTTTGAAGGTAAATCTTGCACATGCCCGCCGCAGGCTTGAACAATCCAACCCTTTCCTAAATATTTCTTCACAGTCTTTGCCTTAGCACCTGACTCAAGAATCATTAGTTTCATATTTTCCAACCATCACTTAGTCAATTACCTAGCATCGACCGTTATTCCCTGCCGCACAATACAACCTGTATAAAGTTGAGTCTGAACAGTTTGATTACAAGGCGCGCGCGCACGTGAGGCGCGCGAGACCGATTACTTTTCTCGCATCCTAGAAACAGCTTCATCCCATGGTTCAGAGGCTGCTGGACCTGCACAACCGATACAACCTGGATATCCCGCTCTACCCAGTTCTACAATCTGCTTTTGGAGCAGATTCCATTTTTCAGAACCCCCTTTTATCCATACAGTTTCTAAAGACGGGGGAGGCTTCTGAGAAATAATTCCATTTTGAGAGTTCATATTTAGGAAGTAAATATCTGCCGAATCAGTAACTTCTGACTCTATTCCAAAAATAATCTTCGGAGCATTATCGGATAATTCTTTGGCTAGAGAATCAATTTCTTGTTCTAATCCACCATCATGTATGACTTTCACCCCACTCGATCTTAGTATTCTTCTTGCTAATTCAGAGATTGCCGCACCCCCGTCAGAACCCTCCATGCCTCTCGGAAGGTGCGTAACGCTTGAAGAGTGTCGGTTCACCGGCTTTATCGTGGGAATGCCGTATCGAATGTTTGGTAGGCCTTTATTGGGCCTAATAGATTCCGAAAAAGCTCATGGACTAGGTCTTTCATCATTAGAGAGGTTAGAGAGAAGTTCGTTGGGTAGGAATCTTCTAAAAAGTTTATACCAATCACCAGAATTACCTACAAACGTCTTCGGAATGTCATTTAATCATCCATTAGGTATCGCAGCAGGATTTGATAAAAAGGCTCAAGCATTATCCGCATGGCCTTCAATAGGGTTTTCTTGGATGGAATATGGTGGAATTACTAGGTTCCCTCAAGATGGTAATCCCAAACCAAGAATGTTCAGAGCAAATAAAGAAAATGCTTTGATTAACAGGATGGGTTTCAATAATCCTGGGGCTTTAGCAGTGAGGGATAATCTAATTGATAGGAAATCAACTGGGTTATGGCCCGACAATCCTGTAGCTGCCAATATTGGGCGTTCAAAGAAGGTCTCTAATGATGAAGCACCTGGTGATTATTCTTCCACACTTGACATCCTATGGGATTATTCGGACCTTTTTGTATTGAATGTATCTTCACCTAATACTCCTGGATTGAGAGAATTACAAGAATCCGATCATTTGGCAAATGTATTGGATTCATGTAATTTAATTAGGGATAGAAAAGGAATTCATAAGCCATTACTATTGAAGTTCTCACCTGATATGAGTGATGAAGATTTAATTATTTCAGCTGAAGTTGCTATCAAATCTAAAATTGATGGATTTGTAGCAACAAACACTACAATTTCTAGATACGTGCCTCAAAATTCTCAATCTAGATCCGCTTTCGCGGAATCTGGTGGTCTTTCAGGACGTCCCTTAAGGCAACGTTCATTGGAAGTGGTCAATTTACTATATGGTAATACTGATTCTAAAGTACCAATTGTTGGAGTTGGTGGAATTGATTCTGTTGAATCCGCTTGGGATATGATAATCTCCGGAGCATCGTTAATTCAATTGTATTCGGCATTGGTTTTCCATGGCCCTTCTATCGTTTCAAAAATTATCAAAGGTCTAAAATTAAAAGTCAAGGAAAATAATTTTTCTAATATCAGCGAGGCCGTTGGTTCAAAACACACCTAAGAACACAAACCTCATGAGTGATTTTCAACTGGGATGTATATGGCAACAACTAGAGCAAGGAGACTTGTTGTAGTAGGTTTGGGATTGATTGGATTAGTCTCTCTGATGTTAATTAGTGTAGATCCTGAGGTTCAGTATACTGTTGATGAAGTAATGTCCTCTCCCGAAGATTTCACATCAGATGAGATACATCTTAGAGGCACTGTATTAGAAGGTTCAGTGGATGATGAATCAAAGATTTTCATTTTAGTTGGAACAAATGAAGAGGCTCAATTATTTGTCGATATTTCTTCGGTTGCTTTACCTGATGGTTTTGGTGAGGGTTACATGATTGCTGTGAAGGGTGACTTAATCAATATTGAAGGGAAATGGACAATTTCTGCTAACTCAATACAAACAGGTTGTCCTTCAAAATATACTGCAGAATGATTATTTTTCAGTATTAATTCATTAAATCATCTTGGGTTTCATTAAAATGGGACGCTAATTACGGATAGATGGGCTAGGGGGAGTGTTGACGTGCTCTATTATTCACAAATCGTCAATAATGGTGACCTGAAGTCTGAGGGCGGCGTAAACGAAGCATCGATGACCCATTGGGTGACAGCGACACTTCGCCTCCAAGAGATGCAGGTTGGCATAACGGATTTCCGGAGGGAAATTCGAAGTGTCTTATACCCGGGAACCAGGTCAGGCGCGGAAGCGAGCAACCCGACCGGGGATGCTGGATGCCTTGGAATAGCGGAGTTGAGGATCTCAATGAATATTCATCGTTGGTGACGAACGTCCACCGAAGACATGCCCACAACTTTCATTCGTGTGGTATTTCCCCTAATCCACCCATTTTACATATTATCTCAAAATGATTTTCTGAAACGGGTTGTACAGAAAGTCTTGATCCTTTCATCAAGAGTTTCATTCCTTCTAAAGCGGGGTTATCTCTCATTTCTTGCAGGGATACGGTTTTTTGTAAAGCCCTTATTGGTTGAATATCAACCATCATCCATCTTGGATTCTCAGGAGTTGCTTTTTCATCAAAATACTTCGATTTTGGGTCCTGAGCAGTGAAGTCAGGATATCCTTCTTTGCAGATCTTTGCCACTCCTGCTATATGAGGGGGTTTAAAATTCGAGTGATAAAAGAATACTAAATCTCCAATTTTCATATCATCTCTCATCATATTTCTTGCTTGATAATTTCTTACTCCATCCCAATGAGTTCTCTTATCTTCAACAAGTTTCTCCCATGGGTAAACGTGAGGTTCACTCTTCATAAGCCAATAGTTCATACACTAATCCGATAGAAAGAGGTGAATGAAACTGTCGTCACCAAGCATCATCGGATTTACCTATAATTAAGGTGGCATCGATAGCATCTGCTTCATCTCTTTCTATTGCTCTTTTTAGGCCTGCAGTTTTCACCATTCTAGAAACTCCACCCGTTAAATTAACATTTGCTTTTACCATAACTGCATAAATCGCAGGTAGTAGTATCAGTGCGGAAATTGCAGCAATAATAAGTAACACAATTATTACTGTTATGAACGGTTTGATCGCAGGTATATTGATTCCAAATGCACATGTCATTCCTGCTGCAGTAACAGTAGTTGCCTCAAATAAACTCATACCAGTACTTGCACAAGCTGATTTTATAGCTTCAAGATTCCCTCCAAGTTCTCTTACCCTATTGGCGATATGTATTGAGAAGTCAACACCTACACCAACAAGAATAGAACCAATCATTACAGTTACCAGTGATAATTGGACACCTCCTGCGTCCATGATCATCCATTGCATAGCAACAGTAAATCCTACAGGTATTGTTGTCAGTAATGAGTATAATATGTCACGGAAAACCAGTCCCAGTGTTATCACTGTGAATAATAAAGCAAAACCAAGCGAACTCCATTGTGAGCCTACAATCAAATTATTGACTTCTATAGTTACAGATGCCACTCCAATAAGTTCTGGAGTTCCTGTTGTCCCCCCTAAGCCTGAATTTGCAGCATGTTTGTTAACTAAATTAGTAGCGGTTTCAGTCCCTACAACGTCCATAAATGGCATATCAATATATATCAAACTACTACTATAATCTGATGAGATAAATAATTCTCTCATTTCTAAAGTCAGACTATTATAGAATACGTATATTAAGAAATTTTGAGCTTGTTGCCCTCCTAACTCCTGTGCATCTAATGTATCCAAGGTTCTCCAAAACGATGCATTACCTGACTGCTCATTATCAAATATTAATGTTGCAACATCTTTAATTGGATCAGGAATCCAATTTTGATTATTAATTTCATCTGCAACAGGTGAACCAGATACATTTACTGAAACAGCAATTGCTTTCATCAAGAATACAATTGAAACCGCTGTAACTTGATCAACCTCAGCACATTGTCCTTCCAACTTCTCTATGGCCTCCAACCCACTAAAAGGATCGTTAGCAGTTAAATCTGTTATCTCTGCTGTAGCCCCAATGTCTTCTGATATTTTCAAGAAACCAGGTTGTCCGGATTCGAACTCATCACTGTAGGTTTTCATTTTCTGTACTGCATCAACATCTTGAGGTGCCATTTCTAATAAGTCAAGATTAGATTCAACATTTTCTCGGGAAATACCTGCTGAGAAAACCATTGCAATTATGAATAGTATAAGAGTAACTTTCGTCCATTTGACCGGTACTGATACAATATTCACGAATAATTGAGGTGGAGGGTGAGAGGGTTTCTTTAGGTCTAATAGTATTGTCAAATTAGGCACCATTAACATGGTCATTACATATACAACAACAATTCCAAAGGCAAGTGACCAACCCACGGTTTGAATAGGCGCCATTGGAGTAAATGTAAGGGAAATAAATCCAATAATAGTAGTTACCGCAGATAAGAAAACTGCTCGTCCCGTTGAATTCAAAGCCTCCTCCATTTTTTCATTCGGAGTCCCTTTTGCTTCCGCATAACGATTTGTAATGTGAAGACCATATGAAACTCCAAGAGCAAGAACAATCGGACCTACAATAATCACAGTCATTGTTACTTCGTAATTTGACCATCCTATGATTCCCATTGTCAGGAAAACTGAACATAATGTGGGTAATCCAGATATTATTAGTACCTTAATGCCTTGAACAAGTCTAAATCTTCCTGTTTGTAACAAGTCGCAATGGAATAAGAATAGTGTTATAGCTACTAGAAAAACACCTACTGGAAATACATCCCAGAACAAGCTAAATGATTCTTCTGTAACTGCATTAGTAATTGGAGCAGGGCCTGTAAGAGCCATTTCTAGGCCCCAATAATCCCAATCGGATTGATCTTGGTCATTCGGATTAAGGTTGCTGTTGGCATTGCTTAATTTGTCAATCTCATTCTGTGTTTTCTCAATCATCTCTGCAACATCAGCATCGCTTGAAATACCCATTATTATTACAGCTCTATTCCATCTTGAGATACAAGATTGATTCTCATCACAATCTAGAGTTTGGTCAGCATCTTCTCTACCTACATCTCTGACAAGTTTATCCAAAGCATTTTTGGGCATTTCGCCCAGAATTTGGTCAACTCTCTGTTGTTCATCGGGTATTGCATAATTTCCTAGAATATCTTTTTGGTCATCTATAGTTTCATTAATTTGTTCTGAAAATTGTTCCTGCCCAGTAGATGCAGCAATTCCTGACGCGAATGCTTTAGCAACTCTAACAGCACTGGAATTAACTTCCTTAATTACAGCAGAAATTGATAGTACATATTCGATTTGATCAAATTCTCCACCATCATTTCTATTTGTATTCATTGCACTTTCCATAGCGTCAATTTGTTTTAAAATTGGAACAAGTGTCACATTATAGTCTGGAGATTCAACATAAATTATCATTACATTTGTAGTCCAATCTTCCTCTACTTCTTCAATTAAGAGAGAAACTTGAGAACCATCTGGTAAGTAAACTTCCAAATCACCATTCACGTTCATTGAAGATTCTTCATTACAAAAACCCGGATTGAAATCTTTCCTACAATCTAAAGCTCCTGAGTGCATTGTGAAATAACCTGTGAAAATCAAGCAAAATACAATAATGATTACTGGAAATTTAACCAATGCTTGTGTCGCAGATAATCCTGACAAAGATCTTCTTAATTTATTTGGTGACTGAATTATAGCATCTCTCACACTATTTGAATCAATATTCTTCATTCGTTCTTTGTATGAAATTTTCTCTGAAGAATCAGCACTATTATCACTTCCTTGAATGGTCATGGTGCAACCTCTCTGTATGTCCGTGGATAAGGAAGGGACTTCAACCCAACGCTTCTATATCCTTCAAAACTTCATTTAGATTATGTCTTTGTATTGGCAATAGTCAAGAATAAGTTACTACGGGGCCTTAGTGTAAGGTCTGGGAGATTGTCATGGGTAAACCAAAAATTACTGATAAAAGATGGTCTATTGATCTTGAAAAAAGAATTCAAGAAGAGCATTATGGTAATACATATAATGATAGGTATTCTTTCAATCCTAATTCTACTAAAGAGATTTTTGTTATTGATACCCCACCTCCATATCCAAGCGGTACTTGGCATATTGGAGCAGTCGCCCAGTACAGTATGATAGATGTCATTGCTCGTAGTCAAAGGCTATTGGGTAAGGAAGTATATTTTCCTTGGGGAGTAGACCGTAATGGGATAAATATTGAATTCACTGTTGAGAAAAAAACTGGTAGAAAAATGAGAACCTTTGAGCGAGGTGAATTTATTGATATCTGCAGAGATACAATTGAAGAATACACTCAAGCTATGAGGGAAACTGCTTGTAGAGTGGGGTTATCTTGTTCTTTTGAGAATGAATATTTGACAGATTCTCCAGAATATAGGGCAGTATCCCAATCAATCTTTGTTGATTTATTTAAGCAAGGCAATATTATTGAAGATCTTCGCCCTAATATCTATGATCCTGTTGAAGGTACCACAATTGCAGATGCCGAAGTCCAAAGAATTTCTAGATCGACAAAACTTTGTGATGTGATTTGGGAAACAGAAGATGGAGACCAAGTCATCATTACAACTACGAGGCCAGAGTTAATTTGTGCATGTGGTATAGTCTTGGTACATCCCGAAGACAGCCGATATACACATTTGATTGGTAAAGAGATAAATTTACCTTTAGCAGTAAATGGACGTAGTAAGAAAGTAGTCATTGCATCTCACCATTCTGTAAAAATGGAATTTGGTTCTGGTGTATTGATGGTATGTTCCTTCGGTGATCAAAATGATGTTTCTGTATTCAGAGAGTTTGGTCTAGAACCATTTGTGGCTATTAACCTCGATGGGGAAATGACTGAGATTTCAGGACCTCTATCCGGTTTAGCAGTAATTGAGGCTAGGAAAAAAGCAATAGAAATTTTAGAACAAGAAAATAGATTGTCTTCAATTAAAGATCATGAACAAGAGATTCCAGTTAGTGAAAGAGGAAATAATCCAGTAGAGATAATATTGCTCAAAGAATGGTACGTTAGACAAACACATACTTTAGAACGTATGAATGAGTTAGTTTCAGATATCAATTTCATTCCACCTAGAAATAAGCAATTTCTTGATGACTGGATGCAAAACATATCTATCGATTGGCCAATCTCACGAAGAAGATGGTATCATACTGAAGTTCCTATTTGGTATACTGATGATGAATCAAAAGTTGTCGTGCCTCCTTCTGGCGTTTATGTTCAACCGTGGAGAGATTTACCTCCTAAGGGCTCTGAAGTATTAGATAGAGAGACCAAAGAAACTTTGGGTATATACGAAGAAATGAAAGATCAACTGGGTGTATTAACTGGAGAAGAAAAAGTATTTGATACCTGGATGGATTCTTCTAATTCTAATTTATTCGTATCAGGTTATGGTAAAAATCAAGAATTATTTAATCGGGCTTTCCCTACGGCTTTACGCCCTCAAGGTAAAGAAATTGTTAGAACTTGGTTATACTACACTTTACTAAAAAGTACTTTGTTATTAGATAAGCCTGGTTTTGCAAATGTTTGGATTGACGGTCTCGGAATGGACCCTTGGGGACGAAAGATGTCTAAATCTCTTGGAAACGGTATTGATGCAAATTCAGTTCTAGAATGTGGTTTTGGTGGAAGGACCGGCTCATGGAAAATAAAGGGGGCTGATGGCAAGCAAGTCCAGCTGAAAGCTAATAAAATTGGTAGCGAATGTTTCCGTCTTTGGAAGGCATGTGATGCTCAAGTTGGGGATGATTTTCATATTAATCCCGAAGAAATCGAAGCTAAATATTTCGGGGTGTTGACAAAAATCTTCAATGTTGCTAGATTTGCTAGTCAGTTTGAAGTCCCATCCGATCTTTCATCAAAACCAGATAATTTAGAGATTGAAGATAAATGGATACTTTCCGAGTTCAGTCAGATGATGCATAAAGTTGGAGAATCCTGGGAGAAAATAGACATCTATAATGCTGCTCAATCAATAAAAAACTTCAGTACAGGAGTATTCCCTAGTCACTGGCTAGAGATGGTCAAATCACGTCTCTATGATGGTGACGAGGCTGCAGCATGGACATTGCACAGAATAGTGCGAGATGTATTGACTTCACTAAGTCCTATTTGCCCTTTCTTTACTCATTATCTTTCAACTACACTTTATGGAAGTAGTTCGGTTGACGTAAGAGAATTCCCAGATATTATTGAGGTCAAATCTGAATTATTGAATTTAACTAATCCCGTAATTGAGTTTAATTCTGAGGTTTGGAAATTAAAGAAAGATAGTGGTCTTTCTTTAAACACTGAGATATCCGAAGTAAATATTCCTGAAGGCTTATCTATTCTTTCTAAATCATTAATTAGAATGCATAGAATAGTTTAGTTCAAACTTGTATTTGGTTTATTTCCATTCAAAGTTTCAATTATCAATGATGCCATCTCTATTCCAATTCTTGCTTGTGCTTCTTTTGTAGCGGCTCCAATATGTGGTGTTCCATGAAAATTTTCATGAGCGAATAGTGGATTATCAATAGCAGGTTCCTTTTCAAATACATCTAATGCCAAACTGGATAATTGGCCACTTTCTAATGCTTCTAGAGCAGCTTCCTCATCAACAATCCCCCCTCTAGCGCAATTTATCAGATGGTTACCACAATTAATTCCATCATCTCCTATTTTTGGCATTAAACTAATTCTAGATGAATTTACTAGATGATAAGTTTCCTCTGTAAGATTACAATGTATTGAAACATGAGTGCACATTTGAAAAATACTATCAACATCATTGTGCAGTCTACATTCATTTTTCTTTGCTATTTCTTTAGGTACATATGGATCATATGCGTGTAAATCCATGCCTAAAGATTTAGCAATTAATCCAACACCCTGTGCAATCCTTCCGTAGCCAATGAGTCCCAATGATTTGCCCGACAATTCAGTACCTACTAATTCCTTCTTGGCCCAAATCCCCTTTCTTAATTTTCTATCAGCAGTAGTTATATTTCTACAAGATGACAATAGGTGCGCAATTGTCATTTCAACAACACTTTTTGTTGATGACTTCGGTGTATTACATACTATGATATCATTTTCGCTGGCAGTAGTAATGTCGATATTATCTACCCCTACCCCTGCTCTTCCAATAAATTTTATTCCTTCACCATTAATAACTGAGGCTTCAATTACTTCTCTATCTAATTTAGTTGCACTTCTAACAACTACTGCGTCAAAACTCGATAAAACTCCCGAAAGAAGTTCTTCTCTAGTATAGTGTTTGACAATGACTTCATGCCCCTGATCAGTAATCATTTTGATAGCTTTTTCATCCATCCCATCGGTTACTGCTACTCTACCCATACACCTTCTAGTATGAGTTACTCAATCAATATTACTAATGAAAGGCATTAACCTTAGTATTCATAATGATGTACCTGATGCGCTAAGTCAGAGGTAAGATAGTATGAAAGAAACCGAGTTTAATAATAATGAGATTTTGTTA
>Ga0115013_10002155_pt1 | contig 11043 bp, 7 predicted proteins | sample SouAtlMetagenome_2_FD_88686 | JGI IMG/M metagenome (GOLD analysis project Ga0115013, IMG submission 88686) | Marine eukaryotic phytoplankton communities from Atlantic Ocean - South Atlantic ANT15 Metagenome | ecosystem: Environmental > Aquatic > Marine > Oceanic | place: South Atlantic Ocean...
AGGATCTTCCATAAGTCTTCTCGCAAAATATGGATATGCTGCCCCAAGTATTTTAAAATTAGGATCTACGCTTAAAGCAATTCCTTCTAAAGTAAGTAATGATCTTATTATTAAGGCGTAATATGGAGGTAATTTGAATGGGAATTTGTACATAACACCTGACATGTCGTCAGTTACACTTTTGAAATCCATTTTTGAAACACCAAGTTCTACAGCATTTACAAATACATCCTGAAAAGCTGGAACAATAGGTTCAAGATCTACTTCTTCTGAAAGGAAACCCAACTTTACAAAATCTTGTGATAACTTATCAAAATTTTTATTAACGAGATGAACAACTGCTTGGATTAAACCTGATCTAGAACTTCTTGTTACTTCACTCATCATACCGAAATCTAAATAACATAATCTTCCATCTTCTAAAGCAAGTAAATTTCCTGGATGCGGATCAGCATGAAAAAAACCATGTTCTAACAATTGCTCCAAACTGCATTGAACTCCAATTTCAATCATTTCGTCAGGATCAATTCCTAATTTCTTAACCCCTTCAAGATTTGTTAATTTTGTTCCATCTATCCATTCCATTGTTAAAACTCTTCTAGAAGTGGTTTTTTTATAAATTTTTGGAACAGCAATTTTGGAATTGTGTAGATGTAGTTCTCTAAATTTTTCAGCATTTTCTGCTTCGTTTAAGTAATCCATTTCTTCGAAAACTCTCTTCCCTAATTCATCAATTAAAGCTACAAGATCGCTTCTAATGAGTCCAATATTATTTTTTAACCAATTAGCAATATTTCTAACTATATATAAGTCAAGTGTAATCTGTTCTCTTAAACCCGGTCTCTGGACTTTTACAGCAACAACCTCTTCATTTTTTAGGACTGCTTTATGAACTTGGCCTAGGGACGCTGCAGAAATGGGTTCTTTATCAATGCTTAAAAAGATTTCATTAATTTTCTTGTTTAAATCTTCTTCTATTAATTCCATGGCTTTGTCTCCATCAAAGCCTGGTAATTGATCTTGTAGCTCAGACAACTCTTCGAGAAGAATCCCAGGAATAATATCAGGTCTAGTAGATAAAGCTTGTCCTGCTTTAACAAAAGCTGGGCCTAGATCTACTAATAAATTAGTTAGTTGTTTTGCTCTAGTTCTTGCTTTGGTTTCTTTTTTAAGTTGTCCCGTTAATTTGTCCCATCCAACTGAAATAATAAAAGCAAATATAGGAATTAAGGTTTGCCAAAGCCTTTTAAAAAGACGTTTAGGATTTTTTTTATATATTTCTGAAATTACTTCTGGATCATATTTTAATAATCCTGACGCTTCAATAAAATCACTGTAGTCTTCATTCATAACTTTATTTATTTAAACCTTTTTTTTTCTTCAAAAAGTAGCTAATTTTTTTATATGAAGGATTTAACATGTTAATACAATTAAAATTAAAAAATATAGCCCTGGTAGAAATTATAGAAATTAATTTCGAAAAAGGGTTGAATATCTTTACTGGAGACTCTGGTTCAGGAAAATCACTGATTTTAGATTCTTTAAATGTTTTATTTGGTGGAACTAATATACCCTTAAACCACTTAATACGTCCAGAGAAACAAGAATGTTTGATTGAGGCTAAATTTTCTAAATCTTTACAAGTAAGTGATTGGCTTAATAAAAATGGTTTTCAAGAGATTTTGGGTGAAATTTTTGTAAGAAGAAAATCTTATAAAAACAAAAATAAAATAATTTCAAAATTCACCGTTAATAATTTACCAATAAGTAAAAAGCTTTTAGGAGAATTAGGGTTCTTATTAATTGATTTCGCGTGTCAATCTGATAGTGTTTTTTATAACAATCAAGAGCATAGAAGATTAATTATTGATGACCTTGGGCATCATGAATTAAGGTCGGTTAATTTTAAGATTAAAAATTTGTGGGATAAAATTGATATTCTCAAAAAAAGTAAAGAAGAGAAGATTAAATTATTGAAAGAAAAACAAAAAAATAATTATGCAATTAATGAAATGTATAAGATTTTGGAAGAAGCTGATTTAAATTCATGTAATGAAATTGTTGAATTAAAATCAAAAGAATTTAGATTATCAAATGCTTTTGATATAAGTAATTCTTTAAAATTATCACTAGAAATTTTAAATAATTATAATAGTGAATTACCAACAGTCAGTGGTTTAATTTCAAATTCAATAAAACTTTTAGGAAAAGTAATTGAATACGATCCTAAGATTAAAGAACTATATGAAACTTTAATAAGCATTCAAAATGATGTAGAAAATATTATTTTTTCATTAACAGATTATTTAAATAAAGTTGATAATGAAGATATTAAGTTAGAAGAAATTCAAAAAAGATTATTTTATTTGCAGAATTTAGAAAGAACCTTTTCACTAGAATTACCAAAATTGATTCTTAAGAGAGATCAATTAAGAACATACATAGACGATAACTTATACGAAGAAGATATTAAAAATTTGGAGATACAAATCAATCAATTGGAATCTGAATTGGAGACACTTTTTGAGATTCAGTCTTCTAAAAGAAGAGAAACTGCTAATCATCTTCAAGATTCAGTAATAGCAATTTTGAAAAATTTAGGTTTAGTAAATGCAAATTTCTATATAAATTTTTCAAAAGTTCAACCTTCTTCTGTAGGTTATGAAAATATAGATTTTCTCTTTTCTGCTAATCCAGATCAAAAGTTGGCGCCATTATCTAAAATTATTTCTGGTGGAGAAATGTCAAGATTTTTGTTAGCAATGAAATCTAGTATATCTAAAAAACCAAATACTTTTTTCTTAGATGAAATTGATAATGGCTTAAGTGGTAAATCTTTGTTCTCTTTAGTTGAATTAATAAAATCAATTGCACAAGAAAGGCAAGTTTTGTGTATTACTCATCAGCCATTTTTGGCTGCTGCTGGTAATATTCACTTTAAAGTCAAGAAAAATGTTACTAATGGCATAACTTTTACTTCTATTGTCAAATTATCTACAAAAAAAGAAAGACAGAATGAACTTATTGAGCTTATTGGTGGAGGTTTTAATGAAGTAAATAATTATGCATCAACACTTATAGATAGAGCAGCCGCATAAAATAAAAAATTTCTACTATAATGGAAATTCTTTAAATCATTTAAGATTTAAACATGGTCAAGAAAAATATTAGCTTCAATCAAGATAATTCAATAAAAATTCGAGGTGCTCGTCAGCATAATTTAAAAAACGTAGATCTCACTTTACCAAGGAATAAATTTATAGTTTTTACTGGTGTTAGTGGGAGTGGGAAGAGCTCTTTGGCTTTTGATACAATTTTTGCTGAGGGCCAAAGAAGATATGTAGAAAGTCTTTCTGCATATGCGAGGCAATTTTTAGGTCAAGTTGATAAACCTGATGTTGATAATATTGAGGGCTTATCTCCTGCTATATCTATTGATCAAAAATCAACAAGTCATAATCCTCGATCAACTGTTGGAACAGTAACTGAGATTCAAGATTATTTAAGATTATTATTTGGAAGAGCTGGAGAGCCTCATTGCCATCATTGTGGTTTACCAATTTCCCCTCAAACGATAGATGAAATGGTTGATCAAATTCTTTTGTTGCCTGAAGGAACAAGATACCAATTGCTTGCTCCTGTTGTAAGAGGTAAAAAAGGGACTCATGCAAAATTGCTAAGTGGATTAGCAGCAGAAGGTTTTGCGCGAGTAAGAATTAATGGTGAAGTTAGGGAATTAGCAGATAGCATCGAATTAGACAAGAATCATATTCATAACATTGAGGTTGTCGTTGACCGACTAATAGCCAGAGAAGGAATACAAGAAAGATTGAATGATTCTTTACAAACTTGCCTTAAAAGAGGAGATGGGCTTTCTATCGTAGAAGTTGTTCCTAAAAAAGGAGAAAGTTTACCTTCTAATTTAGATAAAGAAAAGTTATATTCAGAGAATTATGCTTGTCCAACTCACGGTTCAATTGTTGAAGAGTTATCTCCTCGATTATTTTCTTTTAATAGTCCTTACGGTGCTTGTATTGATTGTCATGGTATAGGTTACCTTAAAAAATTTACAGCAGATAGAGTTATTCCAGATACCTCTTTACCTGTTTATGCTGCCATAGCTCCTTGGAGTGAAAAAGATAATACTTATTATTTTTCATTGCTTTATTCTGTTGGCCAAGCATATGGTTTTGAATTAAAAACACCATGGAGAGATTTGAGTGATTTACAAAAAAATGTTTTACTTTCAGGTTCTGAAAAACCTATAGTCATTCAAGCTGACAGTCGTTTTAAATCTGCTAGTGGTTTTGAAAGGCCTTTTGAGGGTATTTTGCCTATATTAGAAAGGCAATTAAGTGAAACTAATGGCGAGTCAGTTAAGCAAAAGCTTGAAAAATATTTAGAGTTAGTTCCTTGTAAAACTTGTTCGGGAAAAAGATTAAAACCAGAAGCGCTAGCTGTTAAGCTTGGGCCTTACAATATTACTGATTTAACTTCTATAAGCGTTTCGGAAACTTTATTCCATATTGAAAAGATAATGGGATTAAGCAAAAATAATGAAGAAAATATCTCTTTATCTGAGAAACAAAAGCAAATAGGGGAACTGGTTTTAAAAGAAATTAGATTACGTTTAAAATTTCTTATAAATGTTGGATTAGATTATTTAACTTTAGATAGACCAGCCATGACTTTATCAGGCGGGGAAGCCCAGCGTATTAGATTAGCAACTCAAATAGGAGCCGGTTTAACCGGTGTTTTATACGTATTGGATGAACCTAGTATTGGCTTACATCAGAGAGATAATGATAGATTGCTTGAAACATTAAAAAATCTTAGAGATCTAGGAAATACTCTTGTCGTTGTTGAACATGATGAAGATACCATGAAAGCTGCTGATTACTTAGTGGATATAGGACCAGGTGCAGGAGTTTATGGTGGGGAAATTATTGCAAAAGGTACTTTTGATAATATTTTAAATTCAAAGAAGTCTTTAACTGGGGCTTACTTAAGTGGAAGAAAGTCAATTCCTACTCCCAAGGAAAGAAGATCTTCAGTCAAGAAAAGTTTAATATTAAATAATTGTGTTAAAAATAACTTAAAAGATATATCCGTTGAATTTCCTTTAGGAAGATTAGTTTCGGTAACAGGAGTAAGTGGAAGTGGAAAGAGTACATTAGTTAATGAATTATTACATCCTGCACTTAGTCATTCTCTTGGGTTAAAAGTCCCTTTCCCAAGAGGTGTTAAAGAATTAAAAGGTGTAAAAGCTATAGATAAAGTTATTGTCATTGATCAATCTCCTATTGGAAGAACTCCTAGATCAAACCCTGCTACTTATACCGGGGCTTTTGATCCCATAAGGCAGCTATTTACTGCGACTGTCGAAGCTAAAGCTAGGGGTTATCAAGCTGGGCAATTTAGTTTCAATGTAAAAGGTGGTAGATGTGAAGCTTGTAGAGGACAAGGAGTTAATGTTATTGAAATGAATTTTTTACCTGATGTTTATGTTCAATGTGATGTATGCAAAGGAGCTCGTTTCAATAGGGAAACTTTGCAAGTTAAGTATAAAGGATTTAATATTTCAGATGTTTTAGAAATGACTGTCGAGCAGGCTGCTGAAACTTTTTCTGCTATCCCTCAAGCAGCTGATAGATTATCCACTCTAGTTGATGTAGGGCTTGGTTATGTAAAGTTAGGGCAACCAGCACCAACATTATCGGGCGGAGAAGCCCAAAGGGTAAAATTAGCAACTGAATTGTCGAAAAGAGCTACTGGAAAAACTTTGTATTTAATTGATGAGCCAACAACAGGATTAAGTTTTTACGATGTTCATAAATTAATGGATGTGATTCAAAGATTAGTAGATAAGGGTAATTCTGTAGTTGTCATTGAGCATAATTTGGATGTAATTAGATGTTCAGATTGGATAATTGATCTTGGTCCTGATGGTGGTGATAAAGGTGGAGAGATAATAGTAGAAGGTACTCCTGAATATGTTGCTAAGCATTCAACAAGTTATACAGCTAAATATTTGAAACAAGCTTTAGAATAAGGTTTTAGCTAGTTGTATTTCTTATTAAAGTTTATTTAGTTATTCGTAAATTATACTTTTAGAAGTAATCTAAAGCTAGCTGTAGTAACGTTTTTAGCGTTTTAGTTCTAAAAAATTTTTAAAATCATAATGGTTTCTTAATATTTAAAAGTGAAATACATCTTATTTGTTAAAAGAGGTTCCATTAAATACTGTGCAAAAATGAGTTTGAAATTTTTACATTTACATTTGCATGGTTTAATTCGTTCTAATAATCTTGAATTAGGTAGAGACTCAGATACTGGTGGACAAACTCAATATGTATTGGAGTTGGTTAAAAGCTTAGCAAATACTTCTGAAGTGGCTCAGGTAGATTTAGTTACTAGGCTTATTAATGATAGTAAAGTAGGTAATTCGTATTCCAAAGAGGTAGAATTTATAGAACCTGGAGCTCAAATTTTAAGGTTTCAATTTGGTCCTAATAAATATTTGAGAAAAGAATTACTTTGGCCATATTTAGAAGAATTAACTCATAATCTTATTCAGTATTATCAAAAACATGAAAAAAAGCCAAATTTTATACATGCTCATTATGCAGATGCTGGCTATGTAGGAGTGAGATTAAGTAAAGCTTTAAAAATACCTTTAATTTTTACTGGTCATTCCTTAGGGAGAGAGAAAAAAAGAAAATTACTTGAGGCAGGTTTAAAAATTAATCAAATTGAAAAGCTATATTGCATTAGTAAAAGAATTAACGCAGAAGAAGAGGCTTTAAAACATTCAAAAATCGTTGTAACAAGCACAAAACAGGAATCTGTATATCAATATTCTCATTACCACTCTTTTTCGGCAGAAAAATCAAGAGTTATTGCCCCAGGTGTTGATCATAATAAATTCCATCATATTCATTCAACAACTGAGACTTCTGATATTGACAATATGATGAACCCTTTTTTGAAAGATTTAAGAAAGCCTCCTCTTTTGGCTATTTCCAGGGCAGTTAGAAGAAAAAATATTCCCTCTTTAGTTGAAGCATACGGAAGATCAGAGAAATTAAAAAGAAAAACTAATTTGATCTTAATTTTAGGTTGTAGAGATAATACATTAAAACTTGATTCTCAACAGAGAGATGTTTTCCAAAAGATTTTTGAAATGATAGATAAATATAATTTATATGGAAAAGTAGCATATCCAAAAAAACATTCTCCAGCTAATATTCCTGCTTTATATAGGTGGGCAGCAAGTAGGGGAGGAATTTTTGTGAACCCAGCGTTAACAGAGCCTTTTGGTTTAACACTGCTGGAAGCTTCCTCGTGTGGTTTACCAATTATTGCTACAGACGACGGAGGTCCTAAAGAAATTCATTCAAAATGTGACAATGGTTTATTAGTTGACGTAACAGATATCAATAAGCTGAAAATTTCTCTTGAAAAAGGTATTTCAAATAGTTCTCAATGGAAATTGTGGAGTAGAAATGGAATTGAAGGAGTTCATAGACACTTTAGTTGGAATACTCATGTAAGAAATTATTTATCAGTTTTGACAGATCAATATCAAAAATCAACTATTGTTTCATCATCTGGAATTAAAGAAAGTTGTTTGAAAGGTAATTCCTCACTTATAAAACCCCATTGATCAAAAACTTTTGGATCAGAATGAATGATTAACTGATTCTTTTGGGTTTTTTTCAATTTAAAACCTTTTTGAGATAACTTTTTTATTAATCGTGCAGTTTCCTCAAATCGATAAGCCATTGCATCAAGACTGGCGCAGTCACTTGTTAACCCATCGTCTTTCCAAGTAAAGAAACTCATACTAAATAATGATTTAGAGATTTATTTTTAAAACTATACCTAAAACCACGAGCAATATGTTTACTTTCCAAAAGTTTTCAACTATTTTTTCTTCTTTGTAACCCTTTAGTTCAAAATGATGATGTATTGGCGTCATCAAAAAGATTCTTCTGCCATTTTTATATATTTTTTTTGTAATTTTAAAAAATCCAACTTGAAAAATTACTGATAATGCCTCAATAATAAATATTCCGGAAAAAATAAATAACGTAAAAAAACTATTAGTTAATATTGCAATCGATCCTAATATTGCTCCAATTGTTAGCGATCCTGTATCCCCCATAAATATCTTTGCAGGATATTTATTAAATTTCAAAAAGCCTATACATAGTCCTGCCATTGAATAGGAAATAATTCCATAAATGATTAATTCTTGCTGATTGTTAATAAATATTTCTGTACCAAGCCCAACAAAGACTATTGAACTGCATCCAGATGCTAATCCATCGAGCCCATCAGTTAGATTAACGGCATTACTCATACCTACTAATATTATAAAATATATAGGAAAAATAAGTATTTTAGTATCTATCGTCCAATCATTAGATATTCTGATTAAGGGGTTTATATAATCGCTTGAAAATGCTATTAATATGAATAATATTGAAATTAAGGATTGTAATATAAATTTTTGATTAGAAAGTAAACCTGTATTTTTCTTTTTTGAAATACTTAAATAGTCATCTAAAAATCCTATAACGAAGAATCCAAATGTACATATTAATAGCAATAAAATATTATTAGATTTAAAACTATTAATTATTAATAGTGATGAGAAAAAAGGTATGAGAATAAAGAGACCTCCCATTGTAGGAGTATTCTTTTTAAAAGAATGAAGGGCTGGTCCATAATCTCTTAGATTTTGAAATAAATTTAATTGTTTAGTTATCTTTATTCCATATTCTGTTGTAGCTAATGAAATTAAAAAAAATAGCAGAAATACGAAAAATATAAGTGAATTTTTAAAGATATAAGAATTTACTATTAAAGCGAATGAAATTAAAAAAAATAATGATGTGAAATTAAGTATTTTTAGTCTTCCCAATCGTCATCTGAAGCATCTTCTTCGGTTTTATAATCTTCTTTTTCACCCATTAAAGCTGATAATTCTTCTTCTTCTATAGTACTTATTTCTTGGGAATCTCCATCATTTTCATTCACTAGTCTTCCTGTTTCTTCAAGCCAAGATAGTAAATCAGGTTCTTCTCTTAGCGGTAAGACAGGAGCTGGATCTTCTCTGTGGTAACAAGTTAAAGCAGGGTTTACTTCAGCAATTTCATTTAGTCTAATTTTGAGTTTATTAGGATCCATTTAAAAAAATCTACACTTATATAACATAATACATAAACATGCATTATAAAAATTTTGTTTGATAAAGAAAATTTAAAAATTTTTTTAATTTGGTCAATTTCTGGATTATTAGCATTTATTTTCAAGTATTTTAGCTTTTTAAAGCCAGATACTTTATTAATTAATAATTATCTTGTCTTTGTACTAGTTTTTGGACCAGCTCTTGTAGTTACAATAATATTAGTTTTTAATAAAATTTTGAAAGTTGAAAGAGATTAAGTTTTCAGCATTTCATTGGAGGTAAATTTTAATGCAGCAGGTAAAAAAAGTTGTTCTTGCATATTCAGGAGGAGTTGATACTAGTGTTTGTATCCCTTATTTAAAAAATGAATATGGCATTTCAGAAGTTATTACATTTGTAGCTGATCTTGGACAGGGAGATGACTTAGAGAGTATTAAGCAAAAAGCTTTAAACTCAGGGGCGTCTAAAGCGGTAATTGGAAATTTAGTTGATCATTTTGTACAAAACTATGCTTTCCCCGCTATTAGAGCGAATGCACTTTATGGAGACAAGTACCCTTTATCAACTGCTTTGGCTAGACCTTTGATAGCAGAAAATCTTGTAAATTTAGCAAGAGAGTTAAATGCTGACGCGGTAGCTCACGGCTGTACAGGAAAAGGAAATGATCAAGTAAGATTTGATTTGGCTATTAATGCTTTAGGACCTGATTTAAAGATAATTACCCCTGCTAGAGAATGGGAGATGAGTAGAGAGGAAGCGATTTTGTATGGAGAGAAATTCGGTATTCCTGCCCCTGTTTCAAAGAAGTCACCATATTCAATTGATGTAAATATCCTTGGGCGTAGTATTGAAGCTGGCTTATTGGAAGATCCAATGCAAGAACCAAATGAAAATGTTTTTGCTATGACATCGTCTATTAATGACGCACCTAATTCTTTTAAAGATATAGAAATTGTATTTAAAAATGGATTTCCAGTGGCAATAGAGAATGAATCTTTGAATCCTGTTGAGATTATTCAAAAAGCAAATGAATTAGCAGGAGAGCATGGATTCGGAAGAATAGATATGATAGAGGATAGAGTGGTTGGAATTAAGAGTAGAGAAATTTATGAGACTCCTGGTCTTTTACTTCTTATAAAAGCTCATAAAGAACTAGAAAGCATAACATTAAATCCAGATGTATTAGATTTTAAAAGTTTAGTTGAGAAAAAATGGGGTCAATTAGTTTATCAAGGCTTTTGGTTTGGTCCTCTAAAACGAGCATTAGATGGTTTTATTGATTCCACACAAAAGTCTGTAAATGGAAAGGTAAAAATTAGATTACATAAAGGTAATGCGATAGTAGTTGGTCGTATTTCTGAAAATAATTCTCTTTATAGAGAGGATCTTGCTACCTATAGTAAAGATGATATTTTTAACCACAAACATGCAGAAGGTTTTATTTATATGTGGGGTATGTCTAATAAAATATGGGCAGAATTAAATTCAAAAGATAAATAACCTAATCTTAGGATTCTATAGGTTCTTTAGCTTCAGTTTCTGCGGAGTCAGAAACTGCTGATTGTTTATTATTTGTTTCATCTGCTTTAGATTCAGATGTTTTATTTACTTCAGCATTGTCAACCTCTTTTTTTTCTGATTGACTGGATCCCTTATTTGAAGATCTTGGAGTTGGTAAAGGTCCTTCTTGTTTAACTGTCAAATATCTAATAACATCTTCACTTAAACGCATTGCTTTTTCTATTTTAAAAATATGCTGCCCGTCACCTTGATGACTTAATTGCACATAAATTCCTTCTCTATGTTTTGCTATTTGATAGGCTAGTCTTCTTTTGCCTCTCATTTGA
>Ga0115013_10002157_pt1 | contig 11036 bp, 11 predicted proteins | sample SouAtlMetagenome_2_FD_88686 | JGI IMG/M metagenome (GOLD analysis project Ga0115013, IMG submission 88686) | Marine eukaryotic phytoplankton communities from Atlantic Ocean - South Atlantic ANT15 Metagenome | ecosystem: Environmental > Aquatic > Marine > Oceanic | place: South Atlantic Ocean...
ACAGTCATAGTGACTTGCTGACGAAATCGCCGCTCATGGTGTAGCTCACGTTTACCCGCATGACTTCACCCACAACACAAGACAACTCAGCACCGGTCAACACCGCATCAAACTCAAAAAATTTAGTGTCGAACTTTAACTTCAGCCGTGCCGTAGCTGTGATCGCAGCATCTGCATCTGTGTCCTGGTTGACCTGATTCAATAAGTTTACGGGCGCGTCGTCGTAATACAGAACAGTTAGCGACCCAGAGGCAGTGCGAAGACCAGCCGTGAAAGCCCTTACGTCTTCACTCAACGTTGTCACCTCTAGTGCATCGGTGTTGGCAGCCAGCGACCATTGCACAACCTTGGCTACTGCGTTGCCCCCAAGCTCGACACTGCCGTCTTGACCCGCGTAATACCTAGCCATGGTCAGACACCCTCAAGCTCGCCAATGAACTCACAAGTCACTGTACTCAATCCTGGCTTAACGCTTGCGACTGATGGCGGTGATGCGTACTTCCATTTCAGCAGGCTATTCGTTTCTCTAATCCACGGGACAAGTTCAGTGGACGCACCACCAGCAACATTGCTTGCGCTGAACTCTGCGTAGTTGTCATCGTCCATCACGTCCACAAAATTCTGCAAAATCAAAGCAGCGTTTGCATCAGTGATGTTTGCGAACGTCAGAGACAAGCTGCTGCTGTATCGCTGGTTGCCGTAGCGGACCCGAATGACCGCACCGTTCTGGGACTGGAACTGCTGCTCAGGGAATATCCCTGGCGCGTAAGAGCGGCTGCTGGGAACCAATGCCGGGAAACTTACTGCAGCCATTAGTCCGTAACGTCGAACAGCGCGTTTTCAGGATTCAGAATAGCCAACCTGCCGGCCTGGTCTACTTTCTGAAAACTGCCGCCAATCTCCACAAAGCCTTCGTCGTCAATAGTCAGGCTTGTCACTCGGTAGATGCGTTTTTGCTGGTTTTGCATCTTAATCGTAAAAATTGATCCGAAGAAGGTTTGGTCGCCTGTCTTGCCGTCTGCAATTTGCAGTTGACCTTCAACGACCTGCGTTTGGCCTGGCCGCCAAAAGAAAACCGTGTACGTGCCATCAGCAAGTGTTGTTGTTGAAGTGACACCACCAAACTGGTCAACACTGCCGTTATTAAAACGGCTCGTGTGTGACGAGTTTGAGATTACTTTGATGTAATCACCAACACTTAAGCCAAGAGCAGAACTAGGTGTCGTTTTGAATTGAATGTCGTGCTCACTGTGCTTACGCAACAACAGCTTATGTTCAGCAAGTCGCTTGGCGTGTTTGACGCTAGTGCAAAAGCTTGTGAGATCCATAAACTCCTCAGGATCTGCATCAGAACCGCCGTCAATATCTTTAAAACGTATCTGAGTCATCCGCTGCGACGAAAACCCGTTTTCCTCTTCTCGCCTGTAAGTAACTGTCGCTTTAAATAACTGGCGTTCTTGCGTCGGCAGAAAACTTACCTGCATATCTTTCATGTTCCCGTCAGTAAACAGAGCCTTAACATTTTTGGTAATGTCTTGCGCTGGCTCAATCACAAATGTTGCGGGGTTGTATGGGACAGAAGGCGTCAAAGAAAACTTGCCGCCAACAATAGTGAAATCAAGCAAATTAAATGCTGCGTTGGTTTGAATAAACGTCCGCAAGCCAACACGGTCGCCAACAACACCATCAAACCGAAAACCGTTTGCGCGGCAGAATTTGGCTGCAATCACCATTGCATCCCGATCAATTGTGTCCCTAGGGATGCGCTTGCCTGCACCTAAACGATCACTGACCAAAAGGTTAAAGGCGATTTCGGCAAAGTTATTGGTTGCGGCTCGGCTTGCAGTAAGAGAAGCTGTAGTGCCGTCGTCATTGATCAACCGCTCCACCGCTAAACCTTCTTTGATGTAGGCACTAAATTGACCCATAGAAGTCCAATCCTTGCCCGCCAGCACCCGCAGGCCAAGCAATGACAGATCATTGTACTGAGCAGCAATGACATTTTTATTTTCGTCAACGCTACGCACAAGCTCATTGCAAAAAACTACTTCATGCTCTGGGCCGTCTTGGTGGCTAGTTCTTTCAAGATCAAATTTAGGGTAATCAGCAATCGCGTCTTTAGGATTGAGATGAAGACGCTTTACGCCTTCCACAACTGCAGAGTCAATTTCTGATACCTGTACCTCAACCTCAGTGTTATCGGCAAATTGAAAACGCAGAACATCGCCTATGGCATAACCAGAGCCGGGGTTTGCAATAACCCACTGCCACTGGCCAAGCGCAAGGCTTGACGCATTGAGCTTGAAGCCAGAGCCGTTGCCAGAATAGCTTTGATGACTGTATTCAGCCGGGCTGCCCCCAGGAACAAAATCTTGGTTAAATTCGTATTTGCCCAGTTTGTATAAATTTAAAGCTGTCCTAGTAGTTACATAACTGCCTTTTTCGATCGAATAAAATTTGTTGCCTGATGAGGGCGGCGTTACATTGACGCGGGTAATTCCTCTAACTTTTGTTGTGCCGATAGTCTGTCGCAAAGTGGCGTACCCGTCGCCGTAGATGTATTGGATGCCTGCGATATTTAGGTCTGGCGCAGCCCTGCCTGTAACCAACTCTCCGTTCCAAAAAGCATTAACGCCTGTGACTGTAATCCATGCGCCAAAATATGCAGGCCGCTGGTTAACAGTATCAAACACGCTGTCTTGAAAAACGTCTACCTCAATCGAGGTCGCAACCCCAGGAGCGGCTACGACATCGAGCGCAAAGTTGTCTGGAATCCTGTAAAGAGCATTATGGTTAATTTGAGTGTTAGGAAATTCAACAAGGTTAGTTACGTCTGCTCCGTTATAAAACGCATTAACAAAATTATCGGCAGAATCGAACTGAATATAATAATCATTAGTGCCGCTTGTCCGAACAAGTTGGCCTGGTTCGCTTGTTTCCCATTTTTTGACAGCTGGGACAGTCTTCACAAAATCGCTTAATTCATATTGATACACAGACCCAGTTTCGTCAGTTACGTTTACTCCCTCCCACATAGCGAACACAGCCCCTGGCGCTGTGGGGTTGTCGACGTTGACATATACACCCGTCGTTAACTCTGCAGTGACCGCATTTTGATTAACAAAAGGCCCTTCAATCAAATCCCAGTTAGCGCCTGCAGGCATCTCGCCAACATCGTAAAAATTCAAGCTTTTGACTTTGCCATCAACAGACGTTCCAGCTTCTACACGTTTGAATAGAAACTCATCATTGGATGCTTTCGAGTCTGTTATCTTTGTTTGCACTCCTGTGTAGCTGACATAAGTATTGCCTCCTGCAAAAATTACGCTATTGCCTGAACCTGACAAAAGTTGCACATAGTTTGATTGGATATCATTGTCAACGTAAAGCCCGTCAGCCGTACTTCCAGTTACAGGTACGATCCTAAATTCATATTGGCCAGGGTCGTGGTTAATGCGTATTGTGTTGTATTGAGGTTGAGAGTTGCTGCCGCGTACTGCAAAAATTTGCCCCGCTGAAATATCTGTAAAGACCGTGTTATTGCTAACGCCAACCTCTCTAAATTCTATTTTAAAAAAGCTGTACCTTGTTTGGAAAGTTGAGACCCTGCCAAGCGCAAAACTTTGTTTGTCCCTCTCATACCGCTGCAGAGTTTCAGCAGGTGGCTCTGAGTTTACGTTTGCAAAATTATCAAGACGTTTAAACACAACGCTTTTAATGCCAATTTCTGTTTGATTGCAGACGCGGTTATTAGTGACAGTTGCTATGTCTATGCGCTGTAAGTGCTGCCCGAATGGCGAGTTGGCCGTAGTTAACGCGTCCGCATCAGCACTTTGAAAATAACCAAAACCTTGCTCTACGCAAATGAATTCAAACTGTCTATCTTCAACCTGGGGGCTTTCAAACGGAACGTCTGGGCGCTTTGTGCATTGAATTATCGAACTGCCGAACGCGAATAGATCTCCAACATTGATCAATGTATCCGTACTAGACATTCTGCTGTCAATAGCAGTGTTGACATCGTCGAGGCCATGAGGGGGAAATGCCTCAGGGTCTTCACGTTGTGCAGAACTTCTAAAAATCAAAGTATCGTTAACATTGATCTGATTAGTTCCAGTGACAACAACATTATTCAAACGCTCCATCGCTTGGCGACCCACGTAAGGTCTCACGTTCAACCCCAAGAACAGTCCATTTATTTTGTCCCTTTTAGCTTTGAGAGTTTCGTCACCATCAAAAATTTGAACGATGTCATAAGGGAAAAAGTATGGCGATCCGTTAGAGATTGGGGAATGACAGCCAAATGCACGTTGTGAACTTGGCGTTCTAGTGCCACTTAACAGAGGCTCAAAATTATTGTTTAGCTGATCAAACGCAAGAAAAACATCACTGTTATTTTCAGCAGGCAGCTCTCCCGCCATCGTGTTGATGTTATTTACCCGCCCCCCGCCAGAAGCGTTGTTAAGGAAAAATGCTCTATACCGTGCCTCTTGATAGTTGCGCAAAAGCTGATCGCCGATAGCCAGTCCCTGCGGGTCAGGAATAGCAGCAAGCTCTGACAAACCTAAAGTGGTCAGCATCTTTAACTCTTGATGAGAGCCAAGGCTTAGTAATTGCGACCAAAGCAGCAAGCCTTTAACGCGGATGCCGCCAACGACTTCACTGCTATTAGGTAGTTTTTCACGCCTAGCAAAAACCAACGGAATGATGCTGCCAAGCGTTGCTAAATCCTGCAGGCTTTCAAAGCTATACAGCTCCGCGAACCTAGTCTGACCACGACTATCTGCTGTCCTAATAGGAGCAAGCTGACTCGGATCTTCGCCCTGAATTGAAGAAGGTGGCTCTGGGCGAAGCAGCATCGAAGCCGCTGTTAAGGCTAAACCAACAGCAAGGTTGATTAAAACTGATGTAGAGACTGGCTCGCACCTTACATCAGGTATTAGGTCATATTCATGACCGCGCTGTTTAGCACTGCAATCCGCTAGACGGCAAAATTCCCAATACTCCTCAAGTGTCAACCCTAAGGAGTCAATAATCTGCTGCTCTATGGGCAGTAAAGAGCGGCGGGAATAAGATTGCTGCAGGGGATCCATGTCACCCGATGGTCTCTGAATTGCAGCCATCCGCCTTCATAAAAAGAAACCAAGCCATAACTGCCATCAGCACCATGGATCAGTCCGACTGTGCCTACTTTAACGCTATCTGTCATGATCCCCCATAGCTCAAGTTGCTCTTGGAAAATCGAATAATCTTTTTGCCGCAACCGCCGATACCAAGTCCTTGCCGGCACTGGGGAACTAATCCCGTACCAATGCAGCACCGCACGCGCCAAACTCAAGCAATCCGCAGCGCCATGCTTTTCAGGCACTGCTCCAAGCCTGTAAGGCATCCCAATGAGCTGGTACGGCTCGATCAAGCGTTGCTAATTCGTGAGGCGACAGGCAATGCGCCAACATCCTTAGACCGCAGAACCTTGTTTGGAATGGAAGAGGTAACAGCGTCAATCGCAGTGCTTAGAGTCAACTGCACACCGTCAACGCTGTAGCTGATGCTGTTAGGTATCCAGTATTCTGTGGAGAGTGTGCGGTCAGGCTGGAACGTTGAAGGGTTCATCAACACCGTATCTACTCGTACAGACCAAAAATTTTCAATCGCCTCATACGCTTTGGAAAGGCTGAGTTGGTTATTGGCAAAAGTCAAAAGGCTCTCGATGTTGTCGCCGCTCAAGCTTTTGGTTGCACCGTTGTAAATGAACGGCAAAAACGCATAAGGGCTTGAATCAAAAACAATCGTGCTGGCAGTATTACTGTTCTGATACCTGCCCTCGTCTTTTCCGTTTTCCCCTTCAAACAAAATAAACGTAGTGATGGCCTCGATTGTCATATGCCAACCCTGCTGCGGATACTGCGCTTATTAACAAGGTCACTGTAGACACCACGTTTGCCCATTTCAGCGCCACGCTTGGCAGCTTGTGTCATGCCGCGCTCAAACTCAGCAGCGGTAACGTAATTAACGTTGTTTATGCGTTCTACGCTGTAGCGAACATCAATTGGTGCGCTGCCGGCAGCTTCATCAGCAGCAAGGTCATCAGCCATTCCACCTTGACCAGCTCCGTTACTAAGTCCTGCGGAGCGTTGATAACGGACCATGGCTGCACGCATGTTGTTATTGCTGACCACTTGACCTGATTGCCCAGGCACAAACAGCTCAGGGCCACGCTCACCAACAATGTAGGGACTGCCTTGATCTACCGGACCGCCATCTGCCTTGAAAAGCCTGCCAAGCAAGCCACCAAGGCCGCCAGTGCCTCCACCGCCAAGGCTGTTGAAAAAAGTGTTCAAACCAAATTTAATTAACTGTTGACCTATATCTTTTAGAACGTTAGAGGCAATGTCTTTGAGTGCTTCGTCTAATTTTTTGGTGCCGTTGAGGAAACTTTCTACGCCTGCGGTCAACACGCCCACGATTCCGGTTTCAATTGTGTCGCCAATACCTTGATACAAATTTTTAATTTTTTCCGCTTGTTTTTTCTCTTCTTCAGCCGCCTTCTTCGCAGCCTCTGCACGCTGCTTATTTGCGTCTTTTATTTTTTGCGTTGCGTCTTGTTGTTTAAACAATTCATGAGTTAGATTTAACTCTACTTGAAGTTGCTCATCAGAAAGCCCTTTTTTGTTTCTCAAAATTTCCTGAATCTGAGCTACACGCTCAAATCGTTTTTTCTCTTCTTCAGTAACGGCAGATGCAAGCGTTATTTGATCTTGTAGTTTAATTTTTGTGGCTTCGTGTTGTTCCGCAATTTTTTGTAGGCGTTGCGCTTCCTTATCCTGCGCCGCCTTTTTAGCTTTGTCGGCTTTTGAAAGTTTGCCGCCTGTAGGTGAAATTGCGTTTGCTGCAGCGGCATCTTCTAAACCTGCAGGGCCGAGGCCCGGTATGCTTAGGCCTGCAGTAAAACCTTGGCCAAGGTTCATAGTGCCTTGTGCAAAACTTTGAATTCTGCTGACAGCCCCTTGAATCTTGCCCTCAATAAAGTTTCTAATTGGCCCTGGGAGCAAGTTGTATGCCCCTTGAATGATTTGAGTTATTTTGCTGAATAAGCCGGCAAACACTCCTACTAAGCCCTGCGCAACTGACTTGCCAGCGTTAGCGATGAATGCAAATACTTTCCCTAAAACTTGCCCAATCCGTGCGCCAAGTCCAATCACAAAGGTTTGAACTGTTCGCATTATCTTCAACACGTTTTGAAAACCTTGCTCTAAATTGAACGCCGCATCTGTGGCATCAACACCAATCGCCTCGCCTATTGCAATCCCTATTTGATTTACAGCGGCAAACAGTGCTCTTACAGGCGACAGAACACCGTTGATTGCAACAGCTAAAACTTCAACAGTGACCGCCGCTACCTTGAAAGTTTCTTTGATGATTACACCTAACTCTGACTGGTCAGAGAACAAATTTTGGAAGGCAGTGGTAAGACGCTTTAACTGCCCATCAATAGTGTCTGACGCTTGAAAAGCTGCTTTCGCTGCAGCGCCTTGCGACTCCTTTTGATTCTCTAAAAGCTTGTTGTATTTTTCAGTGTCATTTAGCAGCGCCAGAATTGATGGACCGGCTTCCGTGCCGAACGCTTTGATAACAGTTCCAGCATCTGCCCCTGACTTTTTGATCTTTTCAAGCGTGCCAGCCAAGCCGTCAGACTTAAGAGTTGACGCATTAATTTCAACCCCGAGCGCCTCAAACTCTTTACCAACCTTGCCCGCCGCAACCTGAGCGAAAGCAGTCTTAAGAGCTGTGAATGTAACCTCAGCGCCTTGGCCGCCCGCAGTGATCTGCGCGACAGCGGCATTAACCTCTTCAAGCGGCACACCTAGCGCAGCAGCAACAGGGGCAACTTTTGCGATGTTGGCGGCATATTCTCCGATCACAATCTTGCCGTCGTTTTGAGTTTGAATGAACCCATCAACCAATCTGCCCGCCTTGTCTGCTTCTAGTCCGTAAGCGTTCAAGACAGACGTTGTTGCATCAGCAACGGTGTTGATGTCTGAGAAGCCGCCAGTGGCACCTTGGCTAGCCGCTTTCAAAATATTCGATGCGTCCGCTGCATTCGTGAAACCTGAGGAAGCCACGTCATAAGCAGCAGCCGTCAGATCTAAAACACTCGCCTGTCCAGACAGCTCACCGCTCACATCCCTAAGTCGGGCTGTCAACTCTTTGCTGTTGACGCCTAAAGAACGCACCTTGGCTTCAGAAAAATCCTGCTGACGCAAAACACCAAATACCTGCCCCAAACTGGCAGCACCTGCCACCACAGCAGTCAGGGGTCCTAGCGCCGTGCTTAGTGCAGCACCTAAACCACGCGCACCAACAGCAGCCGCCTGCGCACCACTGCCAAAAGCTTTGAATCCAGCCCCTGCGACTTTAGTAGAACCACCTGCACCCTTTACCGCCACCTCAAGCTTTTGCACCTGCTGCTTCAGGCGATTTATCTTGGCGTTCGCGTCTTTGGTTTCAACCCTAAATCTGAGGACGGATTCAGCCACAAGCCACTCAGCAGTGACTCAATGCTACCTCCGTCTCTGCTTTGCGCGATCCATTTCTTTTTCTTCTCGTTCAGCCTTCAGCTCAAAGTAAGCAGCAAAATGAACCAGCTCCGCATCGGTTAATTCGTTGCGAAGCCGGCTGACTGTCATGCCAAGTTCGCAGGCCAAGAAGAACTCAAAGTAAGCCCACTTGTCCTGCTTCAGTCGTTTTTTACGTCGTCAAGCGCAGCCTCATCGCCAAGGCCAAACAAGAACAGCTCAACATCGTTCAGCACAGACTCAGGCAACTTGCGCTGTAGCTTTTCAGCATCAGCAGCAGCGAAAGCCTTTGAGCCATCCTCAAGCTCCGCCATCTGGCAAAGCATCTGCGTGCTAATCACCAAAGCCTCTTCAGTGCCAGCAAGGCTTTGAGCTTTCTTGCGGTCAGCGCGTGTGATTGGTTTGAAGTACAGGTCAACGATCTTGTCGCCTGCTTCATTCTTTAGTTCGTACTTGCGGCGCTGGTTGAGATCAAACGCCCCAACCAGCAAATCAACCGTCCGTTCAGTAGCAGGCATTTAAGCAACACATTTGCCGCTTAAATATAGCCTCCTTACTCCAGGTTGGAAGTGATAGTGCCGCTGGTAATGAAGCTGCAGCTAACGGTCACAAGCTCGCCAACAGTGGAGCTAATCTCCATGTCAGTAATAATTCCGCCGAAAGCAACAGAATCAGTGCCGTTTGTGTTGCCAGTTGTAAACAGCTCAAAGGACGCATCAGCCTGATCGCCTGTTTTCATCACATCTTCAATGAAAGCGGCTTGCCCTGTTGCGTCTGGGTCATAGACCAGCTCAACAGTCCCGGAGCCACTAATCATGCTGCCCACAAACTGGCGAAAATTGTTGCCGTGGACACTGGTGTCTAATGTCTCTTTTGTCGTTGTCAGGCTCCAACTGCGGGTCCCTACAACGGTCGCAAGAGTGCCTGAACCAGTTTCAAATTCAACTGATCCTGATTCACCTCGGATGGTTGCCATGGTCAGAGTTCCTCGATGGATTCAAAGGTCACACGGACCTGTGTTTGAAAATAGCCCTCGGGTGCTGGTGAAGCCAGTGCCTCTGGACCAATTGGAGCGTCGAAGAAAACCCCCGACACGATCACCCTATTGTAAAGGTCTCGGATTCGTTTTCCAATAACGTAATTAACGCCAGGGCCTACGCCTTTGCTTGAGAATATGTTCAGAACAACCAAGCCGACAATCCGGTTGTAGGAGTTTGAGGTTGATCCTTGGCCGAGGTATTCATTTGAACCAAAGCTCGTTAGGCATTGAACCCACGAACTGTTAGGCGTTGGCTCATAGGGCATATTGTGGAATACAACAGGGATGGTCGGGCTGCTTGCAAGCTCTGTGGCTAGCCTTGCCTCGATTGTTGCTCTGATGCTGTTTAAATCTGCCGCTGCCATCGCTTACCTCTTCAGGATGTCTTGAAATCTATCCTTAGCCCAAGATTCCAGCTCCTTTGCAATTAAGTCCGGGTATCCAGGGACTGTGTTTTGCTGTGTCCGGTATTCGCCTCCCCAAGACGGGGGAAGGTTGGTGCCGTAAACGACTGGCTCTGCGTAAACAACATTGTTAGTGACTGCGCCGTCAAGACCCTTCAAGCCGCCAGAAAGACCACGTTTAGGCACTTCGCTTACCCAAGCATTGCGCAGCCTGCCAGTCTTTACAGGCGTTTTGCTTTTGATTCTGCCCTCAGCTTCTAAAACTGTGGCCACAACCGTTAGCCGGATGCTTTCTTGCAGATAGTCAGCAATGCCTTCAAGCGGGATTTCTCGTGCCATCGCTATGCCCTCAGAATCAACTCATAAGTGATAGCAGTGTTGTCCTGCTCTGTTGTCTCAACATTGATGATCTGATGAACGACAGAGCTGATAAGCACCTTGTCTTTTGTCCCAGGGGCTGAAGTCAGATCTTTGGCGGCAACCGTCAGACGCTTATCCCCGGCTTGAACCAGTTCGTTGGCTTCCTTGTTCACCACATCTTCAAGAATGCCTTTCACCTCGCTGTCGGTATTTGTCTCAGCGATTGTTCCGGCTGATGTGTCATAAGCACCCGCAGCAACAAAGCGGATTGTCACATCACCGCCAAACTTGCTGATGACCTTGTCAGCGACATTGACCAGTGAAGTGGCAATGCCCATCAGAGGTTATAGGCGAGACAGGCACCGCTGGTCAGCGTGATGCTCGTGATGATTCCACAGATTTCAGTGTCGGCAACGAATGTTTCGCTGGCCAAACTGTTGCCGGTCGCGTTCTTAACAGTGATTGCATTAATCACAGTGTCTTCTTTGAAGTAGATCTTGCTAAACCTGCCGGTGTGCGCAGCAGTGTCAGAGATGAACTCGAAGCCGCCTGATAGATCCTCGTACATGGTCAGCTCCGTTTGATTGCGATGTTGCCTGGTCCGCTAATTCTAAGGCCCGTCAAGTACCTTTCAAACATTGGCGGCACACGATCAGC
>Ga0115013_10002158_pt1 | contig 11035 bp, 10 predicted proteins | sample SouAtlMetagenome_2_FD_88686 | JGI IMG/M metagenome (GOLD analysis project Ga0115013, IMG submission 88686) | Marine eukaryotic phytoplankton communities from Atlantic Ocean - South Atlantic ANT15 Metagenome | ecosystem: Environmental > Aquatic > Marine > Oceanic | place: South Atlantic Ocean...
ATCCGTGACAAGCAGTACGACCACCTCGTTGCGGAGCACCGTGTCAAGAAGCAGCGCACCGAGGCGCCCGCCAAGGAGGAGGAGGAGAAGGAGGTCAAGGCGGAGGTCAAGGCGGAGGTCAAGGCGGAGTAGAAGACGGTAAAGGGGTCGTGTAGGGGGGTGTTTGTTTTAACAAATTCTAACAGTCACTCCATTCCGTGCAACGCCGCCGCGGCCGCGGCCGTGCACTCGTTGTGCGCCGCGATCAGTCCCGCGCCGTGCACGCGCGTGGTGCCCGTAGGGTTGAGCGTCGCGAGCGACTGGTCGATGCGCGCCACCGTCGCCAGCGCGCGGTCAACCGACAGGTGCGCCTGGCTCGGTGCGAGGAGCGGGTTGCTGTGCTGCGACGTCGTCGCCGACGCACTGATAGGCGCCGTCGTCCCGTCCTCGTCGCCGCCCTGGTAGCGCCGCAGCTGCTCGTAGACGCGCGCGCGGTTGGCGTCCCGATCGGTGCCCTCCTTGGCCATGATCTGGCGCAGCAGGTGCTGCTCAAGAAGCAAGCGGTCCTCCTCCGCGTTGCGCTTCTTCACGATGCGCGTGAGCGCGTTGTTCATCCCTACCCCCGCCTTCTTGAGCATCACGAGGTCCGCCTTGGCGATCGTGGCCGTCTCCGCGTCTCCAAGCGTGTCCAACCGGGACTTGGCAAATTGGAACACCCTGACCGACGCCTGGAGGCCACGCTCGACGTCCGGGTCGGGCGCGACCACGGGCGGCGGCGCGGCCGCCGCTTGCTCCATCCTCGGTGCGCTAAGCTTCGATGCCTTCGCGCGGCCTCTGCATATTCCTAGCGCGCTCAGCCGCTTTGCGCGCACGCGTGCGATGGGCGCCTTCTCCTCCACCGAGGCGTGCGAGCTGCCCGACCTCACGATCGACGTGCACCTCGCCGAGGGCGCGCTGGAGCCGACGTTCGAGTCCACTGGACGGGGCGGGCTGACGCTGTACGCGAGCGAGGACGTCACGCTCGAGGCACATCAGAAGATACGCGTTCCAACGGGCGTCACGCCTCGGCTTCCCTTTATGCTCATCGGCATGGTTGTCGGCCCCACGTCCGAGAACACCGAGTTCGCGACGCAGGTCGTGGACTTTGACACCGCCACCCCCATCGCCGTCGAGGCCACGTTCCGTCCCACCGCGATGCACATGGCGCAAGGCATCGAGCGCATCGGCTTCAAGCGAGGCGACAAGGTCGCGCTCCTCGTCATCCTGCCGATTGCGCGCCCCGGCCTGCGCATCTCGCGCCCCGCGCGCGACGACGGTGACGCGGTCGTGGTCAGCACGTCGGGCCCCGACTCCAACACCGACCCTTCCAAGCCCGCGGCGGACCGCGACGTGCCCTGACGGGACGCCACAAAAGGTCCATAAAAAACAATCTCCCCCAGTCACGCACAACTCTAAACTCTCCCCTCGCACGCCGCGGTGTTCTGTTCTTGTTAGTTGTGTGGTGCGATGCTGCGTGTCGCTTATCGACCGTTGTGTTACGTCTCGCCCGTACGCATGCCCTACCCGATTCCCATGGTTAGGCTCTACCTCTTTTTTTGGGTGGCGGTCCTAAGCACCGACCTTGACGGAGAGGCCGCCGCCGATGCCGCCGCCAAGGGAGGCGGTGGCCGCGGCGGCGGTGGAACCGGCCGGGACGGCCGCGCCGGTCGTCGGGCAGCACTCGAGCGTCTGCTTGCACGGCCCCCAGAAGGCGGCGTTCTGCGCGGCGGTGGCGACGGCGAGCGTCTTGAGGGCGATGCACCAGTAGACCATGAAGCGGAACGTGGTGACCGGGTCGTCGGGGCTTGTGGGGAGGAGCAGCCAGGCGCCGCCGCTCATGAAGTACAGCACGCTGAAGACGATCGAGGCGATGCCGCCGCCGACGATCGCCGCGTACGTGGTGGCGTACAGCTTGCCGACGTCTTGTTCCATGAGGCCGAACAGCTGCGCGATGAGGATGCCGATGAGGGCGACGATGAGCGTCCAGAGCGACGCCATCTGCAGCTCCTGGTGGATGTAGGTGCCGCGGTTGGACTGGAGCGACATCCACAGCTCGAAGCCAAACGGCACGAACCAGAAGAGCAGGTGCAGCAGCAGGTCAGCGATCACGGCGAACTTGTCGGCGATGTTGAGGTCGGGGTTGCCCCAGAACTCGAAAAACCCCTGCTTGTGCAGCGGCGCGGACACGATGTACGCAAACTTGAGGATGCCGTTGCAGCAGCCCGTGAGCGCCGCGCCGACGTCGATGCCCGGAAGGGCGACACCGCCGCCCGCGATGAGACGGTTGAAGCGCTGGTTGGGGTGGCAGTCGGCCATAGCTCACTCTCCGCTTTCACATCTAAAAAGCAATCACTGAAGCCATATGATTTTTGCCCTCACGGGCCACCCCACACGCGCACGTCGCTTGCTACAACACCTACGCTGCTGCGCCGCCCACGCGCACGTCTGTAATCCTAAAACCATATGAAAACGGAAGGTGCTCACGCGGCGCTGTGCTCGTCCCCGTTGCACGCCGTGTACACGTTACGCAGCTGCTTGCCCATCTCGTTGAAGACGTGCTCGTTGCACTTGCCGGTGGCGTTGAGCTCCTCGAGGCACTCCAAGGCTTCGCCCAGCTTGCGCTTGACGCCCACGGAAGTGAACCGCGCGCCGACCGGCGCTCCGGCGCCCCGCACGTTGGCCACCTCCCGCTCGTGCCCACGCTCGCCCTCAAAATGCCACGCCATGCCGTCCGGCGTTACCTCTACCACCTTGCGCTCCACGTTCCGCACCCCCGAGAAGTATTCCATCTTGCCGTTTGGCCACGCCTTCCACGCAATGCGCTCCTGACCGCGCGAGCCGTAGTAAAACGTCGTGAGGTCGCGCGGCGCGTTGTTCATGGGCTCGGTGGTGCGCGCCAAGCGCTCCTCGCCTGGCTCTCCCTCGTACCACTCCGACAGGCCCGACGGGAATTGCCTCTTAATCTTGTACTCATGCTTGCGCGGGCCGTCGAACGACTCGACGATGCCGCTTGGGTGCACGCACTTCACGACGGCCTCGTGGCCGCGCTCACCGCGGTACGAGTACACCCTGCCATCCCCCAGCTCGGCTTTCACGACGTGCTCCTCACCGGCCGCGCCCTTGTAGAAGACGACGTTGCGATTCCCGTTGCCCACCACCTCGATGTCGTGCTGCCACGTGTGAATGCACTCGTGCAAGGCGTCGCGCGTGGGGAAGTACGTCTTCACCTTGTGCTCCTCGCCCTGCGCCCCAAGGTACGAGCAGTGCCGACCGTCGGCATGAAGGATCGCAATCTTGACCTGCTTATCGCCCTCGCCCATGTACATCACGACGGTGCCGTCGCGAAAGTGCACATCGTACCGCGTTTGCTGCTCATTGCGCCCAGGCTCTCTCACGAGAACCCGGCGCACGTCGCTGCTCCAGATGCCGCTGCCGGGCCACAAGGTGTACTCCTCGAACCACCGTTTGCGCATGCAGCAGTACGTCTTCGAGTAGAAAAGCTGCTCCTTTCCACGCGGACCGCAGAAGCGCCGCTCGCCGGCGCTGCCTTTGAACGTGACGCGCGTCTTGCGCTCGCTGCCGGACGGGCCGGTGAAGAATTGCTGCGCGCCGCTCGGCCGTACCGTCTTCACCTTGCGCTCCTGGCCACGCGGCCCCTCATAGAGCTGCACCTCGCCATTGTCGGGCCAGACGATCTTGACGACGCGCTCCTCGTCCCGACCCCCGTCGTAGTGCCACTCCGTGCCGGACACCGTCACACGCCGCGCGACGCGCTCAGTGCCAGGCATCTCGCCGACCATGTGCTCCACGACGCCGTCAATGCGGTCGACGCGCACGCAGTATTCCTTGCCCGGGGCGCCCAGGTAGTGCCATACGCCGTCCCCTTCCTGATCCACGTTTCCGTAGCCGACGCACTCCGTGCGCACCTTGCGTTCTTCGCCCTTGGCGCCCTCGTAGTAGCACACGCAGCCGTACGTCACGTTGCAGATCTTGTATAGCCGCTCCCGGCCCGGCTCGCCCACGAAGTGGTGTTTCTGTGCTTTGAGGGTGTCCATGCGCACTTTGCGCTCGTGGCCCTTCTTGCCAAGGTAGCGAACGGTCGAGCCGTCCCTGAGGTGCTCGCAGAACTTGCGCTCGTGCCCCCTCTCGCCTATGTAGTGGACACATTTCACCGGTCCGTCGTGGTGCTCGACGCGCACGAGGTGCTCCTCTCCCTTGGGTCCCTCGTACACAAAAACTTGCGCGGGCGTCAGGCAGCCCTTCAAAAACTGAACCCGCCGCCGCAGGCGCCCGTTCTCGCCAAATTCGCGCTTGAAGCCCGAGCGGAGCAGCATGCGCCGCAGAAGGTTTACCGATGCAATCGGGGGCACAAGCAAAAGGTTTTTTTAAAAACTAGTAAAACACAACCCCCCCTTTAAGACGACAGTGCGTAAAACTCCGCCTGTGCGGTCGCCGCGCCCGGGCCGTCGGGCACAAACCTGGCGTGCTCATACAGGAGGAACCACTCGTGGAACCTTCGATGCCAGAGCGCGCACAGGCGCACCTTGCGCCAGCGCGCCGCGACCGGACGGTTGTACAGCTCGACGGCGATGAACTTTATTTCCTTGAGTTCGTGCCTTTTTGTGTGTGTGCGTTCGCAGTACATGATAACGTCCAAAATTTCTTTGCACCGCTCGTAGTAGAACTCCTTGACGCGCGCGAGCGAGAGCTTGTCGATCAGGTCGACGACGAGCGCGCGCACGTCGTTGCCCCGACCCCAGAGGACGAGCTGGTACGCGTCAAAGTAGCAGTCCGCGTACTTGACTTGCGCGCCGTGGCCATCGACAATGGCCTGCAGCCCGCGCTTCAACCGACTGTACTGCACGATCGTGCGGAGGCCCACGTTGCTCTCGAGGTGCCGCACCATGTGGATTCCGTCTGGGGCCAAGTCGATGATCCCGTTCATGGTTGGGCAGGCGAGGGGAGGGGCGCGCCTTCTCCCCGCTGGGCGTGCGTGCACAACCCAAACGTTTTTAAAAAAATTTAAACACCCTCCGGCCTTCCTCGCCACTCATTCGGTCCGGAGCACGTTTGGTGCGACGCGGTACGTGATCGTGAGCACCATCACGCTCTCCCCCGGCCTGACATAGTTCCAGACATACCCGCCCATCGTCTTGCTGAACGCCTCGACCGAATAGACCTCGCTCCCGTTCGTATCCATTGAAAGGTACACGAGCCGCCCGTCCATGCTGCGAAGCTTGCCCTTTTCGGAGATCTTGACGCTCTCCACCGTGGTCTCGTCGATGCGGTGCGGCAGGTGTATGTCCATCTCGAGCCTTACGCCCTTGTCTGGCGCGATTTCGACGTCGTACTCGTACGGCAACCCGTACGGGTCCAGGCCGCGCGTGAGCATGGCAGGGGTGATCTTGATTGGGGCGTCCTCTGGGCTGCCTTTTGGGCTCTTAAAGTACACGCAAAAGGTGTTGGTGGCCGAAACCGCGACGCGCAGGTTGTTGTATGCGACCAAATCCTTGAGATTGAGGTTCTGCAGCGGCGGCGCGCTCATGGCGCCGCACGCGCGTGCTTTTCTAGTCTAAGAATCCCCAAGCCCACGCAAATCGCGATCACGTGAGGAAGGCCGACGCCTTGGCGAGGAGCGCCGCGGTGTCCGCATCGTCCAGGTGCACGTTGGGCATCGCCTCGAGCGGCTCCATCGCCCAGTCGCCGCCAAACAGGTCCGCGACCGGTGGCTTGGGCGCCTTGGGCGCCTTGGGCGCCTTCGCCTTGGTCGTTCCCGCCGCCGGCGCCGCCGCCACCACCATGGCGTTCAGCGCCGGCGCGTCGTCGCGCGTGACCTCCTTGGGCCGGTGGCAGAGGCGCAGGTGCGGCTTGAGCCGGTCGCGCACCTCCGGCCGATCGCTGTGCCGCAGCAGCTCCGAGACCATGCGCGCGAACGAGGCGAGCAGGTCGCGCTGGCGCGTTGAACCCGGTAAATTTGCTTTTCCAGTCGAGTAGATCTCGCAGCACACGCTCTCGCCTCCTGGACGCCATGCCAAACCGACGAAGCTCGCACGATCGTAATGCGACGTCGCCGAGTGCGTCGACGCGAAGGCGTCGCAGTCGAGCCGCGCGTCGATTGAGACCGCGCCCACCTCGTTGATCACCGAGAACTTGCGCACGTGCACGTAGACCCCGGCCTCGACCGCGAGCTGCCGCGCCGCCTTGAGGATGGCCAGGCGCGCCGCCATCGGTCCCGAGCAGCCTGCCGCGCACACGTACGCTGGTTATTCTAAAAAGTCTACTTCCCCTTAACCAGGGTGCGCACCCTGGTTAAGGGGATGTAGTGACGCACCGGTGCCGACGAGTCGCCCGGTGTGGAACACCAAGACGCGGCAGCGCGGGTTGCTGAAGGCCAGCTGGACCGCGGCGAAGCGCCTCGGAGCAAAGTACGCGTTGCTGCAGCGCGCGCCGATCGCGTGCAGGTCGAGCGGCAGCTTGAGCCCCGAGCCGGGCATGGGGATCGCCTCGGCCAGCTGCGCCGTGGCACGGAAAGCGTGTTTGGGTGTGTAAGGGTTGCGTGTTTGAAGCTTGCAAGCTTACTGTCACTACGTTAACCAGCCTTGGCACGAGGTGCAGGATGCCGTCGTAGTTGGCCAAGGGCAGGTTGTCCGTAAACTGCGCGGCGGCGCACATGCTCGCGTCGCCCAGGTCCGCGATCGATCGTTTGGCGCGTGCGCGCTTGCGCTCGGCGCGGCAGTCGGCCACGACCTCGTCGCGCGCGCGCTTGAGGCTGGCGTGGAACGTCTCGACCGCCTCCTTGGTCGTGTTGGGCTGGTTGGCCATGGCGATGCCGCGCTTCATGCGCGCCCACTCCGCCTCCATGCGCTCTTGCGTGCTCAAAGACGCCATCAAAGGTAGAGTTACACACCCGCACACGCTCTCCCACAAACTGCCACCGTTTTGTATATACACCCCACTACCTCCCCATTCCTCGCGTGCGTGCGCGGCGCTTAGCGCGGGCGCCTGAAGACCCGCGGCCCCGGCGTGTCCGAGTCGTTGGACGGCGTGGGGCTGGCGGCGGGCGGCGGGTCGGCCATGGCGCTGGCGCCGACAGACGCCGACGTGCTGCTTCTGCCACCACCACTGCTGCTGCTGCTCTTGCCGCCGGGCACGAGCCGGTCGAACATGTCGTCGACGCTCTCGCCGCCCGTGGCGGCGGCGCCCACGGCGCGCGGGCGCGCGGCGGCGCTGGGGCCGGCCGAGGGCACGAGCGGTGTCGACGAGGCCATCGCGGCGCCCGGTGGCACGACCACCGCCGCCGCCTTGGACGCCTTGGACGCCTTGGCGGCGGCCGCAGACGCCGCCGCCGCCGCCGACGCTCCCGTCGCCGCGGCCTTGCGGCCGGTGCGCGCGGGCGACTTTTTCCTGGCCGGCGAGACCGCGCGCTTCGACGAGACGCTCGCGCCGCCCGGGGCGGGGGCGTTGACGGTGTCCGGTCCCGTGATCCCTGCGTCGGTTGGGTCGTCGGGCGACAGCGCCTCTTCGCTGAAGGGGCGAGGAGTGCCCGACGGGGGCTCCGCCGCAGGGGTTTCGGGAATCTCCTCGGCATCCACAAACACGTCCGCATCGGATTCCCGGCTCGACAGCGCCCCGGGACCCGCGGGCGCGGGCGCGGGCGCGGGCGCGGGCGCGGGCGCGGGACCCGCGGGCGGAGCCACCGGCGGCGGCGGTGGGCGCTCAAACCCGGGCCCGGGCGCGTCCGGAAGCACCACGTCGGAACCAAGGGATGGCGGCGGCGGTCCTCCCGTGAGCCGCACCGCGTCGTCGGAGCCGCTGACCTGGTTCATCTTCCACTGCTGGCAGTCGTTCACCGTGTAGGAGCCCATCTCGCTGCCGATGACCTCGCTCAGCGGCGGGCGCAGCATGCGGCCGACGGCCTCCGGCGCCACGCGCACGCGATCCTCCGCGTTGCGCTGGGTGCCCGTCATCGCCGCGTACGCCTCTGCCTTCGCCGTCGCGCGGTCCTCCTTCTCCGCGTCCGTCAGCGCCTCGTCCATACGGCGGCTGTTACGCCACGCGACGCCCACGTCCACCATGAGCGCGTAGGCCGTGTCCGCTGGGCCGCCCGCATAGCTGTCGTAGCGCATGGCCTTGCAGTCGAGCACGCGGCCGATGTGCCAGGCGCCCACCATGGCGCGCAGATCGTCGGTGCGCACGGAGTCAAACGGGTTCTGGTCGAAGCGGTGGCGCGACGTGCCCTTGGTGTGCGTGACGTACTTGCGCGTGATCTCATTCTCCGCCTCCGCGCGGGGCTTTGCGTACTGGGTCTCGAGATCGGCCACCTTCTGGACGAGGTGCGCCGCGCGCGACGAGAAGGGCATGTACTGAAAGTAGAAGTAGCACTTGCCATCCTCGTACCCGGGCACCTCCTTGGCCGCCTCTTCGTCCAGCTTGACGGCCACCAGCCCGACGTAGAGCGTGTCGAGCGAGCGCACGCCGCGGTCGAACTGCTGCGCTGGGTACATGGAGTACGTGCCCGTGAACTGCGCCACGAAGTCGTAGCCCGACGAGCCGAGCCACGGCGAGCCGGTGCGCCCGGGCGGGCCGACGCCGCCCACGTGGAAGCCCGCCTCGGTCGAGCCGCGCGCGAAGCTCTCGACCGTGCGCGTGTCGGGCACGCCCGTCATGTTGTTGAGGCGCAACTTCTCGCCGCTGTGCTTGTTCTGCAAGCCGTCGTCGTAGTACAGGTAACCGTTGTTCACGAGCGTCGGGCCTTGCACCGCGATGTTGAAAATTGCGGCGTCGCGCGCGCCGCTCGACGTGAAGACGCCCGGCTCGTCGTTCGACTTCACGATGCCGTCCAGGCGGTAGCGCGCGAGCGTCTTGAGCTTAAACTCGCCACTCTCCCTGTCGAAGACGGCGTCGTGCACCTTCTGGCCCGGGTCGGTCGCGAGCAGGTTCTCGCCGATGACGTAGCCCGACGGCTTGGCCGAGATGAGCAGACGATTCAGGCCGTCGATGCCCACCACGCGCGACAGGGTATTCGTGCCCAGCGTGGTGTTGTTGAGGTGCGCCGAGCGGTTGACGCCGTTGACGAAGCCGGGCGGGAACTTGTCGACAAAGATGCAGTCGCCCGGGCTCAGCCGGCCGCAGAAGCCCGAGAGCATCTCAAGCGGCGTCACGCGGTTATAAGGGATGCACACGTTGGTCATCTCGTTGTTCTTGTTGCCGTTGCGGAGCTTTGGGACCTTCACGGCGCCGCCCGGCGGCACATCGCGGCCGCGCGAGGCGGGCAGCGAGCGCGGCACGGACACCGGGTTGCCGCCCGAGGGCCTCTTTACCCCCGTGAGCGGGTTGCCGGGTGCGCTTACGGAAGCGACGGGGCCGCCGCCGCCGCCGCCGCCGCCGAGGCCGCCGGTGCTGCCGCCAACGTACGGGTTGAGCAAATCCATCGCTTTTCCTCCTCGCTTGTACTCCGACGCACGCGGATTATTTTGCTGATCACACGCGACGCAAAACTAGGACGCGTTAGCGCGCCGACTTTCTAACACACACACACACACGTTACCCGGTCAGTCGGTCGGGTGCCGCTGCATCGTCAGCAGGAAGAACTCCGCCTCGGCCGAGCCGTTGCGGCAGGCTACCTTAATCGCGCGAGCCAGGTCGGTGGCCGGAGCCGCGCGCTCGGGGGACACGAGCCAACGAACCGCAGCCATCTGGTTTTGCGCCGCCGCGCGCGACAGCGCGCCCTCCATGTCCGACGCGCCGTGCTCCACGAGCAGCTTTGCGAGGTCGAGTCGACCGAGGCCGGCGCTCACGCGGAAGGCGCGATCTAGATCGACGCTGTGCATCGCGCGCGACGCGAGTATGAGCCGCACCGCCTCCGCGTTGCCATAGATGACTGCGGCGTTGAGGTCCTTTGGGTGAAAGAAGCTCATGCCCAAGGCGACGCCGAGCATAAAGCCGAGCATCGTGGCGACCGATCGCGGCATCCGGGCGCACCGTCGCCCCTTCTCGGGTTAGCGAGTCCAACGTTTGTTTTAAATTTTTATAAAAACGACTTGGTTGTGCCCCTATCCCAGATGAGGGGTGGGAAAGAGAGCGTCGGCGCGCGGGTTCGAACCCCCGTCCGCGCCCCACATGAGTACACCCCCCCTCCCAGACACGCCCATTTCAGGGCTCGTACGTGAGGACGACGCGATGGAGGTCGAGGCGGATCCGGCGACGGAGACCGTGAACGCGTGGGTGCACAAGTTGGTCGGCAACGTGAAGGAGTGGGTTGTGGTCGACACGTTCGTGGAGAGCAAGCTCAAGGGCGTGAGCGACGGCACGCTCTCGGGCATGCGCGTCGAGCAGCTCAAGGAGATGCACCGGCGCCTCAACGAGGACCTGAACGACCCGGTCCCGCTGCCGACGATGCGCTTGCCCTACGCGCGCAACGAGAAGGCCCTGCTGGTCGACTCCCTTGTGCAGATCCGGACGCAGCTCTTGCAGCTCGCCGGCCCTTCGGAGGAGACGGAGGAGACGGAGCAGGCGCCCAAGCGCGGCAAGTCGGGCGGCGCCGGCCACTGGTTTGTCCCGGCCTCCCTCCAACAGCCCAACCTGGACAGCCTCTCGGGCCCCAAGCACGCGGCAATCATGGCCCTGTCCGACAACCAAGCAGAGTACCTCGCCAACCTGAACCGGTACCAGAACGGCACCGGCAAGGAGGCCAAACAGTTCAAGGAGGACGTGAAGCTGGCGGTCACGGGCTTCTTCTCCCACGTGCCGGAGGACCGACCGGCCGAGGCCGAGCAGGCAATCCGGTCGAGCCTGCTCGACGCTGACAAGTACGAGGCCAACGACGCGGCCTACGGCAAGGCCGTGGCGGTGCTGAAGACGCAGCTGCGGCGCATCATGAACAACGCGAATGCGCCACTCATGAAGGTACCAGAGTCGGTGTTGGCACTCTTTGCGAGCGTCGAGACGTCGCTCCTCGACCGGCCGGAGCTGCTCGACAAGGTGCTCGACGAGGTGCAGGGCAACCTGGCGAAGATCA
>Ga0115013_10002162_pt1 | contig 11026 bp, 10 predicted proteins | sample SouAtlMetagenome_2_FD_88686 | JGI IMG/M metagenome (GOLD analysis project Ga0115013, IMG submission 88686) | Marine eukaryotic phytoplankton communities from Atlantic Ocean - South Atlantic ANT15 Metagenome | ecosystem: Environmental > Aquatic > Marine > Oceanic | place: South Atlantic Ocean...
CCGGAGATTGTAATGAAGGCGTTTCTTTATAACTCATATCAATCAATACTTCACCTATATCCTTTTCCAAAACTTCCCGACTAACAACACGATATCCTGCTTCATCAAATCCTTCACTTTTATCATATTCTATAGTTCGAATAACATAACCACTATGTTTATCTACAATCTTATCTCCATCATCGCTCATCTGTCCTCTATCCGCGCAAATTTTTTCTAATACTGACACATATTCTCCTCTTTGAAATGCGAGTGCCAATGATTCAAAAAATGTAGGCAATAACGGTGTATTTGTTTTTGTACAATAAAACCATTCGGCATTTTCCGGATCCGTTGGTGAATAAAAAGCATCTCTACAGAATTTATCTACAAAAGTTAAAATATCTGTTTGTTTTTTAACAAAATCACTTTGTGAAAGAATGTGGTCTCTTAAATTAGCATAAGGAGACACAATCACTTCTCTAGCTTGTAATGTATCACTAATTGATAATTTCAATAAATCAGTTTTAATAAATTTATGTATATTGATTAGTTTTAAAGCAGGTAGTATGCTTGTATAATACCTTTGATTCTCTTGTAATGACCTCATTAAATTTTCATATTCCATATTTAATTCTAAGTCAAATTGACTCATAATTTCTTTTGTTAAATCGCCTTCAACCTTTGTTCTATTAAGTTCAACTGTACCACATTCTTTATTTATTTGTAAGCAACTCTTTTTAATATTACAAAACATTTCACTATCCGGTGGCAATCCATCTAATTTTGTATCTCGAACCCAAGTATTATCCGCACTTCTTTTATAATAAGCAAAATATAAACCAGATGATGTTTCAATCAAAGCATAGTCCCCTTCTGTTACTCTTCTCTTGCCTTTTGTTAAGGCTTCTGATTCTATAATAGCTTGTTTTTCATTTAGTCCAACATTATCCATTAAATGTTTAAAAATAAAATCTCTGTAGGATTCATCATCCAAAGCTTCTCTTGAATCTTTATATTCATCACCTATATCATAACGTGTAGTATCGTATTTTGAATCAAAATAAACATCTGCTGTATTATCGTCTTCACGTAATTCATCAATGTCAATGTATTTTTTTGCCAATACAAAATTTTTACATTCTGTATTTTCATTTCTAGCTTTTTCTTCGTCCTCAACATTTTCCTTTTGTACTCCCTCAATAATACTTTGAATATCGATTGATTGATATAAATCTTTATCTTGTAAAGCTAATTCTGTGGTAAATAAACGCATATTATCGATTGCTGTCATCGTATTTATCATTTTAACTGTATCAGAATCATTCATAGACAAACCATATAAATCAACAATATTATTTTCATTTCCTTCTTGGTACGGTAATAAACTTAATAAAATACTAAGATTTTCTCTTGGTATGTCGCCATATGAAGATTTTAAATATTTTTGAATGTCGGTTGTTCTACTAATAAATTCGCGTTTAAATTCCAAAATTTGTTTTTCCATAAATTTCACAATAGTTTCATATTGTTTAAATGTAATATCGTCTGGATAAACTAAGAATGGTTCTAAGTATTGAATGTTTTGAAGATAAGATAATCCATGACCACGTTTTTCAATAAATTTTTTAATCAAATCAAATAAAACTCTGGTTTTTGGAACCATTTTCTTTAAAAATTCTTTATAAGCATTTTCTCCTCTGTCACCATATCCTTCTTCTTCTAAAAACCGAATAGCTTTATACCCTTCTAGAAAAGTATCCGCAGTATATTTTGGTCCTTCATCGCTTGTTTCTGTTATTGTTTCCTGGATTACACTTGTATTTCTTTTTAAAATAGAGAAATAGTTAAACATAACTTTATTTAACTGTGCTTTTAATAAGATGGACGAAGTAGGTAAATTAATTCTGGAATACACCAATGCTGGCTCAGGTAATGTAAGGAATCCTGTAATATTCATTTTATCATTACTTGAAAATGGTACTCTAGAGGCTGTCTGTAATGTTTTCTTTAAATCGCTAGACGTTAAATGACTAAGACTTTCATCATAACCAGTTAAAACAAAACGACATCTAACAGGTAATTCATTTTGTGCCGCAGTTGTGTAAAAATCTTCTAAGTTATCGATAACTGCTAAAATATTAGATTCTACAGATTTGGCAGTTATAACATTTGATTTATCTAATGGAAAAGTAAATGGTGTAAGAAGTTCTTGTAAATTACGCATCAAATAAAAATATTTGTTTTGTCCATCAGGAACTCTATTATGTTTATATTCATCAACTAATCTTCTATATTCAATCTGTGTTTCAGCTAGCGTAAGAGATATGAAATCATCATTATCATCTTCATCGTCAACATTAATATTATATAGTTTTTTTCGATTTTTCACAATTGGTAATATCCAATACAACTTTTTATTTAATTGTTCTAATCTCTCCACGAGAGGTTTATATTGGGCTGTTCTTATGACTGGATTGTCTGTACCATCTTCATCTATGAAAGAAAACATATTTTTTAATTGTTTGAATCGTTCAATCATGTTATGAATTTTATTTAATACAACAGGTGTTCTTTGAGCAGTAGGGATAGAAGATAACAAATCATCTAACAAATCGTTTGTTTGAGTCTGCATACCAAACCTTTTTTCCGTTTCTTTTACAGGAACTAATTCTGTAATTGCCTCTAATTCTTCTCCAAAAGAAACAGCATCAGCATCTAACAAAACTTGTTTTAAGTTTGCCTTAACATCAAGGACAGGTTGAATATCCATTAAATCTTCTTCATGAGTATCTGTTTCATCTTCTTTTTCAGGTGAAATTTCTAAATCTGGAATTTCTGCTTTTTGAGCGGGTGGTTCAAAAGCTCGAATGTTTTCAATTGGCAAATCCAAAGGAATTCCTTTATAACCAAAATCAATGTAAATTTTCTTATTATTCCCATAGGTTGTAATTTCAATCATATCTTCTTCTAAATCCGTAATTTGTCCATTAACAGTTAATGGTACTTCTCCTCCAAATTGAATACTTATCCAAGCTCCGGTAGTTAATCCGTTTTGTCTAGCATATCCAACTTCTTCTGGACGACTTAAAATCTCTATACTTTGAATGCTTTCATCAGTGAAATTACCTTCTAGTATATCTAATACATATTCTGCTAATGTATCGGGATCAACAATAGTGGCTCTGTTTTTATCTAAATAATCAATGTAAAATGTTTTTCCATCTAAGTCACTATTATCGGGGGCATTCATTTTAATAATATCTCCTAATTCTAAATAAAATTCTTCTTGTTGTTCTTCTGTAGACATTACCTTATAATTATAGTAGAAATTATCTCAAGGAACGAAAAAGTGATTTAAATCTAATTAAAGAGAAATATCTTTACTATATAAATCATGGCATCCTTATCCTTCGACCTAGCTAATTTTATTGACTTGGCACAATTGCCAACCGTTCCAAAAGGATTATTTACTAAAAAAATGGCAGTTTCATATGATGAAGAATCTCAAGAAAAAACAGACTGGTATTTTGTTCAGTATATAAAACATTTACTTTGTCAGCCTACCTATAAAACACACGGTTTATTTCGTTCTGTTTTGACAGATGGTAAAAAGATACATGTTTATTCGCCTCCCAAATCCCTTCCTTTTGCTATGATGAAAGATGAAAATTATGATGATTATGAGTTGGAAGAAATGGTGGAGGGTACGATGATTAATTTGTTTTGGAACACTTATTTAAATGATTGGGAATTGGCTACAAAAGGTAGTATAGGTGGCAGGTATTCATTTTATCAAGATACTAAGAAAACGTTTCGAACAATGTTTTTGGAAGCTTTAAATTATCAACATATGGAATTGGAAAATTTAAATAAAGAATTGTGTTATTCCTTTATTTTACAGCATCCGGAAAATAGGATAGTGATACCTTTTAAAAATCCTAGAATTGTTTTGGCAGCAGTTTATAAAATAGAAGGAACTAAGATTACTGTATTAGATAAAAAAACATGTAATGTTCCAAATGTTATATTGCCTAAAACATTATCTCAATATACAGATTATAAAGGACAAAGTTGGGATGACCTACAATCTTATTTTAATCAAATGAATTTAGATTACCGTGTTGTAGGTGTTAATATTTATAATCCCAAAACAGGGTTTCGTAGTAAATTAAGAAATCCAACGTATGAACATGTGCGTCGTCTGAAAGGAAATAGTCCTAAGATACAATTCCAGTACTATTCGTTAAGACAAGTTGGAAAAGTCCATGAATTTCTCCAATATTATAATGAGTTTAGACCAAAGTTTACACAATTAAGAAACGATTTACATAAATGGACTGACCAATTGTGGAAAAATTATGTTAGTTGTTATGTTAAAAAAGAAAAACCTTTGTTGGAGTTTCCTAAGAAATTTAGGGCGCATATGTTTAATTTACATCAAATTTATTTGAATGATTTGAGGGAATTGGGACATTACATATCAAGACAAATAGTTATCAAATATGTAAATGCTTTAGAGCCAGCTAAGTTAATGTATGCTGTAAATTATGATTTGCGTTGTCATGAAATAGATGAAAAAAAAGCTAGCGTGAAAACAGAGAACTAACTGTCGAATATGTCTTTTTTCGACGATTTTTTTCTATAGGATATTCTCGCATTATTGTAAATTTTTGTTGGGGTGGTGTGGGGGTTAATGATTTTGCATATTTATATTTACCATAATTATTGGATGAATCAATTTCCCAAAGTAAATCGTCTTTTCTAGTGTAAGTCCGGATATTAGATAAATGTTCATGTACTGTTATTATGTCATGGCAAGGATTATAAAATTTTATTCCTTTATATTCTAATTCTGTTTTAAAAACATGTTCACTGCCTGGTCTGTTTTGAATATGATTAATTAATGAATAATCAATATTTATAGGAGATTTAAAAATAAATGAATCAAAGCAGCCTACTACATTATTATTATTATTCTTCCATTTATCAGCCGGTGAAGAAATAATTTTTGTTGATGCATCGCGGTCAGATCTTGTTAATGCGAAACCAATATTAGGATGTTGTTTTAAAGTAGTAATTAGTTCTTGATCGCATTTTTTTACCCATATATCAGAATTACTTATCATACATATTTCTTCTTGTAACTGATTAGCAATTTTTACATAATCCGCGTAAGTTGGTTGTTTATTCAATAAAATTAACTGTATTTTTCCTCTGGGTTTAATTTTTTCTTTTAAAAAAATCATATCAGTTTTTTTTTCGATAATCAAATAAATTTTATTGATGTAAGGACAAGCGACGTTTAAATAAAGACATTTCAATAATTCATTTTGCCTTTGAACTTGTTTTGGAATAAAAAATGATGTTATTAAATTAATCATTAATATACTATGTTAATGTTTAATTTCAGCTAATTTAACTAAATTCAGTCATAATATTTGTTAAAATTTCAATAGCATTGTTACAAGCAAATCGCATATTTGACACTACAACTTCATTATATCCATCATTTCCATCTCTTTCTATCATACCCATCCTTATTACACTATCTTCATCGTGTGGATGATTTTTTCTAAATCCGACATATGTTAGATTTTTCTCTGTTTCTCCTTGATAATTATTTTTATGAAGCATATATTCAATAATTTTTCCTACAGTATAACCGGTATTAATAAGTTTAATATCCACAGAATTAGGAATAGTAGATATAGACTTTTCAATGATGCCTGTGTCTTCGATAGTATCGTGAATGTTTTTCAGCTTTTGAATAAGAATTTCACATGCTTTCTGTACCAATTCTTCATTTGTATAAACACCAATAGTTTCTAGTTTAAAATCAAAACTATCTTTTTTGAAATATCTCAATCCTTCATGATTGTACCAATTTTGTTGTAGTAGCGCTAAAACATCTGGATCAGCTTTTTCCTCTGCTGAGATTTCAGCCAATTTATTTTGCCAAATTTGGTCTTGTTTCATTTTGTCTACTGTAAATTTATAAGCACATGTTGAAGCGACATTAAATGTTCCATCTTCGCTTGCTGTATGTAGTGACATTTTTGCGCTAATGGATAATTCTTCACCAGGTGCTATAGTAGATACTTTAGGTCGTAGTCTAGCAAAGACAATATAATCACCTGTGATAGGACAAGGTGGGAAGATTTTTCTAACAGCGCTTTCTTGAAGATATTTTCCTGAAGATATATTTTTAATTTTAAAATGCTCAGTTGTAACATCAATAGTATTTTCTGATTCATTTTTCATATTAATTTCTACTACTAGTTCTTTGTATGGCAATGACGCATCTGAAATATGAATAGGAATACAAGATAGACGTTGTTTAAGAACCTCGTTATTTAGTCGTGTAGTGTTAGTATGAATGTCAGCGTCATTTTGATCATGTGGAAAACAGTGAAAGACCAAAGTAGGAATATCGGAAAGAATGGTACGCCTAATTCCGTTGACAAATGAAACATTAATACCTTCAATTGTGAAGTCTAAAATTCCATTTTCTTCACCCTTAAATGAAAGCAAAGTACTATTTTTCGATTGCTCTTGTGTGGCGGTGGCTTGCATGATTTACTTATACATAAAGAATATATTATTATATCAATTTTTTTGTGTTATATATCTATTTTTCAATTACTTTTATAATATTAGATGAGTTCGGTCTTATATTATAGTAAATTTTGTAATCATTGTAAAGAACTAATAACAAGAATAGCCAAAACAAAGACAAAGAATGAATTGCATTTTGTTTGTATTGATAATCGTGAAAGACACAAAGACGGTACAATTAATATTATTCTAGAAAATGGACAGAGGTTATTATTACCTCCAAATATTAAAACAGTTCCCTCTATATTATTATTACATCACGGAAATCGAGTTTTAGGAGGTATTAAGGAGATTCTTCATTATCTAAAACCAGGAGAAGAAACTATTATGAATCAAGCTACAAATCATAATGGAGAACCTCAAGCTTTTTCATTTTGTGAAATGGGAAGTAGTTTATCTGATAATTATTCTTATTTAGATATGTCAGCAGAAGAATTATCCGCAAAAGGAAACGGTGGATTAAGACAAATGCATAGTTATTGTACTATTAATCAAAGTGACTCCATAGCTACACCACCTGACGATTACGAGCCGGATAAAGTTGGTGCTGTAGATTTAGGAAAATTACAAATGCAACGGGCGAATGATGTTAGACAAAAACGTTAATAATTATTTAAAAAAATCATTATATGATACATATAATTATCATGAGTATATTAAAAGCTTTTACTGGACACTTAATGGAGTTTGCCAAGGAAATTAAACGGGTTTTTCCCGAAGATGCTGATTTACGCACCGGGTATATTTTTTTAGAAGGATTAGTTAAAATAAATCCCAAATCTGTTATTCTTGGTTGGAAAGAATGTGTCAATGATCTTTATAAAGATGAAATTTTGGCTGGAAATTTAGACTATTTTATTAATAAAGATTACAATAAAGATTTAGAAGGTTCTCAAAATAAAGGACGACTTTTAAAAACAATAGATTCATTTCGAGAAAAAGTGAAAAATATGGGAGATGAAAATAAAGAAAAATCAATGAAATACCTTCAGAATTTAACGAAATTGTGTAATATGTATTTTCAAAATAAATAAGAGTTTAGTTTCACTTAAATAATTTGTTTGATTTAGATATATAATGTCTGAATCAAATACTGAAATTCCAAAAGAATTTTGCAAAGTAAGCAAAGATTTTATTACTGATATTTTAACTACATTTCCAGAATACAAAGAAACATTGCATGAAGGATTAATTGATATTTTACAAGAAAACAATGATACCGCAAAAGTAAGAGAAGTTTTTGATTATGTAAAAGAAATATATCCAGAGAGATTTTTTGATTTACTTTACCAAAATCAAGAGATTTTCACAGATGAAAGTATTAATACAAAATTCTTACCAAATATAGAATTTGCTGAATTATGGAAACAAGATATTTCAGATAAAACTAAACTTGTTATTTGGAAATATCTTCAATTACTTTTATTTGCTGTAGTTAATAATGAATCAGATGGTAAATCGTTTGGTGATACAGCAAAGTTATTTGAGGCTATAAATGAAGATGAACTGAAAAATAAATTAGAGGAAACAATGGAACAAATGGCAAATATATTTGATATGAGCGGGGACACACCTTTCACACCTGATATTTCTAATATTAATCCAAGTGATTTGCCTAATCCTGAAGAATTACATAGTCATATTAACGGAATGTTACAAGGTAATTTAGGTAAATTAGCAGCAGAAATTACTGAAGAAACAATGAAAGAATTAAATACAGATGTATCCGGAGCAGATTCGGTTGGAGACATCTTTCAAAATCTTTTTAAAAATCCAGGAAAATTAATGTCTATGATTAAAAAGGTAGGTAGTAAGCTTGATTCCAAACTAAAATCAGGCGAACTTAAGGAAAGTGAAATTATGCAAGAAGCAATGGATTTAATGGAGAAAATGGAAAAAATGCCCGGAATGGCAAATATGAAAAATATGTTAAATCAAATGGGTATGCCAGGAATGGGAAAAAACAGTAAAGTTAATATGGGAGCAATGAAAGGAAGATTAAATCAAAATATGAGAGGCGCAAAACAACGCGAAAGAATGTTGCGTAAATTAGAACAAAGAAAAGCAGCCAAAAAAGACGACCAAATCAAACTATTACAACAGCAATTAGCAGCTGCTAAAAGAGCAAATCAAAATACCAGTCAAACAAATCAAATTGTAGAAACAAATACTAAAAAGAAACGTAGAAGGAAAAAGAAGAAACGCCCAAATAAAAAATAAATAGAAATATATATATCATGAGCGATACATTTTGGTTAAATAATCCATTAATATTAGTTGATAAAAAACATATTACAGAAATTTTTCCAATCGGAAAATTAAGTTATGTAGCAAAATTAAACGCATTAACAAGAGTTATTATTATTCTCTCCATTTTAGGATATTTAATGACAAAATCTATGAAGGTTCTCATAAGCGCTGGCGTAACTATTGTTGTTATAGCTATGATTTACAAAGTACAAAAACATAAAAACGCAAAACATAAAATAAATACCAAAGATTTAAAAGAAGGTTTTGCTAGTTGTGCTAATTATAAAAAACACCAAACAAAATTTACACAACCTACCAAAAAAAATCCTTTAATGAATGTTTTATTACCAGAAATTAGTGATAAACCTAAACGTAAACCAGCCGCTCCTTCCTTTAACAGAACTGTTGAAAAAAAGATTAACACAAAAGCGGGAAACGTTGGACCTGACCCAAGATTGTTTTTAGATTTAGGAGATAGTATTAGTTTTGAACAATCTATGAGAAATTTTTATTCAACCCCTAATACCAAAGTATGTAATGACCAAACAGCATTCGCAAAATTCTTATATGGAGAAATGCCATCTTGTAAAGAAGGTAATGAATTCCAATGTATGAAAGATAATCAACGATACACACTTTTTTAAATAATTAAAAAATAAAAATCTTCTATATAATTATATAACAATGGCAACTGTTTCTAATTATATGTTTTACGATTTGTCACGCATTGGTGATGACCAGTGTAGTATTTCAGGAAGAGACCAACAAAACAACGAATTTGGTACTTACACAACAACCAACTATTTTGCTAATTGGTGTGGAATGAAAAAACCAATCGCATTTGCTACCGAACAACCTGGCATTTTCTATAATGGAGGTGAGCCTTGTGGTGCTGGTGGATGTAATGTGAGTTATGACTCAAAATTAAAAATTGGCACTATTCAAACTCACCCTAAATGCAGAATTAGTCTTTACCAACGCCCATTTGCTACTGTTCCATTTTTAGGAAGAGGACCTCCACGCCCTGTTATTGAATCTCGACTTCAGCAAGGAGATTACACCGCTGAAACCAAAAGCTGTAAAACTGTTACAGAAAAATCCTTTGAAGAATTATGGGATACTCCTCTTGTACCAACACTTCAAGCCACTATCCAAAATCCTGCTAATTTAGTAGAAGGTGTTGCTGCTAACGGATGGATTAGAGGTGGTCTTCCAAGCAGAGAAATCACACGCGACAGAGATTATCTTTCCCGTCATCAATAATTTAAATACATCTTTCCAAATTATTATTATATGTATCATTTTTCCTACGACCTTACATATAATGAATCCCCAGACGATGATTTATACCGCAAACAATTACTAGATGTATTTTTTTTAAAAGAATACGATGGCGATAAAATAAATAATACTGTTAATAATATTATTAAACCACTAATAAAACCTCATTTTAAAGAAGTTTTTGAATATATGAATAAAGAAAACGAATTACCTATACCTTTAGATGATTATACTTGTATTATATTACTCTTATCATGGGAATATTTTTACTTGTTTCATCGATGTATTGGAGAGATTAAATTAAATAATGTACAAAATAGTATCACAAACTTACTTTCTGAATTAAAAAAAACTAAAGAAAAAAAATCTAGTTAATACATATATGACTTCAACAAGACTTATTAATGATAAAGGACAATATTGTCAACAACAAAGAAATATGCGATTATCAGAACAATTTGCTCTTTACAAATACAAATGTATTTCAAATCAAAGTGCTATTCCTTGTGTAGGAATAAATACTCCAATGATGACTAATGGATATAATAATGGAATTCTCTCCAAAAACGCATCAGATATTGAAAGTGCACTTTTTGGTATTGGTTCTACAAATTTAGTAAAAGCAAAAGAACCTGTTGTAGCACAATTAAATTGCTTACCGGGCAAAAAATTCTTTAATAGACCTGAAGCATTTATACCGGAACCTTTAGTCGTAGAAAAATTTCAACGCCCTATTGGTCCTTTTAGTTAATATATATATAACTTTTTAAAAACAATATATATATATAAATATGAATCGTGGAAGATATCCTAGCTACGGAATGTATTATAATAAACGAAAAAATAAATTAGATTGTTGTTGTTTGCCAGGTCCCACAGGACCTGATGGACCACAAGG
>Ga0115013_10002163_pt1 | contig 11014 bp, 19 predicted proteins | sample SouAtlMetagenome_2_FD_88686 | JGI IMG/M metagenome (GOLD analysis project Ga0115013, IMG submission 88686) | Marine eukaryotic phytoplankton communities from Atlantic Ocean - South Atlantic ANT15 Metagenome | ecosystem: Environmental > Aquatic > Marine > Oceanic | place: South Atlantic Ocean...
ACTCAGTAGCTCAGCTGGATAGAGCAACTGCCTTCTAAGCAGTCGGTCATAGGTTCAAATCCTATCTGAGTCGCTGGGCATTGGGAGAGACCACCACCACCTCCTCTCCCATGTAAGGCCCACCTATATGCGGGTGTAGTTCAGTGGTAGAACGTCAGCCTTCCAAGCTGAATGTCGTCGGTTCGAACCCGATCACCCGCTTTCTCCAAGTTTTTGTTATGTCTCAGGGTGATTTTGGAGGACTTGAAAGACATCCTACTAATATACTAAGATTGATTAGTGAATTGGAAGGTTCATCCCAACTATGTAAATATATGGGGTTTCAGGATGATATGGATACTCTCAATGAAATGAAGAAGAGATATTATAAACTCTACTTCAAAAGAAATAAAGAGTACAACAATCCTCTATAGCTCAGTTGGTAGAGCAGGTGACTGTTAATCACCCTGTCCCTGGTTCGAGTCCAGGTGGAGGAGTTGCTCGAATAGCTCAGCGGTAGAGCACCTCCTTTACACGGAGATTGTCGGGGGTTCGATCCCCTCTTCGAGCATGTCGAATTCAAAGTATTACTAATGGTTACTATCAGATGCAAAGAGTGTAGAAAAGAACTAACAAGCACTAGCAAAGTTCAGTTCTGTGGTTGTCCCAATCAAATGAGTATTGTGGATGATAAAATTGGTGCCAAAGACTTGGATAAGGTTGTAATGGTTACTAATAATGTGGAGAGAAAGATTGATAGTCATTTCTCTAGAAGCGAACTCATTTATCAAGAAGAAAGACGTAAACGCAAAGTTCGTAGACTGGACTTTGATGTCCGTTAAGATATCCACATAGTTAGTATCAGTGTAGCATCTTGCTACATTAAATAGCATTGTAGACACTTTCTTTCTACCATGCATCCAGACGAATTTTCTAATTGGGAAAAAATCAAAGAAACCTTTGAAGAAAACGGCACAACAGATAATTACTTTTATGTTCGTGCTTGTGCTATAGTGGGAGGACAACCAGATCCAATGAAGAAACTTTCAAATGTCTCACAGGATGGATGAAATCATACCTGACCACTTTGTATCTAAAAAGGAGTGTCAGGAAATGATTGACAAAGCAATTGATAAGCATAATAAAACTGCCACTGTTATAAGTGCCATTCTTGGTGGGATACTCCTTGCATTTTATTCGCATGGAGTTCTTTCTTTAGTCGGTAGAGTTTAAGATATGAGCACTTTGTTTGTATTTGCTTTCACAATGTTGCTAATTGCTGGAATGCAACTAACATGGCCTGGAAGGTATAGAAATTAGAACGAGGAAAAATGAAAGTAGGTATTATTGGTCTTGGTCGCATGGGTGAGGGTATGTCTCGCCGTATGATAAAAGAAGGTATCGAAGTCTATGGATACAGAAGAAATTATGTCAAGGCACAAGAAGCAGTAAAGAGTGGGTATATCACAGATGCTGCCGATTCTTTGGAAAGACTTGTTCAAGTAGTCAAAAGCAAAAAGAGTATCTACGGGGAGAAATCTGGTGAAACCGTTTATGTTGAGACTCAGGGTATCTTTCAGATTACATGTCCTGAGCAAAAGACAGAAGACACTCTAGATGAGTTGCTACCATTACTTGAGGAGGGTGACATCATCATCGATCACAGCACCAGTGACATCTCAAAATGTCAGGAACTGGAACTGTACTGTTCTAAGTTAGGTATCTCATATATCTTCTCTGGTGTATATGGAGCAACCTATGCTGTCAATGCATGTTCTAAAATTTTCCAATCCTTATCACCAGGTAATGTTAAATGACTTTTAGTACGATTCTATTATGGGCAGCAGTTCCTTTTGTTTTAACCACTATATTCTTCGCATTTTATAAGGGCGAAAACTTTTATTACGAGAGTGATGATTATGATGGAAATGGAACAGCACATTAAAATGCGTTATGATTTTGCTATGAGTGCATTCGCTAGAATGTATGGCGTAAATCATGTAATGAGTTCACATGATATTTCTAGATTCTGTAAGAAGTGGGCTGAAACTGAGGGGCAAGAAGCACCCCATGGAACTATAAGTGAGATTAACTTTTACTTTTTAGATCACTGGAAAATCTGGGGAGGATACGTATGACCTACATCGCACTCAAGGCAGCACACATTGCTGCTGCCACACTCAATAATCCTTTTGGAGTTGGAACACTCAGCCTTGCATTAGTTTTTGTGCCTATTATCGGTATGCATTTGGTGCATAAGTATGGATGGGAACACTGGCAACCTTTTGACAAAGGACATCACGTCTAGTATAATTACATAGTAGGGAAAGGTGTCCGAAGGTTTAAATCCTTTTACCCCGATTGCATTATACATAATGGCAAGATGCATTTTTATTCTGTGGAATACTGGCAGGAGAACTGGGAAACTCTTATGACAAGAGTGGAGAATGGAGAGACTATAGGTGTAGAGAACGAAAACGGAGATAGAGCAGTCATGGTTCCTGCAGATGACGAACTTCTTCGCATTTACACCGAACAAAACAACGAAGCTTCTTGACGGATCACTCTTAACCCCTTATAATACTAAGGTCAACATTCAAAAAGATGACTCTCACAGAAAAATTCAAGAAGGACGTTCAAACGCTCCGTGGAGCAGCAAAAGGTGACTTTTTCCTTGATGTAAAGAATCCGAAACTTTTCAAAAAGGTTCGTCGTTATTATGAGAACAGCGGTGTAGTATTCTCTGGTGATCCACTTGATGATTATGACATCCTGGTTGATTGCCTGGTTCAAGATCTTGATTCTGTGGAGGTAAGGTGAAAGTTCTTCTTGAACGCGGTCCTTTCCGTTTTGTTGAAAAAGGCACCATTGAACTCAATGGAATGCCTGATTATAGGTTGCAGGAGCAAGACTACTACAATCGTAGATGGTTTGATGTTTATCTGTTTGACAACCAGGCACAATGCCTTCTAGCAATGGAAGATGCAGAGTATCCTAAGTGGTTGACAGGTAAACCCTGCTATATCAAAGACTCGGTAAGTCGTGTAAACTAGCCCTGGTCGGGATGATCCCAAAGTCACGGATGGACTTTAACAGAACTGGTGGAGTCATTAGACCCTTCTAAAAACTAAATAAAAAAAGAAAAGTTCGTTCTAAAATCATGTCAACAAAAGGAACAGCAGCGAAGTCTGCAAGCGGTGCATCGATGTCGAAGTACGATGTAGAAGTTGAATCAAGACTTCAGAAATTAGAATCACACACTCATGAGGGTAGTGACTCAGCAAAAGTTGCTGCGCTAGAGGCAAAGGTGGATGATCTTATCTCAAGACTTTCCAAGAAAATGTCGTTCTGACGGTTTCTTGTTTCCTAAAAACAAGTGGTGCGGATGGGGTTTTATACTCCCGCCTAGTTTCTTGCTTCTAGCAAAAAAGTAAGTGGCGTGCATGAAAGACCTAAGAGGCGGTTGACAACAACCGTCTTTTTTAGTATCCTATATAAAAGAAAACTCTTCGTTTATGTCTGAATATAAGAAGACCGCACTGGTGCTTGGTGCGGGTGGTTTCATTGGAAGTCATATGGTCAAACGCTTACGCTCCGAGGGATATTGGGTGCGTGGTGTGGATCTTAAGTATCCTGAGTATGGTGACTCAGAGGCAAATGAGTTTGTCCAGGGAGACCTGCGTGATGTAAGACTTGTTCAGGAAGTTATCCAATTTAAAGGATATTCTGGTAACTATAATGCGAATGTGCCCTATCAGTATATTCAACCTTTTGATGAGATCTATCAGTTTGCTGCTGATATGGGTGGTGCAGGATTTGTATTCACTGGTGAGAATGATGCAGACATCATGCACAACTCTGTTACCATTAACCTGAATGTACTTGAGGAAGTTCGTAAGTTGAATGAAACTTTCAATGGTGTTGTCAAGGACTGGACTGAATGTAATCGTCCTAAACTTGATCAACCCACCAAGATCTTCTACTCTGGTTCTGCTTGCATGTATCCTGAGTATGCTCAGGAAGAAACAAACAACCCCGGACTGAGAGAAAATGACGCATACCCCGCAGCACCAGACTCTGAATACGGTTGGGAAAAACTCTTCTCCGAGCGTCTCTTCTTGGCTTACAACCGCAATCATGGCATTCCTGTTAGGATTGCTCGTTATCACAACATCTTCGGACCCGAAGGAACCTGGGAAGGGGGAAGAGAGAAAGCACCAGCTGCGATCTGTCGCAAAGTCGCTCTCCTCCCGGTCGAAGGTGGATCTATCGATGTGTGGGGAGATGGCTTACAAACTCGTTCCTTCCTGTTCATTGATGAATGCATCGAAGCAACTAGACGGTTAATGGACAGTGACTTCCTTGGACCTGTGAACATTGGTTCTGAGGAGATGGTTTTGATTAGTGAACTGGTTGATACTGCTGCTCGTGTATCTGGTAAAAATGTAGAGAAAAACTATATTGATGGTCCTACCGGCGTTCGTGGTCGCAACTCTAACAATGACCTGATCCGTGAGGAACTGGGTTGGGATTACAGTCAGACCCTTGAGGAAGGTATTCGCAAGACTTACAACTGGATTCAATCTCAGATTCAGAAGTCTGAATCATATGTTCCATTTCATCATTCAGTATGAGCGTACCGGTAAGAGAAATTAACTACGAAGAAACTCTGAACATTGATAAGAGTATCTTCCAAAGAGAGAACTGGTATCTGATGGCATGGGGGATGGGAGATGCAACATCTGCCACCCTCTTTTTAGAGTCTAGGTCACCAGTTCCATACAAGATTCTGTGTCACAAGAGAGTTTATAATGGTATCAAGTTCATTCTTGATAACTATGTTCCCAAACCACAGAAGTGCCAGGAGATTGTCATCTATCCTGATGCTGGAGAGATCCCAGGTAAGAACGCATTTAAGATTGATCCCAACTGCCCCGAAGAACTGAGAGCATTTCAGGGGTATCCATTTGATCAGAGAGAGATTCTGATGTCAAATGGTGGTTTTTATCCTCAAGATTCTAACTGTATGGCAAATGCTCATCGGTATGGAAAACTCAAGGTCGCACACATGGCATATAACCTGTGGGACTTTGTGAATGGTCTGCATGAGACTGGTGTTCTGGATAAAATCTACGAATATGAGAATTCTACACAGGACATTGAAGAGAAAACTTGTATTCTGTTCCCGGAGCGTGGTGATAGTTTCCAGATGAATGAGACATTCTGGGATGATATCATCGACAAGATGAATAGTAAGGGATATAAAGTGCTTCTAAACTTGACCAAGAAGGCAAGTTTTCAGAAAGAGAAAACATACTCTGGTTGTGAGACCCTAGATAAGTATGAGTTACAGGATTTGTTTGATTATGTCGTTAGGCATAAAAATCTTGTAGTCATCGGGCAGTGTTCTGGTATTTTCCACCCACTCAAGTATTTGAGTTGCCTTAAGATCATGTTCTTCCCTGATTATCAGGACAAGGATCAGTATCAAGACCCTGGTAGAGCAGAGTGGAACACCTGTTCAATCCAACATACTCCTTATACTAAGAACCATATTGACATCAAAATGTCTCAGTTTGACATTGCACAACTTGATTTGCTTATTCCATGAAGATTGAGGTGTCAAATGGGGAGATTGTAGATAAGTTCACCATTCTGGAGATCAAACTTCGTAACTCTGATAGCGATCAGAAGTCGAAGCAAATCGCTAAAGAGATGATGTATCTTTCTCCAATCGTTGAGGAACTCAATGTTCCTTCAGAGTTGATTGATGGTCTTCGTGATGTTAATCAAAAACTATGGAACGTTGAAGATGAGTTGAGAGTTCACGAAAGTGATAGTAATTTTGATGAGGAGTTTGTCAGACTTGCTAGATTGGTGTATCATACTAATGATAAACGGTTTGCTTTTAAGTCTGAAATCAATAAGATCACAAATAGTGACTTGACTGAAGAAAAGATTCTGCCAAAATACACATGAGAACAAGATTTAATTTGGTGGGTGACACGTTCACCCATTTGACTAATGGTAATAAAGGATACTCTGTACATGGAAAAGAGTCCAAGTACATCAAATGGGTGAAGGATCATCCTCTTGCTGAAGGGACTTTCTACATTGACAACACCATCAATGATGGCATTGGTGATGGACGCAAAGGACTCAAGTATCTTTGGCTTCTTGAGTCAAAGCATATCAAACCTGGTCTGGTTGAGAGTATTATTGACAATAAACAACTCGTAGAGGATACCTATGAGACCATTTTTACTCATGATCAGCGTCTTTTGGCACTTGGTGATAAGTATAAATGGGTTCCCGCACAGGGATTTTGGATCAAAGAACCCAAAATTTATGAAAAAACCAAGATGATTTCCATGATCGCATCCAATAAAAGGATGTGTGAGGGTCATGTGAAGCGTCTTGGATGGGTAGAACGCATCGGAGATCAACTTGATCTCTATGGACGTGGGTTCAATGAGATCGCAGACAAAGAAGAAGGTTTGTGTGATTACATGTTCTCTGTAGCGATTGAGAATGGTGAATATGAAACATATTTCACTGAAAAACTCCTTGATTGCTTTGCTACAGGCACAATTCCTGTCTATTTGGGTGCTCCTGACATCGGAGATCACTTCAATAAGGACGGAATTATTGATTTGACTGAAGAATTTGAGGTCTCGGAAGAGATTTACTACAGTAAAATGGACGCAATCAAGGAAAATTTAGAGAAAGCAAAAGAAATGGAAGTCCTTGAGGACTTCATCTATAGGAGGTATTTACAATGAGTATGCTCGGACCATACGCTTCATGGAATAAAGAGACCGGGTATGCTGTTTGGGATCATCCCACTGCAGAATACACTGGTATCTTTGAGCGCATCAATGTAGGCATCAAAGGCATCATCCATGTTGGTATGTGGGACTTTGTTGAGTATGGATGCTACACAAAACTGGTCGGAAACAAGGTTGTGGGTGTCGAAGCGAACCCAGATGTCTACAAAACGATGGCAAAACCTGTTGCTGACCAGTGGGGATTCAAGTGTTTTAATGAATTTACCTCTGATAAAGATGGTGATGTGAGGAATTTTTACTTTGCAGGTGAGGGATCAAGTCTCTATCAGGGACAACCTGCCTGGAATAAGCACACATCTATCAAAGTTCAGACCAAAACTCTGGCAACTGTGCTTGATGAAAACAACATTGATCCTGCTGAGTATGACTTCCTCAACATTGATGCTGAGGGATCTGAGTTGGATATTCTCAAGGGATATGAGCGATATCTAAATCATGTGAACGTCATTGACCTTGAAACATCGTATGATGACCGTCATTTGAGTGGCGCAAGTCACGATAAAATCGCAAGTTGGTTATCCGAAAGAGGATTTGAACTCAAAGAACAGTCCCCAACCTATGATTCCCAGCAATGGGGAGACTCAGTTTTCGTAAGAGTGGGTAGAGAACTGCCACCATTCGTAGATGGCAATGCTGGAAACGCTATTTTTGGTGAAAAATACCTGGAAAAAAGCAGATGAAACCTTGTATTATCAAACAACCCGCTGGGATTGGTGATATCTTCTTCTGCCAGAAACTTGCCAAGATTATGATGGCACACGACTATTCTGTGATCTGGCCAGTGAGAGAAGACATCCTTTGGATTGGTGATTACATCAAAGACATCACATTTGTGCCAGAACACTGGAATTTTCTGGACCAAACTGTGTTTCAGAACGCCTTTGGTGTCTATGTTGGTGATGATATGGCGTTCATCAGTCCCGCAACTGCTGATATGACACACAATGATGGCAAAATTATGTCATCAAAATACTCTATGTTGGGTCTTGACTACCGTGGGTGGCAAGACTTTTTCCGATTTGAAAGAAACCTTGAAAAAGAGAACAAATTATACTATGATGTGCTTGGACTCAAGGATGATTCTGAGTTTGTATTCATCAATAACTTATACAATACAGACATAAGAAACTCTGAGTTATTGTCTCCTGAGAACTATGATCTACCTACAGTAGAACTACAAATTCTTGATGGATACACTCTATTTGACTGGTGTAAAGTGCTTGAGAAAGCAAAAAGTGTCTATACAATAAACACATCAATCAATTATCTTATTGATGTCCTTGATACTAACTATGAAGAGTATGTAATCATTGCTCATGATGAGAAAAACAAATCAGAAATCGACTACCTTTTCCGTAAACCACACACAATGATATGCAAGTAATCGAATTTAAAGGACATCCTTACCCAGAGTTTCAGAGTCAAGGAAACGCATCACAGTTTGCTATTCCGTTTGCCAAATATTTTTGTAAAGGTAATGGGTATGACATTGGATGTATGAAATCTGAGTGGGCATTCCCTGGTGCTATGCCTATTGATGTGGATTTCAATGATCCTTATCATGCTGATCATTTACCAGAGGCACAGGTTGATTATATCTTCTCTAGTCACTGTTTAGAGCATGTTCCTGACTGGGTTTCGACCCTGATTTACTGGACAGAGAAGATCAAGAGTGGTGGAGTTTTGTTTCTGTATCTACCACACTACGATCAAAAGTATTGGAGACCATGGAATAATAGAAAACATCATCATGTTTTTATTCCAGAGTTCATAGTTGATTTTATGGAAGAAAACGGTTATACTAATGTATTCTATAGTCAAAGAGACTTGAATCATTCATTCTGTGTCGTAGGAGAAAAGAAATAATGGGACAACTTAGTGAAGCAATCCAAGTCAAGAATGTTCTTGACTTTTATAACATCGATAACTTTGTCGAGACTGGCACTGGTGCTGCAGAGGTTGTTCGGTCAATCTCAAATCTCCGACCTGCTCTGATTGTCCATACTATCGAGATCATTAAAGAGATCTATGATAGGAATGTCGAGGCATTTAAGTATCTCACCAATGTAAATTGGCACCTGGGTCAATCATCTGAAGTGATGCCTGAGATTCTACCTCAACTGAACGGCAACACTCTGTTCTGGCTTGACGCACATTTCCCTGGTGCTGACTTTGGTCTGGCATCATATGGTGATGAGCAGGATCTTGATAAGCGTCTGCCTCTGCGTAGCGAACTGGAATTGATTGTCAAAGGACGTGATGTGTCTAATGATGTCTTTGTGATTGATGACCTGCGTGTCTATGAAGATGGTCCTTTTGAGACTGGCAACTGGGCAGAAAGAGGTCTATATGGTGGTGATGGTATCGCATTCATTGAAGAATTGTTTGAGGATACCCACTATGTGGTTCGCTCTTACAACAAACAAGGATTTGTGATGTTGTTCCCGGTTAATATGGACATTAGTGAGGAGTCTGAAAACCTTGTTGTGGGTGCTGTAGATGAGTAAGAAGATCTGTGTATCCACCTGGTGTACGGACGACTTTGCCGAACTGCTAGGTGTTGATAAATTAGCAAACTCAATCAAATACTTCCATCCTAATGTGGATCATGTCATCTTTAATACAGAGATGACTAATGTTGTGAATGAACAGTTGCCTTGGATGCAACCCATCTGGATGATGGCACCTACTTGTCTGCCCTATGTAGATAAGTATGACATGGTGGTTCACCTGGATGCTGATGCTGTCGTCACTGGACCTCTGGATGAACTATTCAATAGTGATGCTGATGTCATTGGTGTTCGGAACAATAATAGTTTCGGTAAAGCAGGATCTCATGGTGGCATTACAATCAATCATATTGAACCCTGGGGAAACAATGAACCTATTCCTGTCCAGGGTTTCATCAATGCCGGACTGATTGCTGCCAATGGACCTGAGTTCTGGTATGACTGGCACGCACTGAACACCGAGGCAGCACGGGTTAAGCGAGAGATCAATCCTTGTTTCCCTGGTCTGGGTGATGAGAATGACACACTCAATCAGTTGTTCCATTGGGACAAGTATAATTCTGAGGTGATTGATGCTATTGGCACTAATGTATCATATGGTATTTGTAGTTGCTGGGGTGACGATCCTAACAATCATTGGGAAAGTTGGTCGCAAATTTACGTAAAAGATGATAGACTGTGGCTTGATGATCCGGTCACACAGGAACCTATGTGTATTAAAGTTCTACACCAGGCAGGTGGTAGTATTGCTGGTGAATTAAATAAATCACATGGAGGATTCAGAAACTGGTTATCCTCTGTTGTGTCTGATGAGGTAAATGATTATTTGAATGAGGTCCAAAATGGTTGATGTTGAAGCACTGCTTGAAGGTGTAAAACCTCCTTACTTTGCTAACAGTGAGTGGAAACCAGGCAATCCTGTATATTATTCTGGTCCTTATTGGGATAACCAGGAGTTGGCAGCAGCTGTCAATGGACTTCTGAATGGTAAGTGGTTGGCATCTGGTGAGAAGGTGTATGAGTTTGAGAGGAAGTTCTCCAAACAATTCAACAAGGGTCACTCCTTGATGGTGAACTCTGGTAGTTCTGCCAACCTGATTATGATTGCTGCTTTGAAGAAGCGATTTGGTTGGCAAGATGGTGATGAGATCATCGTGTGTAGCGTTGGTTTCCCTACCACCATCGCACCCATTGTTCAGAATGGTCTGAAACCAATCTTCGTTGATATTGACTTCTCTGATCTGAACTGGAACATTGATGAGATTGAAGAGAAGGTCTCTACCAAGACCCGTGCCTTGTTCTCATCTCCTGTTCTGGGCAATCCATATAACTTGGATGATGTCTTAGACATCTGTGATCGTAATAAGATCATGTTGGTCTCAGACAATTGTGACAGTCTGGGTAGTAAGTGGAAAGGTCGTTTCCTTACTGACCACTCTATCGCAGCATCTTGCTCCTTCTATCCTGCTCACCATATTTGTACTGGTGAGGGTGGTATGATTTCCTCTGATGATGAGGAACTGATCAACATTGCCCGTAGTCTGGCATGGTGGGGTCGTGATTGTTATTGTGTGGGTCAACAGAATCTGCTTGCCTGCGGCACTTGTGGTAAGAGATTTGATAAGTGGATTGAGCATTATGATGGCATCATTGACCACAAGTATGTGTACTCTCAGA
>Ga0115013_10002165_pt1 | contig 11012 bp, 6 predicted proteins | sample SouAtlMetagenome_2_FD_88686 | JGI IMG/M metagenome (GOLD analysis project Ga0115013, IMG submission 88686) | Marine eukaryotic phytoplankton communities from Atlantic Ocean - South Atlantic ANT15 Metagenome | ecosystem: Environmental > Aquatic > Marine > Oceanic | place: South Atlantic Ocean...
GCGTGCAGAGGTAAGGAGGGTGCCATTGAGGATCAGCTTCGGCCGAATTTTCTCTTCATTTTGGTTGACGACCAGGGCTGGAACGGCACTTCGGTAGAGATGATTGAGGGAGATTCCCTCTCACGGAGTGATTTTTTCGAAACTCCCCATTTGGAAGCCCTTGCGGATTCGGGTATGGTGTTCTCGCAGGCCTACGCAGCCGCTCCCGTGTGTGCCCCTTCCCGATATAGCATTCAGTTCGGAAAAACGCCAGCACGGCTCTCCGTGGTCCGCGTTGGTATGAATACTGATCATATACAGCACGAAGCACTGCTGAGCATCCCAAAAGCGCTCGCCGGAGTCGACAGCAACTACGTGGCGGGTCATTTCGGCAAATGGGGAATGGGAAGCCACCCGAGCATCCTCGGCTATGCGCACAGCGATGGCCCCAATCAAAACAAAGCAGGAGGTTTCGTCAATGACAGGAGCCAATGGATCGTTCAGCCTAAGGAGGATCCCAAGCGGATTGGGGAGTTGACCCGATCTGCATTGGAGTTTATGGCCGAGGCCAGCGCGTCGAATCGTCCGTTTTACTTACAGGTATCCCATTATGCTGTACATGCATCGATTCAGGCAACGTCGGGACAGCTCGAAACATTCGAGTCGAAGGCAGCAGGAGTGCGGCACATGGACCCTGGCTTCGCGGCGATGACGGCTGATTTGGATGCAGGACTCGGCGCATTAATGCGTGGATTGGACTCATTGGGCTTGCGGGACAACACCTACATTTTCTACATGTCTGATAACGGATCGGTACCCAATATTCCCGGGGCCAAGCCGTACACGCGCAGCCTAAATTATCCACTGAGTCGGGGCAAATGGGATGCCATGGAAGGAGGGATTCGTGTGCCGTTGGTAGTCTCAGGACCCGGCATCGCCAAAGGCGCCTATTGCGACCAGCCGGTTTCCGGATGTGACATCTTACCCACGATTTCCCAATTGGCCGGGCGGTTCATCGGAGGCGATTCGACACTGGACGGGGGAAGCTTCCACGGCCTGCTTTTCGACGAGGATGAGGCCACAGTAACACGGTTGACTGATGGACTGGTCTTTCATGTGCCCTATCGCAATGGCATCGCCCTGAAACGGCCCCACTCTGCGATACGCCAAGGCGACTTCAAACTCCTGAAATTTCAAGACACGGGGGAAACTTACCTCTATAATCTGAGCGTTGATGCAGGGGAGACCACCGACCGAACCGCACAATTTTCGCAAACTTCAGAAGCATTGGAACGGCACTTGGATGCTTACCTCCATAGCGTCAAGGCGCCGAAATGGGCAGAAGGCATCACGTGGAAGGAGCATCCGTTGGAATCGTTTAACTCCCACCATTGAATGCCATGAGAGTGTGCGTGCTTTGTAGGGTTTGTGCAGTTGTAATGTTGGTGGTTGGATGCAGTAATCCTGGGAAAAACGAAGTCACACCAGCAGAGAAGCCCTTGAAGGACGGTCCAAGCGCGATGGTCCCCGTGCCGGCTGGAGACTTTTGGATGGGTGCAAACGAAGATTCGCTTGCTCTTGCTCGAGAGTACCCCCGTCATCGGGTCCACGTTGATGCTTTCCTGATGGATGTGCATGAAGTGACCAATGCGGCGTTTGGCGAATTCGTCGCTGCAACTGGATACCAAACAGTCGCCGAGCGCCCCCTGAACTGGGACGAATTCAAACAACAACTCCCCACCGGTACTCCCAGGCCGAACGAGGAATATTTTCTCCCGGGTTCGATGGTTTTCACAGCCAATCCAGCAATTTTCAATTACATCGACTATTCCCAGTGGTGGACGTGGGTGTTGGGAGCAGATTGGCGTCATCCGTTTGGACCGGACAGCGACTTGGAAGGGCTGCAAGATCACCCCGTTGTTCATGTGGCCTATGAAGATGCAGTCGCCTACGCAAATTGGCTCGGTAAGCGACTTCCGACTGAGGCAGAGTGGGAGTGGGCCGCCCGCGGCGGGTTGTTCGACAGTCCGTTGCCGTGGGGAAATGAAGGAATAGAAGAAGGTGAGCCCCACTGCAATACCTGGAATGGGACCTTTCCAACCTCCAACACTGAATGGGATGGGTTTGCGGGTACGGCTCCGGTGGGGAGTTATGAGCCGAATGGCTATGGAATCTATGATGTTGCGGGAAATGTTTGGGAAATCTGTTCGGATTGGTATGACGAAAGCCATTATTCCTCCTACCCAGTGGATTCGGTTACCCAAAATCCGCGCGGTCCAGAAACGTGGCGATATCCCCCTGAACCGCATGACCCGAAACGCGTCATGCGGGGCGGCTCGTTCTTGTGCAATAGGAGCTACTGCGCGAGTTACCGCGTTTCGGCACGCATGCCGTTTTCAGCCAGCACCAGCATGAGTCACATCGGATTTCGCTGCGTGAAAGATTTGGAGAAAGAGGAATGAGTGCGGTAAGTGTCAAAATGGGAGCGGTATTTTGCGACTATCGATTGCTGTGCGTATCATTCAGCGTGAAACGCATGTTGACGTACTCGATGGTTTTTGCCCTTGCGTACATGCTTATGCCATTCGGACTGGCGGCTCAAGAAAGCCAAGGTGAGCCAATTTTTACGAGCAATGTGATTCCGGAAAAGTCGCCGGCCCCATCCATTGAATTCAGCGGATTCTATCGGTTTTATCTCTATGGCAGGAATCAACATGAAACCTTTCCCAACAATTCAGGAAAAACCCTTGCGCTCATAGCAGGCGACTTGTACCGCGAACCGATGCTCTTGCTGAAGTTAAAGGGGCTCAGCCGAGAACGCATACGGTTCTCAGCTGATTTCATGATCAACAGCATTTACAAAGGGAGTTCACAGACGAGCCAATCGCTCACGCTCGACCTCGGTTTGAACCTGGAAACGACATTTTTGACGGATTACGGTCGCTTTCGCCTTCGATCGGGTGGCGTCGCTTGGTACCGACAGAGTCGATTGACTGTGTGGGGCAATCGCTCGCTCAATCGCATGAGCCTGTTCGAACGTCGGCCTCAAACCGCCGTTGATGCCGAGGCAGGACAGCGCTACGAGCGCTACTATGCAAACGGATTGATTGATGAAGGGGTCCGGTATGGAAGCCGCGCTTTTCAGGGTATATTCTTCGAGGGCAAACGACTGCCAATGAACTTCTCCTTTAAAGGGGTTATCGGAAAGAGCAATTTTAACCGCTCTGCGGAGGAAGGGAATGATAATTACACGGCATGCGCCCGCCTGCAGAATGAGCTGAACGATTCGCTCAAGGTTTCCTACAATTTCCTGCAATCATTCCGCCGTGAATCGCCTGTCTCAGCTGATTTCCAGCAGTATTCAATATCCACGGGAGAAGTGGTTTATCGATCGAAACACTGGACGGCTCAACTGGAAGCGGGCTGGGGACGATTTGCCAATTCCCAATACGATTTGGGAGGCGGTGAAGCGGTCTTGTTCAATTTGCGCACGAACAAAAACCTTCGGGTGCCGTTGACGCTTCAGGTCTACCGGATCTCTCCCCAATTCGTCAATGTCACCGGGAATTTTTTGAATACGACGGTGCTCGAGGTATTCCCGAACGTTGCAGGCGTGGGAGCTACCATTCGAACGCCTTACCAGGGTCCGATGGTGGGGCTTCAATCACCCGCCAACAACCGGCAAGGCGCATCACTCAACTTCGAGTGGACTGCCGGCCGATTGAAGTTGAATGCGGGAATGGGCTGCTTTGCAGAAATAGACAGCACAGACAATGGGCTGACGTACCTGCACAACGTCAACGGACAAATGCTGGCAAGGTTGTACTTGTTCGGACAACGTTGGGGCCCTTATAACGCACTGAATTCCAACTACCGAGGCACCTATGAGGAGGTAAACATTTTTGAGGAAGACGGGACAACACCAGCTCGCATGCGGAAGTTTTTCAGTGTGGCGGAGGTCCAGGCAAAGTGGAAGTCTGCGTTTGAACGCCGCAACATCTATGTATTCGCCCTTGGTCGCGTGAATACGTGCCAGTCTGAATTCAATCCAGTGCCCGTTTTGGATGATGAAGCGCTACTCCGTCAATACAGTTCTGAGATTGACGTTTGCCTCGAATGGAACAGCAGAACGGTTCTCGTTATGAACTATGGTGTAGAACGCATTCGAGGGAATCAGCAAACGGACTTAGGGGATAGTGGTGATCTTTTGGCTCGCAATCAGACGAGTCGCTTGCTGGGGTGGGGCATGGATTGGAGCCTGTCGAAAAGAGCGACCTTGTTCCTGCGGCACGCCCATTACCGTTACTCCGATCCAAATTTTTTGGAAAACAACTTGAGCGGCACGGAGTCGACCCTTGAAATAAAAGTGATGTTTTAATGATGATTCGACCCAAAGGACTCCTTCTCGTTTCGTTTTGTTTGTGGATGAGCCTCTGTACGGCACAGGAGCGGCCGACTGTTTGGTTTGATGGTTTGTCGCGTTCGTTGTTTGCACGGGATGCAATGGGAGCAGGTAGCCCCGCGGATTCGGTGTCTGAACGAAGCACGTCCGCGGGATACAATTTACTGGATCTCAACGTGCACGTGAACCCGACGTCTGACATGGAGGTCATGGCGCAATTGCGCGTGCGCAACGAGCTCGGAGGATTTTTCGGAACCGGTACGACGGTCGATGTTCGGCAATTGACATTGCGAGGTACGATTGACGACAAGATTCGTTACCAAGTCGGAGACATGTTCTTGCGCCAAACACGCTTTACGCTATTCAATTCCGCATCAGATGCGGAGGCATTGAGCGCCGGTTTTCAGCCATATCGGGACGTCATTGATTATGAAAATTTTTATGGAGACAACCGCTGGCGATTGCAAGGACTGCAAACGGATTTTTCTCTTCAGTTTGCTCGGTTTATTCGAACGCTGGCAGTGGATGCATTCATCACGCGACCGAGGGGGTCGGTCCTGACCTCAAGTGGCACCTATTTGAGCGACCGGTTGCTTGGTGGAGCTTCCGCGGTCGCCGACATCACGAAGCAGTGGCAACTGGGGCTTCACCACGTGAATTTGTTTGAGGTGCCGAACTCGGGCACGATGGATGTCGCTGTTCGCAATCCCGTGCATTGTGCGGTGGTGCATCATCAGCAAAGTGGGGAGCGGTGGACCCACGAAACAACTTTGCATGCCGGAACATCCAATCGTACTTGGGTATTTGCGGCTGAGGACCAAAACGACTTGACGAGTTCGGGGGCATTTTGGGAGCTGGACTCTCAACACGAATCGAGAGATTCGCTCTGGAATTGGAATGTTGGGTACCGCTACGTTGAACCTGAGTTTCGAAGCGCAGCGGCGCAGACACGCAGGTTGGATTGGTCAAGCGCAATGCAGCCTTCGACCTTTGCAACGTACACCAATGATCAGCTCGCAAGGCGCTTATCGGTTTTCGACTTGCTCGTTGATCCGCTTTTGTACAACCAAGCCCTGGCTCCCCAGCTGATGCAATTCAATCCATTCTTGAGCAACGTGAGTCCTTATGGCGACGGGACACCAAATCGCATGGGTGTCTTCGGAAGCCTCGAATGGGGGGGGATGAAGAAAGCGGTAAATGCGGCCTTGAACCTCACAGCGCTCTCCGAAGTAATTGGCCAAGGAACTGAAAACAGGAGACGGTTTGGTCGAGCGGAATGCCGGATCCACTGGGCGGCTCCGAACCTTCTGAATATTGAAAAGGGGGTGGATCTGACGTTCCATTCAAAAGCAGAGTTGACGCGTCGAGATGGCAATGAACTTGAGGAATTGGACTTGCGCTCTATCCAGTCGTCTATGGAATTGAAGGCGGGGCTTTCAGATGAGCTGACCATGCACGTGTCCGCATCCAATTGGACGGCCTCCGGCGAGGAATTCCTTTCCATTCGTGATGCGTATGGCAACTTGTTCAATTTCGAAGCTGTGCAGGTCGACCGTTCGGATTGGATTTTTGCCTCGGGATTGTCCTATAAATGGAATAAGCATACCTACGCATCCATTCAGTACCAATGGTGGGGCGCCAATGATCGGGAGGAAGCAATCCCCGACTTCCAATACCAGCGGCTCTTTTTTATCTTGGCGATTGACTTATGAGAAATCGATTCATCCTCCCTTGTCTAGCTGTCTGTGCTATTTTGGCGCTCTTCGGCTGCGTAAAAGATGGTTACGAAGGCCCATCATTGAATGAGCTGTTTGGTGAATTTGAAATCATCGATTCCCTCACCCTCTCAACGACCAGTCCGGATTTCTCCATTGATGAGGCCGTTGAATTTTCGGCAACGTTCAATAAACCGGTCAATTGGCAGTTGGAGATTCAAGGATTGTCATCGGGAAGTTCGAAGGCCTTTAGCGGCTTCTCTCAAGCCTTGGATAATGGCGCAGTGGTCTGGACCGGAACCTCCTCGAGTCTGCCATTTTTTGAGCTCGAAGATTGTGCGGTGGCGTTGAGTATTGCGAACGAAGGCGTGGTATTGCACGATACACTCACTATAACGGGCCTCGCGAATTTCGAAGGCATTCGGGTGGCAGATTTTGACGCAGGGCTTCCTGAAGGGGCCTTGGTATGGAGGCAGGATGGAGGGAATATGACATTTCAATTGGCCGATGATAATCCCTTGCTTGGCACGGGCTATTTCAAAATGGGGGGGAAGGTAGGTTGGGATTGGAGCTTAGGATACATTGACATCCCTGTCGACTTCTCCGATGCCACGGTAGCAGCTTCTGAGTTCTACCTCAACCTTGGCGTACTCTCTGGCACAGTTGGAATTCCAGCGACGGATCAGTTTTTGAATGTCTCCATTTCCGAATCCGACGCACCATTTGATGACAATCAAGCCAACAACGGTGCGGATGTTTTCGGCGCCGGTAACGAGGTGTATCGACACCAAATCCGACCCGTTGATTGGAATGGATGGGAGTTCATCACCGTACCCTATGCAGATTTTGAAGTCAAGCACGAAGGCGGCGATAATATCCGTACCCCAGGCGACATCACTGCAATTCGAATTGCATGCCAAGCCTGTCCATTCAATGCATCTGCTGCTTGCCCAGAAAATGCCGACCGCGATGTACAGACGGACGTCGATTTCTTGATTTTTACTGAGTACTCGGACTTATTTGGCCAGGAATGAAGCACTGGTTTTGCATTGGTTGGGCTTTCGTTGCACTCGCGGGCTGTTCGCAGTTCAATGCGGTAACGCTGTACAGTAACGACACGTCTGAATTGCATCCCTTGGATTATTTCGACCAGGCGATAATTTTTCATGATTCACAAGCCAGTACTGTGACAGGCTTGCGCAATACGACGTGCAAGGAAGTGCGATTCGAAAAGGGCAATAGTTTCGGCGGGAAGGACCATGTGAGCATTGAGTGGGATGCAAGCCGGGGGTGTAAATTCATCGGCATTCAGATTCCTTGGGCTAGTTATGCAGCCAAAGATTTGACCCCGCTCTTGGATTGCGCGGCCATTGAAATGGCCATCAGATTGGAGGAAGGCTCATTGACCAACATTCCCATGTTTTTTGGTCTTGTCGATTACGCCGGACGGCAATGCATGACCAAAATCAATTTCCTCGGGATGGATGATGGCGTGTTGGATACTTCATGGCGAAAGGTCCGCATCCCGCTGCGTGCGTTCAATTACCAAAGACGGGGAGTGAACATGGCCAATATCAAAGAGCTCAAAATTGAATTCCAACGAAGCGGGCATGCCCACATCGATGAAATCAAAATCGTCCGTCACGCGCATCACTATCCGATTGAACCGGACCATTCAACCGATGTTATTGCAGGACTGCCATGGAAAATTGGCACAACGCCCGAGGAATGGTGGGGCATCAATCCTCGCTACTCGAGCAGCTTTCTTTTTGGCGAGGAACAAGAAGTCGGTGGTTCCAATGAGGCGAACCCGATGATAATCCAAGCTGAAGTCGACACCGCTCTGCCGGACGCCTGGGACCAGTTTGGCGTTTCATTTTCAAACTGGAAACGAGCAGATCTGGAATCGTTGCACACCACGACGGCGTTGAGCTTTGACCTGACGTGCGCAGAGGTGCCGGATTTGGTGATTTCCATTCATGCGTTCTCAGGGCAGCGGCGTCAAGTTCGGACACGACTTCAGAGCCATCAGTTCGTTGCTCGAGGCGAAAATCAATTCCGGGCATACATTCCCATCCGGTCTTTTCCGGGCTATGAGTCGTTGGATTGGTCGGCGCTGAAGGAAGTACGATTCCGTGTTGAGGAAAGTGCTCGTTTCGACTTTGCCAACCTTAAGCTCATCGAATTCAGAGGAAACCCCCAAAACCCTGTGGCGTGGAAAGGATACGAGTGAATCATCCATTGCGTGTTGTTCTGTTGCTGCTGTTTGCTCTTGCGGCCGTGCATGGAAACGCCCAAATCGCCCATGTTGAAGTCATTCAGAATGAATCGGGATTCCAGCTGTTGCGCGACGGCGAGCCCTACTTCATCAAAGGGGCGGGTGCCAAGGATCATTTCGACTTGCTAAAATCATCTGGGGCGAATTCCATTCGGATCTGGAGCACGGGCCGAGTTGATCTGCTCGATTCGGCTGCTCAGCACGGCATGACCGTGGCCCTGGGGCTTTATGTCCGACCGGAGCGCACGGGTATGGATTACAACGATACGTATGCAGTCCGCAGCCAGATTGAGCAATTGAAGACAGAGATTTTGAAGTACAAGGACCATCCGGCGTTGCTTTTGTGGGGAATCGGCAATGAGATGGACCTCCGGTACTCCAACTTCAAGGTGTGGGATACAGTGGAGGAATTGGCGCAGTTCATCAAGGAAGTGGATCCACATCATCCTACCATGACCGTCATTGCGGGGTTGGACCCGTCAAAGGCACACATGATCAGGAGCCGATGTCCGAGTGTGGACATTCTTGGTATCAATGCCTATGGTTCAATTGAAAACACACCGGCCAACATTCGAAAATTCAATTGGGACAAGCCGTACATCTTCTCTGAATGGGGTGTCAACGGTCCGTTTGAGGCCCCACGGACAGCGTGGGGAGCTAAAATTGAGCAGCCCAATGGGATCAAGGCTAACATGCGACAGCGCCGATATGTGGATCGGATATTGGCAGATTCTGAGCGCTGCTTAGGCAGTTATTGCTTCCTGTGGGGGCAAAAGCAAGAATCCACAGCTACGTGGCATGGCATGTTTACAGCGGATGGTCATCCCACTGAGGCGGTTGACGTCATGCAGCAATGTTGGACGGGATCTTGGCCAGTTGAACGGGCTCCTTCCATTTTGGATATTCAGTTGAACGGTATCGGATGGCGAAAGGACCATGTGATGCATTCAGGCGAAGAAGGGATCCTGCATGTGGACATTGAGTCGCCCCCTGATGATGCATTGACGATAGAATACAGACTTTACCGCGAATCGCAATCCCGGGCAATCGGTGGCGACGTGCAGGAAGAACCGGAGGAATTGTCCATTGAAGTCACAGTCGTTGATAACGCCACGGTCCAGTTCCGAGCCCCTCAGGAAGAGGGGGCTTACCGAATCTTCGCCTTTGTTCGAAACGAACGGAATCAATATTCCGTCGCCAACGTACCTTTCCTTATTCACTGACATCAAAATTGCCCCCTATGAAACCCATGCTTCGGATCCACACCATTTCGCTCCTTGCAATCGTGACCTGTTTCTTTGGCTGTGTTGAAGAGAAGGAGGGCGAAACGAAACCGTTGAACGTGCTCTACATCATGGCCGATGATCTGGCATACCAGGCCATAAGCGCCTATGGTTCACCCATCAGTAAGCTCGCTCCAACGCCGAACCTGGATCGGATTGCCGCCAACGGTGCACGTATGGATGCGGTGTACTGTACCAATTCAATATGTGGCCCGAGTCGGTCGTCCATTCTGACAGGCAAATTTTCGCACCTCAATGGCTTTTATAAAAACGTAGACGGCGGGGACTTTGATGGTTCGCAGATGACGTTTCCCAAGATTTTTCAAGCCAATGGTTATGAAACCGCTGTAATTGGGAAATGGCACCTCGGTACGGAGCCAACGGGATTCGACTATTCCAAAGTGCTAATCAATTGGGGAGGACAGGGGACGTACTTCAATCCACAATTTTGCATCAATGGTCAGGACACCGTGGTCGAGCGCACGCGCCACTCCACGCAAGTCATCGAGGACGACTGCATCGACTGGCTGACCCAGCGCGATTCGGAAAAGCCCTTCATGCTGCTCTACCAATTCAAGGCCCCTCACCGGGACTGGCGTCCGGATTCCATGTACCATGACCTTTTTGCGGATTTCGATTTCCCCTTGCCTGAAAACTTCAACGATGAATATGCAGGGCGGCCAGCCGCAGCCGAGAACATGATGGAAATCGAAAATCACCTGAATCGCAGGGACATGAAACAGGAAGCGCCTCTTGGTTTGTCGAGGAGGGACTCGATGCGCTGGCTTGCCTATGGCGATAAAGGACAATTTTGGACCCCTCATGATTCCCTCCAAGGTGAAGCCCTGAAATACTGGAAGTACCAGACCTACATCAAAGATTACTTGCGTTGTGTGGCCGGTGTTGACCGAGCGATTGGCAGGGTCTTGGACTACCTGGAAGAAACAGGTCTCGATGAGAACACGTTGGTCGTCTACACCTCGGATCAGGGATTCTATCTGGGGGAACACGGGTGGTTTGACAAGCGGTGGATGTATGAAGAGTCGTTCAAGATGCCATTCTTGATTTCATGTCCAGACCAGATTGTTCCGAGCTCAATTTCAGACGAATTGGTCATGAACATTGATTTTGCTCCAACGCTGCTCGATTTTGCAGGCTTGCCTGTTCCAGACGAAATGCAAGGGAAGAGCTTCAAAAATGCCCTCGTGGAAAACCAGAGTTCCAGCCGCGACGCGGTGTACTATCATTACTACGAATACCCCATTTGGCACAAGGTTCAGCCGCACTACGGCATCCGAACAGATCGATACAAACTGATTCATTTCTACTATTCCATGGACGAATGGGAACTGTAC
>Ga0115013_10002168_pt1 | contig 11003 bp, 4 predicted proteins | sample SouAtlMetagenome_2_FD_88686 | JGI IMG/M metagenome (GOLD analysis project Ga0115013, IMG submission 88686) | Marine eukaryotic phytoplankton communities from Atlantic Ocean - South Atlantic ANT15 Metagenome | ecosystem: Environmental > Aquatic > Marine > Oceanic | place: South Atlantic Ocean...
CGCCTGATTATAGCTGCGCCAGTTGGTGGTCTTGTAGGTCGGCTTCGGAGGTCTGCTCATGCTGCCCGGCTAGCATGCTGGATTCACGAGATGAATCCCCTAGATTTGCGCAACAACGCCGATCTCCGGCATCTTTGGAACGCGCCGATAGGATGGCGGTGCCGGGCGCGACCATGTCGGGCTTGATGCGTTCGTCGCCCGTCGGCCCGCGGGAACTGAAGGCCGCAAGGCTTGTAGGATCGCCTCCGACAGTCTGGTGGCTGATGGGTGGGTCCGGGTAGCGATTTGGTTGGAAGTCTCCGAATTTCAGGTCTGCACCCCCACCGGTGGATCGGTCCGAGCGCTGGGCGCCGACGGTCAGGGCATTCTTGGCCGTTGCAGGCGGGGTGACCGAGAGCAGATCAACAAAGCCTTGTTGGGCGTGGCGGGCGTTGCGAGCAGTGCCTTCGTTGCCCGCGGAAAAGACCACGAGCATTTCCGGATTTTCATGTACAAACGCATCGACCTCATCCGCCGAGATGCTATAGCGTGCCAAAAAGGCGGCATTGCCCCAGCTGTTGTTGTGAATACGCGCCCCGGCATCATAGGCTGGCTGGAACAGGGTTTCGAGATCCAGCGGCAGGCCTTCGAGCTGGTCTCGTCCATTGACGGTGCGACTGTAGATCGATTGGAAATACAGCGTGGCGCCGGGGGCGATGCCCTGCACGGTGCCATTCGATGCCGATCCGTTGCCAAGCGCAGAACCCGCCACGTGGGTGCCATGCCCAACCGGGTCCGACGCGTCGTTTGTCCGGCCCAAAGCAACGACAGCGGACACGCGTCCGGAGAAATCTGGATGAGTGTCGTCCAGACCGGTATCGGCAATCGCGACGATCTCGCCTTTTCCGTCAAAAGTGATGGCGGGCGGTAATCCGGCCGGGCCAGGGCGCAATCCCACCAGCGGGCGAGCATGGTCCTGATGTAGTTCCGGCGGCACGTAAGGCTCAATAAGATCGACCTCAGGCAAGCGGGTTAGGATGGCGGCCAAAGCGTTCAGTGCAGCACCCGCCGGAAAGGCAATCCGCATCTTTCGGCGAGACTGATCGACGACTTCGCCGCCTAGCTCGACCACGGCATCAAGAATGGCGGCATCGTCATCAAAGCGCGGATCACGCCTCAAATCGAGGAACATAACGCTGTCATCCACGTCCGGTTCGCTCCGGCCTAAGGTGCCAAGGTCTCCCGCCGAGACCACGTCACCCAATGTATCGGTCATGTTTGTTAGCCGTACAACGCTTTGGACAAAAGCCAAATCATGCACCGCGCCGACCGTCGCGGCATCCAGCCTAGCCATATAAGTCTCCCGCTCGACGGACTGTTCGAGCGTGATACGCAGATCCGCAAGCGCAGCGCGGTATTCCGGCAACAGCGGCCCTTCGATGGTCAGAAGGTAGGGTGCCGGGACCTGCCCGGTCAGGAACCGATCCTCGCCTGCGGTCATAATTTTCTCGGCGTTTGGGAGAGCAAATGCAGCGGCATTGATCTCTCCTGCGGTAGCGGTTCGCAGCGCATAACCCAGACCCAGTGGTCCGACCTCGTTATCGCCGTCCAGTCCTAGTTGGGCACTATCCTGTTGGGCGGCCAGCTCTACCATTAGACCTTTGGTCTCGAGCTCGGCGATTACACCTGCCTCGGCGAAACCCGTCACGAACGCCGGCGTTTCGACGGAATCCGTCAAACTTTCCTGGGCGAGTTCCCTGTCCTCTGCGTCAAATACGTGTATAGTAACACGCTGCTGGGACATAACCTACTCCGAAACAACCTCTTCATAAATCCTGAAGCGGAATAAGAATATAACAAACAGAAATTGCCGCAGAGTCCAGAGAATTTGCAACCCAAGTGCGTTACGGTTGCGGCGGATGTGGTGTCAGATCTCATTTTGCGGGCCATTTTCTTGGTCCCATTTCTTTCTGCAAAAAATTGCCGTTGAGCCCTTTGCTAGGGTCAGGATGCATTGATTTTCAATGCGCTGCATGATTCACGGCTCGGAAAACGGACCGGTGACATGAGCGACCTTTTCTGGCTGGCCGACGCGCAGATGGCCAAGCTTTCCCCTTTCTTCCCGAAGTCGCATGGCAAGCCTCGGGTCGATGACAGGCGAGTGTTGAGTGGGATTATCTTCATCAATCGCAATGGGTTGCGCTGGCGCGATGCTCCGTCAGCCTACGGTCCGCACAAGACACTCTACAGCAGGTGGAAGCGCTGGAGCGAGAAGGGTATCTTCGCTCGGATGATGGCCGGTCTGGCCGCCGAGCAGGGCGAGGAGACGACGGTGATGATCGACGCGACATACTTGAAGGCACACCGAACGGCGACCAGCATGGCCGTCAAAAAGGGGGGCGCGGTTGCCTGATCGGTCGCACGAAGGGCGGCATGAATACCAAACTGCACGCCGTCTGCGACAGCCAGGGGCGACCAATCGATCTGTTCGTCACGGCCGGGCAGGTGAGCGATTATATCGGCGCACGGGCGATGCTGAGCAGCCTGCCCAATGTCAAATGGCTTCTCGGCGATCGTGGCTATGACGCCGACTGGTTCAGGGAAGCATTGCAAGACAAGGGGATACGCGCCTGCATCCCCGGTCGAAAGCAGCGGAAGACCCCGGTCAAATACGACAAGCGCCGCTACAAGCGGCGAAACCGCATCGAGATCATGTTTGGCAGGCTCAAGGACTGGAGGCGCGTGGCGACCCGCTACGACCGATGCCCAAAGGTCTTCCTATCGGCAATCGCCCTCGCAGCTGTCGTCATCTATTGGTTATGAATTCTGACCCTAGCCGATGGATATCAGCCCAAGTCTAGGGCCGCCACGCATTTTCTGCCTTGCGCGAAGTTAACCGAACATTAAGTTTCCAACAAGGCATGACGCGATTCTGACGAGTTATTGTTTTGGGGGATTTGAAATGGCTTCAATTCTTTACGCAAATATCCACAAAAATTTCGATGGCAACGGCACCGTATCCGTTTTCGTTTTCGGGACGGCGGGCGATCAGGTTGAGATTACATCGGTTGGCGGCTTCTCTCAGACGGCGGAAATCGGGGCCGACGGGTCGGTCTCTGTCATTGTCCCGCAAACTCTGGCTATGTCGGGAACCGGGATTAACAATGATGGTCTAAGGATCACGTCGGATGGCGACATCTCGGCGTATATCTCCAACAGACAGACCTTTACGACTGACCTTACAATTGTTTTTGAAGAAGCTAGCCTCGGGCAAGACTACGTTCTTGCCTCATTCGGGGACGGTTTTCAAGAACAAGACGGTGGCCAATTCTCTGTCCAAGCGACGCAAGATGGGACGGCGTTCACCTTCACGTTGCCAGATGGACAGACCGCGAACGTTACCCTGGACGCTGGGGAAACCTTTAAGTTCTCAACGGTCGATACGGCTGGGAACACTGCGATTGGTGTGACAGTTGCCGATGATTTCGATTTGACTGGCACGTTGATCACGTCGAACCAGCCTGTTGCGGTCTTCAGTGGGCACGGATTGACAAACATTGGAACTGGTGCTGCCGATCATATTGTAGAGCAAATGCCGGCTACTTCGGCGCTATCACAATCCTACGTTGTTGCGGAAGCTTTTAGCTCTTCGGGGCTCGGCAATAATCTGGTGCGCGTGATCGCTGCGGAGGCGGATACCGAAGTGCGCATAGACGGTGCACTCGTTGCGACGCTTGCGGCGGGCGAGTTCCATGAGTTCACGCTCTCGACCACAGCACAAACCGTGACGACAACGAACCCTGCGCTCGTGGCACAGTACCTCCAGGGCGCGACTACTGCAGGGGAAGGTGACCCGGCAATGAGTTTCGTGCCAGGCACGGATACTTGGCTTTCCTCCTATATCGTTGCGACACCATCCGGTTCGGAAGCGCTGGCCCAGAACCTCGTGAACCTCGTCGTACCCACCTCGGCGGTGTCGACGGTCCAGATCAACGGTGTTGACGTCGACGATACCCAATTCACCGCGGTCGCCGGGACGACCTTGAGTGTGGCCAATATTCCGGTTGCGCCCGGGGTTGTGCGTGTCGAAGCGAGCCAGAACTTTCAATTGTCCCTGTTTGGCTTCGATAGTTTTGACTCATTTTTGACTTTTGGCGGTGCGAGTTTCGCATCCGGCTTGTCAAATGTACCTCCGACTCCATACGACGACGCGTTTTCGACCACGGAACGCGAAACGGTCACCGGCAACCTGTTCGACGACAACGGAAGCGGTGCGGACGAAGACCTCGACAACGACGTGCTTGTCGTGTCCTCGATCAATGGCGCGGCCAACAACGTCGGGACGACGATAACGCTGGCGAGTGGTGCGGAACTGTTGGTGGCTGCAAATGGCGACGTCACTTACACGGCGAGCCGCACCGATGATCTTGCGCTTGGAGACACCGCACAGGACACTTTTACCTACACTGTCTCGGACGGGCGAGCATCGGGCCAAGCGACTGTGACCGTCTCGGTCAATGGGATCGATGCGCCTCCGGTCCCCTTGGACGATAGCTTTCAAACTGATGAAGACACGCAGCTTACGGTGGCGGCGGCCGACCTTCTGTCAAACGACAGCGACCCTGATGGGGATCTTGTTGCTGCAGTATCTCGTATTGTGTTGACCCAAAATGGATCGGCCGTTCTTTCTGGTGGCGACGTTGTGTTCACTCCTGACGCAGGTTTCTTTGGAAACGCGTCATTTGTTTATGAGATCACTGACACGACAGGCCTGACGGGCACGGCGACCGCCTCAATCACCGTGAATGAAGTTGCGTTTGATGGCGATTTTGAAGTTGTTCTCCCAGACAGTTTGAGCCCCGGCCAATCTGGCCAAGCGCAGATCAACTACACCGGTGAGGCCGATACTTCGGTTCCAACAACTGGTGATACACTGCTTTTTGCGGTTTCCACTGACGGCGGCCTTGTCGCTGACCCGTTGAGTGCTGGGGTCTCCGAGACAGCCTTTGTTTTGGCCAAAACGACGGCTGATGGCGCATTCGAAGCCATCGACGTTTCGGTGAAAGGGTCCGCGGGGCCCAGATCATCCTTGGGTGCGAGCGTGCAACTCGCGGACATGGACGCGGAAACGGAAATTGCGGCGCGGGTAACGGCGTTGCAACCGAACTTTTTGGAAGCGGATGTCGCCGCGCGGATTGAGGCCAATCTGGTCACTCAGTTTGGGGCAACCGTTAGCACTTTGACCACTTCGCTCGCGGCCCATGCCGATAGCCTCGCATCGCTGGGGCTTAACGCCGATAGTGCGACGGCCGCCTTGGCATTCGCGATCGAAGCTGCAGGTGACTACGGATCATTACAAGAGCGCGGCAAAGACGGATCGCTCGGACAAGGGTGGTCCTCGCTTGCTGACATTGGCTTGGATATCGACGGCACGACCGTACAGATGCGCGGGCTTGCCGATCTTGGTGCCTTACGCGCGCTGTCGGTGGATGCATCGGCGCTTTACACAGTCTCAAACTCGGCGGTGCGCTCCGTTTCTCTCTCCGGAGATGCCTTGGCCCTTGCCGCCCCGGTCCGCCCACAGTTCGAACAGAGCATTGATGGCTCTTTCCAGACGACGAGCGCCTACGCGGGCACTTTTAGCGCGACAGACACCGGGTTCAGCATCCTGACGGATGACGGTGAGACGCTGGTTTTCGATGCGGATGGTAACTTCTTGCAAGCGCAGCTGGCCGATGGCCAACTGATAACCGCCGCGCATGACGGGGATATGCAGATCACGGGTCTTACGGGACCGAATGGAGCAAGCCTGGTATTCGCCCGAAACGCTGACGGAACTGTGCAAAGCGTTGAAGATGCCGACGGGATCACGGCGACTTTTGGCTACAATGCGGATGGCTTCCTTGAGACTGTTACGCGCCCCGAAGGCCAATCGTCGTTTGCTTACAACTCCGAAGGAGACCTCACCTCCGCCACGGCACCAGGCGCGATCCAGGCGCAATTCACCTACGACGCCTTCGGGCGGTTGGCGAGCGCGGACTATGGCGCGGGTGCGCAGATCGAGACGTTTGCCTATGACGACGCAGGCGGTCTGACCATCACAGACGGCGCAGGTCGGACCACTGAACTCGACCTCTTACCGGGCAGCGTTGTTGGCCGGATCACAGACGGTGTCGGCAGTGCCTCGGAGATCATCTACGACGAAGACGGCAGCATTGCGGGTGTCCGCGCGCCGGATGGGACGGAGACACTCTTTGAGTTCGATGATCAGGGTCGTCTGACCCAGATCACTGATGCCAATGGCGCTGTTCTCGGCTTCACCTATGGCGCGGAGGGCGACGACCCCACCAGTTTCACAGATGCAGGCGGCGGGACGCGCAGCTTTGACTATGACGCGGCTGGGCGCATCACCGAGGCGACTTGGCTGGACGGCACCAGCCTGGGATTCAGCTATGACGATCAAGGCAATCTGACCGGTTACAGCAACCGGCGCGGCGATGACGTCACATACACCTATGATGCGCGCGGGCGGCTTTTGTCGGAAACGGATAGCTCTGCTGGGCAGACCACCTATACCTATGATGCGCGCGGGCGGCTGACCTCGGCCACCAATGACCAGGGCACAACCTCGCTCGCGTATGACAGAGCCGACCGGGTGACGCAGATCGACTACCCGACGGGCAAATCGCTTTTCTACACCTACAACGACGCTGGGTTGCGGGCCTCCATGTCTGATGGCGGCGATTACAACGTCTTCTATGACTATGACGCGCTCGGGCGGCTGACCGGCCTGCGCGACGAAGACAGCCAGATCGTGAGCTATGAATACGACGGCGCGGGCAATCTGGTGCGGGAGGCAAACGGAAACGGCACCGTCTCGCTCCTTACCTATGACGATGCGGGCCGCCTGACGCGGATCGAGAATCAGGCGCCGGACTCCAGCATCAACTCGTTCAACGCCTATACCTATGACGCGGCGGGGCAGCGGGTCGCGAATGAGACGCAGGATGGCACCTGGACCTATGGCTATGACGCCATCGGGCAGCTGACCTCGGCGGATTTTGCCTCGACCAATCCCGACATCGCCGACAAGAGCCTGACCTACGAATACGACGCGGCGGGCAACCGGACGCGCGTGGTCGAGGATGGGGCGGAGACGCTCTATACCTCTAACGCGCTGAACCAATACACGGCGGTGGGCGACGCCAAGTTTACCTACGATGCCGACGGCAACATGACCTCGCGAACCGATCCGTCGGGCACCACGACCTACACCTATGACCTCGACAACCGCCTGACCTCGGTGACCGAGGCCGACGGGACGGTGCTGGAGTTCGAATACGATCTTTTCGGCAACCGGGTGGCAAAGACGGTGGATGGGACCGAGACCGAATATTTGATCGACCCCTTTGGCCTAGGCGATGTGGTTTCGGAATACACCGGGGGCACACTGAGATCGACCTTTGCCCATGGGCTTGGCCTCGCTGCTGGCGAGATCGGCGGCGTGGACGCGTTCTATGACGCGGATGCTGTAGGAACCGTGACAACGCTGACTGGCAACGGCGGTACAATTCAGAATAGCTATCTGTTTACGCCCTTTGGAACGGAGGTCTTTCAATTCGAAACCCTTGCCAACGATTTCGAGTTCAACGGCACGCTCGGTATTTCTGAAGACCGCGACAATCTAATATTCATGCGTGCAAGAAGCTATTCTGATGAGTTCGGCCGTTTCGTTACTGAGGACCCGCTTTGGCAGGTAGGTGATATCGACAATCTATACAGGTTTGCAACTAATTCACCGAATTCTCTGGTTGATGTGAGCGGCAGATTGGCGTCTGAGCCCTTTCCAGTGCGACCGGGTATGCAACCCTTACTCGAAGGCGGAGGCTACGGAGCAACACTAGATGACATTGCTCGGCATCGAGAAGGTTTATATCGTGGTGAAGACGTCGCACGAGCACTGGCCAATGAGTATGGAGACGAGGCCGCTCTGGCTATGGGCGGAGTTGGGACTGGTGGCGGTTTAGTGGCCATGGTCACAGGAAAAGCTTTGTTTGGGCTTCTCAAAGGTGCACTCGCACGACTGTACGGTGCACAGAGCGCAGTTCGCGGCACTGACAAAGTTATCGATTACTTTGACGATGAAGATGAATTTGGTCCTGAGACCAACGATGGTACAACTACTTCCCCCGCCGAGGGAGATGGTCGCAGCGACGGTGACCCCCACCTCGTCACTTTCGACGGAACCGGTTACTCCTTCCAAGCCGTTGGCGAGTTCACCCTTGCCACTGGCGATGGCTTCGAAATTCAAACCCGCCAGACAGCGATCAACGACAGCGTCTCGGTCAACTCTGCAACTGTCATGAATATCGGCGACAATGTCGTCGGCATCTATGCGGACCAAGACGTCCCGCTCGTCATCAACGGCACGCCGGTCATCCTTGAACAGGAACAGAGCATCGCCGTCGGCGATGGCTCCGTCTATCGCGGCAACTTCGGACGCGGGGATGAGCTTGGCAATTTCGACGTCTATGTCGTCACCGATGGCCAGGGCAATGGCTTCTGGACCAACGTCTATTTCGACGCCAACCACCTCCGCCCCTTTGTCGCCACCGACGACGTCGCGGGCCTGCTTGGCAATCTGAACGGCGATCGCAGCGACGACTTCCAACTGCGTGACGGCACGGTTCTGAGCCAGCCGTTGGCTCAAACCGTCCTCTATGGCGCATTCGCCGATAGCTGGCGGATCAGCCAGGAGGACTCGCTGTTCGTCTATGCCGATGGCGAAAGCACCGAGACCTTCACCGACCGCAACTTCCCAACCAACATCGTCACCCTCGACGACCTTGACCCCGACGCCCGCGCCGCCGCCGAAGCCGTGGCCATTGCCAACGGTCTGACCCCCGGCACATTCGAGTTCGAAACCACCGTCCTCGACGTGGTCCTGACCGGCAGTGAAGACTTTGCCATCGGCGTGGGCGGTGCCCCCGAGTTTCAAGCCGAGGGCGAAGAGGTCGAGATTATCGAAGTCGAGGTCAACGAGGCCCCCACCGCCGTTCAAGACACAGCGACTGTGGACGAAGACAGCAGCATCGATATCGACGTTCTCGCCAATGACACCGACCCCGAGGGCGACACGCTTACCTTGATCAGTGGCACCGATCCGAATGGCGGCACCGTCACGGTAGAGGATGGTCAGTTGCGCTTTGCACCGGCAGCCGACTTCGACGGCGAGACGACGCTCAGCTACGATCTGACCGATGCAGGCGGCAACTCGGTTGCGGGCAGCGTGGTGGTGACCGTCACCGCACAGCCCGACGCACCCATCGCCAACGATGACGGGGGCGACGATTTCACGACAGACGAAAACACGGCTTTGACCACAGGCAGTGTCCTGCTCAACGACAGCGATGCCGATGGAGATATCCTGCGGATTGCGAGTGTTTCCCTAGCGGGTACGCTTGGTCTGGTTACCGACAATGGCGACGGAACGTTCGGTTACGATCCCAATGGAGCCTTTGAGCGCCTCGGGGACGGTGAAACCGCGACAGATACGTTCAGCTACACGCTGTCCGATGGAAATGGCGGCACCACCGTCGCGACCGTTACGGTCACGATCACGGGAGTCAGCGATGATGCCACGGGCTCAGACGCGGGCGAAACCGTTGTCGGCAGCGATGCCGCTGAAGAGCTGGACGCCATGGGTGGTGATGACATCGTGGACTCCGGGGGCGGTGCCGATAGGGTCACGCTTGGCGCCGGCGCGGACGCACTGGTTGGTGATCCAGCGTCGATCTTTGGCGACACGATCACCGATTTCTCCGAAGAAGACAGGATCATTTTTAAAGGCGTCTCGTTCGGGCGAAGCGACGTGGCGGTTGGTGGCGATCCAATCGTGATCAGCGTCGATACGGATCAGGATGGGACCGTGGATGGGTCCTTGACCGTGCTCGGCGACTTCTCATCCGGGGACTTCATGGCCGTTGCCCCAGAGGGCGACACGACGATTACCTTCGAGACGTTCCTGCCCGCTTTGCAGGAACGGCAAGCCGTTGATCCCGACCTCGTGAACGGCATCATCAACCAAGCTTTCCTGACCGGCGATGGAGCTTCGGATTTCCAGGTGACCCTCCGCGATCTGGGTTTTGCGGGATACGATAACGTTGTGGGCGTCTATGAGATCGATCAGGGCGGCAATATCGTCGAAACGCGCATCCTTTTCGAGAATGCGAATGCCGATAAGTCCGCTGTTTCAGGCGTTACCGATGTGGAAGCTGGCCATCGTCTGGGCTTCTTCATTGTTCAAGACGCCGCAGATTGGGCGGCGACGCTCGCAGACAGTGACGTTTTGAGCTTTGTCAATGACGCTGGTGTGGCTGCCAGCCTCTCGGATGGAAGCGCCATCTCGATTGCCGTCAACGGCGCAGCTGTAGATGAGATGGTGTTCCATAGCTTCTCTGAAGACATGAACTCCGATGGCGTACAGCACGCCCTATCAGGGGTTGATGCCGGCGGGGAAGCGATCACGGTTGGCTTTGAGGACCTGACGGGCGGTGGCGACCGCGACTATGAGGACGTGGTGTTCCGCGTTGAGATTGTAGATGATTTTGTGTTTGTTTGACGAAGAGTTTCAGTCACTTCTTTCCCGGTCGGAACTGAACCGGTTGTCGGTTGCGACTCGGCTTCATACCATGAAATCAATAATTTCCGTTGGAGAAGGTTGTCTTTCAGACCCATCCCCTCCGCCAAGATCTCAATTACACATCTAAGTGATTGATTTGCATGGGTAATGCGCGGGTTGCCGCTTCTGTTTCCATACAGGTTTACCACACAGGTCTGAGCTACGTGGTGAGGCTGAGCGCTGGGCCTTCTCCTTAGGTCTCTCGATTCGATTGGGCTGGGGGGCTCTGTTGCACAAATCGCGTAAGGGATTCATCTCGTGAATCCAGCATGGTAGCTGTGATGCATGAGCAGACCTACACCCCCAACCTACAGGACCAGGAACTGGCCAGCCTATAACGAAG